>Ga0316620_10000010_pt1 | contig 112679 bp, 96 predicted proteins | sample OWC_Aug_M1_C1_D5_FD_207651 | JGI IMG/M metagenome (GOLD analysis project Ga0316620, IMG submission 207651) | Wetland soil microbial communities from Old Woman Creek delta, Ohio, United States - OWC_Aug_M1_C1_D5_B | ecosystem: Environmental > Terrestrial > Soil > Wetlands | place: USA: Ohio...
CCGGACGGGCAGATGCAAGGCGCCGCGACGCAGGCGATGTGGTGACATCGTCGAGGAGCGGCAACGCAGCAGATGCCCGTCCGCCGCCGCGCCCCGCAGGGCTGCTGGCTCTCAAGCTTGCAACTTCCTATGGCATCTTCTCCGCCAGGTGCGCAAGCCTGAGGGACAGCAGCAGAATGCCAAGTTATTCTTGCGCGAGCCCTAAGTTAAGCAATATTTCCGGAAGAACGTGGACATGGACCTGGACGTAGACCTGGACGTGGACCTGGACGTAGACCTGGACGTGGACCTGGACGTGGACCTGGACGTGGACCTGGACGTAGACCTGGACGTGGACCTGGACCTCGACCCGGACAAGGATTGAACATTGATTTCTGGATATCAGCCCCGCCTCGAATTGGATCATCCCGGTCCACGTCCAGGTCCAAGTCGAGGTTTTGCAAAGATATTCCCTTAACTTAGTGCCATTCGATACCGACCCCGAACGTCTTCATGCGTCCTCGGGTGCGCCGCGTCGCACGAGAGGCTGATATAATGTAGTGTCCATGTTCAAAATCCGTGATATCGAGATAGAGCCTCCGCTGGTTCTGGCGCCGATTGCAGGGCATACCGACACGCTGTTCCGCCAGGCCGTCAAGGCGCTTGGCGGCTGCGGACTGGTCGTATCAGAATTGGTCAGCACGGAGGGGATGACCCGTCATCAGGACCGCTCCCTGCACCTCACGCGGTTTGAAGACAGCGAGCGTCCCATTGCCATCCAGATTTTCGGCTCCGATCCGGCCCGCATGGCGGAGTCGGCCGTGATGGTGCAGGAAATGGGCGCCGACATGATCGACATCAATGTCGGATGCCCTGTCAGGAAGGTGGTGAGGCAGGGGGGCGGGAGCAACCTGTTGCGCGATCTCCCGCTTCTCGAGCGGATCTTCCGGGCCGTCCGCCGGGAGGCCCGGATCCCCGTCACCGCAAAGATCCGAACGGGCTGGGACCGCAGCAGCATCAATGCGCTCGAAGTCCTGAGGCTCGCTGAGGGTTGCGGACTGGAGGCCCTGACCGTGCATGGCCGGGCCCGCTGCGACCTGTTTGCGGGGTGCGCCGACTGGTCGGTGATTGCCCGCGTCAAGGAGGCGGCGCGCATTCCGATCATCGGGAACGGCGATGTTTTCGAGCCCGCTGACGCAGGCCGCATGTTCCAGGAGACCGGTGTGGATGGAGTGATGATCGGGCGCGGCGTCTTGAGCAATCCCTGGCTTATGCGGCAGTGCTGCGATCATCTGCGCGGGAGGGCCGTGCAGACGGCCTCACTGAAGGAAAAGGGCGAGTTCATGCTCTCCTTCCTGCGGCGCGCATCGGAGTGCCTGCCTGCGCCCGTGGCCGCCGGCAGGATGAAGCGAATCGGGGGCTACCTTTCCAAAGGCATTCCCGGAGGCGCGCATTTGCGTGCCGCCATCCAAGCCGCCCGCAGCGCCGGAGAAATCCTGACGGTAATCGGCGATTTCCTTTCTGCAAACCACGAAACACACGAAACCTGAATCCATCCGAATCCCTCTCGGAGGCAGAAAAGCGGGGCACACCTGGCGTGCCGCGGGCATTTTTTCGTGTGTTTCGTGGTTGTTTTTCAGCGGTCAGGCGCGACCCTCGCGCTTTTTGCGGTTCCAGGTGAAGAGCGCGGCGACGCCGATGCTGACGACGTAGAGGATGACCATTGGCGCCGCCCAGATGATCAGGTTGACGGCGTCACCTGTAGGTGAAAGGACAGCGGCAAGAGCGACCATGATGAGGATTGCGTACTTGAACTTCCTCCAGAGAAATCCGGCAGACACCAGCCCAAAGAGGGAAAGGAAAGCCACCACAACAGGCATCTCGAAAACGAGACCGAAGCCGAGCAGCATCACCAGCGTCAGGTCCAGATATTCATCGATCTTGATGGCCGGCGTAAAATCGGCCCCGAATTTCAGCAGCACGGCATAGGCCTGCGGCAGGACAATGTAATAGCAGAAGGCGGAGCCGGCCAGAAACAGCAGCACCGACGAGAACATGAAGGGCACGACATAGCGCTTTTCCCTCCGGTACAGCCCCGGAGCGATGAACTTCCACACCTCATACAGGGTAAAGGGGATTGTGACGAAAACGGCAGCCAGCAGGGCCACTTTGATGTAAAGGGTGAACGGATCGGTGAGATTGGTGAAAATAGGCTTTGTGCCGGCCGGAAGCAGTCTGGTGAGCGGGATGGCAATGAAGTTGTATATGTCCTTTGCGAAATAGAAACAGGCGATCAGACCGATGCCAAGATAGGTGACGATCCTGACGAGGCGCTTGCGCAGCTCGTCAAGATGGTCGAGAAACGACATCTTGCCCGTTTCTTCCTCTTCCGGCTCCGGTTGACCGGCCGGGCGATCCACCTCGAGCGTCGCATCCTTCATTGGATTTCTTTGGAGTAGTCGGCTACCGATTCCTGAAAGTCATTCGCGGATTCCTTGAGCTCCTTGGAAAAATCGGCGGCGGGTTCTTTGAGGACATCCGTGGACTCCTTGAGTTCCCTTGATATTTCTGCGGCGGGTTCCGTGATGGCGGCTGTGGACTCGTGGAGAAGGTCTTTCAAGGAATTCTTTTCCTTCTCCAGCTCGACTTCATCCTCCCATGCTTTTTTCAGATCGTTCGAGGCCTTTTTGAACTCCGAGAGCCCTTTCCCCAGCGTTTTTCCCAATTCGGGCAGCTTGCGCGGACCGAAAATAATCAGCGCAATAATGAAGATAACGATGATTTCCTGCATTCCTATGGAAGGCATGCTCTTACCCGCTTTCTAATGCTCGCGCCCCCAGCAATCCGAAGGTTACTTGAAGTCTAGATTAGGGCATTTGCCAAGTCAAGACGCTCAGACCGCCGACCTCCGACTTCAGACCTCAGACTTCAGACCTCAGACATAGAAAAGAAGGAGGAGATGGTGAAGGAGGGGGTCAGAAGCGGACATATGGTGCTTGCGGGTTCCGCAGGAGGGGATTCCTGGCTTTGACCCGTATCCGGTATCGGGTTCACGTCCCCTTCATCCTGGACTGAGCCTGCATTCCTGGCACTATCGATTGCTTCTGGGCATATCCTCATTGCTCAGGTACTCTATAGATAGCGCCAATGATGCCGATATTGCTCGGTAGCAAGGATTACTAACCGCAGCCGAAGTCGGAGGTCGGAAGTGCGAGGTCGGATGTCAGGGCCCGGCGATCTTAACTTGTCAACGCCGTCGGCGCCGTGATATACTCGCTAAGTTTCGCAGATGCCCGGATTGGAGTCATCCCTTTATGAAGCATAGATTTACGGTCCTGGTTCTTTTTATAATCCTGACGTCTTCGCTGTTGGGCGGCCTGCTCGGCAGAAACGTCTCGGCCGGATCCGTGCCGGATCAGAACTCGCCAAACGAGTTCCTGCGCGAGTTCACGGAAGCCCTCGACATCATCCAAAAAACCCATGTCGACAACGTCACGGGGGACAAGCTGGTCTACAGTGCCATCAAAGGGATGCTCCGTGCGCTGGACCCTCACTCCAGCTTTTTCGACCCGAAGGAGTTCAAGCGGCTGCGGGAGGATCAGCACAGCAAATATTTCGGGCTGGGCATCAAGGTAAGAACCCTTTTGCGGGGCGATCGCGGCAAGGTGGTTGTTGTTGAGCCGCCGACGATTGACACCCCCGCCCAGAGGCGTGGGCTGCGAGCCGGCGACGTGATCAGCAAGATCGAGGGGCAGAGCATCGACGATTGGACCCAGGACGAGGTGGTGGATCATTTGCGCGGCCCGCGCGGGACGACCGTGGAGATCACGGTGGAGCGGCCGGGGATCCGCACGCCGATTCAGTTCAAGATCGAGAGGGACGAGATCCCGATCATCACCGTGCCCTATGCCTTCGAAGTGAAGCCCGGCATCGGCTACGTCAAGATTGACAGGTTCTCCGAATCGACGGCCGATGAACTCCGCGAGAAGCTGGACAGGTTGAACGCCGCCAAGCTCTCCGGGTTGATCCTCGACCTGCGCGACAATCCGGGCGGCCTGCTCAACCAGGCCATCGACATCGCGGACTTTTTCGTGCGCAAAAACGCGCTGATCGTTTCCACGCAGGGCCGCATGCAGGGCTCATCCCACAAGTACACCGCCCCCAGCCTGGAAAAGATCCAGGTGCCGCTTGTGGTTCTGATCAACAAGCACAGCGCGAGCGCCTCCGAAATCGTGGCCGGCGCTCTACAGGATCACGACCGGGCGCTGATCGTCGGGGAGACCAGCTTCGGCAAAGGCCTCGTCCAGTCGGTCTACACTATGGATGGCGACACGGGCATGGCGCTGACCACAGCGCGGTACTACACGCCCAGCGGGCGCCTCATCCAGCGGGACTATTCGGGTTCGGCGTTTGATTACTACAACCTTCCCGATGCCCCGGGCGTCAATCCGGTCCGGGAAAAGCGGACCACCGACAGTGGCCGGCAGGTCTTCGGCGGCGGCGGCATCACGCCGGACGTGACCGCAACCCTTCGCGAGCTGAACCGTTTTGAAGCGCTCCTGAATGCCAAAGATGTCTTTTTCGAATACGCGCGGCGCCTTGCCTCCGGGCAGGTGCCGGCGGGCAGCAATTTTCAGCTGCCGGTCAAACGGGATGAGGTAAAGGGCGCCGCTGCGCGGGACGATGCGGCGTCGGCCATCGCCAGACTCGAAATTACCGATGCGCTGCTCGGAGATTTCAAGGAGTACCTCCGCAGCCGGAAGATCGAGTTCACCGACCAGGACATCAGCGACAACGTCGACTTCATCAAGCGCCGGATCAAGCAGGAGATCTTCATCTCCTCCTTCGGGCTCCAGGAGGGTTTTCGCGTTGCGGTCCAGGGCGACACGCAGGTGCAAAAGGCCCTGGAACTGATGCCGGAAGCGAAGACGCTGATGACCACCGGCCGTTTGACCCAGGTCGAGCAGTCTCTGGAAATCAAGAAGTAACGTACCGACTGCCTTAATTTATGAAGCGGCGGCTCCCTGTTCACGCAGTGGTGGGACTGTGCGTGTTTTTTGCGCCCGCGGCAGCTCTGTGCCGCGCGCAATCGGCCGCCGTCGGGTCCGCGCCGCCGGCCGCGCAACGCAGCGGGACAGGCGACGACGCCGACCTTCCCGCCACGCTGACCGATCTCATGCGCACCAGCCGTGCGCGGTACCTCGAGGGTTCCTCCCTGATCAAGGCGGGTGATTCGGCCGGGGCCCGGATTGCGTTCGATGAGGCGGTCGACCTGATCCTGATGTCATACTGGGACCTCCCCTCAAACCCCGCCCTCAACAACTATTTTCAGGATCTTATCCGGAGCATCCAGCGGGATGAGTCGCGCTATCTGCGCGCAGACGCGGCCGATGGGCAGGAACCGGAAAAGGCGGTGCTCGACGAACTTGCGGAACTTGACCTCATTCCTATCCAGGTCGACCCGGCGCTCAAGGACGCGGTGGATGCCGACCTGCTGAATTCGAAGTACGACATCCCCATCGTGGTGAATGAGAGCGTCTACAAGGCGATGAATTACTTCCTCAGCCGCGGCCGGAAGTACTTCATCGACGGCATCCTGCGCTCAGGCAGGTACGTGGAGATGATTGAGCGGGTTTTCCATGAAGCGTCGTTGCCGCGGGACCTGATGTATCTCGCGCAGGTCGAGAGCCTGTTCAAGACCAACGCCCTGTCGCGCGCCAAGGCGCTGGGGATCTGGCAATTCACCAAGGGAACCGCCGTCCGCTATGGTTTGAGGGTCAACTCCTACATTGATGAGCGCTCGGATCCGGAAAAGTCGACGCGCGCGGCCGCACAATACCTTAATGACCTCTATGCCATGTTCAACGACTGGAGCCTGGTGCTGGCCGCATACAACTGGGGCGAGGGCAAGGTCCAGAGTCTGATCAACAAGAGCGGCGTGACGGATTTCTGGCTGCTCGCCGGCCTGAAACGCAGAATGCCCAAGGAAACCAAGAACCACGTTCCCCTGATCATGGCCAGTATTATCCTGGCCCGCAATCCGGAGAATTACGGCCTCCCCGCGGAGCTGGAGCCTCCCGTCGCCTTCGACCGCGTCACCGTTTCAAAGCGCATCAGTCTCAAGACGGTATCCTCGGCGCTGAACGTGTCCGTCGACGAGCTCAGGCAACTCAATCCGGCGCTGAAAACAGGCTCGACTCCTCCCGATTACCCGGATTTCGAGTTGAAGGTGCCGGCTGGCTTGGGCGGATATTTCACCGAGATGCTCGCCTCGCTTCCTGCCGTCGATCCGAAGACGGAACGCATGTTTGACGGTGAGTATAAGGTCAGGAGCGGAGACACCCTCTCGGCGATTGCCGCCAGGTACCGGACCACCGTGGCGGAGCTCCAGGCAGCCAATCACCTGCGTTCACCCCACTCTCTGCGCGCGGGCGCCGTGCTGCAGGTCCCCGAGCGGACAAACGTCCGTCCTTCGCCGGCACCTCTTTCTGCTTCCAATTCCGGCACCCGCCATCAGGTGAAACCGGGCGAAACGCTGCAATCCATCGCCCGGATCTACGGCGTTTCCGTGGAGACGCTGCAACGGGCGAATGGTATGATGAACACCTTCCTGCCGGCCGGCACCTGGCTGCAGATTCCTCCCAAGGAAAACCCGCCGGGCAACAAATTCTGAGCCCCGGGTTTTACGGACACAGCCACACATTCCATCGTCAAACAGCCTAATGCAGGAACCAAGAAATACGCGAAAACGTGCAGGCGACGATCGAGAAATGGACGGTCATCACTATCCACCCACGGGGAAGCCTTCGGCCGACATCCTGGGGCGGACCTGGCGGGGAAACGCGTTCGAGGGCGCATCGACAAAAGAAAGCGTTTTCCTTGCGTTTCCCTGCCGGGTCCGCCCCAGGATGGCACAACGCGAAGCGTTGTTCCCCGTGGGCCGGCTCGCCGCTTTCCATCTCGTTTTTTCCCGCGTGGCTGCCTCCATTCCAATGCCTTCTCCTGTATGGATGCAATCATTTCGTGTGTTTCGTGCGTTTCGGGGTTTGAATAGAGCTTTTGGATCGTGCAAGTCTTTGTATATCAATCACGTGGAGGCGCTCCGCGCTTTTATAGAACCTTCGTTCCCCTTTTATCGTATCTATGTCTGATGATTGGGCCGATATGGCACCCCGCAGGGGGCGGTTTGGTATCATGAATGCGACATACTCACAACTCGAAGCGGTGATCATTCAACAGCCGGTTGCGGTCCGGGCAAAACTGCATCGCCTGCGGCCTCTGGCCACGGTGTGGGAGGCTTTCAAAATCGCCGGCGATTCGATCTGGTCTCACAAGTTGCGGTCCGTGCTGACCCTTCTGGGAATCATCATCGGCGTGGCGTCGGTTGTAGCTGTGGGCGGCGCCATTGAAGGGCTTGGCTCTTATGTCAATGACCGCCTCGTATCCACCTTCGGGAGCAACACGTTCATGGTCGCGCGCATCGCGCGCATCAACATGTCGCAGGAGGAATACGAGAAGGTCATCAAGCGCAACAAGCGGCTCTACCTGGATGACATGCGCGCCGTCGAGCGGCGCTGCGATGATTGTGCCGCCATCAACACGAACATGTCGCGCATGGCCGACGCCAAAACAGGCAACCGCACCTTTTATGACGCCAGCGTGAGAGGGGTCACCGAGGATGCCCCAAAGATCCAGGAGCTTGTGCTTTCGGAAGGCCGGTTCATCGCCTCGTTCGACACCCAGCACGCGCGGCCGGTGGCGGTAATCGGCGACGCGGTCCGCAAGGAACTCTTCGGGGCCGTTGATGTCATCGGCAAGCAGATGAGGGTCGGGGCCGACGCCTTCACGATCATAGGCGTGGAGCGGGAAAACGGCACGTTTTTCGGCCAGTCGCTGGACAACAACATCTACATCCCGTACACCACGTTCATGAAGATCTTTTCGCAGCGCACCGTGGCCTTCCAGGTAAAGGCCCCGTCCGCCGAGTCCCTGGTATCCACCGAGGACCAGGTACGGGTGGTCCTGAGATCGCTGCACAAGCTGCACCCGAACCAGGAGGACGATTTCGACATCCTGGCCAGTGATGCGATTCAGCAGTCCATCGGGCAGTTCACCGGCGCGATCGCCGCCGTCGTCACGCCGATCACTCTCATCTCCCTGGTCGTCGGCGGGATCGTCGTCATGAACATCATGCTGGTGACGGTGACGGAGCGGACCGTGGAGATCGGCATGCGCAAGGCGCTCGGGGCGCGGCGCCGCGACATTCTGCTGCAGTTCCTGATCGAATCCTCGCTGCTGGCATCGGTGGGCGGAGCGCTCGGCTTGGCGCTGGCCTATGGGATTGCCGTCGTGATTCGCGGCACCACTCCCATCCCCATGACGATTACCATCGGCTACATCCTGCTCGCGCTCCTGGCCTCAGGGGGGATCGGGCTGATTTCCGGCATTTACCCGGCCCATCGTGCGGCGAAGCTCGATCCCATTGTCGCCCTCGCCAGGGAATAAGGTATGAAGAACTTCCAGCAGAAAGAAAATGTGGCCATGGCTATGCAGACGCTCATGGCCCACAAATTCCGGTCGTTCCTGACCATCCTCGGAATCATCATCGGCGTCCTGACCGTCGTGGTCATATCGTCGATCCTGACCGGAATGCGGCAGAACATCATCAGCATCGTTCAGGAATTCGGCACGGAAAACATCTTCGCCTTTCACCTGGGAATGGGCCCGCGCATGGGCGGGCGGCGTCCCCGTGAAGAGATGATGCGCAAGCCGTTGAGCGTCGCCGACGCCCTGGCCGTTAAAGATCTGTGCCCGTCCGTGAGAGACGTCACCTGGCAGGGTTTCCCCTGGCGGACGCGCGTATCGCTCTCCTATCAGGGGAACGTCGCGCGCAATTTCTCCTTCAACGGCGTACCGGCCAACTACGCGAGTGTGGCCAACGTGTTCATGCAGAATGGCAGGTTCTTTTCCGATTCGGAAGATGAGCACGGCGTCAACGTCGTCGTGCTAGGGCCTACCGTCGCGGAAGCTTTGTTCCCCCACAGCGATCCGATCGGGAAGCGGATCCTGATCAATGCGCGCCCGTTCACCGTGCTGGGCATCACCGAGAAGAGCAAGGCCGGGGCCATGGGCGACAACGAGCGCGACGTGTCCGTGCTGATCCCCTACCGCTCCTTCAAGAAGATGATGCCCTGGGAGGAAATGCACTTCCTGCTCATCCAGGCGCAGCAGGGCAAGCTGCCCGCCGCCCTGGACGAAGTGGAGAGCCTGCTGCGCAGGAGGCGGGACGTCAAACCGAACGGAGCGAACAACTTCGACCTGTCGACCGCTGACCGCCTGATCGCGCAGTTCGATGCCATCACTGCCTCCGTGGGACTTATCGCCATTGCCATTTCGAGCATCGGCCTGCTGGTCGGCGGCATCGGTGTCATGAACATCATGCTGGTGTCGGTCACGGAGCGAACCCGGGAAATCGGCGTGCGCAAGGCCGTGGGGGCGACGCGCCGGGACATCGTTTTCCAGTTTCTGATCGAGGCCATGACGCTCACCGGTGTCGGCGGCATCTTGGGCGTCGTTCTGGCCATCGGGACCAGTTACCTGGTGATGGCCCTGGTGCCTTCGTTGCCGGCAAGCGTGCCGCTCTGGGCGGTCATCACCGGATTCGTGGTCTCAGTCGGGATCGGCCTGATCTTCGGCGTCTGGCCGGCACGCAAAGCCGCTCGCCTGGACCCCATCGAAGCCCTGCGCTACGAATAGGCCGCTGATAATCAAACCACGAAATACACCAAACACACGAAAACCGGTATAGTAGGTTCATCGGATTTCGTGTGTTTCGTGTATTTCGTGGTTCATAAAGCGGAGTCACAATGGAAATCCTGCCGGATTCGACACAGCGGGGCACGCGATCGCGGTACTGGCCGGCGGCTGTCGCGGTGGTTGTTTATATCTTTCTGATGTGGCTCTGGAAGGGCCTTGGCTGGCAGCACCTGGGCCTGGTTTTGCTGATCGGGGCCTGCCTGACCACTGCGCCGGGGCCGCGCCGCTTCGTGCGGGACTGGTGGCCCATGATCCTCTTCTGGCTGGGCTACGATGTCATGCGCGTTTTCGCTTCGGCCATGTTCAGCCGGGTGGCGGTTGAGAATCCGTTACGCTGGGAGGCCGCACTCTTCCGCGGGCCTGGAGGGGCGATCTGGCCCTTCTATTTCGCGCGCTGGCTGGCAGGGTCCGGCAATGCTCTCTGGCCGCGACTCCTGGGTCATTTTTGCAGCCTGATCTACCTGTCGCACGTGTTCGTGGTCCCGCTGGTTTTTCTGATCGTGTGGCTGCGCGGCGCCGGCGGCCTGTTCCGGCGGCTCCTGTGGTCGTATACCGCCCTGCACGTCGTGACCGTCGCGATCTGGCTCAGCTATCCGGCGGCAGCGCCCTGGTGGATATACGAGAACGGCTTTGTTCAGCCCACGCTCGCTCACTCCATGCCGGTCGGGGTGCCGGCAGGATCGGCTCTTTTCGCCCTTTTCCATTTCAATCCCAACCGTTTCGCCGCGATCCCGTCACTGCATGCCGCCTACCCGATGCTGTTGACGCTGGTGCTGGCCTTGGACGGCGCCCGCAGCCGGTGGGTCGCCCTGGCCGGCGTGTACACTGCCGGCATGTGGTTCTCCTGCGTGTTCCTGAACCAGCATTACATCATCGATCTGCTCATCGGCGCGGCGACCGTCGTTTTGGCCCTGCTCATCGTCTGGCGCAAGATCCGCTGATTAACTCCGGGGACAGGCTACGCGACTCCCGGACTTTCGGTCGGTGAGCCCGTGGCCCGACTTGAAGTTCGGGGGTCGCGTAGCCTGTCCCCGGAATTGGCTAGCGTGCTGTGGGATTTCCTTCGATGTCCAGAAGCGCGATCGGCCCGAAGCCGGTCGCCTTCAGCGGACCTTCGATGGCGGCGCGGTCGCCGACAATCACAATCGCTATGTGGTCAAGATCGATGTACTGCTTCGCTACCCGAACCACATCCTCTCTGGTGACGGCGGCAATCGCCGCGCCGTACCGCTGATAGTAGTCGTCCGGCAGGCCCTGCTGCCACAGCGATGCGATGGCACTGTTGATGGCGGTCACCGAGGCGAACATACCCGGGAGCCGCTGCACGAGTGCGTCTTTGGCTGTCGTCAACTCCTCGTCCGTGACCGGGCGGCTGCCGGCGATGCCGCGGAACTCCTTCATGAACTCGATGAGGGACGCATCGGTTTTCGCCGACTGAACGTCACCCCCAGCCCGGAAAGGACCGGGGCCCCGGCCAAACGCAAATCCCGAGTTTACGCCGTAGCTGTAGCCTTTCTCCTCGCGGATATTGGCATTGAGCCGCGACTGGAACATCCCTCCAAGCATGAGGTTCATGACCTGGATCGCGTAGAAGTCCGGGGTGTTGCGCGGCGGACCGGGATTGCCGATGGCAAAGGTCGACTGCGCGGCGCCGGGTTTGTCGACGATATAGATGGTCGTCGGTTGGGGCGCCGTTAATGCCGGATACGAGAAGGACGGCTTGGCGCCGCCTTTCGGCCAGGCCGCAAGTGCTTTGTCGATCGTCGTCTTCACGGCAGCCGGCTTGACATCCCCGGTCACGACGATCAGAGCCCGGCCGGGCTGGAAATACGTCTTGTGGAAGGAGACGATGTCGTCGTGGGTAATCGCCCGGTAGGACTCCTCGGTCACATTCTGGCCGAACGGGTGCGCGGTGCCGTAGAGAATCCTCGGAAACACGCGCGCGGCGATCGCGCCGGGCTGAGCCTTGGCCTGGGTCAATGCCACGATCCTTTGCGCGCGGATCCGTTCGAGCGCATCGGCCGGGAATGTCGAGTTCAGCAGCATGTCGGCGAGGATGTCGAGCGTGGCGCCGAACTTGCCCGCCGTCGAGACAAAGCTCATCGATCCGGATTCCGTGCCGATGCCGACGTTCACGCTGGTGCCCAGCAACTGCAGTGCGTTCGACAGTTCCTCGCCGTTCCGCGACTTCGTCCCCTCGCTCATCATGGAGGCCGTAATGCTTGCCAGCCCGCGGCGGCCGGCCGGTTCAAACTGATACGAGCCGCCCAATATCGTCATGGAAAACGACACCAGCGGCAGATCGTGCTTTTCCGAGACGATCAGCTCGGCGCCGTTGGCCAGCGTAGTTTTGGTCCAGGTCGGGACGCGCAGGACCGGGGCCTTACCCGGCGGCGGGATCTTGTCGCGATCGAGCGCCTGCTGCGCGAGCAGCGGGAGAGACACCAGGGCCAGAACCACGCAGGTGCAGAGCAACACATCGAAGAATCTGAAATACCGGTCTTTCTGTTTCATGGCTGCACCTCCGGGCGTGGTTGTTTGCCAATCGTGACATTCTTGCTTTGCGCCGGCTTGGATGCCAGATCGATCTTACCGGTGGGCACGACGCTCAAGACGACGCGGCCACCCGTCAGGTATTTGTTGGCCACGCGCTGAACGTCGGCGGCGGTGACCGCCTGCGATTTCTGATAATCCGTCCGGAAATGCCCGGCATCCCCATGGAAACCGGCACCATCGCAAAGCACCATGGCTTTGCCGAGGTTGGACTCGAGGCCGCGCAAAAATCCCAGTTCCTCGCCCGCCAGGGCTTTCCTGATTTCCTCGGCCGTCGGACCTTCGCTCTTCAGCTTCTCGATGACGGCGTCCGTCGCCGCCTCGAGATCGGTGAGCGAATGGTCGGGCCGCGGGATGATCATGACGCGGAACTCGCCGACATCCTCATTCGAGCCTTGATACGCCGACACCGACGCCGCAGCCTGCTGATCATAGACCAGCGCCTTGGTGAGCCGGGTCGTGCGCGGGCCGGCGAGGATCGCGCCCAGGACCGCGAGGGCATATTGATCGTCGTTCTTTTCGCCGACCGTCGGCCACTGCATGTAGAGGCGCGGCACCTGCACGCGGTCCTCATAGACCAGCCGCTGCTCGGCGGCCAGAGTGACAGGCGCCACCGCAGGGCGCACGACCGGCTTGCCCCGCGGGACGTCGCCGAAATACCTGCTGATCCACGCCTTCACCTGGGCGGCATCGAAGTCGCCGGCGATCGCCAGAATGGCGTTGTTGGGAGCGTAGAAAAGCCGGAAAAAATTCTTGGTGTCCTCTTCGGACGCCGCGGAGAGATCGGCCATGCTGCCGATCACATCCCAGGAGTACGGGTGGGAAGCCGGATAGGTCGTTTGTGCCAGGATTTCGTCGACCCGGCCGTAAGGCTGGTTGTCAACGCCCTGGCGCCGCTCGTTCTTCACGATGTCCCGCTGGGCGTTGAGCTTGGCGATATCGAGCTTGTCGAGCAGGAATCCCATCCGGTCCGACTCGATCCAGAGCGCCGACTCCAGGTAATTGGCGGGCACAGTCTCGAAGTAGGTGGTGCGGTCGTTCGAGGTCGTGCCGTTGTTGCTGCCGCCGATGCCTTCGGTCAGCTTGTCGTGCAGACCGTAGGGCACGTGCCCCGAGCCGGTAAACATGATGTGCTCGAACAGGTGGGCAAAGCCGGTGCGGCCCGGCAGTTCGTTCTTGGATCCGACGTGGTACCAGACATTGACCGCAACCGTCGGCGTGGTGTGATCGGCCGACAGGATCACGGTCAAGCCATTGGGGAGCGTGTAGCTTTCAAACGGGATCCGAATCGCGTCGGACCCGGCGCCCGCACCGCCTGCCGGCGGCTTCTGGACTGCAGCACAGCAGACCAGCGCCAGAATGGCGATCGGGACGATTTTTCGACCGGTGGTAAACACGGTTGCTTGCCTCCTTTCGGAAAGCCGGGGTGTTCCGGACAAATCACAGTATTGATGCAGGTTGCCCTTTTCCCATCTTCAGAGATTATCATGGAACTCCGGAGACAGGCTATGCAACTTCCGAATTGCGTAACACCCTGCACGGCATCAGGCAAACGGCATTTCGGGAAAAGGCTGCCGCTTCGATCTTCCGCTGTTCCCCCGAATCAAAAGTGATCCGGTTCCAGGGAATTGGCGAGGCAGTACCGGCGGATGGCGGAGAGCATGGTTTCGCCGTACTGTTCCAGCTTCTTCTCGCCGACGCCTGTGACCTGAAGGAAGGCCGCGGGTGTCGAGGGACGCTTGCGGGCCATGTCCCGCAGGGCGGCGTCACCGAAGACGATATAGGCGGGCACGGAGCGCTGCGCGGCCAGGCTGCGCCGCACCGCGCGCAATTCTTCGAACAATCCGCGGTCCACGCCTTCCCATGAATCCACCGCGGCCGGAGCTTTCGGGGGCGCCTTCTTCTTCACGGGCTCGAGCAGGAGCGGCTGTTCCTGCCCTTTCAAAACCCACTTCCCTTTCTCTGTCAGCCGCAGCACGCCGTACTCGCCGAACCGCTCGAGGCATTCCTGTTCCACCAGCTGCTCGATCCAGTCGCGGACGGAGGATCGTGTGTGTTCGGCCAGAATACCGTACGTGCTCAGCTCGTCATGATGGTTGCCCAGGATGCGGTCTTCGCGCGAGCCGATGAGCACGCCGGCGGTGTAATCGGCGCCGAAGCGTTCCCGCTGGCGCAGCACGCTCGACAGCACCTTCTGCGCCAGGACCAGCGCGTCGGGAACACCCGCCACCTCGCCGAGGCAGATGTCGCAGGCCCGGCAGTTATCCTTCTCCGGCTCCTGTCCGAAGTAATTGACGATCGCTTTGTGCCGGCAGGCGACGCCGCTGCTGTAACGGTACATCTGGCCGAGTTTTGTCAGGCCGATGTCGTAGGTCTGCGGTTCGTTCTCCTCCAGAATGCGCTTCCAGATCAGGTAATCGCTCCCCGAGTAGAAGAGGATGCATTCCGCTTCCAGGCCGTCGCGGCCCGCCCGTCCGCTCTCCTGCTGGTAGTGCTCGAGCGACTTGGGCATGCCGGCATGGATGACATACCGGACGTTGGATTTGTCGATCCCCATGCCGAAGGCGACCGTGGCCACAATGACGTCCGCATCTTCTTCGACAAAAGCGTCCTGGCTCTTCTTCCTGTCCTGATCGTTCATGCCCGCATGGTAGGGAGCCACGCGGTAGCCCCGGGCGGCGAGCAGCGCGCTCATTTCATCGACGTCGGCGCGCCGGATGCAGTAGATGATGCCGGACTCGCCCTTGTGGCGTTCCAGGACCTCGCCGATCTGTCTGGACGCATTGGTCCGCCGGCGTACCCTGTAGAGAAGGTTGCCGCGATCAAATCTGCCGACGAACACCCGGGGACGATCCAGCTGCAGCTGCTCCGCGATGTCGCGCTGCACCGGCTCGGTGGCGGTGGCGGTGTAGGCGCCTACCGGGACTCCGGGAAGCGCTTCCTTGAGGATGCGCAACTGCCGGTATTCGGGCCGGAAGTCGTGGCCCCACATGCTGACGCAGTGCGCCTCATCGACGGCCACCGAGGCGATGCCGGCGGCTTTGAGAAAGTCCAGGAAGCCCTCCATCACCAGCCGCTCCGGCGACACATAGAGGAGCCGCAGTTCGCCCTTGCGCAGCCGGGCAAAGGTCTCGCTGCGTTCCGCCGAGGACATGGAACTGTCCAGGCGCGCGGCCGGCACGCCATACTCCAGTAGTGCGTCAACCTGATCCTTCATGAGCGACAGCAGCGGCGACACCACGACCGTCAGTCCCGGCAGGAGCAGTGCCGGGGCCTGATAACAAAGGGATTTCCCGCCTCCGGTAGGCATGACCACGATCGAGTCGCGTCCCTCGCAGACGCACTGCATGGCCTCCTTCTGCAGCGGCAGAAAGCCGTCGTACCCCCAGTACTTCTTGATGGCTTCTTCGATGCGTTCCACCATTCTCGCACCTGTGGTGTTGCGCCGCGCCTCACTCTGAACCACGAAATACACAAAACACACGAAACCCCTTTATCATTTCGTGGTTATACAGGTCGATCGTCCGATTCATTCACGGCCAAGGACGAGGTCAATGCCTGCCAGAATGAGCCTGAACTTTGCCGGCGGCAATTTCCCGACCTCATCGGTGAGGATTCTTCTGTCGATCACTGTGACTTGCGAGACATTCGCCACCGAGTCCTTCGGCAGGCCGGTTATATTTGCGGGGAGAAGCACGTTGCCCGGTGCGGTCGCCCACTGAAGGTTGCTGGTAAGCGGTACGCAAACAGCTGTTGCGATGCGGCTGCGGTTGAAGGCATCCCCCTGCACGATAATCACCGGCGTCCGGAGGCCGGGGCCCGAACCAGCTGGTTTTGGCAGATCGGCCCACCAGATATCGCCCTGTGAGAGGTTCACCATGGCGTACGCTCCAGGATCCGACGGGCTGCTTCCGCGACAAACGCGTCCTCCCGAGGCTCGATTTGCTGCCAAGTCCGGTTCAAAGCTTCTGTTACTGATTCCGGGACATGCCGCGCAAGATATTCGGCCAGCGCGGCGCTGTATACGGCGCTTCGGGACTTCTTGATACGGCGGGCATATCGCTCGGCTTCCCGGAAAACTTCATCCGGAACCGATATCGCTGTTTTCATACCCATAGTATAACCACGGCGCTCCCCAAAATCCACGCCTCCGGCCTGCATTCCATCTGTTTCTGCTGTACCCGGATTATTTCAAGCGATTGGCGATTTTTTTGTGGCTAGGTTCGAAAGGGATTGCGCGCGCGCACCTGGGAAAAGCGCGCCAGGTCGCGGTCGGCAGTCAGCAGCTCGGCAACGCCGCTTTCCGCGCACAGGGCGGCGATGTGGGCGTCATGGATCAGGTTCCCGGCAGCCTGTCCATCCCGGATCGCGCGAGACAGGTGCCCGATGTGGGCGGGTCCTTCGCCCAGCATGATCAGCGACGGGGACTCCAGCAGCAAGATGAGATCCTCCAGAGCCGCCTGCGGCGGCGTGGGAGGATCAAACACCCGGGGATGCGTCACAATGCGCAGAAACTCATAGATGCACGGCCACGGGATGGCCCATGGGCGGCTCCCCTCCGCAAGGCTTGTCAGCAAGGCAAGAGCCTGCGCGTGATGGGGTGTTTCTTCCCTTCGGGCGTACACGAGGATATTGCTGTCGATGGCGATCATCTGCGGCCATCCATGAGATCAAAAAGGGCGTCGCGATCCTCGAGGCAAACTCCCGCCTGGATCTGTCCCCGCTCGCTGCGCCAGCGGAGGCGGTATTTCGCGTTTTTCGGCCTGCCGCCGAGGTAGGCGCGCAGGGCGGATTCCACCACGCGCCGCAAAGGCGCGCCTTCGTCCGCAGCCCGCCGTTTGGCCTGGCGCAATAGTTCATCGCTGATGTCGATCGTCGTCCTCATGCATAAAAGCATAATTGAAAATACATAATTATGCAATTGCCGCCCGCCCATTTTCCGCGGTGGCGGCCTATCCATGCCTGATGCCGGACGGACACTATGAATAACTCCCGAGCCTCCCGATTGGTCAATGATTTCTGGCCGACAGTGGGAAAATGGTGACACTCTCGCCGGATGCATGATGCTGGCCGTGGCTCAGGCACAGCCCTGGGAATGGTCGTCTGCCCTTTGCTGGTCACGGTCGACTTGTTCATGCCGGCTCTCTCCTTACGAAATCTCATCTTTTGTAAGGAAGTTCGTCAACCGGTGCGCCGCGTCATTCTGCGGAAGGCAGCCACGAAAGTCATTCCGTGTATTCCGTATGTCTCGTGGCATCTGTCAGAGCAGGCCGAGCTGGAGCCTGGCGGCATCGGTCATGCGGCTCGGGTCCCAGGGCGGTTCCCAGACCAGCTCGACACATACGTCGGTCACGCCGGCGACCGCCAAGAGCTTCTGCTCGACTTCGGGGATGAGCGATCCCGCGACCGGGCAACCGGGGGAGGTCAGCGTCATCTGCACCAGGACCCTCCCATGCACATCGACATCGATTTCGTAGACCAGGCCCAGCTCGTAGATGTTGACGGGAATCTCGGGATCGAAAACCGTGCGCAGGGCTTCAATCACATCCTGCTCGATCACGGCGGCACTTCGGGACGTCTCGGAGTGTGATGCGGGCGGAGGTTGCACAGCGGCCGGCGCTTCCTTGGGGGTTGCGGTCGGCGCCGCCGGTTGTTGTTCCCTCGCGGATGCGATTTTACGCCGCGTTTCTTTTATCAGCCTCGAGATCTTCATGGAGTTCATTCTGTTGCCACCGTTTCACGGCTTCCTGACAGCGCCGCGCGCAGGGTGTGCCAGGCGAGCGTGGCGCACTTGACTCTCATGGGATAGTCCCGCACCCCGGCAAACACCGCCAGTTTGCCGAGTTCCGAAGGATCGCTGTCCGCAGCTTTTCCCGTGACGAGGTCCTGAAAGCGCTCGAAAATCCGGGCCGCTTCGGCCTCGGACTTGCCCTTGAGAGTCTCGGTCATCATGGAAGCCGAAGCGGTCGAAATAGCGCATCCTGAGCCCTGAAAGGCGATGTCGCGCACCACGCCGTCCTCCAGGCGCACAAACACGCTCACTTTGTCGCCGCAGAGCGGATTGAAGCCGTCCGCATGCCTGTTGGCATCGTCGGGCCTGCGGCAGTTGCGCGGCCGCCTGTGATGGTCGAGTATGACTTCCTGGTACAGCTCCCGCAGATCCGCCATCAGGAAAACACCTCGCTTACTTTCCTTAAGCCGGCTGCCAGGGCATCGATCTCCTCGCGGGTGTTGTAGAAGGCCAGGGAAGCCCGGGCTGTGGCCGGCACGTGGAAGAAATCCATCACCGGCTGCGCGCAGTGATGGCCGGTGCGGATGGCGATGCCCTCCTGATCCAGTATGGTGCCGACGTCGTGCGCATGGACGCCCTCGACGACAAAGGAGAGCACTGCCGCTTTTTCCGCGGCCGTGCCGATAAGCCGCACTTTCGGGAGTTTTGCCAGCACTCCGGTGGCGTACTGCAGCAAGTCGCGCTCGTGCGTCGCGATCCGGTCCATCCCTATGCCTTCCAGGTAGTCGATCGCAGCGCCGAGCGCGATGCCGCCGGCGATATTGGGCGTGCCGGCCTCGAACTTGTAGGGAATGCGGTTGTAGGTCGTTTTTTCAAAAGTGACCGAGCTGATCATGTCGCCGCCGCCCTGGTACGGGGGCATGGCCTCGAAGTGCGCCATCTTGCCGTGCAGGATGCCGACTCCGGTCGGTCCGTACATCTTGTGGCCGGAAAACGCATAGAAATCGCAGTCGAGCTCCGTCACATCCACCCTGGCGTGCGGCACCGCCTGGGCCCCGTCCAGCAGCACCGGAACCTCGCGCCGATGCGCCAGCTCGACAATCCGGCGCACGGGATTCAGGGTGCCGAGTGCGTTGGAGACATGCGCAACCGCAACCAGCCGCGTCCGGGGGCCGAGCAGGCCTTCATACGCGTCCATCAGCAGCTCGCCCCGCTGATTCATGGGGATGACGCTCAGGCGCGCGCCCGTCTGCTCGCAAAGGATCTGCCACGGCACGATGTTGGAATGGTGCTCCATCGCGGATATGAGGATTTCATCTCCGGCGCCAATCCTCGGCCGGGCAAAGCTTTGGGCGACCAGATTGATGGCCTCGGTCGCTCCGCGCACAAAGACGATCTCCTTTTCATCCGCGGCGTGGATAAAGCGCCGCACCTTGGCGCGCGCGGCCTCGTACGCCCTGGTGGCCCGCTCGCTCAGGAGGTGGACGCCGCGGTGGATGTTCGCGCAGTCGCGGGTGTAAAAGCCGATGAGCGCGTCCATGACCACCTGGGGTTTCTGAGTGGTAGCGGCGTTGTCCAGGTAGACCAGCGGTTTACCGTAGACCCGCTGATTCAGCGCCGGAAAATCGCGCCGGATGGCCTCCGTATCGATCGCAGGACGCGTCTGGCTCCCGGCCGTCATGTCCGCAGTCTTCATATTTCCCCATTCCCACCATTCCGCCTGGAAAGGTGTTCGAGCAGGACCAGATCCAGCTGGCACTGGAGGGGCTTGATTTTCATGGCGCTCAGAATGTCACCCGCGAAGGCATACGTCAACAAGGCGCGCGCGGCCTCCTCGCCGATGCCGCGGCTGCGCAGGTAGAAGAGCGCGTCCTCGTCGAGCCGGCCGATGGTTGCGCCGTGGGTGCATTTGACGTCGTCGGCAAAGATCTCCAGCTGCGGCGTGCTGTTCACCAGGGCGCTCTGCGACAGAAGCAGGTTCTTGTTGGTCTGTTTGGCATTGGTTTTCTGTGCATCCGGGCGCACCGCGATCCTGCCTGTGAAGACGCCGCTCGACTGGTCGTCGAGAATGCCCTTGTAGAGCTCCCGGCTGTTGCAGTGGGGCCTGGCATGGACGATGGTGGTGTGGTTGTCCACGTGCTGGCGGCCGCGGGTGACGTAGAGGCCGTTCAGCGTGAGCTCACCCCCCGCGCCGTCCATGACGGCGGTGACGTCGTTCCTCGTCAGCAGCCCGCCGATGGTTATGGAGTGGCAGGAAACGTTCGCATTCTCCTCCTGCTGAACATGCAGAGCAGAGACATGATAGGCGCTGTCGCTCTCGCGTTGGAGCCGGTAATGCGCGACCGCGGCGCCGTCGTGGGCAACAATTTCGGTCACGGCATTCGTGAAATAGGGACCGCCCGCGGGGCCGATATAGCTTTCCACGACGCTCGCCTGACTGCCGCTGCCGGCCACGATCAGGTTCCTCGGATAGCTTGCCTTCCCCCGGCCGGCGGCAGTGGAGACAAAGATGAGGTGGATAATCTTCTGCAGCGCGGTTTCAGGCGGCAGCCAGATGAAGCCGCCGTCAAGCATGAAGGCTGTGTTCAGGGCGGTGAAGGCACTTGCCCGAAAGTCGGCATGCCGCGCGAGGTACGGTTCGATCTTCCCCGGCTCCGACCGCAGCGCCAAGGCCAGGCTGCCGGCCCTGACACCTTTGGGGAGCGCGCCGGGAGTGGAAAGTTCCGGCGAGAGGAAGCCGTTCACGAAAACGAGGTTGCAGCACTCGGTATCGCCGAACAGGAAGTTGCCGAGGATCCCGGCGCTGACGCCGTTGCCGCCGGGCAGCGCCGGCGGGAAGGAGGCCGAAGCGATGGCGGCGACGCTGGTGTGGCGCCACGCCTCCTCCCTGGTCGTCGGAAAGCCGATCTCCGCAAAGCGCTCCGCCGCCTGCCTGCGGATCGAGCTCAGCCACGGATAATCCCTCCTGGGAACGTTCCCGTCCAATTGAGCCAGCCCCGCGAGGTAGGAGCTGTTTTCCTGTGTGATGGCCGCCATCTGGGAAACGCTCCTTTCAGGACACCGCGAGCCGGTCCGCGGCCGTATCCTCGACCCAGCCGTAACCTTTGGCTTCAAGCTCCAGAGCGAGCTCCTTGCCTCCGGACTTGACGATGCGGCCGTCCACAAGCACGTGGACTCTGTCGGGCACTATATAATTCAGCAGGCGCTGATAGTGAGTCACCAGCAGGATCGCCCGCTCGGCGCTGCGCAGGCTGTTGACGCCGTGCGCCACAATCCGCAGGGCGTCGATGTCAAGCCCCGAGTCGGTCTCATCCAGGATCGCCAGCCTGGGTTCCAGCACGGCCATCTGAAACACTTCATTGCGCTTCTTTTCCCCTCCGGAAAAACCTTCATTCACGGCCCGGTTGATGAGGCTTTCATCCATATTGACCAGCTTCATTTTTTCCCTGGCCAGCTGAAGAAAGTCCATGGCATCGAGCTCATCCAGGCCCCGCTCCCTGCGGATGGCATTCAACGCCGTCTTCAGGAAGTACATGTTGCTCACGCCCGGAATTTCCACCGGGTACTGGAAACCCAGGAAAATGCCTCCTCGCGCGCGCACCTCCGGAAGCATGGCCAGCAGGTCCTTGCCGTCGTAGAACGCCTCCCCGGCCGTCACCAGATAGCCATCGCGGCCGGCAAGCACGTTGGCAAGGGTGCTTTTGCCCGAACCGTTGGGTCCCATGATGGCGTGGACTTCCCCCGCCGACATCTCCAGGTTGATACCGTGCAGAATCTCGTTTCCGCCCACCGCAGCGTGCAAATTCCTTATTTCCAGCATTGTTCTCCTTCACCCGGCAAGATCCCTTCGCTACCCGACGCTCCCTTCGAGGCTCACGCCCAGCAGTTTCTGCGCTTCCACGGCGAACTCCATGGGGAGCTCGCGGAATACCTCCCTGCAAAAGCCGTTCACAATCATGGACACTGCGGCCTCGGCATCGATGCCCCGTTGCTGGCAGTAAAAGATCTGATCTTCGCCGATCTTCGATGTCGAAGCTTCGTGCTCCATCTGCGCCGTCGGGTTCTTGACCTCTATATAAGGAAAGGTGTGGGCGCCGCACTTGTCGCCGAGCAGAAGCGAGTCGCACCGCGAATAGTTCCTGGCGTTATCGGCCCCCTTGAGGATCTTGACCATCCCGCGATAGGTGTTTTGCCCGTGCCCTGCCGAGATGCCCTTGGACACGATGGTGCTCCGCGTATTCTTGCCCATGTGGATCATCTTCGTGCCCGTGTCCGCCTGCTGGTAGTTGTTGGTCAGCGCGACGGAGTAAAACTCGCCGATGGAGTTGTCCCCCATGAGGATGCAGCTCGGATATTTCCAGGTGATCGCAGAACCGGTCTCGACCTGGGTCCATGAGATTCTCGAATTGATTCCCTGACATTTCCCGCGCTTGGTGACGAAGTTGTAGATCCCGCCTCTCCCCTCCTTGTCCCCGGGATACCAGTTCTGCACGGTGGAGTATTTGATGCGCGCGTTGTCCAGAGCGACCAGCTCGACGACGGCGGCATGGAGCTGGTTTTCATCGCGCATGGGCGCCGTACACCCTTCCAGGTAACTGACATAGGCGCCCTCTTCGGCGATGATCAGGGTGCGCTCGAACTGCCCCGTTGCGGCCGCATTGATGCGGAAGTAGGTGGACAGCTCCATCGGGCAGCGGACCCCTTTGGGCACGTAACAGAACGAGCCGTCGGTAAAGACCGCCGAGTTCAGGGCGGCGAAGAAATTGTCCGTGTAGGGGACGACCGTGCCGAGATACTGCCGCACGAGATCGGGGTGATTCTGGACGGCATCAGAGAAGGAGCAGAAGATGATGCCCAACTCCGCCAGTTTTTCCTTGAACGTGGTCGCCACGGAAACGCTGTCGAAGACGGCATCCACCGCCACCCCGGCCAGCAGTTCACGCTCTCTCAGGGGGATGCCCAGTTTTTCATAGGTTTCCAGAAGCTGGGGATCCACCTCATCGAGGCTTTTGGGCTTCGACTTGAGTTTGGGCGCCGAATAATAGCTGATCGCCTGGAAGTCGATCGGCGGGTAATGGACATTCGCCCAGGTGGGCTCCGTCATCGTCAGCCAGTGACGGTACGATTTCAGGCGCCACGCAAGCAGGAAGTCGGGCTCGCTTTTCTTGGCGGAGATCAGACGGATTACGTCCTCATTCAGCCCGCGCGGCACAGTATCGGCTTCGATGTCGGTGACAAAACCGTACTTGTACTCCTGGCTGGCAATGGCGTTGATATCCTCTGTGGTGCTGCGCATATTGCCTCTCCCACGGGCGATTCGGGTCTACCCCTGCCGGAGCGCCGGGAATTCACTCTCCTTCAATGTCTTTGTCAGGTCTATCTGCAGCTTCTGCAGCGGCCGGATCATCTCCGCAAGGGTGATCGTCTCCAGTGCCTGGCCGATGGCGTGGTTGATCCGATGCCAGTTGCCGCGTACCGGACAACCCTTCTCGAGGCCGCAATCCCCGTAGATCTTGTCGGTGCATTCCGTGACCGCGACGGGGCCTTCCAGAGCCCGGATGACCTGAGCCAACGTGATTTCTTCCGGCCTCCGGGCCAAGGCATAGCCTCCCTTGATCCCGCGATGGGATGCGACCAGTTCGTGCCGCGCCAGCAGCTTTAGGATTTTGCTCACCACCGGCAGGGGGAGCCGGGATTCGGCGGCCATGCCGCGGGCGCTGCAGGTGGCTTCGCCCTGCCGCGCCAGACGCGTGAGAATGACGATTCCGTAGTCAGCCAGCTTGGTAACCCGGAGCATGGCAGGTTCCCTCCGTAATATAGTACCAAAACGGTCTTATATCACAAGGAAGTATAGAACCCGCCGTGCCCTGTGTCAACTCCGGGCGATAAGCGGAATGCCTATCCACTTTTCGCTCTTGCGCCCGGGTGCGAGGGGCCAATAAAATTGATGGTTTGCGAGAAAGCAAGAGGAGAAAAACTGTGGCAGAATCAATTTCCAGTGCGGCAAAGCCGGTAGTGCTTTCCGGCATACAGCCTTCGGGCAACCTGCATCTCGGCAATTACTTTGGCGCCGTGCAGCAGTACCTGGAGTTCATCGACAAGGGATACCGCTGCTACTATTTCCTGGCCAATTACCACGCGCTCACGTCTTTGCGCGACCGCGACCGGCTCCTGCAATTGACCAGAAGCACGGCCGCAGACTACCTGGCCCTGGGGTTGCTGCCCGAGCGATGTACCATTTACCGCCAGAGCGACGTGCCGGAGGTCTGCGAGTTGCAGTGGATCCTGACGACGGTGACCCCGATGGGGCTCCTGGAGCGGGCCCACGCGTACAAAGACAAGGTGGCGCAGGGAATCCCGGCCGATCACGGGCTCTTTGCCTATCCGGTGCTGCAGGCCGCCGACATACTGATTGTCCGTGCCAACTACGTGCCGGTGGGACAGGACCAGAAGCAGCACATTGAGGTCACGCGCGACATCGCGCAGTATTTCAACAGCTCCTATGGGGAGGTGCTGACCGTACCGGAGCCCTACATACCGGAAGCGGTCGCGGTGGTCCCCGGGCGTGACGGGCGCAAGATGTCCAAGTCGTACAACAACACAATCGAACTCTTTGCCGACGACGACGAAGTCCACCGCCAGGTCTTCTCGATTGTAACCGACTCGGCAAGGGTCGAGGAGGCGAAGGATCCTGATCAGAGTGCGCTCTACGCCGTTCTGAAACTATTCTGCACGCCCGAGGAGCAGGCCCACTGGGCGGACCGGTTCCGCCGGGGCGGCCTCGGCTACCGGGAAGTCAAGCAGGCGATATACGACCACTTCATGCGGAAATTCGGCGCGGCGCGTGCGCGCCGCAGGGAGCTCGACAGCCGGCCCGACTATGTGGAAGAAGTCATGCGCAAGGGCGCTGAAAAGGCGCGGACGGTAACCCTTCCTCTCGTCCGCGAGGTGCGTGACGCCGCCGGCATCCCCAACCCCTGAAAGAAACCACGAAATACACGAAAATAGATGCTTTCGTGTGTTTCGTGGTCTTAGGTTTCTAACTCCCCATGGCAGCTTCGACTTCGCCGACGGTTTTCGGGATGCCGGGGCCAAGGACTTTCGCGCCATTCGGGGTGACCAGGACGTCATCTTCGATGCGGCAGCCGCCGAACGTGCGGTAGGCGCCGAGTTTTTCGTACGCGATGAACTCCGTGTGCCGTCGTTCTTCGGACCATTTATCCATGAGGGCAGGAATGAAATAGATGCCGGGCTCGACGGTCAGGACGAAGCCGGTTTCGAGGGCACGGCTCAGGCGGAGGAAATTGAGCCCGAACTGCTTGCTGCGCGCCTCTCCCGCGGGATAGCCGACAACGTCTCCGAGGTCCTCCATGTCGTGCACATCGAGGCCCAACATGTGGCCGAGCCCGTGAGGGAAGAACAGCGCGTGAGCGCCGGCCTCCACGGCGGCGGCGGGATCCCCTTTCATCAGGCCCAGGGCGCGCAGCCGCTCGGCCAGAATCCGGCAGGCGATCAGGTGGACTTCGCGATAGCGGATGCCGGGCCGGATGGCATCGATGGCGCCCAGCTGCATGCTCAGGACCGTCTCGTAAATCTCCTTCTGCACGGCGCTGAACCGCCCGCTGACGGGAAAGGTGCGCGTGATATCGGCTGCATATCCCGAGGGTGACTCGGCGCCCGAGTCGTTGATCATCAGCTGTCCGGCTTCGAGCAGGTTGTCGTACGAGTGGTTGTGCAGCACCTGGCCGCGCACGGTAACGATGGGATGAAAAGCCTGCTGGAGACCGGCGCGCATCGCCACGGTCTGCATATCGCCGGCGACTTCGTACTCATAAATCCCCGGTCTGGCCGCCGCCATGGCCCGGCGATGCATGAGGTCCGTGACCTTGAGCGCCGCTTCGATCTCCGCGATTTCATCCCCGGACTTGAGGGAGCGCTGACGGGCTACTTCGTCCTTCAGCCGGGCCGAAACCCCGGAAGTCACCTCGCCCGGCTCCAGAATGAGGAGCTCCGCAATCCGGAAGAGCGATGAGGCCTGGTAAGGAGGCAGATAGTGAATCCTGAGTTTCTGGCTCTGTGCCTTGGCAAGGTATACCCCCAGGCGGCTGATATCCTCGATGGTCTCAATGCCGGCCCGGCGCGCCATGTTCATCCGTTCCTGCCCGGCGCCGCTCCAGATGATGTCATCCATGGTGATCGGCCTGGAAAAGAGAACGTCATTGTCCCGTTCGGGGTAGGACAGGACGGCCAGATCGGGGTCGCTCAAGCCCGAGTAGTAGAGGAAGTGCGAGTTCTGCCGGAATGGGAAGGTGTTATCGGTGTAATTTCGGGGCTGGAGCATGTGTCCCAACCAGAGGATCACATCGCCTCCTACTGCTTCCCGTATCTGGTTGCGTCGGTTGCGGTACACGTTGGCGCTCGAGTCCGAAGCCTCTTTCTCGCTCATGGATGCTCCTCTCTTGAAGTCGGATTGGTCGGCTGATCTGACGTCCCTACCTTATCACCTGTCGGGGAATTCGCCAACGGCCGGGCGATCCTCCCGGTCGGGCCGACAGGCCGCGGCCTGACAGGGAGCGAGAGCTGGAGGATCGCTATGTCCATCGTCCGGCGCCCGCTGCGGGCACATGCCGGCAGGTGTTTGCGGATCAAAGAGGGGAGGACCTCGCGCTTACCGGAGCGTCATCCGGCGCGGCGGCAGGCAGGTTCATGGCCTCGAGGGGCAAACCCTGGCGGCGCCAGGCGTCCAGGCCTCCGAGAAGCGGGCGCACACGGGTTATTCCGTGGCGAAGCAGGAGGAGCGCCGCCCGGGCGCTGCTGGCTTCGTTGGGTCACGTACAATACAGGATGATGTCACGATCTCTCGGGATCTCCACATGGCGGCGTGCGACCTCTTCGGGAACCATGTTGATCGCCCCGGGAAGCCTGACCTCCTCGCTCCCGCGATCAAGCGCGTGCCGCAAATCGATGATTACCGGATCTTCTCCTGCGGCCAGCTTCCGCATCAGCTCGTCGGGCGAGATCCTGGCAACGCGCAGTTTCCGGAGATACCTCCGCCGCTGCACATATTTTCCCACAAGGTAGCCGACAAGGCCGCCTGCGGCGAGGATCACGGCCCCGTTCCCCAGGCGCGCCACCGTGAGGGCGACATCTTCGATCTGTTCGCTGAACAGGAAACCTGCTCCGGAAAAGGCGCAGATCCAGAGGATGGCGCCGAGCACGTCCAGCAGGATGAAGCGGGCCAACCGCATGCCCAGGTGGCCGGCCATCGGAGGGACGGCGACGCCAAAGCCGGGAATGAACTTGGCAAGCAGGAGCGCACGGTCCCCGTGCCGTGCGAAAACATTCTCGGTGTGCCGCACGCATGAGTCGGGCTCGAGCGAAAGGCGGCAGAGGAACCTGAGCACGTCATGACCGCGCGTGCGGCCGAGCTGGTACCAGACAAGATCCCCCATCAGGCTGGCCACGACACCCAGCACAAGAAGTTTGAAAAACGAGAGATGGCCGTGAGCTGCCAGAGCTCCGGCGGCGATCAACACCGGCGCGGAGGGGATGGGTACGCCGAACTGCTCAAGAAAGACTGCGATGAAGAAAACAAAATATCCGTACCGAAGCAGGAATGCGATCAATTCTGTCATGCAGCTCCGGAAGATCCAGAACGTTCCCCTGGATCCGGATGATTCTCGTTTTCCATCTACCCTGATTCAATAGTAGCGCGAAGTTAGTCTTGGTCAAGTCCGGCAAGCTGATATCGGTCGCGTTTCATGCTCCGAAATTAAATTCGTGTTTCAAAAAGCAGCCACGGATTCCACGGATTTCACTGACAGCTTCGTTGTCGAAAGACGGTGGTCCGTGGAATCCGTGGCTGCTTTTTTTCTTTTTACGCGTCACCGCTCGGACGGGATCAGAAGATAGTTTTTTTCGCTCAAAGGAGAGGGCAAACCGTTGGATAGAGAGAAAAGGGGCAAAGCCGCGCCATGCTCTTCCGTGTTCAATCAGCTGCAGTGTTCGGCATTACCGCCTACCCGATCGCCGTCGAGGTAGACCTGAGCAAGGGCGAGAAGTTGAACCTGATGACCGTGGGACTTCCCGATACGGCGGTCCGGGAAAGCAGCGAACGCGTGAAAGCCGCGTTGAGAAACTGCGGATATGTGATTCCAGCTCAGCATATTACAATCAATCTGGCCCCGGCTGACGTCAAGAAGGAAGGATCCGCCTTCGATCTGCCTATGGCCGTCGGCATTCTGGGCGCATCCGGGTGTGTGCGCACCCAAAACCTTTCGGAGTACCTGTTTCTGGGCGAACTGTCGCTTGACGGCTCGGTCCGGCCGGTCAAGGGAACCCTCTCGATGGCCGTCATGGCCAGGGAAAGGGGGATCGGCCACCTGATTGTTCCTGAAGCCAATGCGCGAGAGGCTGCCGTCGTGGATGGCGTACGTGCGTATGCAGCGCGTTCCCTTGGCCATGTTGTGGAGTTGTTAAACGGTCGTGAGCCATTGATTCCGCTGATAGTGGATCGAAAGCAACTTCTTGAGCAAAAAAGCAGCTATGGAGTGGACTTTAAGGACGTAAAGGGGCAGTTTCTCGCCAGGCGGGCCATGGAGGTGGCAACTGCTGGCGGACATAATATTGTGCTTATCGGCCCTCCGGGCTCTGGAAAGACCATGCTTGCGCGTCGTTTGCCCACAATCCTGCCTCCGATCAGCTTCGATGAGGCCATCGAGACCACCAAGATACATTCTGTCGCCGGCCTATTGTCCGAGAAGGACGGATTGATAGGCACCAGGCCCTTCCGGGCTCCGCATCACACCATTTCGGATGCGGGCCTGATTGGAGGCGGCAAGCTGCCCCGGCCGGGTGAGGTGAGCCTTGCGCACAATGGGGTGTTGTTCCTGGACGAACTGCCCGAGTTCCATCGTCACGTGCTCGATGTTCTCCGGCAGCCGCTCGAGGACGGCGAGGTCACCATCAGCCGGGCGGCAATGGCCCTGACTTTCCCGGCGCGCTTTATGCTTGCCGCGGCCATGAATCCCTGCCAGTGCGGGTTTTTCGGGGATCCGGGACACCAGTGCAACTGCACGCCGCCGATGATCCAGCGGTACCTGGCCAGGATCTCGGGGCCCTTGCTCGACCGTATCGACCTTCACATCCAGGTGCCTGCAGTGAAATACAAGGAGCTTGCCGACGACGATCACTCTGAGGAATCGGCTGCAATTCGGGAACGCATCCTGGCGGCGCGCCAGCGGCAGCGCCGCCGCCTCGAGCCGTTCGGCCAGTTCTGCAATACCCAGATGACGCCACGCACGCTGCGCCGCTTCTGCAAACTTGATGCTGAATGCGAAAAGCAGATGGAAAACGCCATAACCCGGCTGGGGCTTTCCGCCCGGGCCTACGACCGCATCCTGCGCGTTTCGCGGACGATCGCCGACCTCGAGAATTCCGAGAAAATCCTGGCGCGCCACGTCTCCGAGGCCATCCAGTACCGCACCCTCGACCGCACCTACTGGCTGCAGGGAATGTAGGCTCATGGGAATCCTGGATGAAACCAAGTTCCAGCGGGTATGTAGCACAATCCCTGGCTGACGCATGCCTGATCCGGTGCGCAGAAATCCATGAGAAGCGCGCGCATCCTCACCCTCGATTCCGATTTCAGTCTCTATCGGTGTGCGCGAAACAGGAGGTTTCGGTCCCTCTGGACCGACTGATTAAAGTCGGGGACATACATAGCGCCGGATCGCCGGAAGCTCAGGGCCTTCCCGAGGCCGGCTGCGGCGCGCACCTCCGCCGCTTCATGCAAAAAAGCAAGAAGCCGCTGATGCGCCGAACCGGACGGAGTAGTTTGTTCCTCTTTGGTGCCGCGATCCGCGCGCAGCCATGTCGAAAAGTCGCGGCAATCTCCTCGCGCATAGGGAAGCAGCCGGCCGCGCAATCCGCAGATCGTCATTGCCAGCGAGAGCGGCGGCACAGAATAAGGACACACCGAAAGCATGGCATACGCCATCCGCGATTGCCTCATGGACGTCAGGAGAAGGTCGCGGGCTATGTCTTCCGCGGAGGTCATAATATAGAGAGCAGCCCCGGCCGCAAGCGCATGGCGGGCGATTTCGCGAATGCGGCAATCGGAGCACGGCGCCGGCAAAGCCGGGTTGACAGGCTGTTCGAGCAGCAGGCAGTCATGGTTGAAGCGTCCCGACGGGCAAGGCGGATCCAGGGGCTTTTCGCAGAAGCCCATCCCGACGACCCATCCTGTACCCGCAAGCGTGGCCGGGAAGCCCGCCCGGGAGCCCACTTGCACTTCGGCGACATCCGCCAGCCTGGCGGGCACCACCCGGCGCCGATAGGCAAGCAAACCCGACAGCGTCCGCAATGGATGGCGCAGCACCACATCCGTCAGAAAAAACCTGCCGTACGATTGCTGCAAGCTCCGGAAGGAAAACTCCCACACGTCAAAGCCCAGAAAGCGGCACGCGTCCATGCGTCTCAGGAGAGAGTCCCCTGCCATTACGCACCCCACTCATGAAATCCGGCAGCCTACGGAGTTTTGCAGCACGCCGATGGTCTTGGCAATCAAAATCCTGTCATCCCGCCTGCAGGTCATGAAATCTGTTTGTGGATATTATGGCCATCCGCTTCTAGGATATGCCTATACACCGCGATGATCGATCGCTCTGAAAGCAGGTTCGACAGATGTCAGGACCGGCCATTCTCCGGCTCGAGGAAGTGCAGCAAAGCGATCCGGCGCTGTTGGGCGCCAAAGGGGACCGCCTGGCCGCCCTCCATCGCGCGGGCTTTCCCATTGCGAGAGGTTTTTGCGTGACGACGAGCGCTCATGCAGCGTTCCTGGAGGCGAGCGCGCCGGGTCCGGAGGACGAAGTCGTGCGGCGCCGTCAGGCTTTGGCGCAAGCTGCCTGCCCGGTCCCTCTCAAACAAGCCATCATCGACGCCTACCGCCGTCTCGGCGCCGGACCGGTCGCGGTCCGGTCCTCTGCTGTTGAAGAGGATCTGCCTGAGGCATCTTTTGCCGGCCAGCAAGATACCTTTTTGGACATCTGCGGTGAACAGGATCTGCTGGCCGCGATATGCCTGTGCTGGGCCTCCTTGTGGTCGGATCGTGCGGTCGCGTACCGCCGCGAACACGCGCGGACTCCGGGAGAGCCGCAGATGGCCGTGGTTGTTCAGGCCATGATTCATTGCGATGTTTCAGGCGTGGTTTTCTCGGTTGACCCGGTGAGCGGTGCGGATTCCGTGGTGATAGAGGCTGCAGCCGGCGCCAGTCTCGTGGTAAGCGGAACCGTGGACGTGCAGCGGTACACCGTGGACCGACGCAGCGGCCGCATCGATGCCCCGGCACAGAATCCCCTCCTCACGGAAGAGCAGACACGCCAATTGGCCCGGACTGCCCTGGCCCTGGAGGGCCTGTTTGGGGAGGCTCAGGATGTGGAGTGGGGCGTTGCGGCCGATCGGATGGTTCTTTTCCAGAGCCGGCCGGTGACGACGACAGCGCGCAGCTTTTTCACGGATCTGATCCCTGATGACGGGCACTTGTGGACGAGCGGCTTCCTGAATGAGCGTTTTCCCAGACCCGTGTCACCGCTGGGATGGACGCTGATCCGCGAGTTGCTGGAACCTCTGGCATTTCACGATCCCCTTCGCTTCATGGGTTATCGCCTGCCGAAGGATTTTCCGGTTACGAAGCTCTATCGCGGTTATCCTTTCGTCAATGCCCGCATATTTCAAATACTGTACAGGCCCTTTCCGGGATGGCTGCTGCCCGAGGATACGGCCCGTTATTTCCCGCATGGAGACACAGGGCTGCGCCTGAGCGCCGAATATCCGTGCTGCTCCGTCGATCCGCGCTTCCTGGTATCCATGCTTTGGAGCTTCCTAAAGGATCCGGCTAACGCGTCGCCGCTGCACAACTACCGCCACTGGAAGGCTTCCTTGCGCCAATACGAGGCAGGCCTGGAAGATTGTCAACGGAGGTCGGCGGCGCTGGGCGGGCGGACGGAACTTGCCGAGGTCTGGTCGCTCTGTGAGGAGCTGCAAATCCTCAACGCACGTCTGTTGGCCATCCACCGATGGAGCCTGACCTACGCGGATATCTTCTACAGCCTGCTCCGGCGGTTGCTGGGATCCTGGCTGGGTGAGCGCGGCCCGGCGCTATGCGCGCGACTGGTCGCCGGGCTGCCGAACAAATCCGTCGAATTGAATCAGGCCTTGCAGAACCTGCGTTCCGACGGCGATCTGCAGGCGTTCAATGCGGTATACGGCCATCGCTCCTTCAGCCTCGACATTTATCATCCGACCTTTGCCGAGGATCCCGCACAGGTCAGGTTTCTGGCAGGCCGCGCTTCCCCGCGGCTCGATCCCGCGGCACGCGCTGCTGAACGGGAGTCGGCATTCCTGGAAACTCAACAAACCCTGATGGGGCAATCCCGGGGCCGGATCAAGGCACGGATTGCGGGATGGGTGCTGTCCCATGCTCATCGCTACATGCCCCTGCGCGAAGAGCAGCGTTTCCATTGGCAAAGGTCGCTGGCGTTGCAGCGCCGGTTGAGCCTCCTGGCAGGCCGGTGCCTGGCCGGGCAGGCATGGCTGGAGCACCTCGACGACATCTTCTTTGCCACCGCGGAGGAAGTCCGGGAAGCCGTCAAGGGCAGTGGGCTTCCATCAGCCCAGATTGCGCGCCGCAGGATTGAGTTCGAAAAGCTGGTGCAGCTCTGCGAGAGGGAGCCGGGGCCGGCCTGCCCGAATTTCCTGCGCGGCAATGAGCCGCTGCCGGCTGTAGGCAGCAGTGAAGCCGGCATCCTGCGAGGCCTGGCGGTGAGTCCGGGCGCCGCGCGCGGACCCGCGCGGGTGATCGCCTCGCCCAGCCAGTTCGAACGGATCTGTCCCGGCGACATTCTGGTGACGCGCGGTGCAGATCCTGGATGGACGCCGGTTTTCGGACAGATCGCCGGGCTGGTAACGGAGGCGGGCGGCCAGCTCTCGCACGGCGCCGTGGTTGCCCGCGAGTACGGTCTGCCGGCGGTAGCCGGAATTCAGGGCGCAATGCGGTTGATCCGGGACGGACAAGAAATCCTGGTGGATGGATATGCCGGAACTGTAACCATGGTCTCGTAGGGTCGTAGGGGACGTGTTGAACCCTTTAGCCATGGGTGGCATCTAGATTATAAGCTGGATCGCCGGGTCTGCGGACTAGCGGCGAGCCACGCTCGATTTTGGGTGGGTTAACATGAAGCGAATAAATCACTTATTGCCTACTGCCTTTTCACTGATCCTATTTGGCACTTCGTCCATGCCCGCTCAGACAAATCCCCCTCCGGCTCCTGCAGCGCCGGCTGACAGCGCGTTGACCATACCCTCGGGTCAAAAGTTCATTCTGCAGCTCGAGACAGCCCTGCATACGCGCACAACGCGCAAAGGTGACCGGGTGGAATTCACCACCACCGCGGACATTCAGGTCGACAACAAAACGGTCATACCGGACAAGAGCCACGTGCGCGGCACGGTGACGAGCGCCAAGCGCGCGGGCCGCCTTTTCGGGCGATCCGAAATTCATCTACGTTTTGACGAGATCTTCCTGGCAGACGGGACCGTCGTCCCGCTGCGCGCAAGCCTGGTCAGGATCGGATCCGATCCTGTGGAGCCGTCCGAAGGCAAGGATCCCGGACTCCAAGGGGAATCCGGTGAGGGGGGAAATGCCGGGGCCGTTGCCAAAGGAGGCATGGAAGGGGCAGTCATCGGTGTGCTGTCGGCCGGGCCGAGGGGGGCCATGTATGGTGCCGCTGCCGGAGCCGCGATTGCAGCCGTCAGCATGATATTCAGGCGCGGACCGGATCTCGATCTGCCGCGCAACACCATGCTGGAAGCTCAGTTCGACCAGCCCCTCGCTGTACCCGCATCGGCCTTGCCCCGGCCGGCACCGGCAGTTTCCAGCCCGCCGCCGGAAAACTCAGCCCCCGCGCCTGCCATTGAAGAACAGACGACCCCGCCGCGGCCAAGGCTCGTCAGGCCCAAGCACGATGAAACATCCCCAGTTGAGACCCCTCCCGTGGAGAAGCCGGCGGGGAATGCTCCGGGCGCCGCTTCCGCTCCCCCCTCTCCGGCGCCCGGCGAAACCCGGCCGGCCGCCGACGGATATAAGTTCAGCGTGAACGTGCGCATGGTGCTCGTGGATACGGTCGTCAGGGACCGGCAAGGACGCCTCATGGAGGACCTCACCCGGGACGATTTCCTGGTATTCGAAGACGGCATCCGGCAGGATGTGCAGAATTTCTCACGCGATGAACTGCCGCTTGCAGTAGCACTGGTGATCGATCGCAGCGGGAGTGTGGCGCCCTACATTTCCGAACTGCGCAGGATCGCCGAGCGCGCCCTCGCGCAGCTCAAGCCGGACGATCAGGTCGCCCTGTTTTCCTTCGCGGCCGGGGTGGAGCGCGTCGAGGATCTGACCACGGACCGCCAGCGGATTGCAGACGGCATAGCCCGCGTGCGCGCGGGAGGAGGCACGAACATCATCGACGCCCTGCACGATTCGGTCGCCTACCTGGCAAGGATGGCTCCGGACCGCCGTCACGCGATCATCCTGATCTCAGACAACCAGGCCACAGTCCAGCCGCAGGCAAGCGAAGGAGAAACCATCCGCAAAGCCATGGAAACTGAGACCGTGGTGTACAGCATCCGAACTTCGGGGCAGAGAGCCCCAATGACGGTGCCGCTCCCCTCTATCTTTACCGGCGCCGGCTCGGTTTCCAAGGTGACGCGGGAGACAGGGGGTGAAATCATCGACGCCCGGACTGCCGCTTCACTTGACGCGGCGCTGGCGGGCGTGATCCAGCGCCTGCGCATGCGGTATTCCCTTGGCTACTACCCGTCCAATCCGGTCCAGGGCGTGTACCATGCTATTGTCGTCCAGTTGACCGACAGCCATGGGAAGCCGGGCAGCGATTATTTCCTGCACTCACGCCGCGGCTATTACGCTACAGCCGACCGCAAAAATCCCTAGTGGCGCGGTTTCGAGGATAAGCCCGTCAGCGATTCAGGAAGCCGGATTTCGTGGTCCAGGGCGTTAGCCCGTCCTTTCAGGGATTCTTGCCTGAAGTTTGTACGGACTGCAGCCCTGCGCCACGGACAGCGTTTCGCTTTCCTTCCGATAATAATGAAAAACCGGCATCCAGCAAATGCAGACGGATTTTCACGCCTTGTTGAGCTTTTCCCTGATCCTCTCGGGAGTGAACGGAAAACGGTACAGGCGCACGCCGGTAGCGTCGAACAGGGCGTTGGCGATCAGCCCGCCCATGCCGACGTTGGGCGGTTCGCCGCCGCCGGACGGGGGGATATCCGGATTGTCGACCAGCACAGCCTCGATTCTGGGCACCCAGGAGAACCGGGTGATCTCGTAGCTGTCGAAGCTCAGATCCTTGATTTCACCCCCCTTGAAGTGGATCTCTTCCGACAGGCAGTACCCCAAGGCCATGGTAATGCCGCCTTCAATCTGCATGACCGCTCCTTCGGGATTGATCACAGGCCCCATGTCCTGGGCGTGGACAATGCGTGCGACCCGGATCTTGCCGCTGTTCTTGTCCACGCTGATTTCGGCCATGGCAGCCACGTAAGTTCCCAGGTAGTCGAAGCAGACCATTCCCTGGCCCCTGCCGCTCGGGGCCTTAGCGGGTTTCCAGCCGAATTTCCCGGCAGCAGCCTTCAGCACCCGGATCATTCTCGCGTCCGTCATGTTCTTGAGACGGAACTCAAGGGGATCTACACCGGCCTTCGCGGCCATGATGTCGATGGTGGACTCCCGGGCAAAAATGTTGGTATTGCTTCCCGGGCCGCGCCATGCGCCCGTGCCGAAAGGATGGCCTCCTCCGGCGGAGAAGCCGCCGCGTGACGCCGTGCGCACATGGGGGACATCGTAGATATTCTGAGAACTCCTCTCCCCGGCGAACGATACCTGGTAGTCCCAGAAGACAATCCGCCCGGATGCGTCGAGCCCGGAGCCTATCTTGACGATCGCAGCCGGCATGAAGGTGTCATAGAAGAACTCATCTTCACGGGTATAGAAAACCTGAACGGGGCTCCCGGACAGCTTTGACAGCCTCGCAGCCTGAACCGCCTGGCCGATCTGGCTTTTGCCGCCGTACCCGCCACCCACGAACGGGGTGATGACCCGGATCCTCTCCGAGGCGAGGCCCAAAAGCTTGGCAATTTCCTCCTGTGCGCCGAAAGGCCTTTGAGTGCCGATCCAGAGCGTAGCGCCGTCCTTCTCGACATGGGCGACCGCGGTGTGGGTTTCCATGGGCGCGTGGGCGACGTAGGGAGTGTAAAAGGTCTCCTCAAATTTCAGGGAAGCAAGGAGGCGCCCTTTAGCGAGATCGCCTTTATTCTCGATGACGGATTCCCGCGGTTGCTGGCCCAGCAGGTACTGGTGGATGGTTTTCTCATCAACCGTTGCTTCCGGGACATCGTACTGCGCCTTGATCAGCGAGAGAGCCCGCTCTGCAACATCGGGCAGCGGATGGACAACGGCAACAAAGTCGCCCTCCTGAAAAACACGGGCGCCGCTGACTGCCCTGGCTGCTGCCACATCCACGCTCTTCAGCCTGGCGCCGTGAGCCGGGGGCCTCAGGACACGGCCATACAGCATGCCGGGCAGGCGGATGTCGCCGGCATACTGTGCTTTGCCGGTCACCTTGTCGGGGAGGTCGGGGCGCGGCAGCGGCTTTCCGATGACGGTGAAGGCCGCCGGAACCTTAACGGCGGGTTTTGCCTCGAGATGCCTCTCGATGGCCTTGCCCTGGGCCAGCGCGCCGTAGGTGACTTTTCGTGCCGGGTTGCTTCTATCGCTGACCACGCCGTCCTTAACCGCAAGATGATCCCGCGGTATCTTCAGCTGATCGGCGGCCATCTGAATCAGAACTTCGCGCGCTTCCGCCCCGGCGGCTCTCAGCGCAGGACCGAAATATTTCACGCTGCGCGAACCGTTGGTGCCTCCGTCCCAGGGGCAGAGCTTCGTGTCGCCCAGGACCATATCTACGGAGTGGTAGGCGACCTCGAGTTCCTCGGCGAGCATCTGCGCCAGTGCCGCGATGATGCCCTGCCCCATTTCGATTTTGCCTGTGTAGCAGGTCACGCGGTTATCTTCGCCAATCCTGAGATAGGCGTTGAAGTCGGCCGGGTATCCCTGGCCGCCGCCGCGTCCCTGATCGAGGGCAACGGCGCCCTCGAGAGCGAAGAGAAAATAGATCCCGGGACCGAGCAGCTTGAGAAAATCCCTTCTCTCCAGAGCCTGGTCCGTTGCGGTCTCCGCCGGAACTGGCCACCTTGATTCTTGGGTAGTCATCGTGCCTGCCCTCCTCTCATTTCGGTCGCTGCCTCCTGAATGGCATCGATGATGCGGGGATAGGTGCCGCAGCGGCAGAGGTTCCCGCTCATGCCGTCGATAACCTGCGCTCTGGTGGGCCTGGCATTCTGGAGAAGGAGACCGTATGCGTTGAGGATCATCCCTGAAGTACAGAAACCGCACTGCAGGGCGCCGTGCTTCACGAAGGCCTTCTGCAACGGGTGAAGCCTGGCGTCCGCCGCCAGCCCTTCGATCGTGATGATCTCCTTGCCGGCGACAGCCTTTACGGGCACCTGGCACGACCGGACAGCCTCCTTGTTCACAATGACGGTGCACGTGCCGCAGAGGCTTTCGCCGCAGCCGTACTTCGTGCCGGTCAAACCCAAATCGCAGCGCAAGACCCAGAGCAGCATCCTCTCGCCGTCCGTGGTCACGCTGACAGGACGATTGTTGAGCCTGAATTGAATGGTCTGTTGCATGGCGTTTCCTTTTTCTTTCCGTTGTTGGTGCGCGTCGGATTGCTGGCGCTATTGTATATCAATTGCGACGAAATAACCGACCTCAGACCTCCGACCCGGCCTTGCCGGGTGCCGTTTGCCAAGACCGTCTCAAGACCACCGCAACGCGGCGTTGTCTTTCGCTGCGAAGGCCTATATAAATGGCGCCTGGACAACCGTTGGAATCATTTTCCGGAAAGGTGCGGCTTCCATGACCATAGAAGATCAATTCCCGGGAGAGGCGCTTGCGTTGCCAAGGCGCGCCTTTATACAAGGGTTCGCCCTGTTGTTCGCTGCAGCCGAGGCAGGCTTTGCCCGTTTCAAAGAGACGCGGCGGGAGAAACAGACGAAGGCCAGTCCGGATCCGGCGGCGGCCCCGGAGTCGATTTTCAATGGGATTCAGATGGGCCCGCACACGATGCTCGATGAGGGCATTGAGCCATGCCTGGATCTGATCAAGGAAACCGCGGAAATCAACGCCGTATTCACCTACAGCCACGCCTTTCACGGGGACCTGCGCAAGCCTGCCGGCGCGCTGGCCAGGGATCACGGCAAGCCGCCCCGCGCAAACCGCAGCCCTCTGCCCGCTGTCTGGGTCAGGCATCACGACCGGTATTTCCGGAACACCCGCCTGCGCGTCCGCGCGACCGATCCGAGCCTCGAGTACGCCGGGCGCGACCTGTTCACCGAGATGGTCGAGCCGGCCCGCCGCCGCGGCATGAAAGTCTACGCGCGCATCCTGGAAAGCTCCGGCGGCTCGATCGAAAACTTCGCCGATGTCGTAACCACCGACGTCTACGGCAAACGCACCCGCGTGGGGTGCTGGGCCCATCCCGACCACAAGGGCTTCTGGGCCGCCGTGGTCGAGGACATGTTCCGCAGTTACGACCTGGACGGTTTCCAGTGGGGCGCTGAGCGCATGGGGCCGCTCATGAACGTCATCCTCCCGTGGAACGACACTCCGCCGACGTGTTTTTGCGAGCACTGCATCGCGCGCGGCAAAGCCCGCGGCATCGATCCCGACCGCGCACGCGAAGGCTACCGGAAGCTATTCGAATTCGTGCGCGGGCTGATGGCCGGGAATCCCAAGCCGGCCGAGGGCGTGTTCACGGTATTCCTGCGGCACCTCATCCGCTATCCCGAAATCCTCGCCTGGGAATACCAGTACCGCCTGTCACGCGAGGAGGTCATGAAAGGCATGTACGACACGATCAAGGCCACCAAGCCGGCAGCCCAGGTGGGCTGGCACGTGGACCATCAGCCGTCGAGCTGGGACATGGTCTATCGCGCCGAGATGAGCTACGAGGATATGGCGCCTTACTCCGATTTCATAAAGCTCATCCTGTACCATGGCGTGCTCGGGGAACGCATCCGTTCGTGGTATCTCGACCGGTTCCGGCGGACCATCCTGAGTGAGCTTTCCCTCGAACAATCGCTGGAGCTCTACTACGCTCTGTTCGGCTACGACCGGAACGTCGAACCGAAAGTCGACGACCTGGAGCGCCAGGGATTCTCACCAGACTACGTGTACCGCGAAACGAGGCGCAGCGTGGCCTCGGCGAACGGCAAGACCAGGATCTATTCGGGCATCGGTTTCGATGTTCCCGGCAGCCCGCCTGAAGATCCGGAAAAGATCTACCAGGCAACCCTCAAGGCCTTTGAGGCCGGCGCAGCGGGCATCGTCGTCTCCCGCGAGTACGAGGAAATGCGCATCCCGAATCTCAGAGCCGTCGGCCGCGCCATCCGCGAACTGGCGAGGCGCCGGACTCGAGGATGAGGCCGTGGGCTAGTGCCGGCGGCGGCTTCGAAAATACCGAGCTCAGATCTGCATTCGGCGCAGGGTGCACCGTGGTATGCAGGCCCCGGCCGCCGGACGGGGCTGCTGAGATGCCCATAAGTAAGATCCCGGCGCCGTCGGTCGACCGCAGCCCACTGCGGGACGGAGGGGGTTCAGCGCGCGGTCTATTGGTAGTTGGCAGGGATTCGGATATGATCATGCCCGGTGCATCCGGCTGCGGATGGGCACAATTCGGGCTGTGCGCAAAATGGCAACGGGGAGATGGAAACCATGACCAGGATGTGTTTGCTGGGTGGGGTGTTCTTGACTGCCGGCATGATAGTTGCGGGCGGTGCGGGTACGGTTGCGCGGCATCAGGAAAAGAAGAAGGAAGTGATCCAGTACGTCGAGACCGACACCGGCCGGTGGATGGTGCACGATGAGGGCCGGCCGGCACCGCCGGTCATCACGCCGGGAACGTGCGGTTCTATGGGGCCATCGGCAAAGGCCCCGTCCGACGCCGTCATGCTCTTCGACGGCACGGGCCTCGCAAATTGGACGGACGCCAAGGGCCAGCCGTCAAAATGGCTTGTCCGTGACGGGTACATGGAGTCGGTCAAGGGCGCGGGCAACATCCGGACCGCGCAGGAATTCGGCTCGTGCCAGCTGCACGTCGAATTTGCCACGCCGGCCGTCGTCACCGGGAGCGGTCAGGGCCGCGGCAACAGCGGCGTTTTTCTCCAGGGCATGTACGAGGTCCAGATTCTCGACTCCTATGAAAACAAGACATACCCGGACGGGCAGTGCGGCGCGCTATACGGACGCGCGATCCCCCTGGTCAACGCGTCCTGCAAGCCGGGCGAATGGCAGACCTACGACATCATCTATCACCGGCCTTCCTTCGATCCGTCCGGGCAAGTGGTCAGGAAGGCGAGATTCACGGTCATCCACAACGGCGTGCTGATCCAGGACAATGTGGAACTGCCGGGAGGCACGGGCTGGATCAGCGCTCATGCCATAACCGGTTACGTCCCCCATGGCGACAAGGGCCCTATCACGCTTCAGGACCACACCAATCCCGTCCGGTTCCGTAACATCTGGATCCGCGAACTGAAAGACTAGATAGACAGCCGGGATTGCCCGCGAGACACGCGGATTCACCGCGTGGGGATAAAGGGACATCTGTCGGTTGCAACAAGGAGAATGTCATGAGCCGGCGCCGGATCATCCTGTTGTATCTCGTTGCCTTCATCCCCATGGCTGCTGCCTCGCTCCCTGTCGGGCATGCATCTGTCCGTCTGGCCAATCCCGATCCTCAGGCGGATCCTGGCTTCCGTGCTGTCAGGGGCAATGACGGGTTGCCTCCAGGGTTCCGTACCGGCGGGAAGCCGCAATTCACTTTGCATCAGCCGGACCTGTTTAAGGACGGAGGGGCCCTCACCAATACGATCGCCGATTACGACAACGACGGAGATCTCGACATATTTGTCGGTTTCAACAACAAGCCAAACCGGCTGTATCGCAACGACCACGGGAATTTCCGGGAAGTAGCCAAAGAGGTCGGACTTGCGGATGTCGGCGTCATCCGGACCAGCGCCTGGGGCGACTATGACGGCGATGGCCAGATCGACCTGTGTATCGCGTCCGTGTCCGGCGAAGGCAGTTGGGACCGTCTGTATCACAATGACGGCGACGGCGCGCACTTCAGCGATGTCACGGCAGCCGCCGGCGTTCAACTTGCGGGCAGCTTCCGTCAGGTCGCGTGGATTGATTTTGACAATGATGGAGATGTCGACCTGTTCGTGGCACTGCGCGACAAGCCCAACGTGCTGTTCCAAAACGAGGGGGGAAGATTCCATGACGTCGCCAAAGAGCTGGGGGTGGATGATCCGCGCCGCAGCGTCGGCGCGGTGTGGTTCGATTACGACAAAGACGGCGATCTGGATCTCTATGTGGCCAATATGGACGGCGATGCCAACGGCCTGTTTCGCAACGACGGCCGTCGCTTCACGGACGTTGCCCGGGAGGCCGGTGTCGAGGATGGCGGGCGGCCCCTCGGTTCGACGCTGTTCGGAACCGTCCGGCCATCTCTCGCCGACTATGACAATGACGGCAACATCGACATCTTCTGCGCCAACTACGGGCCCAATGCACTCTACCGGAACGTAGACGGAAAGCGGTTTGTGAACCTGGCCTCCGGTTTGGGCCTGGCCATCGACAACTGTTACGACAGCGGCATCTGGGGCGACTGGGACAATGACGGCCGGATCGATTTGTACGTCAACGGCACCATCACCCGGGGTCGGAGTTTTGAGGACTACCTTTTCCACAATGATCTGGACCGGTTTTCCGATGTGACGCCCGACATCATCAGGGAGAACGATGCGGATCACGGGGCTCAGTGGTTCGATTTTGACGCTGATGGCGATCTCGATCTGGCGCTTACCGGCGGCATGCACCATCTCTTGAGGAACGGGCTGGCGGAGCAATATGCGAAGTGTTCCCTGCAGGTAGTCGTGCTCGATGCAAAGGGTCACTACACCAGAGCGGGTGCGGAGATTCGCATTTACGACAGAGGAACGAAAAAGCTCCTGGGCACCGGGTTTCTGGATACCGGCTCAGGCTACAATTCCCAGAATGCCATGCCGGCGCACTTCGGCCTGCCCCAGGTAGACCGTGTCGATGTGGAGATCACCACCATGACGCAAAAGGGCAGGCGAACCGCCCGCCTGCCGGATATCAGCATCAAGGATTACCTGGGCCGGCACCTGGCGGCAAAAGTGGATCGAGACGGCAGGATCGTGAAATAGCCTGCAAGCCGGCCTGCCCCGCTGCCTCATGAACAATTCCTGGAGTACCATCGCATTTTCAGGGCCGCCGAGGGGTTTTAGTGCGAGCACATTCGCAGATCTCCGGGCGATAAACGGACTTGTCACTGTCCCTCACGATCCGTGGGATGGGCAGCATTTGCGGAAAACGTTCTCCTAAACTCCCCTCTCCCGATTCCCGATGAGATCTACCGTGTAATCCGGGCAGACCAGGTCCGGAATGTCCTTTCGATCGGTCCATCAACCATAGAGGAGATGTATGCCCAGTCGTAATTTACTGATTGCAGCCGTTCTTGCACTTGCACTAGTTCCCGTCATGGCAGCCGCGCAACAGACATCCCGGCCTACCTCGCAGCAGATTAAGGAGGACACACCTCAGGATGCCCTCGTGCCGTTCATCGGATTCAACACGGGAGGAGGGCTGTTCGGAGACCTCAACGTCACGGGGGATCTCAGCGCGAAGCCGCGCGCTTACGGAGCCTCGCTGCTTTTCTGGGGGCCCGGAGTCCTGGCCGGGGAGGCGGATTTCGGCTACAGCCCGAAATTCTTCAATGGCCTCGATGCCGCTCCCCTCGGATCGACGAGCAACCTGCTCACGGCAACGTTGAATTTCGTCGTCGGGCCAACCTTTTTCATCGGCCAAAACATGCGGGTTCGTCCCTACGGCCTCATTGGCGGGGGATTGATGCGCTCGACGATGAGCGAGTTTGGCCAGTTCCTCAGCTTTAAGGACCCGCGCAACCTTGGCGTCGTGGACATCGCCGGCGGAGTGTATTTCTACCCCATCAGGAGGCTCGGTGTACGCGGCGATTTCCGGTATTTTAAGGGTGTCGGCGCCAACGAAAGTGCGGATGGATGGGGCGCCATCAAAGGCTGGGACTATTACCGCATCTCGATAGGCGCCGCCATCGCCTTTTAGCCGATCGCCGGCACGGTGTTTCCCATGCCCGCGGCCGCATCCTGAGTAGCATGAAATCGGTGCTTTCTTCGAGTCCTGGCGCCTTGGCGGTTTCATCAGAGACAACCGCACAGGCGCCGGGACGCACAGAAGCAATCCATGTTTTCAAAGCGGCTCTTCTTAGCCGCAGCACCCTCCGCAACAGATGATAACCGGCCTGGCAGTCACCCCTCAACACGAAGCGCAATTCGCGGCGTAGGATTTTAGCCCCTCATACTCCGGGCCAAACCCTCTGAACTGACGGGCTGAAACCCTGCGCCACGGAATCTCCAACCCCTCAGGAGTCCCTTATCGTTCTGTTTTCGAAGCAGCCTCTCATGCGCCAATGGCCCACCCGGTGACGCATGAAACGATATTTTCTTGGCGTCTTTGGGCCTTGGCGCCTCGGCGTTGGGTTTATTGACGCAATGACTCAAAGACGCGAAGACGCAAAGCTTAATTTTCGGAACAGCCTCTCATGCGCCGTGGCGCACCCGGTGACGCATGAAAACGTTCGGGGTCGGGATCGGAGGTCGGCATTTTCGGAACAGTAATCCATGAGCCTTTGGCGCATCCGAGTGCATGAAAATCAGATGCCGACAATATCCCTTGAAAACGGGTCAATATAGAAATACATTCGCACCATCAAAAGGAACTTCTGCATGCAATAATGGCGGAACTGCCGGATCAGAGCCTTGGCTCCAGTCCGCCGTCCTGCTCGGAAGGGCATCTCTGCTATGGGAGGCGTCATCCTATGAGGAAGCAAGTCATTCCGCTTGCCTGGATTCTTTGGGTAGTCGCACCGGCATGGGCGGCGTCAGTGTACACGGTCCGTCTGCAAGATCCGAAGGCGGCATATCTGGATGCCTTTGGCGCTCGCGGCGACGGCGTTGCCGACGACAGCGAAGCCATCCAAAAGGCGATCGACAAGGTGCAGGAGACAGTCGGCCAGGGGATTGTGTTCGTTCCCGAGGGCCGCTACCGGCTGACGAAGACCATTTTCGTCTGGCCGTCGATCCGGCTGATCGGGTATGGAGCACAGCGGCCGGTATTTGTGTTGGCCGACAACACGCCCGGCTATCAGGATAGGGACAAGGAAAACTACATGGTGTTTTTTGCCGGCGGGCGGCCCGGCGCGCAGGGCGGACGGGGAGGAGCGGCGCCCGGAGGCAGCGGCCGCGGCGGTCAGGCCAGTGGCCGGCCTTCGGATGCCGGCGCGGGGACCTTCTATTCGGCGATGAGCAACATGGATATCGAAATCGGCGAGGGCAATCCGGGCGCGGTCGGCGTGCGCGGAACATACGCGCAACACTCGTTTCTGGCCCACATGGATTTCCATATCGGTTCGGGCATCGCCGGTGTTCACGACACAGGGAATGTCATGGAAGATGTCCGCTTCTTCGGCGGGCAGTACGGCATCTGGACCCGCACGCCCTCACCCAGTTGGCAGTTCATGGCTGTGGACGCGTATTTCGAAGGCCAGCACGAGGCGGCCATTCGGGAAACCATGGCCGGCCTCACACTCGTCCGGCCCCGGTTCCGAAAGGTCCCGACGGCAATCTCCATTGACGCCAGCTATCCGGACGAATTGTGGATTAAAGACGGGCGCATGGAAGACATTACCGGCCCCGCCGTCATCATCAGTCTGGAGCAGAACGCGCGCACCGAGATCAACATGGAAAACGTGGTCTGCCGCGGCGTTCCGGTTTTCGCTTTGTTCCGCGAAAGCGGGAAAAAAATAGCCGGGCCCGCTGAAATATATGAGACCAAGGTGTTCTCTCACGGGCTGCACTATGCCGATATCGGCGCGGCAGCGGTGATGAAAGACATCTTTGAGGCGGTGCCGCTCACTGCCATGCCGGAGCTCGTGAAATCCGATCTTGTGCCGCTGCCGCCAGGCGATACCTGGGTCGATGTGCGTTCCCTTGGAGCTAAGGGGGACGGAGCCACCGATGATACCGCAGTATTCCGGGAGGCCATTGCCGCGCACCGCGCGATCTACCTGCCGTGCGGATACTACGTTATCAGCGACACGCTCGCGCTCAAGCCCGACACAGTTCTGATCGGCCTGCATCCCCTGGCGACCCAGATCGACCTGCTCGACAGGACCCCGGCCTTCCAGGGTGTGGGCGGGCCCAAGCCGATGATCGAGGCGCCAAAAGGAGGCACCAATGTGGTGAAAGGCATCGGCCTCTATACGAACGGGGTCAATCCACGCGCCGTCGCCGCCATGTGGCGGGCAGGCAAGGATTCCATGATGAACGACGTGCGCTTCCTGGGCGGCCACGGCACGAACAATCTGGACGGGACTCGCAACAATCCTTACAACAACGCGCACACGGCCGATCCCGACTTGAACCGGCGCTGGGACGGACAATATCCCAGCCTCTGGGTCACCGAAGGGGGCGGGGGCACGTTCTTTGATATCTGGACTCCGAGCACCTTCGCCCAGGCCGGCATGCTGGTGACGGACACTTCGACGCCGGGGCGGATCTATTCGATGTCGAGCGAACACCACGTGCGCAGCGAGGTGGTGCTCCGCAACGTCTCGAACTGGCGGATTTACGCACTTCAGACCGAGGAAGAGCGTGGCGAAGGCGGTTTCGCGCTGCCGCTCGAAATCGACCGCAGCAGCGACATTACGATAGCGAACTTCCACATTTACCGCGTCATCAGCTCCTACCAGCCATTCCCGTACGCGGTCACAGTATCGAACTCAAAGAACATCCGTTTCCGGAACATTCACTGCTACAGCAACAGCAAAGTTGCATTCGACGCTGCCGTTTATGATCAGACCCACGGCGTCGAAATCCGGCAGCGCGAATTCGCATGGCTCGACCTTTCAGGAGCGGCACCCGCTCCCGCGCCGAAGCGGCCATCGCCGGTTCTCGAAACCGGAGCGAAGGTGCAGAAGCTGGCGGGCGGTTTCTTCAATATTTCGGGAGGAGCGGTGCACCCGTCAGGAGATTTTTACTTCGTGGACGCGCACTGGCAGCGCATCTACCGCTGGGACGCCGCGGCCCGGCAAGTCTCGTTTGTGCGTGACGCGCCGTTGGATCCGGTCAACCTGGCATTCGACAAAGCGGGCAACCTCATGGTGGTGTCCTACGCGGGCAACGGCACAGTGTACGCTTTCAAGCCGGGCTCGCCCGAAGTGCAGCTCGAACTGCTGAGGCCGGTGGATGCCGCGCCGCATCCCGGCATGACTGCCGTGCGCCCGGTGGGCGACTGGCGGCTTGCCAGGGATCCCGCCACAGGGATCCCGCCGGCCAAACCCTATCACTTCCTCTCGCCGGACGGGACAACCTTCATCCCGGCGGGCCGGGATTTCATATCCGGTGCGATGAGCTGGGGCGTCAAGAGCGCCGACCTGCTGCGCAGCTTCGGCCTGGCAGCGGCAACGCCAGGAAGGCCCTTTTACGTGACAAGTGAGGCCGAGGTAATAACGTGGAGCGGCACGCTCGCCGCGGACGGCAATTTTTCTGATTTCAAGCCATTCGTGCAGCAGGGAGGCGAAGGTGTCGCTGTCGACGCTCAGGGCAATGTCTACCTGGCAGCCGGCCAGATCTACGTATACGATCCGGCAGGCAAGCTGATCGACACGATCGAGACACCCGAGCGGCCGGTCCAGCTGGTGTTCGGCGGCAAGGACGGCCGCACGCTGTTCATCACCGCGCGCAGCTCGTTGTACGGAGTACGCACCCGGCTGCGCGGGCGTTGAAGGAATGGTGGATCGTTCTGATGTGCGCTTCGATCCCGATTCCGATACCGATCCCGACATTTCCGGTTGTCGTTTTATTTTCGGAGCAGCTTCTCATGGGCCTGTAGCGCACCCGGTGACGCATGAAGACGATCGGGGTCGGGATCGGGATCGGGGTCGTAATCGCAGTCGCTGTCGGCTTTTGAATTCTTACGGCAGCCAAACCGACTGCGATCCCGATCCCGACCCCGACATTGGTGGCTATTGTTCTATTTTCGGAACAGCCTCATGATTCGATACCGAATGATATTGACGATTCTGCTTGCGTGCGCCTCGATCGCGGGCTCCGGAATCGCGGGAAAGAAGCCCGAAAGGATGATCAACCTCGGAGTCCTGGAAGACAAGATTCGCGGCGGCTGGGCCGGACAGATGATCGGCGTCTCCTACGGCGCTCCCACGGAGTTCCGCTCCAACGGCAGGATCAACGAGGCGGAACTGAAGTGGACGCCGGACATGGTAGCCAACAGCATCAGGCAGGATGATCTTTACGTCGAGATGACCTTCGCGGCGGTGCTTGACCGTGACGGGCTGAACGCAACGACGGCACAGTTCGGCGAAATGTTCAGGAACTCGAAATATTCGCTCTGGCACGCGAACGCCGCAGGCAGGCGTTTGCTCAACAACGGCATTCACGCGCCGATGTCGGGCCATCCCCGGTACAACGTGCACGCCAACGACATCGATTTCCAGATCGAATCGGATTTCATCGGCCTCATGACACCCGGCCTGCCGCAAGAGGCAAACCGGTTCTGCGAGCGGGCCGGGAGAGTGATGAACTACGGGGATGGTCTCTACGGCGGGATGTTCTTCGGCGGCATGTACTCGGCAGCCTTTTTCGAAACCGACGTGCGCAGGGTGGTGGAACAAGGGGCGGCTTCCATCCCGGCACGGAGCGAATATGGGAAGTTGATTCGCGACCTGCTCGACTGGTCCGCCAGGTACCCGGACGACTGGAGAAGGACCTGGCAATGGATCGAGGAGAAGTGGGACAGGAACGACCCCTGCCCCGACGGCGCTTTCGATCCGTTCAACATCGACGCCAAAATCAACGGCGCTTATGTTGCCCTCGGGCTGCTCTACGGGAAAGGCGACTTCGGCAGGACGCTTGAAATCGCGGCACGCAGCGGACAGGACTCCGACTGCAATCCCTCGAGCGCCGCAGGAGTGCTGGGCGTCATGCTCGGCTACTCCGGCATCCCGGAAGTCTGGAAGTCGGGGATCCCCGCGATAGCCGACATGAAGTTCGACTACACCGACTATTCCTACCAGGAGATCGTGAAGTCGACGATGGATCGCGCTCTCAAGGTCGTCCAGAAAGCCGGGGGACGGCTGCAGGTGAGCGAGCTCATCGTGCCGTTCCAGGAACCCAAAGCTCCGAAGCTGGAGCAATGGGACATGGGCATTCCGTCTCGGAAAATTCCGGCAACCGATTCGGCCTGGATCTGGCAAGGAGACTGGGCGGATGAAAGGGGGCGCGGCAGCCGGGCGCAGTTGACCGGCAAGGCAACCGGCGTTGCCGGCGCTGTGGCCACACTCGACTTCGAGGGATCGGCCGTCATTCTCATCGGCCCATATTCGCAGTCCGGCGGCAAGGCTGACGTATATCTGGACGGCCGGAAATCGGGCGAGATCAACGCCTGGATCCCGGAACGCACAAACGACAACGCGCTCTGGCATGCTTATGGATTGAAGCCCGGCAGGCACTCTCTGAGGCTGGTAACCCGACCCGACGCTGATCCACGCTCAAAAGCGACCAGGGTCGAGATCACGGCCGCCTTGATCTTCAAGGCACGGGCCTGATTCCGGGTGACAGGAGTCGAACGGCACCCGCTCCATGCCGGCATCACCAGACCGCCAGCTTCAACCGGCGCCGGATAAACTTGTCCTTGGTCAGCAGCGGCAATCCTCCTGAAGCACACATTCTTCTTCCAATTCAGTCCGGCGTCCATGGAAGGAAGCCGGCAGCGAGAAAATCGGTGTCGAAACTCAGGAAGCGGGCACAGCGGGATTCTTTCATCACCGCAAAGCTCACGGCATCTGTGTAGCTAATCCGGCAATCGGGAAGTCGGGCCAGATAGGATTTGGCGGCGGTGTGGTGGGAGCCGGAGGCAAACACGATCGATACTCTGGGACTCGACTCGATCCGGTCGAGCGTCCTCAGGGCGGCGACCATGCCGGCCCGGTGCAGGAGGAGCCGATGGAGCTCCGCGATCACCAGATTGGTTGTGGTCAGCCGCACGCTTCGAGCCACGACTTCCCGGAACAGCGACGCAGCCTGAACATGGTTCTGGTCCCGCGCGCTGAAAAAGGCGATCCAGGCGCTAGTGTCGACATACACGCTACCGGGAGCGGCGCCGCCTGCGATAGTTCGAATCTGCCTTTTCCGCAACGAAGCTTTCTCCCAGATATTCGTCTATGCGCTCGCTGAGATCCGCCGGCAGGCCATCGATCATCCCGCAGCCTTGCATGAGCGTGTCCTTCTCTTGGGCCCGCGTCAGCGCCCGAATTGCCGCGCGTACTGCGCGGGACTTGGTCCAACCGCGCTCGCGCGCCCATGCACTCAGCAATGCCAGTTCATGTTCATCCATATAAATCTGCAAGGGCTTTATCATGATGATTAATAGTATTATTTCATGAAATTCTTGTCCATATATTTCATGATTATGTCAGGGGCAGCCTCATGCAGTCAGATATGAAAAAGAGAGAGTGCCGCTGAGCCTGAGATTGTCGCCCGTTGCATCTTCGTCCAGGATTTGGAAATGCCGGACATCCCCGCCACTGCAGAGCACTCGACTCTCAAGATCTTTTGTCATGTTCCTTCGATCCGTCATTTCTTCCTTCTGCTCTGTTTTGAAAACAAAACAACAAAGCCGAAACAAATTGCTTGACAACTCTATCTAACCATTGTAATAGATATATAGTACATTAATACTTTGCAGCAAGGAGTGACACCTTGGAATTCCGAATCGATTCGAAAAGCGGCGTTCCATTCTATCGACAAATAATTGAACAAGTTAAATTTGCAGTCTCCAGAGGAGATCTGCCTACCGGTACCCAGCTTCCAACCGTCCGTCAGTTGGCTGTCGATTTGTCTGTCAATCCGAACACCGTCATACGGGCCTACAAGGAGATGGAGATCGAGGGGTTGCTCGAAACCCATCAGGGATCGGGCACCTTTGTCACCGACCGTCAGCCGAAGATCGACGACATGGAGCGCCAGCGTATGCTGGATCAAATCATCACTGAAATGCTGGCCCGTGCTTCGTCCTATGGCCTGGTCCTGGATGAAGTGCTGGCGGCTCTGCAACAGCGAAAGGAGGGATCTTTATGAGATCCGCACGGACTTCCACAGACAGCCCGGCCCAGAAGATTTCCCTGGGCGAGAAATTGGACAAGTTCGCTACCACGCTTCGGGCAGACTACCGCTTTGCCCCGCTCAACGCGCTGTTCCTGGTGGCGATTTTCGTAATTGGCCTGATAGTGCACCTGAGCATGTATTCCTTCGATCCGACCGCCGTCCTGCTTTTCATGGGCTCCGCGCTTGCGCTGGTGGTGATCCTGCGGGTGTCGCAGGTCTGGGAAGCGGTCGTGATTTTCGGAACGGCGGACATGCTTTTGGGTTACCTCCGGCTGCGGCCGGACAGCGAGGTGCTGCTAATCACCATCCTGCTGGCAATCCTGCTGGCTCCCTCGATCCAGATCGCCTATCAGTGGGAACGCGCCGTGGTCCTCAGGTTCGGGAAATTCCAGGTGTTGCGGAAGCCGGGTGTATTCGTCATTTTCCCGGTGGTCGACAAGGTGGCGCAATATGTCGACCAGCGCATCCGCGTCACGGACTTCAGCGCCGAGATGACCCTCACCTCCGACACGGTTCCGGTAAACGTGGATGCCATCGCGTTCTGGATGGTCTGGGACGCCCAGAAGACGGTGCTTGAGGTGGAGGAGTTCGAGAAGGCCGTCATTCTCTCCGCTCAGACGGCGCTCAGAAACGCAATCGGCAAGAATGACCTTGCCAATCTTCTTTCCGAGCGCGACCGCCTCGGCCAAGAGATCCAGAAAGTGCTCGACGAGAAAACAAGTGCGTGGGGCATCACGACCCAGGCGGTCGAGATACGCGACATCATCATCCCGAAAGACCTTGAGGATGCCATGAGCCGCCAGGCGCAGGCTGAACGCGAGCGCCAGAGCCGGATCATCCTGGGAACCGCGGAGACCGAGATCGCCGAGAAGTTCGCCCGGGCTTCGGTACACTACCAGAACAACCCGGTCGCCCTTCATCTTCGCGCCATGAACATGGTCTACGAAGGGCTGCGCCAGAAGGGCTCGATGATCATCGTCCCCTCGACGGCAGTCGAGACCATGGGTCTCGGGGCCCTGGGTGGTCTGACAGCCTTCGGCCGCGAGACGCCGGCCGCGCCCGGCAGTCCGGCAGATGCCCCCTCGGAGGTGAAGGGCTGAACGTCATCCCCGGACGGCAGAATCTTCAGAGCAGTTTGGATCATGGAGGTGCGCCATGAGACGATTGATTCTCACAATAGCTGCAATTTCCTGTCTCGCATCATGGATAGGCTCGCCTTCGCGGAGCCGGTGGGCCGCTCCTGCGGCTTCGCGGGTTGCGGCGGATCCGCTATCCCTGCGTGATCTTATTCCGGCGACGGCGCTCATCGCAGTCGAAGTCCGCGATGTCGACCGGCGCTGGGATGAGATCCGCAGCATTGACTTCATAGCGGGCTTCCAGGATGCGATCTTGTCCTGTGCCGGCACCGATGCGGACCTGATACACAGGCTCGCCGGCGATCGAGCCGTCCTCTTTCTGGCGGGCTCAGAGGATCCGCCCTTTGTCGTGCCCGTGGCGATCCTGCGGCCGACTGACGTGTTGGATGCCGAGCGCATCCTTGCCGGCCTGAGCCAGCTGTCGTTCAGGCGCGCCGGCGGCGTGCTCTGGGTCGGGCCCGCGGGGGTTGCGGACCTGCTCGAACGCATGTCCCGGCAGGAAACCGCCAGGCTCAACGAGGTTCTGCCCATGGATGAAATCGACGGCAGGCTGCCGCAGGACGGGCTCGCGCGCGGCTGGCTGAATCCCGTCGCCTTCATGCGGCTGCTGCACAATTCCAGGGTGGACTCTCTGCCGGAGCCATTGCGCCTGGCAGCGGCCACGATCAGCGCCGAACTCACCGCCGTGCGGTACGCAGCTTTCCGCCGCGATATCGCTGAGGGTGAGATCCTGTCCGAGGGAATCATTGCTTACGATCCCGCTCGGATTTCACCGCGGGTGCTGCACGCTCTGGATCCTGAGGCGGTTCCCGCTCTTTTCCCGGTCGAGATCCCGGCCAACGCAGTTGCGGTTGTCGCCTTCCATCCCGAGGCGCAGGCCTGCATGCCCTGGCTGCGCAACCTTGCGGCCAGCGACCCTCACGGTCCTTTGCGCAATCTGGCCTTCTGGCTGGACGAGTTCCAGGAACGCTTTCGCCGGGACCTGGATCGCGATCTTTTCAGCGCACTGGGGGATCACGGCTGGCTGCTGGCGCTCGACATGGAGGGCTCCAGTGCTCCGGGATTGGCCGCTGTAATGGAAATCCGCGAAGAATCGGTGCTCGCTTCGACTCTCCGGGACCTGATGTCCTGGGTTGGTGAGCGCTTCTGGATCAGCACCTTCGGCACGATTATTCCCAGGGTTTGGGTCGATACCGGGGGCGGGCAAGTGATCTACGGCACGACGCTCGGCGTGCCGTTTTCCGAGTTTCCGGGTCCGCGCTTCCAGATTTCCGGAAGGTACCTCCTGCTGGGCGATCGCCCAGAGACGCTGGCTGCCGCGCGCGAGTTCGCTGGATCCCTCCCCGGGAATGCTAGCGTCGTCTGGGACGAAGAGCGCAACTCTGCTGCCCATGGATCCATATGGGTGAAAGGCCCGGCAATCGCGAAAATGTTGGCTGCCGGCATCGATGCCGATGCATCGGACGCAGGAGGATGCATTTCCAAAGCGGCAGGCGCCATGGCGGCCGGCATGGAGAGCCTCAGGGCCGATTGGCAGTACGAGCCCGGTGCGGTAAGACTTCACGGCCGCCTCCGGCTCGCGGCCCAGCCCGTGTCGCGTTGAAATGTACGTCCCGAGCTGGCACAAAGGCGCTCCATGCCCCGGCGTGATCAGGGTGTCCGTGGGATATCATTTCCCCGGTTTGATCAGGAACTTTTCGAAGAATGCGAATTTTGCCTCATCGCCCGCCGGCGGGATGGGCCCGGTCTTGTCGCCGACTTCCATGATCTCCGGCTTGTCCCCGACCGGGTTCCATCGGGGCAAGCCCTTGCCGTTCGGATCTCCGTTCGCCGCAAAATTCGCCCAATAGGAGGACATCATGCCGGCGATTTGCCGGTCCGCTTCCGCAAAGGGCCGATCGGACATGTACAGCGTGTTCAATACGTACGGCACTTCCGAGGTGTGAAACGCGCCATACCGCGCGGCATCCGGCCCGGGCAGGGCATGATCCCAAAGATAGGTGTACGCCCTGGTCTTCGAGGTTTTGGCCCGTTCCCTCGCCCACAGGTATAGCGATACCAATGCCTGATCGCGACTGCTCTGAGCCTGCGTGATCGCTGCGTCCTGGCCGGTCGCAACGGAGTAAAGTTTCAGGAACTCATCGGCGAGCGGACCGTACTGCTGACGCGCGCGCTTGATGAATGACTCGGCCGTCGGCGGGGTCTGTGGCATCATCAAGCCGCCCAACTCGCCGGCATTCACACCCGTCAATGTGGGCACGTCGTTCTGCTTTCCCTGTGCCACAATCTCGCGGGCAGGAGCCGGGAGCAGGTGCCCGTCCACAATGGGCGCAAAACGCAGTGGTGCCGTTCCGCCTCTCCCGGATGCAGTGCCGGGCGCAGGCTCCATAAGTTTCTGCCAGCTCATGGCCCGCAATTCGGCGAGCGATTTTGCGCCTTTGGATTCTGCGAAGCGCAGTCCGTCGGCTTCTGCGTCGGCCAGGGTGCGGGCGCCCAGGCTGATCCCGCCGCTGCCGACACTGGATCCTCCGCTCTGAACGATAGCGCGGTGAAACAGGCCTTTGGCAAGGGGGGAGGCGATCAGGCTGTGTACCGACATCCCTCCGGCAGACTGCCCCGCGATGGTGACGCGGCCAGGGTCTCCTCCGAAGGCTGCAATGTTCTCGTGCACCCAGCGAAGAGCCGCAATCTGATCGAACAGGCCGTAGTTGCCCGAGACCCTGGCATCGCTCTCTTTTGACAGTTCGGGATGTGCGAGGAAGCCCAGAACTCCGACGCGGTAATTGGCGGTCACCACGACGAGCCCCTTCGCGGCCAGCCCCTCGCCGTCATACACGGGTACCGCCGCGGAACCCTCGGAAAATGCTCCGCCATAAATGTAGAAGAACACCGGGCGCCGTTCGGACGGCGATTTTGCGGCTGTCCAGACATTCAGAAAGAGGCAGTCTTCGCTGATTTCACCATGGGTCATGAACTCGTAGGTCCACGGCTTGCGCTCCGCCACGATGCTCTGGATGCAGCTGGCGCAAAAGCCGTCGGCCTTGCGCACTCCCTGCCAGGACGGCGGGGGCTGCGGCAGACGCCATCGCAGCTCGCCCACGGGTGGAGCCGCGAAGGGAATGCCCTTGAATGCCATGACGCCAGGATTCTTGCCGGGAACGCCCGAGAGTTGGCCATTCTGAGTTTTTACTGGACCCTTGATCGCGGCCGCCAGATGAAACTCGGCGAACGCCAGTAAAAGCAGAATGCAGACTAGAACGCGGTTCAGCTGCCAGCCATTTTGGGTATTTTTAGTCATGATGCATCCTCCCTGATCGGGTCGCTGTCAGGGTTGCTCGGGAGCAGACCCGACATCTTGTGTTACTTCGCACGTGTGACCATGGCTTCGATCAGGTCCAGACGGTTCTTCCAGGGATCGGGGCCGCCTACAGGACCATTGTTCGAGAAATCCAGCAGGAGATCGCTTGTCGCCTTGTATGCCGGCCATTTGGGCAGGCCGGCGCCATTGGGATTTCCGGTTTTGGCGAAATTCACCCAATAGGCGTTAGCGGCCTCAGCCATTGCTTTGTCGGCCTGCGTGAGATCCCTGCCATAGCGCGCAACCACCGTATCGAAGACAAAGGGGATCTCGGTGGCGTGCGGCGCTCCCTTCCATTGACTTCGCATGGACTCTGCAACATAGGAAAAGCGGTAGAGATAGGCAGGCTGGCCTAGAGCCGCGAGTGTGCGCGCCAGAAACCGCGCGGGTTCGACCATCATCTGATCGGAGGCGATCCTGGTGCCGACCTCGCGCACATTGCCGGTATTGTCCGGATCGTAGACGGCCCGGGCCTTGTCGCGGGCGGGACCGAAGGGCGCCAGCAGCTCATCCATGGTGCGCGCCGTGGTGAAGCCGATGTCGGCGCTGTTGGCACCGATGATCAATGGGATTTTGGCGCCGCGGCCGGCAGCGTAAGCCGCATCCGGAGCCTCGCTGACCACCCGGCCGTCGATCATGGGACCGGAATATGTGGGGTTTGCCATGGACATCATATTCATGCCGTCGACGACGGCATCGGCAGGGAGTTTTCGCAGGGCGGCCAGCGCCTCGGGGCCTTCCCCCGTGATGCCGGCCTTCTTGGCAAACGCGAGTCCCACCGATTCCGCGGAAGGGGAACCGGAGGCGCTGGCGCGGTCGATGTAGCGCGGGCCCAGCAACAGGCCGCGGCCGCCGCCGGATTCGATGATGGCTTTGTGAAACAAACCCTTGGCGAGCGGGGAAGTCATCAGCGTGTGCACCGATCCGCCGCCGGCGGATTCGCCGAAAATCGTGACGTTGGCCGGATTGCCGCCGAACGCCGCGATGTTGCGCTGCACCCAATTCAAGGCCGCGATCTGATCCATGTATCCATAGTTGCCGTGCGGCTCGGAGGGATTCTCTTTGATCAAAGCCGGGTGGGCAAAGAAGCCGAATCGGCCCAGCCGATAATTGAAACTCACAAAAACGACGCCCTTGCGGGCAAACTGGCTGCCGTCGTACACCGCGGGCGAACTGCCGCCATTGACGAAGCCGCCGCCATAGACCCACACCATTACCGGAAGCTTCCCGGAAGGTTTCGCTGCGGGAATCCAGACGTTGACGCAGAGGCAGTCTTCGGCGGGCGCAACGCCCAGCGGTGCGGCGTCCCCGGGAAACGGATTCTGCATGCAGTCCGCGCCGTAGGCGGATGCCCGGCGGACGCCGGTCCATTTTGCCGGTGGCTGTGGCGGACGCCAGCGGAGATCGCCGACCGGAGGCGCGGCAAAGGGAATGCCTTTGAAGGAGACGACGCCGCCCTGGATCACTCCTTTGAGCGTGCCCGTGTCGATCCTGACTTCATCCGAGGCAGGACTCCCTCCCGAGGCATTCAGCACCAACAGCAGAATCAGCGGAAGCAGGAGTAACAGAAATTGTCTCATTTTGCCGGTTACCTCATGGCTCAAATGGTTATCGTGGTCGTGATCGTGGTCGTGATCGGCTTTTATTCGCTGCAAGCTACCGATTACGTGCAAGACCACGATCACGATGGTACAGGCAAGTCGGCATTTTCGGAACAGCTTCTCATGCGCCGCGACGCACCCAGTGACACAGTAAAACGTTCGGGGTCGGGATCGGGTCGTGGTGATTCACTTTCGATCCCGATTCCGACCCCGACGTCCCAGGTCGGAGGTCTGAGGTCTGAGGTCATTATTTTCCGAGCAGCCCGGGAAAAGGCCACCGGGGCTTTGCGTATTGAAACCGGGTGCCGCCGCTATTTTTTCCCCAGCCCTTCAGCGATGCCGGCCACATTTCGATTGAACTCATCGGGCTTTTCGAGCATGGGGTAGTGCCCCACGTGTTTCATGACCACGGCGTCGAAGTCGGCGATAATCTTCCTGTTCGCCCGCACATCCGTTTCATAGAGGTCGCCGTTGATGGCGCGCAGCGGGACGCTCAGCCGGCGTGCGGCTGCGGCCGTGTCATAGCCGGACATCCCCAGAAAAATGGCATAGGCCGCAGCCGGCGGGGTTTTCATCATACGCCGCGCGGCGTCGGCAACCAGGGCGGGATCGGCATCCGCGTGGAACAGGGCCTTCACCATCGTCTTCACGTTGCCGGCATAATCGTCGCGAAAGGCCTCGGCTTGCCGGCGCGCCTCGTCTGCGGTAATGGTGTAGTCGAGTCTCTGAAACGTGTCGATGCCGACCACACCGATGACTGTGCCGGGAAGAACCAGCGCGGCTTCGATGGCACAGGGTCCGCCCAGCGAGTTGCCAAAGAGAATTACCCGCCGCAGTTTTTCCGCGGTGACCACGGCTTTGATGTCGGCGCCGAATTCGGGGATTCCCCACTTCTTCCGGTCGGCGCCGGATTCGCCGTGCCCGGCGAGGTCCGGGGCGATGACCCGGAAACGGCCGGCAAAGGCGCGCAGTTGCCCCTCATAAAAGCTGCGATCCGCGAGACCGCCGTGGACAAACACGAGCGCCGTCTCGCCGGCTCCGGCTGCCGAATAGACAATCTTCACGCCGTCGGGCGCCGGACAGGTTTTGCGCTGGATGCGAACATCGGCGCCGTCCGCTTCGAACACCCCCGCCACCAGAACCGCACAGACAAAGGCAAGAGCCAGACCGTAATTTGCGAACACGAACCATCTCATAGGGACTCCTTTCAGGGCAGAACGCTCAAGCTTCCTCATCACTCCGGGGATTGTTGCTTGCCGTCACTCGACGCCGGGACCGGCATTTGGGCCGCCCCGGCGTGCGGGATGGCGACTTCGACCTCCGTGATCGACAGGACCCGGCGCAGCTCCTGGGGCGCGATTTCGACAAGGAATCCCCGTTTGCCCCCGTTGATCAGGATGCGCGGGAGGTCGAAGATCGATTTCTCCGCATACACACGGATCGGCTTGTAGGTGCCGAAGGGGCTCGTGCCGCCAAAAATGTAGCCGGTCAGACGCGCCGCGGTGCGTTCATCGCAGGGCGACACGGACTTGCTTCCCAGGATGCGCGCGAGCTGCTTGGTGGAAACCTCGCAATTGCCGTGCATGAGCACAAGAAACGGCTGGCGCCGGTCGGTTTCCATCACCAGCGTCTTTATCAGGACGTGCTCCGGGAAGCCGAGCTCCCGGGCTCCTGCCCGGGTGCCACCGTGTTCCTCGTAATGGTACAAATGCGGTGCGAATGCAACGTTCCGCTCACGCAAAAACCGCACCGCCGCGGTGACCGGATATTCGGTTCTGCTCATCTCCGTGCGGCACCCGTCTGTTCGTGTCTTCCCCGTCAGTGTCAGGACTTTTTCGGCGCCTGCTTTTTCTTCCTCGGCCGTGTCTTGCCGAATGTGCCGCGATAGATCTTACCTCGTCTCGTACGGATATCACCCTTACCCATAGCGTCCGTCTCCGTGAACCTTGTCAGTCGCCGCCATCCATGGGCGATGCGACAACCAGGATTTTATGCCTGCCGGGGCCTGCCGATCCACGGTTTTTGCATTGTGCCGGTGCTACGGCTGCAAGACCCGCTGCGGGCGAGGCGTGCCGACGCCCGGCGATGAGGCGTGTGCCACGCGGAAGGCAGCAACGCATTGTTGTTCCGCCGCAGGAACCGCGAACGCCGCCAGGCGCACATTCATGAGGGGTGGAACGCGTTGCCCGTGCAGTGTCCTTCGGGATGCCGCGGTTCGCGGCCGCTTCTGTCCTGGCAGGTACCTGGAAAAACGGAAAATGTGGTACAGTTGGTGGGGCAATCGCCTCCGGCAATTTGTTTTTTGGCCTTTATCCGACCGAGGAGGGTTGAATCGTGCCAGTGCCCAAGTTCGCATTTTTCAGAGGCCGCATCGTCCCCTACAGCGAGGCAAAGTTTGGCGTGCTGAACCACACGTTCAATTACGGCACCGGCGCTTTCGGCGGTATCCGCGGTTATTGGAACGACGAGGAAAAGGAGCTGTTCGTTTTCCGTCCGCTGGATCACTTCCAGCGATTTCTCGAGTCGGCGAGGCTTCTGTTCATGAAGCTCCCCTACACCAGGGAAGACCTCACGCAGATTCTGATCAGCCTGCTCCAGGCCGAGGAATTTCATACCGACTGCTACATCCGCCCGCTGGCCTATTTCACGGACGAGACCATCGGGGTGCGTCTTTTTGATCTCACGGCCGACGTCACCATGGCCTCGATACCGTTCGGCGCCTATGTGGCGAATGAAGAGGGGCTGCACATCGCGACTTCCTCCTGGCACCGCCTGGAGGACAACATGATTCCCGCGCGCGGCAAGATCGCCGGAGCCTATGTCAATTCGGCGCTGGCCAAGACGGAAGCTCACGAGAACGGCTTCGAGGAGGCGCTGGTCATCAACCAGAACGGCCACGTGGCGGAGGGATCGGCGGCCAATTTCTTCATGATCCGGCGGGGAATCGCCTGCACGCCGCCGATCACGGACAACATCCTTGAAGGCATCACCCGCCGCACGATCATGCAATTGCTGCGCGATGAGCTCGGGGTTGAGGTCGTGGAACGGTCCATCGACCGCACCGAGGTCTATCTGGCGGAAGAAGCTCTCTTTTGCGGCACGGGCATGCAGTTAGCGGGCATCGTGAACGTGGATCATCACGAGATCGGCACAGGCAAAATGGGCCCGATTACCGCCGCGTTGCGCCGCCTTTACTATGATGTGGTGCACGGGCGCGTCGCAAAATACGCGGATTGGTGCACTCCGGTGTACCAGGAGAAGGCGGCGGCGAAGCGAGGCTGATACGGCAGGATTCCGGCCCGCGCTGCCCTCAAGGCTCCGCCATTCACGGTCGGAGGCGGCCGTAGAGCCGGTTGAGTTCCCGCAATCTCTCTCCCAGGGCGGGCTGCAGCTGTTCAGCCCGAAACCGCCAGGTCCAGTTGCCGTCAGGGCGCGAAGGCTGGTTCATGCGTGCCTCCGAGCCCAGGCCCAGAACGTCCTGAAGAGGGTAAATCGCGATATTGGCGACGGATGAAATCGCCGCGCGGATCATGTCCCAGTGGATTTCCGCACCGTCGCTGTCGAGGTAGCGCAGCGCATACTCGCGCTCCGCGCGCTTTTGTTCCTCGGTCCGCCGATCCTCGGCGCTCGTCCCCCGGAACCAGCCCACGGTAGTGTCGTTGTCATGCGTCCCCGTATACACCACGCAGTTGCGGACATAGTTGTGGGGTTGGAAGGGATTTGCGGGTGAGCCCTCGCCGAAGGCGAACTGCAGAACGCGCATGCCCGGCAATTCCCAGCGATCCCGCAAGGCATGGACCTCCGGGGTGATGAACCCCAGATCTTCCGCGATGAACGGGAGGCTGCCAAAGACCCGGGAAAGAGCCTCAAAGAAACGATCCCCGGGACCGTCGACCCAACGCCCCTCGACGGCGGTCGCGGCGCCGGCAGGGATTTCAAAGTACTTCTCAAAACCGCGGAAGTGATCAATGCGGATCAGGTCGACCTGATCCATCATGCATCGTATGCGGCTGATCCACCATTGATAGCCGGTCTGCTCCATGGCATCCCAACGGTACAGCGGATTACCCCAGAGCTGGCCGGTGGCGCTGAAGTAGTCCGGCGGCACTCCGGCCACCGTGCGCGGCCAGCCGTGCGCCTGGAGATCGAAAAGTTCAGGGTAACCCCACACGTCGGCACTGTCCAAGGCAACAAAGATCGGCAGGTCGCCGAGGATGTGGATTCCCCGGTCATGACAGTATTTCTTGAGAGCACGCCATTGACGGAAGAACTCAAACTGGATGTACTTGTGCTGCTGCATCTGCTCCGGGTCCGCATTTTGCCCGGCCTGCCATTCGGTCCAGATCCTGTGTCCGTTTTCATCCTTCAGGGCCATGAATTCAGCGTAATGGTCGAGCCAGAACCCGCTTTCCCCGCAGAACCGTTCAAATTCGCGGTGGCTCTCCGGCGATCCCTGGGAAAAAAAGGACTGCGCCGCCTTTCGCAGCAGCTTCCACTTGAACTCAGAAACGGCGCCGAAGTCCACCGACCCGGCGGGAAAAGCGGGTGTTTCGTGCAGATCGGCAGGGGTGAGCCGCCCTTCTTGCATCAGCAACTCCAGGCTGATCAGCAGGGGGTTGCCCGCCATGCTGGACAGGCACTTATAGGGAGAGTCGGCTTCGGCGGGCGGTCCCAGGGGCAGCACCTGCCAGATGCCGTGTCCGCTGCCCGCAAGGAAATCAGCAAATCGATAGGCCGAATCACCCAGGTCTCCGATGCCGTGCCCTCCGGGAAGGGAGGTGGGATGCAACAGGATTCCGCTCGATCTCATTTGACCTCGGCAGCTCGGCTACAACAATTTCTGGACGCGGATGAAGGCTGGGGCGCGCCGGCCCGCACGAAACGAATCCGCGGCGCCGGGCTCCAGGAGTGTGAGGATACCGAATTATCAGGATTTGTGCCAGAGCCAACAGCGATGCCTGCCGGATTGCCGGCAGGCCCCCGTTTGTCGACACGCCTGCAGCCGGCCCGACGTATAATTAGATTTTGCGGCGTATCGTGCCAGGAGAAAGAAGGAGGATACATGGGTAAGATGGCTGGTTCGGCAAGTTTCGCGGCGGTGATGCTGGTACTGCTCTCGGGACCTGCGGGCGCTCAGCAGCCGATCAAGGACGCTTCCACCCAGATCGGCGACATCCGGATGCACTACCTTGACAGCGGATCCGGCGACCGCCCCCTGGTTTTTGTTCCCGGGCTGACGATGACTGCGTCGGTGTGGCAGGAGCAGTTTCCCTACTTCGCCGCCCGCGGTTTCCGTGTCATTGCCATCGACCCGCGCAGCCATGGAGCGACATCCAGAACCGACGGCGGCAACACGTACCACCAGCAGGCAGCGGATCTTCATGCATTCCTCCAAAAGATGAAGATCGATCACCCCACGCTGATCGGCTGGTCGGAGGGTGTGGCGGCGCTCCTGGAGTACTTTGCCGGCGCCGAGAGCTACAGGCCTGATCGGCTTGTCCTCGTCGACGGGGCCCCGGCCGGTTTGAGCGAAAAGGACTATCCGGGCGGGCTCACGCTGCAACAGGCCAGGGAAGCAGGCCTAGCGATGCAGGATGACCGGCCCAAGGCAGCCGCGGCGTTGGTGCGCAGCATGTTCAAGTCTCCCATGCCGGGTTGGCTGATCGAACAGCTGATTGCCGGCAGCCAGAAAACCCCCACCAGTACAGCAGTTGCGCTGCTGTTCGATCTGATTACCGGCGATCGTCGTCAGGTGCTGGCGCAGATTGACGTCCCCACGCTGATAGTCGTGCCGCAGGAAAGACAGATCCTCGGCGAATACCTGCAGGGGAAAATAGCGGGTGCGCAGTTGAAGGTGATCCCGGCTGCCGGCCACGCGCTCTTCCTGGAGAAACCCCAAGCCTTCAATCAGGCCCTCGAGGACTTTCTCGGCAACAAATAGGGGGAACCGCCGGGACCGGGCCGGCCCCTGCATGGCGGGCGACGGATCCGGACATGTCCGCCGCGTTGCAGCCGGCACCGTGATCATACGGGGCGGCGTTTCACCGTGCCCTTGGCGGTGAGATAGAAGGGCTCCTGGAGCACTTCCTCGACTTTTTTGCGGAAGCCCTTTACGGCCCATTCCCGGTCGCAAAACAGCTCAAGGATCCGGCCGCGGACCCGGGGACGGAATTCGGCGCCCAGGAGTGTTTCGATCAGCCGCTCCCGGATTTCCTCTTCGCCGGAGCGGGCAAGACAATCGGCTGCCGCGATGCACACATCGTCGTCCTCATCTTCCAGAAAGCGCAGCAGTATTGGGCGCACTTCGGCAAGCGCCTCATCGGGGAGATGCTCGATCAGTACCACCTTGGCTTCCGGCCAGCGTGCGTAGGCGCTGCTCAGGTGCTCGAGCAGTCCCTTTAGGGCGGCGACATATTCTGCGGCCGGCAAAATCTCGCGCAGCGCCCGCACGGCCCAGGTGACCTCTCCCTCCGTTCTCAGGTAATGGAGAATGGGATCCACCGCGGCGCGCCCCATGCCCGCGAGCAGTCGCACCGTGTACTGCTTTTCTTCGAGATCCATGGTTTCCTGCGGGACGAGGATGGTGAAGCGCCGCAGCAGGGCGGTTGCCGCCTCCGCGGTCTTCCAGCCGGCGAGCCGTTCCATAGCCGCAACTCGGGTAGCCGGATCCCCGTGGGTCTGTGTGGCCTGTTTCAACGCGCGCTTGATCTGGCGTTCCGACGGCCCGTCGTGGCCGGAGAAGAGACTGCCGAATAGATCCATAATCTTTGGATTTTACATCAAGAAATCTCCCGGCAGGCGATGATTCCAACATATAATTAGAGCCCGGAAACGCAAGACGGCCCGGCGCCTGGGCACAGCAGTCGTAACGGCCGAAGAGGACGGACTCATGGAAGAGAGGGATTTTTTCAACGAAACCGACGAGGTGATGCCTGCGGACATATACTGTCCCAAATGCCGCGAGACTCTGACGTACCCTATCCGGTGGCGCCGCCGTACCAAGAAAGCGTCCCTGCCGCCGCGGGCCGACGAACGCGATCGTGCACGCTTTGCCAAGGCGCGCAATTACCGCGTCCGCATAGACGACAAGCTGCGCTGCAAAAATCCGCGTTGCGGCAAGACCATTGAGATTTCCACTCTTCAGACCGTGGTGTTTGATTGAGAAAACCGGCGCCTCGCCCGGGACCGGCATTTCCGGATCCTTTGGCACACCGCTGCCGGATCTGATTCCGAAATGAGGCAACCATGAGAAGATTGCGGATCGGCATTCTGACGGGGGGTGGTGATTGCCCGGGGCTCAATGCTGCCATCAAGTGGGTTGTATATGGCGCCATATGCCACGGCAGGCACCGCCATCCGAAAAGCCCGATCGAGATCATAGCCCTGAAGGAAGGATGGGAGGGGATCCTGAACCTCGATCCCAGGAAGGGGATCAAGGACGCCCGCTACGTGCAGCCGCTGTCGGACTTTCTCGTGCGCAAAATCGACCGTGACGGCGGCACGGCGATCGGCACTTCACGCACAAATCCCTTCAGCGTGAAGGACAAGCAAGGGAAAAAGCACGACAGGAGCTCAACCGTGGCGCGCAACGTGGAACTCCTGAAACTGGACGCCCTGATTGCCATCGGCGGCGAAGACACCCTGGGTGTGGCCAACCGGCTCTACGAGAGCTACGGCATCCCTGTGGTGGGAATTCCCAAGACCATCGACCTCGACCTGCCCGGCACCGACTATTCGCTGGGATTCGACAGCGCCGTGAACAACATCAAGGTGCTCGTCGACCGGGCCAGGACGGTCTCGGGTTCGCACCGGAAGACGGCGGTCATCGAGGTGATGGGCCGGCACTCCGGACTGCTCGCCATGGCCGGCGGCATCGTCAGCAGCGCTCACTTCATTCTTATCCCGGAATATGTGTTCGAATTGGGTCAACTGCTCGACTTGCTCAACGCGCGCACCAAACTCAAATCCCGCTACACGGTGATTGTGGTGGCGGAGGGCGCCAAGGAAAAGGGCGGCCAGGTGGTGGCGCGGCGGCAGGAAACCGATGCCTTCGGCCACGTGAATCTGGGGGGAATCGGCGAGATTCTTGCGGACCAGATCAAGAAAAACACGGGACTGGACACCTTTGCCGAGAAGCTGGGATACCTGCAGCGCGGCGGCGACCCGTCTGCCTTCGACGTCAAGATGGGCTACTACTTCGGCATCACGGCCGTGGATCTGGTCGTGCGGAAAGAGTTCGGCATGATGGTATCGGTCCAATCGGGCGCCATTCGCCCGGTACCCTTGTCCGTCCTGAAAAACCCCGTACGCGTGGTGGATGTCGAACAAATGTATGACAGGGAGCGGCTGAATGCCCGGCGCGACACCGCGTTGGGCTGGCAGATCTACTAGCACAGTTTTTCGTGAGACGTGATTGAGGCCGGATGGGAATCCGGGCGGGCAGGTCTCGATCAGGAGGCGGAGCGCAGAAAACCGTATCTGCGCGGTTTCGCTGCACTGAGTGCTGCCGCGCTTTCTTTCGGCGCTCCACCCGGGCCGGCTGCTATGCTTCCGGCCAGCTCTCCAACTCGAGTTTTCTCCTCTTGAAATCAGCTTTCGCGTCTTCCAGTTTGAAAAAGTAACTGCCGAGGATGAAATAGGGCTCGCCATCCTGAGGGAGGATTTTCAAGTGGGTGGCGTATGTCTGTTCTTTGACCCGGCGCAGGACGATCTGGCTGGGATATCGCCCCTGGGCCGTGCGGATATCACTCATCTCTAACACTTCAGGCGTTTCCATGGCGATTCCTTATCGGATGTCATCGGCTTCAAGGTACCATCAATACGGCACGGCTCCAAGCCCCGCCGCCAGGAGGCACAGCATTCCAAATCGTGCCTCCAGCACACAGGAGACCGCCATCAATCTCCGGAATGGCGCGGCCCCTGGTTCCTGTTGAGGTCGTGGATGATCTTCAGGCCGTCAAGGGTCAGCCACGGCGCGACGATGCCGATCACGCTGGTTTCCCGGGCAATGAGCTCGGCGAGCCATCCGGTGCCGATGACTTTCATTTTCGAGCCCAACTCGGAGGCAAAACGAGCCACCATCCCCTCCACAAGGCCGACATAACCGAAGATCAGGCCCGACTGGATGGAGTGGACCGTGTTCCGTCCAATGGCGGCAGGGGGCCGGCGCAGATCCACTTTGGGAAGCTTGGCCGCACTCTGGAAGAGCGCCTCCGCGGCAATCCCGATACCGGGGGCAATTGCTCCGCCGACGTAGTCACCCTCGGTCGAGATGGCATCGAAAGTGGTGGCCGTGCCGAAATCGACAATACATGCGGGCCCGCCATAAAGCTTGTGCGCGGCGGCTGCATCCACGACGCGGTCCGCGCCCACCTGGCGCGGATCGTCGACCCGCAGCCGTACGCCGGTCTTCATGCCGATATCCACCACCAGGGGCGCGCTCCCCAGATAGTTCCGGCAGGCCTGCACGAGAGTGCCGGTGAGGGGAGGAACCACGGAAGCCATGGCGATGTCGCGGATATCCCCGGATGGGATGCCGGAGTGCTGAAGTAGGTGGATCAGCAGAATGCCGTACTCGTCCGGCATGCGCGCCTGATCCGTGGCAAGGCGCCAGCGCGGTCCGGGTTCATCACCGTCATACAGGCCGATGGCGATGTTGGTGTTGCCGACATCAATGGCGAGCAGCATGGGATTCTCCGGAGGGGATCAGTATGTTGTCGATGAGCCGCACGTTGCCGATCTTCACCGCCAGCGAAAGCAGCACGCCGTCTGCCAGGCGATCAGCTTCCTCCAGAGTCTCAGGATCAGCCGCCGAGACATATTCCGCCCGCGCCAGCGGCTCGGTGTCGAGAACGGCCGTCATAGCCGCGCACAGCCGGTTTGTGCCGCGCTCACCGCTTCCGTAAAGGGCGGCGGCGGACGTGAGGGCGCGGTGCAGTACGGTCGCGGCGCGGCGCTCCTCCGCGTTGAGGTAACTATTTCGACTGCTGAGGGCAAGACCGTCCGGCGCGCGCACCGTCGGGCAAACCACAACTTGGACCGGAAAATTCAGATCCGCGACCATTCGTTTGACCACAACAACCTGCTGGGCGTCCTTCTGGCCGAAATAGGCCCTGTCGGGCTGAAAGAGGTTGAACAGCTTGGCAACAACCGTAGCAACCCCGCGGAAGTGCCCCGGCCGTCGCCTGCCTTCCAGGCCACGGGCAACCTCATCGACAGTGACCCAGGTCTGGTAATGGGGCGGATACACGGTTGCCAGTGCCGGTATCCAGACCAGGTCGACACCGAGTGGTTCCAGCACCTGCAAATCGTTTTCCGTATTCCGCGGATAGCGGTCCAGGTCCTCGTTTGCACCAAACTGCGACGGATTGACGAAGATGCTCACGCCCACCTGGTCGCATTCTTTCCGGGCGTGCTGAACCAGCGACAGATGGCCTTCGTGAAGTGCACCCATGGTGGGCACGAGGCCGAACGTGCCGGATAACGAAGCGCGCAATTTCCTCAGATCGGGGATGCTGCAGATTACCTGCATCGGCTTCAGACTCCTCCGTCCGGCGTTGCGCATGGCGGCGACGCCAGGGCGCGCACCATCCGGTACAATATTTCGTTCACAGGAACGGGCACGCCAAGGCGGGCGCCCCAGCGCACGACCGCGCCGTTGATGGCTTCGCACTCGGTGGGCGCGCCCCGCGCCACATCCTGCAGCATCGAAGAGCGGTTGGCCGCCGTCAGGCGCGCCACTTCGTCGGCCTCGGCCGCGGCATCGGGAAACGGCAGCGTTATGCCTTTGGCCTGGGCCACTCCCGCGCACTCGACGGCCGCGCGCTGCATCAGCAGCCGCGCATCGGGGCGGCGCAGCAGTTCGCCGTTGGGCACTCGCAGGAGCGCGGTCAGGGCGTTGATGCCGCAGTTGGAAGACAGCTTGCCCCAGAGCAGGCCGTCGGCCCGCTGCGGTTCACATGGCTCCGCCGCGAGCCCGGCGCTGCGGAACAACGGCACGAGCCACGCCGGCCCGGAGATCCAGGTAGGGCCGGCCCCCGCCGAGCGCACGCATCCCGGCGCAAGCAGGGTCGCGCCCTGGTAGGTCACCCCGAGGCAGGCACGGGATCCGAGCCTCTCCAGGTTGTCGAGGCCGTTCTGGAGCGTGAGCGCCACGCCGCCCGGCGTCAGCAACCGTGCCAGGCGACCGGCCACGTCCGCGGTCTGCCAGGATTTCACCAGAACCAGAACCAGATCGGCGGGCTCGAGCTCCTCGGTCCATGCGGCGACTGCCACTCGCGCCACCGTGCGCGTCGAGGATTCCTCCACCACGATGCCCCGTGCACGCATCGCCGCGATCGCCTCCGCCCAGGAACCGGTGAGCGTCACGCGGGCTGCAGAGGCGAGCCGCGCTCCGAACAGGCACGCCATCGCTCCTGTGCCGACAATGATCAGGCTGGGTGGTTCCTGGCTCGCAGTCATGCCGGCCTCAGAGCGCCTTCCGCCTTCTGGCCGTGCGCGCGCGCAGGTCGCGGAGGAGCGAGGTGTACTCCCGGTCGCCCATCGGGTAGGCATGCTCCGGATCAGGGAACCGGCGGGCGCCTACATCCGCGATAAAGGCACGGAATGCCTTTTCCATGACAGCGCCCACATCCGCGTATTTCCGGGCGAACTTCGGAGTGAAGCGCTCGAAGGTGCCGAGCATGTCGTTGCTGACCAGCGCCTGCCCATCACAACCGGCGCCTGCCCCAATACCGATGACGGGGATCCGCAGCCGCCGCGCAATAAATTCCGCCAGACGATCGGGGATGGCCTCGAGGATGACCGCATAGCAGCCGGCGCTTTCCAGCAGGTGGGCGTCTTCCACCAGCTTGCGGGCGTCCTCGGCAGAACGGCCCTGGACTTTCCAGCCGCCCAGTTTGTGCAGGCTTTGCGGCGTGAGCCCCAGGTGGCCCATCACGGGAATACCCGCGGCAACGATGCCCTCGACCGCCCCGACCACCTCGCGGCCACCTTCCAGCTTGACGGCATCCATTCCCGCCTCCTGCAGGAAACGGCCGGCATTGCGCACTGCGTCCGTCCTGGACGCCTGATAGGACATGAACGGCATATCGCCGATCCGATGGGCATAGCGTGCGCCGCGGGCCACTGCCCTGCAGTGATGGAGCATATCCTCCATGGTAACCGACAGGGTGTTTTCATAGCCGAGCACCACCATGCCAAGGGAGTCGCCTACCAGAATGCAGTCGATTCCTGCGCGGTCGAGCACCATCGAGGTCGCATAGTCGTATGCAGTCAGCATGGTGATCGGCTTGCCGTTCTTCTTTTTGGCAGCCAGGATTGAGGTGGTGATCTTTTCCCTGCCAGGATTCGGTGAGCTGGGCATGGGCTCTCTTCTCCTTCGAGTAAGATGCCTCGTTTGTGCCTGTGGGCTGGCGCGGCTGTTTCTCGTTGCCGTCCCGGCCGCAGAGCGGTCCGAGCGGCAGATGCATTATACGCAGGAGATGCCGGGGGCTGCAACTCCGGCGGGCAGGCTCAGCGGATGTTGCGGGAGTTGCGCTCGAAATCCGCGGCGCTTTGCTGCACAGATTTGATCCGGTCGAGCAGGCCGGGATCGCGCAGTTCGGTAAGGTTCACCGTGTACTCCTGCGGATACAAGAATCGCAGGATCCTCTGATTGGCGGCTCGAGCCTGGGCGGCGACGTGCAACGCGCTGTCGTAGGGCGGTTCGGGAACGCCGGCTTCTGGTTTCGGCGCCTGGGAAGGCCGGTCATTGCCGGAGCCCTGCGGAAAAGCGGGGCGCAGGTTCTCAAAGAGCCTGCCTGCATATCGCCCGATCTCCCGCACGTGATCCAGGATCACGGCACGCGCGCGATCCTGGATGCCAGGCAACTTGTCACCGCCGTAGCCGGCGCCGGCCAGCGACGGCAGGTCCCTGGCCAGACGGTCCATCTTTTGGGTCCACTCGAGAACCTGATCGCCGAAAAGCTTCATGCGCCGCTTCAACGCGGGGTCCTGGCCTGCATCGAGGATGCTGCTCGACGTCGAGTCGTCAAATACACCCCACCGCACGCTCGGATCCCGCATATAGCCGCGCAGCTCCTCATTGTTCCAGAGGCTTGGCGGCGGATCGTCGTCTTCGCGTGCCCAGGGCTTTTTCTCGCGATCGGAATACGTGGCGTACACATCGATGCGGTAGGAGTTCTGCAGCGGCGCCAGCAGGGAGTTGAGTTCCCGGAGGCTCCCTTCGTCCTTCGCCCGGCACCAGATCTCCATGCCTTTCGGCTGGAACACGAATACGGCGTCCACCTCCGTGCACAGATCGCGTTCATGGAACCGCAGCCAGACGTCGCGCAACGGCGCGGCGACCTGCTGCAAGGGAACACCTCGCGCGACGGCTGCGCTCGATGGTCCTGATCCTGGTTGAGGCCGGGATGCGCATGGGATCCCCAGAACGAGAAGCGGGAGCGCGATTCTCAGGGCACGTTTCATCTCGGGACCCCTGGCCATGCTGCTGGCTATAGCTTCGCAGGTCGCGGGCGGTTTGTACAGGCTGATTGCAGAGGCCAGGTGCGAAGGATCCCTGAGGAGCGAGGCTGTCTCAAGATTGACTATGGATCGGGCCCGTGGTTGACGACGAGGCGACGGTATGCCGCAGCGTGGAGCGAGGCTGTCTCAAGATTGACTATGGATCGGGCCTTCAGCCCTTTTCTTGATGCAGCAGTATCCTGGGGCGAAGCCCCGGGACTGGGCGGACTAACATGACAAGCGCTTAAGGCCCGCTCGATCCTGGACGTTTGAAGCAGCCTCGGCAGGCCGGCCCCGGGAGGATCATCCCTTGGAGATGTGGAGCCCCCAAAATAAAGAGGGCGCCCCCGCCGGGGCGCCCTCGTGCGGGAAAGCCGGTTCCTCCCAGATAAACACGACCTTCCCGTTTCAAATCTTCGAGACCTGCTTGGTCCGGCTCAGGTCTCTCATTGCCTCTCGTATTATAGGTATGAATCGAGGCCTATGATTCTTCCGCCGGAACGGATGTGGATCGTCTCCATGAAATCCTGCTGTCCGATCCGGAGAAATCATAGGATTCTTGCGGAAATAAGTGAAATGAATAAGAATGATCTTCGGTATTAGCAGATCTAATGCGATGGAGCAGCGTATGCAGGTGGAAACCCTCAAGGTTTTTTGCGATCTGGTGGAGAGCGGCAGCTTCTCGCAGTCGGCCATCCGGAACTTCATCACGCAGTCGGCCGTGAGCCAGCAGATCCGGGCCCTGGAATCCCGTTTTCACACTTCCCTGCTGGTGCGCCAGGGCAGGTCTGTCCATGCCACGGATGCCGGTCGGAGACTGTATCAGGGGGCTCGCGAGATCATGGACAGGTTTGAACGCCTGGACCTGGAGCTTCGGTTGATGACGGAAGAGGTGACGGGGAGCCTTCGGATCGTGACCATATACAGCGTAGGTCTCTACGAGATGTCCGCCGCCATCAAGACCTTTCTGAAGGCGTATCCCAAGGTGAACCTCCGCGTGGAGTACAACCGGGCGAACCGGGTATACGAGGAGTGTCAGCGGGGGCACGCCGACATCGGCATTGTCACCTATCCGAAGCCGCGCAAGGGCATCGAAGTCATACCGCTGCCGGCCGATAAGCTGATACTGATCTGCTCGCCGCAACATCCCTGGGCAAGCCGGCAGCGGATCGACCTGAAAAAGCTCGACGGCCAGAATTTCGTTGCCTTCGAACGGGACATCCCCAGCCGGCGGGCCATTGATCAGATACTGCGGGAACACCGGATCCGGGTCCGGGTGGTTATGGAACTCGACAATATTGAAACCATCAAGCACAGTGTGGAAATCGGCGCCGGGATTTCCATTGTTCCACTGCTGAGCGTTCAGCGGGAAGTTCAGTCCGGAGCGCTGGCGCAGCTACACTTCACGCGCTCGACTTTCTGGCGCCCCTTGGGTGTCATCGTGAAACGGAACCGTGCCCTGAAGCCGGCGGCCCGGAGACTCATCGAGCTGTTGCAGGGCGCCCAGGCCGGTGAGCGGCCCTGAGGAAGCCGGCCGCGGGCTCTTGTGTCGGCAACTCCTGATTCGGCTTGACATTCGTCGCATCCCTGTGCAATATACGCCGCGGTGCCGGACGTTGCTACCGCTCTCGTTGTGTTCCTATGCTCCGGTTCGACATCCCAATTGAAGGCCGGCACCTGTTATTCTCCTTCAGGTGGGATTAGGCCGGTGAATAAAAACCCACGGCTCGGCTGTGGGTTTTTTTTGCATTAGGGCGCAACAGACCCCGGCCTTGCGCATCTTAATTATCATGGCAAAAGTTGCTGTGGTTTGCAGGTTCATGGCAGTCTGGCCGGCGGTTGCCGCTCTGGCGCTCATGCCCCTGTCTGCGAGCGCTCAGATCGGCACAAAGGCGGCCGGCTTCAGCCTTGCGGACACCGAGGACAGGGTCCACACACTGGAAGAATATTCGGGGAAGATCCTGGTCCTGGAATTCTGGTCCTTCAAATGCCCGGTTGGATTGGCATATAACGAGCGCCTGGCAACACTGCAATCCAAATACCGGGGCCGCGGCGTCGTGTTTCTCGCCATAGCATCCAACAAGAACGAATCTCCGATTGAAGTGAAACGCAACCGCGAGAACCTGAAACTGGCGTTTCCCGTGCTCCTGGACCGGGACGGAACTGTGGCCGACAGGTTGGGCGCCACCCACACTCCAAGCATCGTCATTCTGGACGGCGCGGGCATGCTCCGCTACCGCGGCGCCATCGACAACAACAAGCATGACGGCGAGAAGGGCCGGATTCCTTACGCGGAGGGTGCGCTCGACGCGCTGCTTGCCGGACGACCGGTGCCGCAGGCGGAAACCGAGGTTTTCGGGTGCAGCATCCGGCGCTAGCCGGCAATTCTCACCATCCGGATGCCGCGGCGGATGCGGGCAGAGCCGCCGCCTGGTAAACCATTCCGCAGATACGGTGGCATTTTTCTAGCCCGGAATATTCATGGGAGAGCCAGGCAAACGAGTGCGCGATGGCGTGCAATGCCGGTAACCGCCCTCCACAGAAAGCTTTCAGGACACGGATCCGGTCCGTGTTTTCCCGTGTCCGCAAACGTTTTGTGATCCTTCCCTCATGAATAATCCGGGCTAGCCCGACGACAGGACCCTGGTGCGGGCAGCGTGTATTCGCACCTGGATGCGTACGCCCTTGATCGTCGGCCGCCCGAAAAAGGCAAAGGGTTACTGCCGGATGTCCTTTTGCGCCTCGGGAGAGGTATCAGGTCGAGACTCGACCTGGCAGGAAGACTTCGACATTCAAGTCTGGATGCCGAATGCAGGGAGCACCCAGCGCTGCAGCACAATATAGGCCGCAAAGATAAGAATTATCCAGACAAAATCAGGCATGCGTTTTCCTCCCGGGACCCGGCTGTTTTTGCAGTTATTGCCGGACCCGCTGATAGATTTCTCCCCCTTGCCTGAGGAACTCACGTCTCCTCTCCTCCATCCCCGCCTTGAGCGCTTCTTCCTCGGTCATGCCCATGTTTTTTGCGTAGTCCCGCACCTCCTGGGTGATTTTCATCGAGCAGAAATGCGGGCCGCACATGCTGCAGAAGTGGGCCGATTTGGCAGCCTCCTGCGGCATGGTCTGTTCATGGAACCGCTGCGCCGTCTCCGGATCCAGGGAAAGGTTAAACTGGTCCTCCCAGCGGAATTCAAACCGCGCGTGGGACAGGGCGTCGTCCCACAGTCGCGCTCCGGGGTGTCCCTTGGCGAGGTCCGCCGCGTGAGCGGCAATCTTATAAGCGATGACTCCATCCCGTACATCTTTTTTGTCCGGCAGGCCGAGGTGTTCCTTCGGCGTGACATAACAGAGCATCGCGGTGCCGTACCAGCCGATCATTGCAGCGCCGATGGCGCTGGTGATGTGGTCATATCCCGGGGCGATATCCGTGACCAGGGGGCCCAGCGTGTAGAATGGGGCTCCGTGGCATACAGCCACCTGGCGGTCGACGTTTTCCTTGATCAGGTGCATGGGAATGTGGCCGGGCCCTTCGATAAGGACTTGGCAGTCGTGGTTCCATGCCTTCAGGGTCAGCTCTCCCAGGGTGTCAAGTTCGGCAAACTGGGCTTCGTCGTTGGCATCAGCCACCGATCCGGGGCGCAGGCCGTCGCCCAGTGAAAAAGCGACGTCGTATGCCTTCATGATCTCGCAAATTTCCTCGAACCTTGCGTAGAGAAAACTTTCCTGGTGGTGCGCCAGACACCATTTCGCCATGATGGCGCCGCCGCGGCTCACGATGCCGGTCAGGCGCGCCGCGGTCAGTGGAATGTAGCGTAGCAGGACCCCGGCGTGGATCGTGAAGTAATCGACCCCCTGCTCCGCCTGCTCAATGAGTGTGTCGCGGAACACCTCCCAGGTCAGTCCTTCCGCCTTGCCGCCGACTTTTTCCAGCGCCTGGTAGATGGGAACGGTGCCGATGGGTACCGGAGAATTGCGCAGGATCCACTCCCGGGTCTCGTGGATGTTTCTGCCGGTGGAAAGGTCCATCACCGTGTCGGCGCCCCAGCGGATCGCCCAGGTCATTTTCTCGACCTCTTCTTCTATGGAGGAGGTCACCACCGAATTGCCGATGTTGGCGTTGATTTTCACGAGGAAATTGCGTCCGATCGCCATCGGCTCGCTTTCGGGGTGGTTGATGTTGGCCGGAATAATTGCGCGGCCGCTCGCCACCTCGTTGCGGACGAATTCGGCATCCAGGTTTTCGCGCAGGGCTATGAATTCCATTTCGGGGGTAATGATGCCTTTGCGCGCCAGGTGCAGCTGTGTGATGTTGCCACGCCCGCGCAAGACTTCCCGTCGGCGAGGCAGGGGAGCGTCGGGATCGCTGTGCCCGGGAACAGGCCGATAGCTCGGAGGTCGCATGTCGTACCCGCCGCGCGCCAGGATCCAGGGCTTGCGCAGCTCCGGCAGCCCTCGCTTGAGGTCGATGTCGGCATCGGGATCGGTGTAGGGGCCGGAGGTATCATAGACGTGCAAACGGGCAGCCGCCTTTTGCGTTCCTCCGGATGCCGGATGCGCCGTTATCTCCCGCATGGGCACCCGGATCCCTCCGGGCCCGTCCACATACACCTTCCGGGAACCCGGGAACGGGCTCCAGTTTGCTGCATGGGCTCCAGGCTCAGCGTCGCGGCCCTTACTCATTTTGCCACTCCCAAGAGAGCACTAAATCAGTGCAACTCAACATTTTCCCAGAATCGGCGAGGCACGGCAAGACCTAGCTCACCAAAAAACTTGCCTTCAAACCGCACACTATTTTCTGAACAGGTCGTCGAAGAGTTGGCCGGCAAATGCTTCCAAGTTGCCATAGGATCCGTAGGCATCCCAGGACAGCAGTCTGAGGAATTCCTCTCGGGTCCGCCGGTAGCTGACCGCCCTTGCCGTCTCCGCCTTGAGCTTCTGGGCTGTCGACAGCAAATCCTTCATTTGCAGTAGATTGGAAGGAGCTCCGTGCCCGGGAATTACTGTCACCAGCTCCTCGAGGGTCTTTTCCAGTTCCGGCACGGCGGCCGGTTCCGGTTTTGGCTTCGGTTCCGGCTTTGGCTGGGGTATGGCGGATTTGAGCAGGGGCACGGAGTCGATCACCTGTTTCAGCCCGTCGATCCATCCCGTTGCGCTCCCTTCCCCGGGCCCGCTGTCGATCAACGGATAGCTTGAAGGATTGAACAGGTCCCCGACCGCAAGCACATTTTCAGAAGGAACAAAAACGATGACATCGCCTGCCGTGCGGGCACGGTGCCGGACTGCGAGAATGCGGATCTCGATATCGGCTGGGAAAAGGTGCAGTTGCCGTCCGAAAAGGAACCGGGGATTCGGCCGCATCGGCTCGGGTTGTGCCACCAGGTTCGGATCGGCTGCAGGGAGCGAAGCCGCCAGGCGGTCCTGTTCTTTGCTGCCGATGATCAAAGCGTCCATCTTTTGGAATGAGGCGGAATCGCCGGCACGGAAACGCTGATAGTCGGTATACACCACCCACCGCACCGGTCTGGCAGTGATGTTCCTGAGAGCATTCAGCAGTTCGGGAGTTTCCGCTGGAGGCGGCGGGTCAATCAGGAGGATGCCATCGCCGGCCATTACCGCGGCCGTATTGGCAGTTCCGGTCGGAGGCTCCACGTAATAACAATGACTGCTGACTTTCCGGAAGACGGGCGCGAACGAGCCCGGAGCCGGGCCGGCGGTCAATACCAGGACAACGGAAGCACAGGTTGCCAGCAGTGTTCTTTTCATGTCGGACTTCCTTCGAACTGCCCCCGCAAGAAGTTCCTTGTCAGAACCTGCACCTGATCGATCTGCCGCGTGAAGAAATGGTCGGCGCCGGCAATCCAGCGCACTGCAGAAGTCGCCGGCAGCCGGGCCTCCAGGAGCTTCATTTCTTCATGCGGACAGAACTCGTCGCGCGTACCGACAATGAACAGCGAAGGTATATCATTGTCCCTCAGGAATCCAAAGTCGTAAGAGCCGAGAGGCAGTCCCAGACCGACCAGTGCCTTGACGCGCGGGTCGCGGTGTGCAGCCCGCAGTCCGACCCAGGCGCCGAAAGAAAAACCGACGAGCGCCAGGGGCAGCTGCGGATAGCGTTCCTGCATCCAATCCAGCAGCGATTTGACATCTCTCTGCTCACTCCGGCCGTTGTCGTGGGAGCCGGTGCTGGCGCCCACGCCGCGAAAATTGAAGCGCAGAGCCGCCAGCCCGGCTTCGACGGCTCCTTTCGCCGCCCGATATACGACGCGGTTGTTCATGGTGCCACCGTGGAGAGGGTGCGGATGGCAGAGCAGCGCCGCACCCCGCGGCTCTACCCCCTCGGGTTCCCACAGGACGGCCTCCAGCTCAGCCTCTCCGGCAGGTATCAACATGGGCAACCGGCAATTGCGATCACAACGAAAAGGACGCCGACGGGATCTTCCTGCGGGCGGTGTGCCGTCGCGCCCCGGCGTCAGCCGGCATTCGTCGGCAGCCAGAGAAAAGCGGACTAGCCCCGCCGGGAGCGCAGCGAGAGTGGGACCTCGAGCCCGTGCTGTTCCATCAATCCGGCGTCAGCAAGAATCGCGGAGGTTTCGCCGTCGGCATGAATCTTGCCGCGATCCAGCACCACGGTCCTATCGCACAAAGCCAGGACCATCTCCAGATCGTGTGTGCCCAGGATCAGGGTCGCGGGCAGTCCGGCGATCAGTTCGATAAGGTGCCGCCGATTTCCCGGGTCGAGATTGCCGGTGGGCTCATCCAGGGCCAGAACATTGGGCTCCATGGCCAGCACGGTGGCCAGGGCTACCCTTTTGCGTTCCCCCTGGCTGAGATGATGCGCGGAGCGGCTTGCATAGGAATGATCCAACATCACGTCGCTCAACGCTTTCTCGACACGCTTGCTGATTTCCTGGGCATCGACCCCGAGATTGAGCGGGCCGAATGCAATGTCTTCAAAAACCGTCGGACAAAACAGCTGGTCGTTGGGATCCTGGAAGAGCAGCCCGACCTGCTTGCGGATGAATTTCAGGTCCCCGTCCGCAATCGTCTGCCCGAGGATGCGCACGGTGCCGGATCCCTTCAGGACGCCGTTCAAATGCAGAAGGAGAGTGGATTTGCCGGCTCCGCTCGGGCCTACCAGCGCGACCCGTTCTCCTTTTTTCAGATCAAGGTCGATGCTCTCCAGAGCCTGAGTCCCGTCGGGGTATGAATAATTGAGCCGTGTGATTCGAACTGCGTAGTCCGTCATATCCTGTCCAGAGGGCAGCGCCCCTACAAATAAAAGGTCGCGGCGATAAAGAGCGCCACAAGGGAAACAAACGCCAGATCGCGCCAGGAAAACCTCCTGGGTGCCGCTACCGGAAACTCGCCCGAGAAACCTCGGGAGAGCATGGCATGATACATGTGGTCGGCCCGTTCGAAGGAACGAACCATCAGCGTTCCCAGCATGGAACCGAGTATCTTCATTTCCGAAATCGTGCCCAGGGCTCCTACCCGGCGGCAGTCCCGCGCCTGCCGCATGCGCATGATCTCGTCCGAGAGCACGAAAAGGTACCGATAGAGGAACCCCAGGTTCACCGCCATGATCCGCGGACACCCGAGCTTGCGCAGGCCGCGCAAAAACTCGGCGAAGCGCGAAGTGTTGGTCAACAAAACGAGAATCAGCAGGCACAGCGTCGAGCGCAGGAGCAATGCCGCGAGCCAGGCCCATCGCTGGGTTCCCCGATACGGCGCCGCCAGACCTGCCAGAAGGACGAAGGGAAGAATCACAGCCGTGCGGCCGACCACATATTGGAGAGGTATCTGCGAGATCCCTGCAAGGATGGCGATGAAAAAGAAAAATGCAAAGAACTGCCCTGAATTGCCGGCGGGGATCAGGAGGGCTGCGACAGTCAAAGCGGTAAAGCCGACGATTTTCGTCCGCGCATCCAGAACATGCAGAGGGGAGTCGAGGTCGCCGAAACGATCGATGAAACTGTGTTTCACGATGCGCCTTTCCGGTTGCGAATCCAGCGAACCGCCAGGAAAATCGCGGCAAAGAGTGCGAAGAGGGCAAGGTATCCCAGCACCCGGTACAGATCCTGGTTGCGGTTCGATAGCAGCGGGCTGACCGCCGCATCCGCAATGGAGGAGGGGCCGGCCAGCAATGACTGCAACGGATCGGGAAGGCCGGAGCTGCCGGCAAGCACCAGGACCACCAGGGGAATCGCCACCAACACGAGCCCACCCGCCCAATCGACCAACTTGAAACCGGGAGTAAAATCCCTGTGCAGCAGATCCGGCCGGACTTTGTGCAGGAATGAGATCACTCCGGCAGTCAGCGCTCCCTCGGCCACCCCGATGACAGCGTGATACCCGCCCATTGCGGTCAGGCCGATGCCCAGGGGAACGGCGTTGGACAACGCGAGCTGGAAGGCACATGCGGATGCCGAGAGCACCATGGAAAACCATCCTGCGACAAAACCCGCGAGAGCCAGACGCCTCCCGCTCGCCTGCTCAGCCCCCAACAGGCGGAAGACAGCGCTGCCGCTGAATACGGTTATAGCACCAATATTGAAAATGTTGGCCCCCAAGGCCAGCAAACCGCCATCCTGCAGAAAGAGGGCTTGGGCGACGACTACCGTGGCCATGGTGAGCAGGCCGGCCATCGGCCCCAGCATAATGCCGAGAAGCGCCCCGCCCACCAGGTGGCCTGAGGTCCCGCCAAACACGGGGAAATTAAGCATTTGCGCCGCAAAGATAAAGGCGGAAAGCACTCCCATGATGGGAATCATACGCGCGGAAAGTTCAAGCTTGAAACGTCTGGAGGCAAAGAGGATGCTCGCGCCGGATAGCGCATCCAAAGAAAGCGCGATTCGATTGGTAAGAATACCATCCGGAATATGCATAGGCCTGAATTGTAAACCATCCCTCATGAATAATCCGGGTTAAAAGCAAGTGAGCCGGCAAAAATGCCGTCTGAAAGGCAAGGTATTCGGTCCGCAGAGAAATGAAGGGAACAAGCTTTCCTGGCGATATGGGGTTCTGTGGGGGCCATTCAGCCCTGTCCAGGTGCCCGGCTGCCCGGTTCTTGGCAGAGGATGCCCCTGTGAGAATCGCAGGTATCATGAAAATTCTTGTTTGGCCGGAGCGCCCGCCCGTTATAGGATGAGAGGCTATGAGTTAGGGATAGGACCAAGGGAGAACCGCATCATTCCCCTGCCTGGAGTCAAGATGAGTCAGTACTCAAACCGAATTCGAGAGCGAATTCTCAGTTATAAGGAAGCTCAGCGGCTTCTGGACTTGGGCTTATATCCGTTTTTCAGGCCGATCCAATCCGAACAGGACACGGAGGTGTGGGTCCGCGGCCGAAAACTGCTGATGTTCGGATCGAACAGCTACATGGGCCTGACCAACCATCCCAAGGTGAAGGAGGCTGCTTCGAAGGCCCTTCTCAAATACGGGACGGGGTGTGCAGGGTCGCGCTTCCTGAATGGTACGCTCGACATCCACCTCGAATGCGAAGCGCGGCTGGCGGCGTTCGTGAACAAGGAGGCCGCCCTCCTCTACTCCACCGGATTTCAAGTCAACCAGGGAGTAATTTCCACCTTGGTGGGGCGCGATGATTATGTCCTGCTCGACAAGCTGGACCATGCGAGCATTGTCGACGGCGCCCGGTTGAGCTTCGGCAAGACCGTCCGTTTCAGGCACAACGACATGAAGGGGCTTGAAGAAGCTCTTCTCCAGATACCGGTGGAACGCGGCAAGCTGATTGTCGCGGACGGCGTCTTCAGCATGGACGGAGATATCTTCGATCTGCCCGCTGCCGTGCGGCTCGCCGACACATACAATGCGATGATCATGCTGGATGACGCCCATGCCATCGGCGTCATCGGAGAAAAGGGGAGAGGGACGGCTTCCCATTTTGGGATGACCGAGAAGGTGGATTTGATTATGGGGACTTTCAGCAAGTCCCTTGCCTCCCTGGGCGGTTTCGTCGCCTCAGACCTGATCACGATCGACTATTTGAAACACAACTCCAGAGCGCTGATTTTCAGCGCCAGCCCGACGCCTGCCAGTGTAGCGGCAGTGATGGCGTCTCTGGACATCATCCAGTCCGAACCGGAACGATTCCGCAAGCTGTGGGACAACACGCATCGCATGACCCAGGGATTGAAGCACATGGGATACAACCTGGGAAGGACTGCGACCCCGATCCTGCCGGTCATGATCGGCGACGACTTGAAATGCCTCCAGATGTGCCTTGCCTTGGAGGAAGAAGGTATTTTTGTGAATCCGGTCGTCTATCCCGGCGTCGAAATAGGCAATGCGCTGCTGCGCGTGAGCCTCATGGCTACCCATTCCTTCGAGCAGATCGACCGGGCGCTGGAGGTTTTCGAGCAGGTCGGGAAGCGACTGGCCCTCCTTCCCGTGGGAATTGGATGCCATGATCCTTCGTGAGATCACGACGCGACCGGATCTAAACCGCTTCATCCGATTCCCCTGGAAGATCTACAAAAACGATAAGAACTGGGTTCCGCCGCTGATTGCGGAGCGCAGAGAACTGCTGAACCCTCGGAAAAACCCCTTCTTCGAGCATGCCGAAGTGAAGCTCTACATGGCTGCCGACGAAGCCGGCGGCGAACTGGGCCGTATCGCGGCCATCCTGAACCACAACCACAACCGCACCCATGGTGAGAAGACCGGGTTTTTCGGGCTGTTCGAATGTGCCGATCATCAGGCTGCGGCCGACCGCCTTTTCGACGCCGCCGCCGGATTCCTGCGGTCCCGCGGCATGGAAATCATGCGGGGTCCTGAGAATCTTTCCGTGAACGACGACATCGGCCTCCTCATCGAGGGTTTTGACTCGCCGCCGATGGTCATGATGCCGCACAATCCGCCCTATTACGAAAAGCTGATCGAAGGCCACGGTTTCAAAAAAACCATGGACCTGTTCGCCTACTACGGCGAGTATCAGGCCGGCCGTATCCCGGAACAGGTCGCCAGAGGCGCCGAAATCGCCAGGCGCCGGCAGCATTTCACCATCCGGACGCTGCGCATGAACGATTTTGACGCGGAGCTCGCACGCATCCATGCCATCTACACATCCGCCTGGGAGGAAAACTGGGGCGCGGTGGCCATGACGGATCGCGAATTCAATCACCTCGCCGTTTCCCTGAAACAGGTGGTCGATCCCGAGCTCTGCCTCATTGCCGAGATCCGGGGGGAACCAGCCGCCTTCTCGCTGGCTTTGCCGGACCTCAACCAGGTCCTGATCCGGCTCAACGGAAGGCTTTTTCCTTTCGGGATTTTCAAATTCATGTACTACAAACGGAAGATCGATGCATTACGCATCATCACCATGGGTGTGCTGAAGAAGTTCCGGCACCAGGGAATCGACAGCTGTCTGTACTATGAAGCCTACCGGCGGGCTCTCGCCAAAGGGATTTGGCGCGGCGAGATGTCCTGGATCCTGGAAAACAATACCGTCATGAACCGGATCGTGGAGAATCTGGGTTTCCGGATCTACAAGAAGTACCGCCTCTATGATTTCCCTCTCCTTCTTCCATAGTCGATGCGCAGAGTCCTCGTAACCGGAGCTTCCGGATTTATCGGCGGCCATATCGTTCATGCCCTGCATGCGCGAGGCATCGGTGTCCGCTGCCTTGTGCGCCGCAGCAGCCGGCTGGATTTCATCATTCCTTTGGCGCCGGAGCTGGCCTTGGGGGATGTCACGCAGCCCGAAACGCTCGAAGCGGCCCTGGAAAACGTCGACGGCGTCGTACACTGCGCGGGACTCACCAGGGCATGCGACAGGGCCGCATATTTCCGGATCAACGAGGGCGGGACCAGGAATCTGTTTGCCGCCTGCAAAGCGCGCGCGGCTCACATCGCCAAAATCGTGCACATCGGCAGCCTGGCCGCGTTCGGCCCGTCCAATGAAGGGACGCCGATAGCCGAGTCAAGCGCGCCCCGCCCCATCAGCGACTACGGCGAAAGCAAACTTGCCGGGCACTATGCAGCCGAGGCGGGCATGGCTGAGCTGCCCGTCTGTATCATCGCACCGCCGGCGGTCTATGGGCCTTACGACGACGCCTTCCTCGTCTATTTCAGGTTTGCGGCTCACGGCATCGTCCCCGTCATCGGGAGGAACCCGCGCTATCTGTCCCTGATCTATGTGCAGGATCTTGCCGAGGCAGCGGTGGATGCGCTCATCGACGACCGCACTGCGGGAAAGGTCTACCTGGTGGACGACGGGATCATCCAATCCTGGACAAGTCTGGCGGACACCATCGGCCGCGCCATGAAACGCGCTGCCAGGCACATATACGTGCCGGTCGCAGCTCTGCGATGCGTGGGGGCTATCGGGGACCTGCGGGCGAGAGTCACCGGCAAGGCACCGCTTATCCATTCCCAGAAAATCCGCGACTTCCTGCAAAAAGCGTGGACCTGCTCCTCGCAGCGGATACGCGACGATCTCGGCTTTCGCCCTCAACACACGCTGGAGCGCGGGATCGAAGAGACCTTGTGCTGGTACCGGGCCAACGGGCGGCTCTGAAAGTTATCAGGAAAAAAGTGATGAGTAATGAGTGATGAGTATTCATCATCGCTTACTCATCACTCATTACTGCGTTTTGAGCGGTTGAGCATTTCCGCGGCGCGCTTGATCTCCTTTTTCACCAGTGGATTTTCCGGAAACTCGCGTTCCAGCTCTTTCATGATCGTCAGCGCCTGCTGCAGCTGTTTCTCGCGCAGGTAGATGGCGGCAAGCAGGGTTTTGGCGAAGGGCGGGAAATAGCGGCCGTGATCGACCACCTTTTTCAGCTCTTCGATCGCCTTCTGTTTGCTTCCCTCAATCTGGTCGAAGCGAATGAACAGCCGGAAGAAGAAATTCAGGCTGCCGACGACATATTCCACCGTCCCCAGAGTCAGGTAGGCATCGTAAAAGGGTGGATTCATGGCCAGCAGTTTGCGCGCGTACAGCTGGGATTCCTTGGACAGTGAGTAGGTCTTGAAATATCGCTTCTCGACCAGCCCCATATAGTCGGTCTCTGTACCGGCGGCCGTGCATAATGCGAACATCGCATCATGATCGTTCGGATTCACCGCTAATCGCGCCAGAGCGCGCTTCCTGGCTTCTCCAGTGACCTTGAACAGTTGCTCACGGGCCTTGGGATCCGGCTTGAGTTTCTTCCGGTCCGTGACCTGGTCGTTGTCGGCAAAAAAATCGAGTTCCAGAATCTTCAACCGGTCGAACTCGCTGAACAGGTAGGCCGCGCCGCGTACCGCGTAGATCATCGGATCCTCCGGGTGCCTGAGCATTTCCTCATCCAGAATGGCGTGGGCCCCGGCAAAATCGTAGTTGTAGAGGCGGTGGAAGGCCCGGTCGATTGCGGTGGGCGGCGGGGCTGCCGCCATTTGTCCCGCTGCCACGGCGGCGCTCAGAATTCCCAGAATGCTAATCACATGGATCATGCACGGTCCTATGCCCGAACCCGGACGCAGCCCATCTTATCGGTTGCCCGCTGCCGGATTATAGCCCAGATCAGCTCTCGGACCAGAGCCGGTGCAGCGATTTGCGGATCACGTTTTCGTCGCCAGGCCGGTTGCTGCCCTGCTTGTGCAGAATGCCGGAGATCAGCGTCTGATGCGGCCGATGACGGACACCTACCCACGCTGACCGTTTCAGCTGAGTCAGCGAGCGGGGCTTTTTGCGATATGGCAATCTGTTCCGAGCTGACCGGTACAACGACTTTAATCCAGATCGTGCTGTTTCACCGAGACGAGGGCCCCGTCTACGAACCGCGCCAGCAGGTATCCGGGCCGCCCCCTCCCTTCTGGATCGAGTTGACCGAGCGCCGGCGCGGTCAGCAACGGGATTTTGTCCCTACCGGCAACAGCCTGATTCGGATCGATGGTGCGGATCTTCATGGTTCGCCGGTCTATCTCCAGCGCGCCGGCGCGGTGCAGGTGGCCGGAGAAGGTCACAGCGGGGCCCGTGGCTGCGGCAATCTCCTGGATGATTACTCCAGGATTGCGAAAACTGACGCCGCAGCGCAAACCGGCCCGTTGCAGCCGCCGTTCGAACCGGATCCTGGCGCCGAGCGAATGCTGCGGCTCCAGGTCGAGCCGAGCCGGGCGCTCCTGAATGCGAGCGTCCGCACCGGCCGCAATGAGCGGGGCGTGGAAAAACAGAGCAGACCCCCGGCCTGCCTGCAGCCATCCCCGAATCCGTGCCAGGCAGTCTTCGGAGAAGCCCTCGGAATCGGGATGATAGCGTGCCGTGCGCAGCCCGCGCAGAAGCAATCCCCAGCGAGCGTGCTCCACCTCCCGCCACTTTGCGAGGATATCGCATCCCGAGGATAGGCAGATCAGCCGCACGCCGGCGAGGGAACAACAAAAGTCGATGGCCGGCGCGACCTGCCGGAGAAAGCCTGCCAGCGCGGGCGTACCTGCCGCGTCGGTTATGCGCAGAGCGTCGATGTCGCGGCGGCTGAGAGGCCAGGCATCCCAAAGGCCGGCCTTGCGCAGCAGACTTCCGCACGATTTTGCCGGAATGCCCACCGCCTCCAGCCCGCTGGAGCGGGGGCGCCGGGGATAGCTGCGGAAATCGTGATTTCCGGGAACAGCCAGCGCCGGCACCTCGAGTCTCGAGAGCATAGTCATGAAACGATCGACGTTGGTGGTGGCGGGGTAAGCATTGTTGCCATCCCGCGGCCCCCTATGGACGTGATCGACCAGGTCGCCCCCCAGCACAACCAGATCAAGATCTCCGCGGGCAGTGAGGGTGTTGGCTTCGTCGACAAAGCGTTCCAGGCGGCGATGGGGATCGACGAGAGCCTCACCCAGGGAGGGTGCGTGACGGACCACGGCCGCGGCGATTTCATCCCAAAGAGCCGCCACATGAAGATCGCAGACAAAGGCCAGATTCAAGACCGATTTCTTTTGGCGAAATAGCGCGACGGAGCGGGCGCGCTCCACGGTACCGCGCACGCGCAGATCGAAGAGTTGCACAGTGCGGGCGGTCCCGTTCTGCCGCAGTTGTGGGACCTGAAAGCGCAATCGGGTATAACGCAGGCCACGAGCGACCGGGAGCAGGGAGAATTGGGCGGCGTGAGCCTCGATATCCCCCGGCCCGGCCGGCACGATCTCTTCCGGCATCAGGGGAATGCTCATCTCTCCGGCGCGATCGCAGAGCGCGATCTGCTCCGCCCATTCGCGAACATCGGCGGTCCCGGACCTGCAGGAGGCAACGATAAGCTCAAGCCGCGACTCGGGCGGCTCCAGAAGCGCCGGGAAGCCCGGAGCGGGCCAGATGATTGCCGGATGGCTGAAAGGCATCGCGCGCGTCCGCCGGATTGGCTCAAGCCCAAAGCAATTCCACGAAGTCGGCGACCAGTTCGGGATGCTTCTTGCTCACGGCCAGCAGCAGAGAGAGGGAGCTGGCGCGCGGATTGACTTCGGACAGAGTCTGGACGATGCGATTGAACGCCTCGTCGTCGAGCTTGGCGATCTTTTCTTTGGCCATATAGTTGCGGATCAGTTCCTTCTCGAGACGGGCGCGCCATGCCTTTTCGTATTTCTGCAGGAAGCTCTCGCTGCAATCGCCCCGTTTGACGGCGGCGGCTGCCGTTTCGCCGGCGAGCTTCCCCGAAATGCACGCGTTGACGATCCCACCGCCTGTCAATGGATTGATCAGCCGAGCCGCGTCACCCACAAGCATGATGCCGGCGGCCGCGGTCTTCGACAGCGGCTTGCAGGTCGACACCGCTCCGCCGATCAGGTCGAGAGGCTGGCCTTTCCTGTAGGCCGGCTGCCCGGCGATCCAGCTGTCCAGGCGCGCCTTGGTCTCTCCTGGTGTGCGCAGTTGCGTCATCTGCACGCCAATGCCGACATTGGCGGTGTTGTGGCCTTTCGGAAAAACCCAGACATATCCTCCGGGGGCGAAGGACCCGACATGGAAATCGCAGTAGCGCGCATCGGAGTCGATGTTGCACAGCCGGTACTGGAAGGTCGACACGACATCGCCGGTGGCGAGGCCGGTCTCGAGGCCCGCCCAGCGGGCGACCTGCGATTCAAATCCGTCGGCGGCAATCGTGATCTGCGCGCGGATTTCGATGGCTTCTCCCATGGATTGTCCCAGGACCCCGCCGACGGCCCCGTTTGAGCGGATCACGTCGCGGGCGCTGGTCTTGAGCATGATTTCCGCCCCCGCCTGCGCCGCGTGCCGGGCCAGTGCCTTGTCGAACAGGGCGCGCTCGAGCACGAAGCCGACCTCGTTGCCGGCACGATCGATGTGCACAAGCGCGCACGACCCGTCCGGCGCGAAAATGCGGGCTGCTTCCGGGACGCAGGCAATCCAGGCCGGGTCTTTTTCGACCTCGCACTCTTCCATCCAGTCCCTGGCGATACCCTCGGCGCAGCGCACCGGCGACCCGATTTCCTGCCGCTTCTCAATCAGCAGCGTCCGCACGCCGTTGCGGGCGGCAAATTTGGCCGCCATCGATCCGCCCGGCCCTGCACCGACGACAAGGACGTCCGTATCCACTGTCTTCATGGCCGGGCCTCCGGAAACCTCTGCCCGAAAGGCAGGATCGAGGCAGCCGCCTGCTCTGAGGTTTCAAGGATCGCCCCCACGGGACAGACCACGACGCACAATCCGCATTCCGTGCAGGATGGCAGAAACTCAATCGTGGATGTGCCATGCAGAAAGATGCTGTTCGTCGGACACGCACCGACGCAAGCGCCGCAGTGCAGGCAGATTTGATTCTTGACGTTCACGCGAACTCCATCTCCCAGGGTGTTCCAGATCACGGCTGTGTCTTCACAGCGGAAATCAGCGGGGCAAGAGTGGCCCCGATGTCGCCTTGACCTTCGACAATTGTGCCCGTGACGACGATATCGGCTCCGGCTCCGGCGACCGCTTTTGCCTGTTCAGCATACCGGATGCCGCCGCCGACACACAACCAAATCGAGACGGCGGCGCGCACGGCGGCAATCATCGCGGCCGGCACCGGTTCCGGTGCTCCCGAGCCAGCCTCGAGGTACAGCACCGACATGCCCATGTTCTCCGCAGCCATGGCATAACGCACGGCCTCGTCCAGGTCATGCCGGCGAATCAGGTCCGCTTCACCCACTTCGCCGGCCCGCATGCCCGGTTCCACGATGAGATACCCGACCGAGATCGGCTCGATGCGCGCCTGCCGGAGAAACGCCCCCGCCCGCATTGCCTCGCGGATCAGGAAGCGAGGGGACCGCGAGTTGAGCAGGCTCAGATAAAAAATGGCATCGGCCCCGGCCGCAACCCCCTCCGCACTCGAAGGAAAGAGGATGGCCGGCAACGCCGCGGCCGATTTGACGTGCGCCAGCGTGCTTGCCACTGCCGGGCGCGTGATCCGCGTCGATCCGCCTATCAGGATCGCATCGCTGCCGGCCCCGGCGGCGATCTGCGCGATCCGGCCGGCTGACGCGGCAGCCTGTTTCTCCGGATCGATCAACGTCATGTGCAGCGGCGCCCTGGCGCGGCTTTGGCTGATCCACTCGATCACTCTCATGTCGGTAATCCGATCAGGATTGCGCCGAGCACCGCCAGCATCGCCAGCTTGGCAGCCCGCGACGCGCGCCGGGGCGGGCGGAACAGCACAACCGCGGTCCAGGCAAAGGCCATGTCCGCCACAGCAATCATCGCGAGGTACCCGATGCCCAGCACGCCGGAAAAGTATGGCCAGGGGCTCAGGATCACCGCCAAGGTGAGGAGAAAGGCCGCGGCGATTCTGGCTCTCTTCAGCCCGACGCGCATGGGCCAGGTCCGCCTGGAGATGTCGCCACCGACGTCTTCAACATCTTTGATGATCTCGCGTGCCAGCGTCGCGATGAATGCCAGCGCCGCCAGGCTGGCAGGCCGGACCGGATCATGAGCGGCCGCACCTCCCATGACGAACAGCATGGCCGTCAACGCACTGATCGTGATGTTGCCGGGAAGGCCGCTGCTCTTGAGTCCTGCCTTCTCGTAAGCAATCAACAATACGACGGCGAGAAAAGCTATAGAGCCGCACCCCAGGCTGATCACCAATCCGGCGACCAGTCCCAAAGCAAGCTCGGCCGCAGCCAGAAACCAGGCGGCGCGGCGCGGGATTTGGCCGGACGGTATGGGCCGCTCCGGATGGTTTAGGCGGTCGATCACGGCGTCGGCATAGTCATTGAGCGCGTTGCCGCCGGCTGTGAGCAGGACAGCGCACGCAATGCAGGAACACAGGACTGCCGCCGGGACTTGCCACGTTACAGTCCATGCTCCGAGAAGCACGGCAGACGCCGACATTGCGCAGTTCAGCGGGCGTGCAAGACGAACGGCTGCGGCAAATCGGGCCGGCAAGGAGGTTGATCCTGGATCGCCGGCTGCACTCGTCGCACTTGAGATCATGGGATTTCCAGCCTGGAAAGCGACCGTTCCTCGGAGGCAGCAGTATGCTCCAATGGCATCCGCACCGTCAAGCCGGCCTGATTCGGGAGGCATCAGAGAGAACCACGAAATACACGAAAGCGCTCCAGGACGGGCAAGGAACATCCGTACTGACTATTTGGTGGTGCTTACTGTGGATGGCGGTTGGCGTTTTGTTGAGGCTGACTTGTCAGGGCAGTGACTCTGATGACCTCATTGCGAAAAACGGTGTTATCCGGGTAGTCGCGCGCCAGCTCCTTGAGCAGGGCAAGAGCCTGGTGCGGTCGCTTGTCCCGGAGATAGATCACCGACAGGAGGATCTTGGCAAACGGGGGGTAATACCGGCCATATGCCACCACGTGTCTCAGATCCTCGATCGCTTTCTGCTGGCTACCCTCGATCTGATCAAAACGGATGAAAAGTCTGAAAAAGAAATTCAATTTGCTGACCACGTATTCGACCGATCCTAACGTCAGATACGCATCATAGAAGGGTGGCTTCATGGCCAGTAGCTTGCGCGCGTACTTCTGGCCCTCTTTGGATAACGAGTAGGTCCGGAAGTATCTCTTCTCGACAATGCCCACATAGTCCATTTCCACGCCGGTGGCCATGCACAAGGCAAACATCGCATTGCTGTCGTTGGGCTCGACTGCCAGCCGGGCTGTGGCCCGCTTTTTGGCTTCCGCGGTGGTTTTGAAGAGCTGCTCGCGGATTGCCGGATCCGGTTTGAGTCTCTTCCGGTCCGTTACCTTGTCGTCATCCTCAAAGAACTCAAACTCCATGATTTTGAGACGATTGAATTCGGAAAACAGGTAGGCGCCGCCGCGCATGGAATAGGTCAGGGGATTATCCGGATGATCACGCATTTCGGCGTCGAGGATGGCGTGTGTCCCCTGAAAGTCCAGGTTGTACATCCGGGCAAAGGCTTTGTCGATTGCGGAGGGCGACGGTTTCTCCGCCGCCGTTGCCGACACTTGGGAAGTCATTAACAAGACAAACGCCCAGATCGTGTACAGCGCACCTTCCCTCAATTACGATCTCCTTCAGCGATCAAACGGGCTCCCCCAATCCTTCATTGCACCACACAGGTATGAAGGTGAGGAAATCCCGCCTGCATCCCCATTCAGAATCGGCAGCGCTCTCGTTATGTTGAAGAAAAAGAGCAAATAGTACACCCCTGCAGCTGCGACGCCAATTGCGATCGATCCTCAATGCTGAGGCGGTCTGGGAGCAAGATATCAGCCCGTAAGGATCAGCGTCAAGCACATGCTGGAGGGCTTAATTGACCACTGACCGACACCGACTGCGACGGTGCTGCCGGCGTTCGTCAGCGGCTAAAAACTGTCTTGCATCAGCTACCGGTAGTAGACCATCGATTTCAGATCGGTTTCTGCACGGCCGATCTTGGATTGATAGAGCTGAAGCTGCGCCTCGAATGAGGAACCGATGTGGCTTGCCTTGAAACCGGCTATCATTTGCGACATCCAGTCTTCCATAATGGCGGCATCTGATTCTCGATACCGTCCATGGTGACAGATCTGATCCAGAGGCAGCTTCGGCGGCATAGGAGGATACGATCCTTGGGCATAGCCGAAGGCAATCGTCATCAGAGGAATGACTCCATCAGGCAATCCCAGCTTGTCCTTGAGGTGTCCGGCATCCAGAAATCCTGACCTCCCGGTCTCGGACATCATAACTGAGGACACTCCCAGCGCCTCCGCTGCGATGTTCATGTTCATGGCCGCCAGAGAGGCGTTCATCACTGCGACGGTATATTCGATCAGCGGGCTGGCGGGGAAAACATCCACGATGTGCCGGCATCGGTGCGTATCTCCCATGATAATAGCTGCACGCGCGGCCCTGAAAGGAATTGGATTGCCAAACGTCTCCCGCCAGGAATCGGCGGTAAATACTGAAAACGTCCAGCTCTGCAGGTTGACGGTGGAAGGAGCCAGCCGGCCCGCTTCGAGAATGGCCAGAAAGACGTCCTCGGGAATGTCGCGATCGGCAAAACGCCGTACGCTCCGCCGCCCGAGAATGATGCGCAGCAGCTCATTCCCCTGCAGAGAGGGAGCGACCTGTGGTTTCCCGGCAAGCAGACGTGCGAGGCTTCTGGCGTAATCAGCAACGCCCATCTTTTTCTTCAGCATGGCTTTGCATCCCCCGGGCCGGGTTTGGCGTCATTGACGGCGGCGCTTGCCGTCTCTTCCTGACCGGGCCGTGCGGCCACCGTCAGGAAGCCGCCAAACAGGCGGTATTCGTCCATGCGGCACGAATTGATCAGCTTGCCTTCGTAGACCGTCATATCGGGGCAGCTGTCGCACATATCCGCCCGGCCATCCGGCAAGATATCCGGAGCCTGGATGATGCCGATGCTCTGCAGATAGAGACCGCTGAACAGGCGGCCTGGATGGCGGAACACATCCTTGAGCCAGGTGCGGGCGGCCTGGCGCACGGCGCCGTCCCAGGGCGAAAGGAGGAATACCTTGGCTCCGATCCGGGATGTGGACAAATAAGCGAGATAGGTCCCCTTGAACGCATGGTGACCGGCCTGCGTCAATTCCATGGTCTTCTTGCCAACAGAACCATACATCTTGTTTTTGGAGCCGATTACAGCGCCCGCAAGCCACTTGTAGGACGTGTGGAGGATGCTGCCCCCGAGGTATCCCGAAGCCTCGTATGCCGGGCAGCATTCTTTGATGATCTGGTAGACCTCCGGGGAGGTGACAAACTTTTCTTCAAAACGGTCGCGCGCATAGCTGAGCTGGGACAGGTCCACTTCGTGGTCGGCGGAATCACGGGCGACCTGTGTCGTGGTGGTTGCCGTGCGATAGGTGATGAAGACCAGCCCCTGAACCCGGTCGATGTTGGCCTGCCCCCACCTCACCACGTCCGGTATCTCATGAAAAGTGGATGGGTAAACTGTGGAGTTGAAAACGACGTAGACACCCCCCTCGGCGGCAATCATGTCGGCATAACGTTGCCGCAGATCATTCAGAGCGCGTTCGGACATGTCTTTCCAGTGAGGCCGTCCCTGGTGGCTGTCAATATGGATGGTAAAACCGGCAAGGCCGGCCTTCTTCAGCTCCCGCAAAAGCTCGGGCGTCAGGGCCTGTGCGTTGGTCAGAATGACGGGTTTGATACGATTCCGGGCGATATGGGCCACGAGACCCACTATGTCCGGATGAAGCAACGGTTCTCCTCCGGCGATGGAGACGTTATCCGGATTGCGCCATTTCTTGAAAAAGTCGATCTCTTCCTTGAGTTGCGCCAGCGGCTTGTGGCCGGTCATGTGCTGCCGATAGCACCCCTCGCAGTTTATGTTGCAGATATCGGTGACTTCCAGCCAGGCGATGGGATTGTCATTCATAGACCAGGGGAGGCGGTACAGGTTCTGCTTCTCAAGCGTCATGACTTCTTCTCCATGGGCCTGGATATTATGACAATCTGCTGCAGCTATGAAAGCCCGAATCCGATGGTAAGCCGCTAACGGACGCCGACACACGCCGGCATACGCGCCCGGGGTTTGCCCCAGGATTGTGTCGAGGTATGTCGGCGTCCGCCGGCGAAGAGGGCATTTGCTACTTCGCGTAGCCGATGGCATTGATGGGATTGAGTTTGGAGGCCCGGTGCGCCGGATACAGGCCGAAGAACATGCCGATGCCGATGGAAAACGTCACAGCCAGCGCGATGTAAATAGGCGAAAGGCTTGCGGGAAGCCCGGACACAAGCGATACCACGAATGCAGCAGCAAGGCCGACAATGATTCCGATGACACCGCCCAAACCGGTCAAGACGCCGGCCTCGATCAAAAACTGCCACAGAATATCCTGGCGCTTGGCCCCTACTGCTTTACGAATGCCGATTTCGCCTGTCCGTTCGGTAACGGAGACCAGCATCATATTCATGACCCCTATGCCGCCGACCAGAAGGGCGATGGAAGAAATTGCGGCAAGCACCATGGCGATAGGAGCCGTGACGCGGCTGATGAACTCAAGAGCGGCATCCGAGGAGACAACCGCAAAGTCATTGTCCTGGTTGGCCTTGAGCCGCCTCTGCATCCGCATGACCCGGATGATCTCATCGCGCGCCAGATCGACGGGAACACCTTCCCTGACAGAGGCCGCTACGACCTGGTTGTCCCGTTCATTCCACATAGTGATTTTGTAAGTAGTGTAGGGCACCATCACGAAGTTCTCGCCCATGGCCCCGAACAAGGTCTTCCGTTCCGCAAAGGTCCCGACGATCGTGAAGTCGTCGTTGCCGATTCTAACTTTCTTCCCTATGGGATCCACGTTAGGGAACAGGTCGCGCCTGGGGCTGTTGCCGAGGACCGCCACTTTGGAGTGATGGGACAGCTCCTCGTCGGTAAACATCCTTCCTTCCTGTAGATCGAGACTGTGAATGTATAGGAGGGAGGGCTCCGTGCCGATCACCTGGACCATGCGGCTCTTCTCATCCTTGTAGCGCAGCGTCGGCGGCGGTCCGGAAGGTTCGACAACGAATACGACATAGCGCAAGGACGGGCACTGTTCGCGTATCACCCGGGCATTTTCTTCGGTGATCTCCTTGCGGTGGAGCATTTTCTCGTCAAACCCGCCGACGAAGAAGTCGAACTTCTGCACCTGGAGCACCGTTTGCTCGGAACTGCTGATGTCCCTGGTAATGCCCTCCTGCAATCCAAGCAGGATGGATACCATGCCCATCAGGGATGCGACGCCGATGGCGACTCCCAGAATGATCAATCCGCTCCGGAGCTTGTGCATGCGCAGCACGTCCAAGGCTATCATCAGGTTTTCGCCGATCAGGCCCGCACGCTTTCCGCTATTCATAGCGCAACGCCTCGATAGGATCCAGCTTGGCCGCCTGGGCGGCCGGATAGGCTCCGAAGAACACTCCAACGGCAAAGGTCACACCCATGCCTATGACGATAGACCATATCTTGATTGCGTAGGGCAGGGGAGAAAAATAGGCAATCGCGGCGGCAATGACGAACCCGGCCACTATCCCAAGGATTCCGCCGACGCTGGAAAGCGTTATGGCTTCCACGAGAAATTGCCACAGTATGTTCAGTTTCGTGGCACCTACAGCCTTGCGGACGCCGATTTCACGCGTGCGTTCCGTAACCGACACCAGCATGATGTTCATGATAACAATTCCGCCGACGACCAGGCTGATGGAAACGATCCCGATCAGCACGGTGAAGATCTGCGAACTGATGGATTTCCACAGGTTCAGCAGGTTGTCCTGGGTGATGATCGCGAAATTGTCTTCCCGTTTCGGCCCGAGGCCGCGCAGCATCCGCATGGCGAGCCGGGTCTGGTCGACGCATGCCTGCACCTGATTAAGATCCTTGGGCTTGACGAAGATCGTCAAAGGCCTGCGTGTGCCGAAGATCCTCTGCAAAGAGGTGACCGGCACAACCACGGTAAGGTTAGGATTGTTGCCCAGCCCGGCCGGCTTTTGCTTGAGCACGCCGATAATGCGAAAGGGCAGGCCTGCAATCCTGATTTCCTTGCCGATCGGATCGAGGGAAGGATAGAGCCGGTCGGCAATGTCGAAACCGATCACCGCCACATCATTGCTGTGCATCACCTCCTGGCTGGCGAAGTGCCGCCCGTCCTGCAGATCCCATCTCCCCAGCATCGGATAGTTCTCGGATCTCCCCTGGATGCTTACGGAACTGACGTAGAGCGCGCGGTTGCGGACCTCCGCACTGGCGCCCAGGGTGGCGTCCATGTACTCCGCCAAAGTGACATGCTCCTGCAAATAGGCCAGGTCCGAGAGCGTGATCTCCGGGTTATGAAGTGATTTGAGAAACTTGTCGAAATCGGAGAGTATGTCGAGGCCGTTCACCTGCTGCACGGAGAACACACCCGAGCCCTCGCCGGCGACTTCATTTTCGATATACGTATTGGCTCCGTCAATAATGCTGACGACGGCGATGACAGACATCACCCCGACGATATTGCCCAGCAGGGTCAATATGGTCCGCAGCTTGTTGGCCCAGAGGGCCTCGAGCGCTACCAGTACTCCCTCCAGCAGATGCATGAGTACAACTCCCGTCGGTGCCTTGATACGTTCCGGCGCCCAAAAGGTTTACAGCCGGGTTGCGATCAGCATTCCCCGAGGGCATCGAGGAATTCGTCCGCGGCCCCATACTGCATATAGGGATTGCTTCGTTTCTGCTCTCCCAGGGTGGAACTCGGCCGGTTGCCGTAATTATGCCCGGGATAGACGACAATGTCGTCTTCCAGCGCCCACAGCTTCCGGTTAAGGCTCCACCACAGCTTTTCAGGATCCCCTCCTGGTATATCCACACGGCCGCAGGCGCCGACAAACAAGGTGTCCCCGCTCAACAGGTTCTTCCCGACCAGAAAGCATTGGGAGCCCGGGCTGTGGCCGGGGGTATGAAGACAACGGACCTGGAGCCTGCCCACGTGTATCTCCTCCTCATCCGACACGGCCCGGATCCGCGCGGAGTACTTATCCATGAATCCGATCGGGATCTGGAAACGATCGGCCATCTCGCGAATAAAGACAACCTCCGCCGAGTGCAGCCAGACTGTAGCCCCGGTAACTTCAAGCAGAGCCTCCAGTCCGTTCACGTGGTCCGGGTGCGCGTGGGTGATCAGGATATGTTTCAGCTTCAGGTCGAGACTCCGGCACGACTCCAGAATGGCAGCCACGTCCCAGGCTGGATCCACCACGCCCGCTTCGCGGGTATGCGCACACGCAATGATGTAGATGTAGTTTCCCATCGGACCGAGCTCGATTTGCCTGAAAATGAGTGCCGGTGAAACCATGAATTTGCCTCAAGTGTCTCCTGCCGCAAGACATTTGCAGCTCACCGCCTGGGCCACGCTGCCAATAGCAGTTTACCCTTGTGCACCCCTGTTGAAAATCATATAAGAGTCCTGCGAATGCGTGCCCATGTTGACAATGAGATCGGGCAGGTTGCGTCTGCCCCCAAAATGATACGACCAGACTACATGTCCCTGCCCGTTAGCGTTCTTTAGAGGGGGCACGACCCAATGGCACGAAGTTAAGGGAATGTTATGCAAAACCTCGACTTGGACGTGGACGGGGATGGTCCTGTGCGAGACGGGCCTGATATCCAGCAATCAATATTCAATCCTTGTCCAGGTCCAGGACCACGTCCAGGTCCACGTCCACGTTCTGCAGGAAATATTGTTTAACTTCGTGCCCGACCTGTCAGCCTTCATGGTGCCCTTTGGGAGCGACAGGCATGACCTTTGATGAAGCGCAGAAGCAGCTGAATCAGCTGAACGAACAATATCGCCAGAGGCGAATCTCTCCGGAGCAGTACCAGGCGGCTATCGGACAAGTCCGCTTTCAGGATGCATCAGGCAGATGGTGGCAGCCCGAGCCGGGGGGTCAGGGGTGGCTGGTTTGGGACGGCAGTGCCTGGCAGCGAGGGTCCCCGGCCGCTGGGAGCGGACAGCCGGCCGCAGCCGAGGGTCCCGGGCTCGCCCGGCAAATGGCGCAACGCCGCGCAGGCCAGTTTGTGGACCCCCAAACCTTCTTTGAAATCTCGCGACGGCTGCCGATGGCGCAGAGGCCGCAATCATGGTGGAACCTGCTGTCGGTCCTGGGGGGAGCCGTCAGCGGCTATGTCTGGTTCGTTTACGGCAGTGTCCGTGGAATGCCGCGCTTGAAATTCCTGGGAGTGCAGCGTGAGTCGTGGCTCGACCTTCTGCCTACCTTCGTGCTGCTGGCGTTCCCTGTCGCGGCGATTATCTTCCGCCGCGCCCTGGCGCGTCTTCTGACACCCCTGTGGCAGCGGGTGGGCCGGATGTCGCTGAAAGCAAAGCTCGGGCTTTGCGTGCCGGTACTGCTGTTTCTGGTGCTATTTTCCACCACCAACTTCCTTTTCCAGCAGAGGGAAGGCCTCGACGTCATCACACCGATCCTGATGACCGGCATTCCCATGCTTTTGGTACTGTTCCGGGCTGAAACCGATCAGGCGCTGATGCCCCTTCAAGACCTGCGGCGGCACATTCCCCGAGGTCTGCTGGTCGGCATTGGCCTGGCGATTCCCTTTCTCATCGCGTTTCTGCTTTATTACATCGTCGGGCTGAGCATGTATCCCCTGCTGCGGGCCAACGTCCTCCTCGGGACGCTTATGTCCTACGTGCTGCTCCGGAATCCGGTCACGTATCCGGGAGGCCGAGGGACAGTGCCTCGCCTGCCCGGCATGGGCTTGATGATAGCCATTGGAGTTTTTCTTTTCTTTGTAGCTCCGGCCGTGGCGGATGACTTCCTCAGGGATCCTTTCAACCTCAACGACGGATTGCGCACGGATGTCATCGCACCAATCCTCTCGGGAGTTGCCACGGCTGTTGTTTCCATTCTCGTTAACGGGGTGGAAGTAGCCAGGGTGATGATCCAGGCCGCCGGTCCTGTACAGGAGGGCGAAGAGGCAGAGCACAAGAATTTCATCGTGCAGGTGGAGACTGCGGACAAGAATGGAGGGCGTTCCACGGTCGTCAGTGCGGAGACCGGAGGGATTTTCATCTACGCCCACTGTGAAGAGGTGGGGCAGGGGCGATTTCCTTCAGGCGATGACACGATCGGCTTTGCGCTGCTGGACGGGGACGGATGGGTAATCCTTAACGATCTTGGGACGCAGAACCAGGAGCGATGCGCACATGTAGCGCTGGTCGAACCGGTGCCGACTTCCGGCACGCCACCTGCCTCGTGCTCAGTGCGCGTTTCAGCAGGCGCCGGCGGCGGCTTGATCGGAGCCACGGTCCGGCTGGCGCTCTCGTTTGAAGAGGAGTGGGAGCTGGATTTCCTGTAGCGTCCCCTCATGCACCCGACGCGCACCCGTTGAGGCACGAAAACGTTCGGGGTCGGAATCGGGATCGAGCTGATGGGCCTTCGATCCCGACCCCGAAATTCGTGGCTTTCGTTCTATTCTTGAAGCATTTAAGTCGGAGGTCTGAGGTCGTTATTTTCGGAACAGGCAATCCTCGCGGGGATTGATGGAAGCAGAGCCACAGCGGAGATTTTAGATGGCCAAGGAAAAACTGATAAAAAAGAGCTATACGATTCCGCTCGCCGCCGACCTCAAAGCCTGGGAACCGGTCGTCGTACGCGCCAAGAGCGCCATCAAACTCGGCCCGCCCGGAAAGAAGGGGTTTCTTAAGGAAGCATTCGTGGTTCAGGACGACGCGCGGTCGCCATTTGCCGCGGTTGCGGAGGGCTTGCTCCAGATCTCGGAGAAACGGCTGCTGGAGGACCGGGAAACCGTCGAGTTCAAGCTGTGCATCAACAATGCCTATGAGAAGGCGAAGGACAGGATCGCTGAGTACAAGTCGTTCGTCCTGGAGGTTGCTGCCGAACTGGATCTCGATGCCATGAAGGGGGCGTTGGGAGCCGCCATGGGCATGGCAGGATTGGGAATACTGGGGGGAGTCGCCGCCGACGCGGCTGCAAAGTCGGCTCTCTGGGCCACCGGATGCTGCCGCATCAAGGCTGAGGCGCCGGTCTTTATCCTCACAATCGAGAAGTTCCGTTGGGACAAAATCGAGAAGATGGATCTTGTCAACATTGTCGGCGATGATGAGCTGGCGCTGCTCTGGCAACAGGGGGGAATCCTGCGCGTGCCCATCCAGGCCAATCCCAGCCAGAACGCGATAGGGATCGACCTGGGCATTCCCGAAGGACTGGAAGTCTGCGATGTGAAGGGGAACCTGAACTGGGCGGGGGCCAATATCCCGGGCGAGTACGAGGCTGACGACACAGGCAGGCGCATGCTCATTTTCCGCATTCAGGGCAAAGGCTCAGCCGGATCGGGTGCCGCTGCGGAGCCGCCTCCACCCCCGGTCATCGCATGAAGCGGAGGAGACGCGAACCTCATGGCTGATGTAACCAGCGACATCGTACAGTTCGACCTGGCACAAGGTGTCCGGACAGCTCTCGCCAAAATCCGCAAAAGTTCCCAGCAGGTCGAGTCCGCATTCGGCGTCAGCATCGACGCGGACTACCAGCGTTTTGCCACCGAAGTTACCAGGTATCTGGGAGAAACGTTCGTCGAGCAGCTGCAGGTCCCGGAGAACCGGGAATCGTTCAACACGCGCATGATCAACCTGCGCAATTTTTTCGATTTCACCATGAAGATGCCCGGATCGCTGCGCAACTGCATCAACCTGCGCCGGCGCATCGAGGATGCCACGGTAAGCGCGGTGATCGACCTGTCGCTCAATCTTGCCATGATGGGGGTCGAGTCGTGGTCGGCGGCAAAAAACGTCGGCAAAAAGGTCGAGGAAGCCGCCGTCGAGGCGGAATTCAAATCCATCGTCAATTCCGAGGCCAAGGGTTTTGTCGAGAAGTACAGCCAGGACCTCTATAGCCGGATCGTTGCGTGCAAGGACAGCATTGAAGAACTCCTGAAGCTGAAGAGCTCACTCAAGGACGCGCCCCGCTCACTCGGGAGAGATCCGCTGGCAGTCATCGCAGAGATCGGGGCGGCCGACAGCAAGCTCGCCGTCCTCGAGACAGAGCGAAAGACCCTGATGGAGGTCCGGCGGCGCTTGACCAGCATGGCCAATATGGACGACCTTCCCCTGGCCCAGCGCTGGGAAAAGGCTTTTCTGGAGGAAGGTCAGACGCAGCTGAAAGAGCAAGCCCAGAAAGAGATCCTCAACAACCTCAAGGTACTCGCTGACGAATGGAACCAGGCGCTCGCTCCGTGGAGGCTGAAGGTGGCGGGCCTTGCCGCAAACGACCCGGCACGACTTGCCGTTCGGGAGGTGGAACGGCAACTGGCGCAGTCCATCGAGATGGGCAACATGAAGGCACTGGAGGTCTTCAAGGATTTCAGCCTGGATGTCGTGAAGAACTTTGTAGGCGATAGCCTCAAGTCCGATGCCGAAACCCTGCGGAGAATTGCCGAGGAGCAGCGCAAGAAAGACCAGGGCTGGATGGCCTGGCTGAGCGACAAGTTTTTCGGCTTTTTCAGCTTCATCTGGGCCAAACTCTGCGATTTCGGGGGAACTCTGGCCCAGGCGTGGAATGAATCTCCGGACGGCTGGTGCGGACTGTATGGACTGGGCTCCATGGCAATCCAGGCAGTGCTCTGGTGCCTCAAGCAGATCTGCCTGATCGCCGCCTGGCTTTTCAACCTCATTGCGTACATGGCGGAGGTCGAGCTTCCCATCTACCATGGTCTCACCAAGCGAGCACGCGACCAGGGGACCTCGGTCGCCACCGCCAAAGGAGTTCCCGAAGGCTTCTTTTCCGGTCAGGGGCAGAAGTCCGTTCTGGCCGAGTGGGTCAACAAGGTCCGGCCTGACCGGATGCTCACGCCGGTCAAGTCCCGGTCAGAGGCAGCCTCGATCAGGAGCGGAATGATTGCAGAGCCGCAGGCAGCTGTGTCCTCTGCAAGCGAGGAACGCAGGAGCGCCGTGGGCCAGTTCATGGCGCAGATCTGCCGCGATTCACTGGATCCTGAGCGCATGAAGCAGGTGCTGGAGGACCGGAGAGCCATTCAGTTGGTAGCGGCCTATAAGGCTCTGGGCCTGGTTCTGGAGAACATGCAGGCTTATGAAAGGGCCTTGTCGCGCCAGGACAACGATATCGGCTACCTCGACTACGTTTCCGGTCTGGTCGGGGACATGTACAACCTGGAGTATTCATGGGCGGATATCGGCAATTACCTGCAGCTGCTCGGCAACTCCGTCGCCCAGCTCCTGCGCCTGTTTGCCATGGGATGCATGGTCACCGGTGTCGGCGCCCCCGCGGGCGTTGCCGCCTACGAATTCGCTGAGGGGGCTGACAAGATCTCTTCCTTGTTCCGGGTCATCATCGCCGCAGTGGCATCCAAACCCATTGTCAATTCGTTCGCCTACGATCTGGTGGCTCTCGAAGGCATTGTATATATAGCCCTGGTGGAAGGAAAAGCGGACATTGAGGACCTCATGGCGCCGCCGCCCGAAGCGCCGCCACCCGATGAATACGTGCCGGGCGGGGCGGTCAGGGACAGGATGACGGGCCAGATCATTTATCAATAGCGGCGCCGGAACCCACCGGCGGAGGGAAGAACATGTCAGACACACACAATGCGACCAGCCCGAGACTTCCCGGACGGGGCGGAGGCGAATTTCCCGAGCCGGATCCCGGCCGGCTGGCGATCCTTGACCAGATGGCTCGCCCCGATGCCGACGATACGCCGCTAGACCAGCTGATTGCAGCCGCACGTTCCGGTGCCGAGGAGGCGCAGGTCGACATTGAAGCGTCGGTCGTGACGGATTCCGCCGCCCGCGCCGCAAGCGTGCCGGAGCCTGCACGCATCCCATCGCCGGCATCGATCGGTGCCGGGACAGCGGTCCTCGATCATGGGGGTTCTGCGGCAGCGCTTCCAATCGATCGCGAAACAGGAACGGGTGTTGCTCCAACCGCCGGCGGCGCAGGCATCCCGTGGGCCGCGGTCGCGGGAAGCGTCGCGGCTGCCGCCGTCGGCGCGGCAGCGTCGGTGCGGAGGAAGGAGCAGGGAGCTTCACCTGCCTCCCCGGAACCTCCGATGCCGCACGCCGGTCAAGTAGACTGGTACTACGTGGGCGACGGGCAGACAGTCGGACCTGTCCCGGAAGAACAGCTGCGCCAGTGGCTCGCTGAGGGGAGGCTGCCGCCGGAAACTCAGGTGTGGAATGCCTCAATGCCGGACTGGCAGGAAGCCCGCGAAGCGGGACTGTTCCCGGTCCAGCCGCCGGCAATTGCTGAGGGAGCAAGCTGCGCGGGCTGCGGGGAGCCGCTTCCGCCGGATGCGCTGTTCTGCTCGATCTGCGGGATGCAGGTTGTTGCACAAGCGAAGCCGCAGGGCACATTCTGCCCGGCCTGCGGCGGCGCCTTGGCGCCGGATGCACGGTTCTGTGCAGCGTGCGGCCGCCAGACCGGCGGCGCCTGAGTGGAAGCAGGGCGCCAGCACTCTTAGTACTGGTTGTTCATAAATACTGTGACGTATCGCCCCAAGGCAGGAGCGCAAAGAATCTGTCATTTCTCATTGGTGATTTGTCAATTGTTATTGAATCGAGCCAGTTTCAAGGTCGTCAAATGACCAATGACAAATCGCAAATGATAAATTCAGTCTTGAGGCTGCGATATATCACCGTATTTATGAATTCATGTACTTAGCGGCCGACAGCCCTCAGAGAGTCATAATTCTGGACGCGATTCAAACCGGCATCGGTTCCCAGCCAGTACACGCCATCCGGATCCTCAAGGACGACCTTCACCTCTTTGCCCGCCAGGCCTTGTCGGGGTGCGATCACGAGCCACCGATCCTGCTCCCTGATGGCAAGGCCATCATATTCTGAGCCAAACCAGAGCCGGCCTGCCCGGTCTTCGTAGATCGATCGTACCTTTTCACCCGCCAGTCCGTCCTGACGGGTGAGAAAACTCCAGCCGCCCGATTGCAGCCGGCCCGCTCCTCCGTGCCCCGCAAAGCCAAGCGCCACCCAGAGAACTCCGGCGCGGTCTTCCGTGACCATGTTGACGGAAGAGTGGATCAGCCCGGTGCTCGAATCAAGCTTCTGCCACGATGAGCCTTCGAGCCGATAGAGAGCTCCGCGGGCCGGCGACGAGCACCCGATCCAGAAAACCCCGGCCCGATCCTGATAAAGGGTATCCGCGGCATCCAGCGCGAGGTCGTCCGGAGGGCGAATCGTCCGCCATTCCGTGCCGCGCAGCTGGAGCAAAGCGCCGTCCCCTCCGACCCACAGATTGCCCGCCCGATCCTCCAGCAGGCTCAGCGCCCGGCGCAGTGGAAAACCCGTATTCCGGTCGAAGTGCGTCCATGCGTTTTTGCTATAGCACGTCAGGCCGGATTCGTGAGCAATCCAGATATTGCCCTGACTGTCTTTCATCAGCCCGTTCACGCGGTCAAAGGCGGGCATTCCCGGCAAGGGCGGGAGAAGACTCCCTGATGTGCGGTCGATCAGGGTAATTCCGTCGCGCCCTCCGGTCCAGAGGACCGAGTCACTCAACAACAGCGACGAGACTTCGCTCGGAGGGCGCAGGATCTGCCAGCCGGCAGGGAGGCGCTGGATTTCGGCCCGGCTCCTCAGATGCTGGATGAGGCCGCCCATCGCAACCATGAGCAGGATGCCGACGAGAACCTGCGCAAACGCACGGAGCCGGATCATCGCCTGTTTCCTCGCTGCTTATTATGTTTTGCCGAAGGTGGGCTGGATTTCCTTCCGGGATTCTTCCCGGTTGACGAAGCGTGCGAGAACGAAACACAGATCGGAAAGCCGGTTCAGGTAACGGATGACTTGCGGGTCGAGCGGCTCGTTGCGCTTGAGCGTCACGCAGCGCCTTTCCGCCCGCCTGGCGACCGTACGCGCCTGGTGCAGCAAGGCTCCCGCCGTGCTCCCGCCGGGGAGAATGAAATTCCGGAGTGGCGGCAGGGCTTCCTGGCACGCGTCGATTTCCTGTTCAAGTTCTTTCACCTGCTCATTCGCGATGGCTGGGATTCCCCATTTGCCGCGCTCCTGGCCGGGAGGCAGAGCGATTCCGGCGCCAACGCTGAACAGGGTGTCCTGCACACGGGCCAAAACCTGCGCAATTCTGCCCGGCAGGGGAAAAGAGCAGATGACTCCCAGAATGGCGTTCAGCTCATCAATGGAACCGCAAGCCTCGATGCGCGGATCATCCTTTGGCACGCGCTTGCCCCCGATCAGCCCTGTAGATCCATCATCCCCTGTGGTTGTGTAAATGCGTGTCATGACTCGACCTCCGGCCTCAATCACTCAGCGGCGGCCAGCCGCCGGGTTCCTTTCACCATCCCGATAGTACTCCTTTTCTGGTTTGTACTCAGAGAATATAACTCTGTGCGTTCGCGTCTCGCCGTCCCGGCGCCCGGTTCTGATGAAACCGCCAGGGCGCAGGCCCGGCGTTGCGCTTGGAAACGCTGCCAAGCCCTGGAAGGGCGGCGCTAAATGTTGTGATTTAATGGTATAGCGGGAGTTATCAGGCGGTCTTCTTTTCCTTGCAGGCGATGCACACGGAGGTCCAGGGCACGGCCTTGAGCCGGGCCACACTGATATCCTCACCGCACATCGTGCAAATTCCGTAGCTGCCATCGTCAATACGGGCAAGTGCCGCTTCGATAGCGCGCATCAGCTTGGCATCCGTCTGCAGCAGGCGTATGTTCACATGGACTTCGTTGTCATCGCTCGCCTGGTCGACAAAGTCCCCGTGACGCGTGTTTTCCATGTTTTCCCAGTGCGTTTTTTTCCCCGGCGAAGAATTGGTGACCGCGTCACGCTTGTCTTCCAAAATAGACCTGAATTTCTTGAGTTCAGATTTCTTCATCGGGTTGCCTCATGAACCGGGATTCCCGGCTCATTAGAAAAACACTAATTATACGCCCTGGCTAAACCCCAGTAAAGGATATCTGAGGGGTTTGTCCAGAACGGCACCGCATTCATCCGGACGACTCAAGCTCGGGTGCAAGCCAGTCATTCAAGGACGCGGCAAAACGCCTGCGGATGCCGACCACCCGCATTTATCGGCGCTCTTCCCTTTCTTGATTTCTGTTTTGTGTGTGACCGGCGAAAAGGTAGCCAGGCGGGGGATTTCATGATAAGAAAGGGTTTCACGCAATCCAGTCGACATCATGATCGGAGGCCGCTATGCGAGATAGTTTCCGCGGTGCACAAATGTGCGGGCTGTTGCTGGTCACCCTTGCGTTTTCCTGCGGTGTGCTCCCGGCGCAGAATATGCAGGTGGGGACGTTGAACGTGCCTCCGGGGCAGGCGCGCTCGGGATTCCTAGAGGTTGCAGGAGGCCAGGATGGCGGGACACGGATCCCGGTAACCGTGATCAATGGGTCAAGCCGCGGGCCGGTCCTCGGGCTCATTGCCGGAATTCACGGCTACGAATATCCTCCGATTCTGGCCAGCCAGCGTCTGGCGGCCGGTGTGTCTCCCCGAAGCTTGCGTGGGCAGCTGATCGTCGTCCACATTGCCAACCTTCCCTCCTTCCTGAAACGCACGATCTATTACAGCCCCGTCGACCAGCAGAATCTGAACCGGGTCTTCCCGGGGAAGAAGGACGGGACCCTCTCGCAACGCATCGCATACGTGATCACCAAGGAGGTCATCGAACGTTCGGATTACCTGGTGGACATGCATTGCGGCGACGGCAACGAGTCGCTGCGCCCTTACAGTTACTGGAACCCGATAGGCAATCCGAAGGCAGATGAGGAAGCAAAACAGATGGCTGTGGTTTTCGGCCTCAGCAACATCGTCATCGATCGCAGCCGCCCGAAATATCCCAGCGAATCCAAATATTGTTCAAACACCGCAATGACCCTCGGAAAACCCGCTCTGACGATCGAATCCGGGGGCATGGGCATTTGGGGCGAGGAGAGCGAAATCGCAGCGATCGAGCGCGGCGCACTCAACCTGATGCGCCATTTGAAGATGATTGACGGCAAGGTCGAGATGCCGGCCAAGATCACCTGGTACGATCCGGCCGAGGTGCTTTACTTTCCGACAACGCTGCAGGACAAGGCCGGCCTCTTCTTCGCCAAGGCGAAGAAGACACAAATGGTCGAAAAAGGTGCGCTGCTTGGCGTGGTCAATGACTTTTTCGGCAGGCAGATCTATGAGCTGCGCGCGCCTTTCGCGGGGGAGATCCTCTATATCCTCGGCACGCCGCCGATCAGTGCGGGCGAACCGCTGGCATTTGTGGCGGCCGTCAAAAAGGAGTGACCCGCCCCCGATATCACAAGGGAAGGCTTTCGCCGGCTCCGGCCTTCGCAGCCGCCCGGTAAATGGCGCCCGCCAGCGCCACGTCCTCCAGTGCAATGCCGAGCGATTTAAATAGGGTTATCTCGCCGGCATCTTCACGCCCGGGAAAATCGCCGGTCACAACGAGTCCGAGTTCCCGCGCGTCTTCCCAGTAGAACGCGCCGGCTTCGACCGCACGCGTCAGATCCCCTGATTCAAGCATCGCCTGTTCGGCTGAATCCACGACCACGCAGTCGCAGCGACGGACTGCTTCAACGTCGATCTCCTGTCTTATCAGGTGGTTGGAGCCGATAGCGTTGAGATGTGTTCCCTTGGCGAGCCATTCCCCCTTGAGGACCGGCTCCTTGGAGTGGGTTGCCGTAATGACTATATCCTGCTCACGCACGGCCTGTTCAGGGCCGGGCACAGGTTCCACGTGCATCTGCAGGACCTGGCTCATCTCCTGGCAGAACTGCTCGCAGTGCTCACGGTTGCGGCCGTATGCCATTATGGAGCTGACCGGGCGGACGGCGCACACCGCCTGCAGCTGTGTCCGCGCCTGGCCGCCCGTGCCGATGATGCCGACTTTGGATGCATCGGTCCGGGCCATGTATTTCGTAGCCACGCCTGTGGCGGCGCCTGTGCGCAATCGGCCGAGCATATCCCCCTCCATCACAGCCAGGAGCCGGCCGTCTTCACCGCTGTAAAGGAGGACATGGAATCGAGTTTTCCCTTCGACGGAGCTGTAGCTCTTGAGACCGGCCAGTCCCTTCGTGGGGAGCGAGGCGCTCATCACGTGGAGCAGGCCGCGCTCAAACCGGCAGCGGCGGCGGGGAGCATTTTCCGCCTTCTTCTCCCCCTGCAGCCTGAAGGCTTCTTCAACGGCATCTATCGCCATCGCCATGTTTGCCAGCTGTTCTACATCCGATTCGCGGAGAAGGATTGCCATGAATGTCCCCTCAATGATTGTAGACCGTAGGCTTCACACCTATGGGCCGTTCTTTGCCGCCTTCACTATACTGAACCTGGACTGTCAGGCCAAGCAAGGATTGCACAAAACCGCTCACGCTCCAAGATCGAGAGATATATTAGTTGAATGCATTCCCCCTGGGGGATATACTGGGCATTGGCCCGAATGATTATGCTTGATCCAAGTACCCGCATGAGGACCCAAGCGCGGGGGCGTCAGGATTGCCGGCGAGAGCCATAGAGCAGAATCCAGCTGAGCTGGAGCGCCTGGTCCATTAGCAACTCATTCGGGCCCTTCATTTTTGCGCCCTTCTGGTCCCGATTGATCACGTTTGATTGGAAATGATCCGAACTGTTCACACCGCTAAGTACGTCCTGGCCGAGCCGGGGATTCTGCTTCGCAACGCCGCGGTGCATGTTTCCGATCCGGGCCGTATAACAAGGATAGAGCCCTGGCATGGCCCGCCCCCGAACCTGGAAACCAGGGTTATTCATTGGGATTCCGCCATCATTCTTCCGGGTCTGGTGAACGCCCACACTCATCTGGAACTGACGAATGTGAGGAAGCCGGAGCAAAAACCGGCCAGTTTCACTGCCTGGCTTTCGATGCTGCTTGAGGAGAAACAGGGTTGGACGAGGGAGACCTACCTGGATGCGACACGCCGAGGAACGCGTCTGGCTCTGGCCTCCGGGACGACTCTGCTCGGCGACATCTCGACCGGCGGCGCAAGCTGGGAGGTACTCAAACAGGAGAGGCTGCGAAAAGTTGTTTTCGAGGAGATCACCGCGTTCCAGCCCGAGAGGGCGAGCGAGAGGGAATCCGTGTTGGAACAACGGCTGGCTCAGGTGGCATCGGATAGTTTGTTGACATCCGGAGTGTCGCCTCACGCGCCCTACTCGGTCTCCCCGGAACTGTTCCGAAAGGTGGCGGATCTTGCCCGCCGGCGCAATCTGCGCATGGCTATCCACGTCGCGGAGACGATGCCGGAGCTTGAATTCCTGCGGGCCGGACGTGGTGAATTCAGGGATCTTCTCATCAGTCTGGGCATGCTGCCCGCGGCATGGCAGGCACCAGCCTGTCCTCCGGTCCTTTTCCTGGAAGGGCTCGGCGTCCTGGAGAAGCCGGGCATTATGATCCACTGTAATTACCTCGATCCCGAATCGATGGCGTGCATCCTGAACAGCGGCTGGAGCGTGGTTTTTTGTCCACGAAGCCACGCCTATTTCGGCCACACGCGGCATCCGGTGAGGGAGTTGCTCGATATGGGCATCAACGTCGCGCTGGGCACCGACTCCTTGGCAAGCAACGAGTCCCTGAGCATCCTGGAAGAAATGCGCTTTTTGTATCGGGATCGCAAGGACTTGAAATGCGATGAGATCATCCGCATGGCCACTCTCAATGGCGCGGTCGCCCTCGATTTCGGCGGCGTGCTTGGCCGGTTGCGCCGCGGCTACTGGGCCGACATGACCGTGCTCCGGCTCCCGGAGGATGTGGGCGACCGGCATGTGGAGTCGCAGGTCCTGGAGGGTGCCGGCGAGTGCCTCGCGACCATTGTTCAAGGTGAGATCATCTGGACAAACGGGCTCGGCATAGAGTAAAGGAGAGGCATGTTCAGGAAGTCGGTCTTTTTGGGAATGATGGTGTTGCTGGGAGCGGTTCTGGTATCTCTGGTCATCAGCGGGCGCAAGGAGGAACAGCGGAAGGCCACTGTCCCCACCGAGATCGTCAAGACAGCGAAGGCCACAGCTACGCGCTCGATGGCCCCGGAGGATCTCGATGTCGGGGAATCAAAGGTGCAACTCACGGCTGCATCCCGGAATCAGAGCGGCGCTGCCGAACCCCGGGCCCTTTGCCAGCTGGTTATCCGGAATCGTGGCCGGATTGCCTATCACGATTTGGCTCTCAAGCTCCAATGCCTCGGAAGCAGCGGGAAGCAGCTCGGCCAGCTGACCCAGCTGGTGCCGGAGACGGTCCAACCTGGGCAGGTTTTGACCATCTCCGATGTGATGATCGATAAGCTTCCTGCCGGCACGGCAAGGTGCACGCTCAGCGTCTTGTACGCCAATCTTGGACCCGCTCCGGCGCGCTAATATTCAGGCTGTGGAAAAGCACTCAGGCAGAGTCCGCTTACCTGCTAGGTTCAAATAACTTGCGATGGTTGACAGCCCGGTTTTAGCGTGATACGCTGATGCCGGCATTGGGGTTTGTAAACGAATCTTTTGCCCCTGGACGGCCAGGTAAAGATTCATGAAACGTATAGCCCTCATCCTCCCGCTGGCTCTGCTTTTATCCATCGCTGCAATTCCGTCAGCCGCCGGAGCCAGCAATACCGGGACCCTGGCCGGAACAGTCATGGCGCCGGATGGCCGCGCCCTTGTCGGGGCCGTCATTGCCCTTTTCAGGCTGAACGATCACAGCGCCGTCCTATCTTTCGCCCGCTCCGATCAGCGCGGAGCATACACCCTGGCTGACATCGTGCCCGGGTCTTATGCTCTGCAGGTGAGCCGCATCGGCTACCAGGTGCTCAAGTCACCCCGGATTATGATCGCCGCCGGCAAGACCACGACCCTCAACGTTGTGCTCCAGCAGTTCATGGATTTTATTTCGGCGCGCAACGATCCGCGAAACTGGGATCTCAAGACCGTCATGCGCAGTTCCTCGGACCGCCGGCTGATCTTCCGCGACCTGCCCGGAGCAGTCATGGCGGACGAACTCGACGACCGGTTCCATCGCAGCGGCGTAATCAGCATTGCCGCCACTTCGCTGCTCGGCGGAGATAACTACGCCGTCTATCCCAATCACGGCGATACCGGCATCGCCACCAACTTCGCTTACGCCGAACCCCTCGGGGCGCGGGGCCGGATGATTTTTTCCGGACAGCTCACCTCGGGATATGATTCTCTCTGGCGCGTGCGCAATACCTTCCAATACCGCCCGGCCGCGGGCCAGGATTTGAAGTTTTCCCTCGGCTACGGACGCCTGAGCCTCAATCGTACTAATGGCGGGACAGTGACGCGGCCCGCGGAGTTTTTCAACCAAGACCCGATAAGGCGCGACTCCGGAGCGGAAACCATCGCTGCCGGTTTTCAGGCGACGAGCGAATTTCTGAATACTCTGGCACTTGAATATGGCTTTGATCTTTCCCGGATCAGCTACGGCGCCAGGAAAACGGTGTGGAGCCCTTATTTCAAGGTGGTCGTCACCCCAGGCGAAGGCTGGCTGCTGAAGTCCATGCTGACTTCCCGGCGCATCAACAATAACAACAGTGTCGTGCTTCCCGACGGCTCCGTCATCAGCCTGCTGGAACCAACCTCGATAGCCAAGATCAACGGCCAGATTAGCATCAGCCAGGTGCGTCATGCCGAGCTTTCCGCAGCCAGAAAGCTGGCCGAAGATACCTCCGTGGAAGTGACCTTATACCGGGACCGCGTGGATGGCCCGGGAACGGCCTTTCTGATGACAATCGACACAGGACGCGGCAAGGTCAAAGAATCCCGTGCGGCTCAACTGAGGAGCGACCAGGATGCGCAGCACGGTGTCCGCGTCGCTTTCGCGCACATGCTGACCGACTCGTTGCGCGGCTCCGTTACCTATAATTACGGCACCGCGGCGAGCTTGGGGAACTTTCAGGAATCACTGACAAGCGATGCCGTGGCCTCCCGCATCCTCGATTTTATTCAGCGTTCGTATTTTCATTCGGTCACCAGCCAGTTGGACGCCAACATCGCCCCCACGCGCACCCAAATCCAGGCAACTTTGCGCTGGAACCCAGGGAATCCGATCAGCTCGATCGACCTGTTTGCCGACCGGACCGATACCTTGTCCAAAGGGATGAGTTTCTCCGTAAGACAGGCAATACCTTTGCCCGAGTTTATGGGAGTGGCAGGACGCTGGGAAGCCCTCGTCGATATCCGGAATCCCTTCGACATGGGGAGGGATCGTTATTCCACATCGGATGGTGAAATCTCACTCACCCGCAACCCCCGCACAGTGCGCTTCGGTCTGAACCTGAATTTCTTCTAGCCGGCCCGGTTGTGATCTTAAATCGCTCTCTGGAGAGGCCTCGCAGCCGTCGGGGTAATGCCCGAGGTGCTTTCTGCGAACCGCTGCCGCCAAATATTCGATAACTTTGCACTTGTACAGGATTGCATGTAATATCCAAGATGTTGGATGACGATTCAAACCATTGAAGCGCAGCGCAGGCGTTTTTTGGATGGATTTCTGGACATCGCGCTATGTCTTGAAATGTAAGGATTTACTGGTGAGCACGATGCGGATTCCTGCTTCGATCGTGGTATAAATATTGCTTGCTCCTATCATGGACGAGTTTACCGGTCCTCAGAGTTCAGCAAGATGAATGCGTTTCCCGTTCCTTTCAAGGTCATCGCGACGGTTTTGCTCACGATACTGATGGTATCGGTCGGCATCCTGAATTTGCGCGATCGAGCTTCGTGGAGCGATCCTTCGGACGGCGTATTCTGGGAGGAGTCGGAGGCGGGGCTTAGAGCAGTGGAGGTGGCTCCGGACGGACCAGGGGCGCAGGCCGGCATCCGGCCCGGGGACATATTGATGTCCCTGGACAGGCGTCCGGTCGTCAATCTGGGAGAATATTCGGCGTATTTGTATAACACCGGCCAGAACGGGTCGATCCTGTACGGGCTGATGTCGGGGCCGAACGCGAGAGAAGTTGCCCTGCAACTTGCTCCCAAGCCTCTCATGGACACGAGGGACGGGCTCCGGATACTGCTGGCGTTCCTGTACCTGGGCATCGGACTTTACGTGATTCTGCGCGGCCAACGTCTGTCGCGAACCTTTCATTTTTACCTCATTTGCCTGGCTGCCTTTGTGGCGGTCCTATATAGCTACACTCCCCGGTGGGGCGGGCTGGACCAGTGGGTCTATGCGTTTTCGATCCTATCGTTCCTTGTGCTGCCGCCGCTGTTTCTGCACTTCTGCCTCCGTTTTCCCGTGGATCCGGTGCCCGCTCGCAGCCGCGCGCCGTTTCTCTACATTCCGGCGGCATTTCTGGGCGCGCTGCATTTGTTCTGGACTCAGGGATTCCTGGCCGATGCAGGCCTGCCGCGTGATGCGCGGTCACTCGCCCTCCTGGACCGTCTGCAACTCGTGCACTTCTGTGCCGGTTTCCTGATCGGCGGCATAATCCTGCTGCACCGCAGGATCGTGGCCCGGGACCTGATGGTGCGGCAGCAGATGAAATGGGTCAGCTATGGTACGTTGGCAGGAATTGTGCCGTTCGTCCTGATCTATGTCCTGCCGTGGCTTGCGGGCGTACGTGTTCATGTTGCCATGCAGGCCTCGATGCTGTTTCTCGGCTTGATTCCGCTTTCCTTTGCCAACGCGATTCTCAGGTTCCGGCTGCTGGATGTCGAAACCATCGCGCGGCGCAGCGCGGCGTATCTGGTTGCCAGCTCGCTGCTGCTCGCCGTATATCTGGTTTTCGTCCTGGTGCTGGGAAGATGGCTGCAATGGATCGCTCCGGACGCCGACTTCGTGATGATCTGCATCGCCGCCCTGGCGATCGCCCTCATGTTTGCTCCGCTGCGCAACTCGATTCAGGCAAAGCTGGACCGTTTCTTTTACAAGGCTCAGTTTGACGACCGGGTCAGCCTGCTCGATTTTGCCCGCACCCTGAGCACGGAGATCAGCCTGCCTCGCCTGTCACGGCGCATCCTCGAGCGGATTGCCAAGACCTTCCAGATAAGGCAGGTCGCCTTGTTTCTCCTGGACCCGGCGCAGCCGGGGCGATATCGCCTGGCGGATGCCCTTGGCATGCAGGAGCAACCGATTGGATCGTGGCATTTGGAAGAGGCTGAACTCTCCAGCGAAAGCCGGGCAGGCGGCAAGGATCCTAGGGAGGGTGACAGCGGGCTGAGACCGACGCGTCCGGCCCTGACTGAAAGAGGACTGCATTTTCTGCAGGACATCCGACTGCGCGGACGGCGGATCGGAGCGATCGGCCTGGGGCTGCCGCCGCCGGATCGTCATCTCTCGACGGAGGATCTGGACCTGCTGGATGCCCTCTCGGGTTATGCCGCGATCGCGCTTGAGAACGCCAACCTCTATCGCTCCGTCGAGACCAAGGCCCTGGAACTCGAGCGGCTCAAAATTTATACGGAAAACATCATTGAGAGCATCAACATCGCGGTTTTGGCCCTGGACTTGAACGGCGTCATCACTTCCTGCAACCGGGCTTTCGAAGAGCTCTATGGGATCGGTCGCAATCAGATCCGGGGCACTCACGTGGCAAACCTGCTGGCTCGGGACGTGATCGCGTCCATACAAGAAGCCGCCGGCACCGCCGGCTGGGAATTGAAGGCCTCCGCCAATATTTACA
>Ga0316620_10000011_pt1 | contig 110499 bp, 101 predicted proteins | sample OWC_Aug_M1_C1_D5_FD_207651 | JGI IMG/M metagenome (GOLD analysis project Ga0316620, IMG submission 207651) | Wetland soil microbial communities from Old Woman Creek delta, Ohio, United States - OWC_Aug_M1_C1_D5_B | ecosystem: Environmental > Terrestrial > Soil > Wetlands | place: USA: Ohio...
CTTGTTTTTGCCCCTGATCATATAGGCGCAGTTAGACCCCGAATAATCGCGAATCCGAATCACGTCCGGAGCCGCTTCGCTGAGAGTGTACTCGCTCCTGTTCGGCTTGCCGGGTTCATAGAGGTTCGTGGCATTGTAGATGACTGTGGCTCTGCCGTAGGTGGCCGCCCAGCCCTGCCCCCCGCTGGGGTAAGGCCTGGCAATGAGGTCACCGGAGAAGACTCCCTCCGTCGCTTTCCTCATATCGGAGACGTAGTCGGCAGGGAGCGGCTTGTATTGTGATTGCCAGTAGTGCCCGCCATAGATGCTGTCGAACTCGCTCTTCCTGCCCTCCAGTTTCCTGACGGCGCCGAGGTATTCGATCAGCGGCCGTGTTCCGCCGATATGATTCCAAACGTAACTGGAACCGATGGCATCGCCGGTGAAAATCGACCGATCCTTTGCATCCAGGAAAGCCACCGATCCTGCCGTATGCCCGGGTATTTCGATAACTTCCAAGTCCTTGCCGCCGAGGTCTATCCTCTGGCCTTCCGTCAGAGGCATCGTCTTGGAAACGTCGAATCGGACCCTGGCGCCGGATTCCTTTTGCGGAAAGTAGATGGTGGAGAACTGGCCGGCTTGCCCCGTGTGGTCGCCATGTCCATGGGTGATCAACACGACGACGGGCAGCTTCGTCAAAGTCCGCACGTAACCGGCGAGATCGCCGGATCCCATGCCCGTGTCGATCAGAGCTGCCTTCTCGCTCCCCTCCACGAGATACATGCTGTCCCTGGCACTGTCCTCGACGTGCCAAATGCCGTTGCCGAGCTTTATCGAGGCATAGCCTGTCGCTGCCGCTGTCCCCGGTTTTGCAGGATTCTGTTGAGCAGGAGAGAGTGAACTCAAAAACGCGGAAAAGATTACGATAGACAGGAGGTGCGACAGAGGCCTAGCCATACCGTTTCTCCTTTCGAGCGGCTCGCCCGAAGATTGCCGATAGTGAAATTCCCGCCGATGCCGCGGGATGCCATACGCAGCATTATACACAAAGAGGGACAGTCACCGGTGTCCCTCATACCTCTCCACCCGGGGACGCTGGTGACTGTTCCTCCTGACCAGAAATGGTGATGCGGTCTCGGACGGTCTGTTGTAGGCTGAAGGCGGAAGTGAGGTCTGAATTGATCCTTTGTCCGGGAGGGCAGGCGATGAAATCACAGCGGGGCATGTCTCGGAGGAGCTTTATGCGGACGGGTGCCGCAGGAATGAGCGCAATGGCAGCCGGCACAGACGTCGGAACACCATGGCGCGCTTCCGGTGCACGCGCGGCTGCCGGGATGCCTCTGTTCGATACCGTGGATGTCCTGGTTGTCGGGGGAGGCCCGGCGGGCATCGGCGCGGCCCTGGGAGCGGCGCGGACAGGGACCGGCACGTTGTTGATCGAAAATCACTCGTTTTTCGGCGGTGTGGCGTCCTGGATGATGGGGATGGAAATCAACCAGATTCGTCCCGGGGGCAAGCCACGCTCCCTGGTTCACGAGCTGCTCGTTGAGAAACTGGTGGCGCTTGGCGACCAGGCGGTGATCGTCGGCACCGTGAATGGGCACGAGCTGTGGTGCAACGTCGAGTACCTCAAGGTCGCGGTCCTGGATGCGCTGGAATCGGTGGGTGCGCGCTACCTCGTCCACGTCCGGGCCGTGGATGCGATCGTGGAAAAGAACCGGGTGGCCGGTGTGGTGATCGGAACCAAGCGCGGGTTGATGGCCATCCGTGCCAAGGCCGTCATCGACTGCACCGGGGATGCGGATGTGGCCTATTACTCCGGCGCGGAAACCATGACGGACCCGAAGAGTCTCATGCCGATGACGTTGGGATTGGCCCTGACGAACATCGACAAAACCAAGGTTCGGGCTGCCGACATCTCGTCGGCGATCCGCGGGGCACGCAAAAAGTATCCACTGATACCGTCGGGATTTCTGGAAATCCGGCCGATTGTCCGCAGCAGCAGCTGGTTCATCAATCACTCAGGGACTGCGGACATGGGGCGTATAGACGTCACGGATCCGATCGAACGGACGAAGGCCGAATGCGCGAGCCGGCGGCAGGTTCTCCAGATGGCCCAAGCGCTGCGCGAATCGGACAATCCCAATGTTAATCAGATCGAGTGGGTGGCCGCAGGGCCTCAGGTCAGCGTGCGCGAAAGCCGTCGCGTCAAGGGTTTGTATATCGTTACCGAACAGGATGCACGCAGCGGGCGGACATTCGAGGATACCATTGCCTGGCGGAGCGGCCTGATGGATCCCGGAGGCGAGATCGGAGGGCCTGGCGGTGCCATGAAGACTCATGACGTACCCTACCGGGCGCTCGTGCCCGAGAAACTCGATGGCCTGCTGGTGGCCGGCCGCTGCATTTCAACGAGCCACGTGGCGGCCGCTGCCGCCAAGAGTATGGGAAATTGCATGGCCACAGGCCATGCGGCAGGTCTGGCTGCCTGCATCGCCGTCAAGAGAGGAATCCAACCGCGTGAGGTGAAGGTCGGAGAAATTCAGGAGCTGCTTCGTGCGGACGGAGTGAACCTGGAGCCGCAACAACGCTGAATGCGGGTTTCGTGGCGAAGGGCTTATGCCCCTTTTTGAGGCGATCCAGCCTGGAGCCTGACGGGCTGAAGCCCCCCGCCGCGGATTGTGCCTGGCGCTCGGCTAAAACCTGGCGGAGTCGCCGGGTGGGAGGTGCCAGGGCCTAGCGTTAGGGGCCGATGTGCCCTTCTGGAGGTTTTTCATTGGAACACCGTGTCATGCGCAAGCAGCAAAACAGCAAAATGTGTCTAGTGTGCGGGCTCAAAAATCCGTTCGGATTGAAGGGCTCCTTTTATGAACTCGCGAACGATGAGCTGGTCTGCATTTTCAAGCCCGGGGAAGTGCACCAGAGTTATCCGGGGCGCCTGCACGGCGGCATTGTCACCGCCATCCTCGACGAGACCATCGGCCGGGCGATCATGATGAAGCACGAGAAGATGGTCTGGGGTGTAACGATGGAGTTCTGCACCCGCTTTAAAAAGCCGATTCCCCTTGACCAGGAACTGCGCGTGGTCGGGCGCATTACCAGCCAGACGGGACGCATTTTCGAGGGGACCGGAGAGGTGATCCTTCCCGGCGGGGAGGTTGCCGCAACCGGGAACGGCAAGTACATGCAACTTCCCATCGAGAAGATCGCGGACTTCGACCATGAGGAACAGGAATGGCGGGTCGTCGCCGACGAATGCGATCCGGAAACGATTGACATCTAGAACCATGGGACGGCAACCCCAGAGGTTTCTCGAGGTGCCCAGATGCTTCAGAAGACTTCGCGCAGGCTGGCCTGCACTCTGCTGATTGGTTTTGCTGCAACGGTCGGGGCGCAGGTTCCCGAACGGAAGGTAACCCAGGCCGACATCCTGCGCGGCGCCTACGGACGGTACCGTGCCAACAACGATCTGCTCTCCTATCACCTCGACATCCGCGTGGATCCGGAGAAAAGATTCATCAGCGGGAAAAACACGATCCGCTTCCGGATGTTGCAGGAGGACACGCGCATCCAGCTCGACCTGGTCGCCGGCCTGAAGGTGGACAGAATCCTTTCCGGCGCGACCGAACTGAAATACACGAGGGAATTCAACGCGGTGTTCGTCGACTTTCCCCAAAAGCTCAGGAAAAACTCCGTGCATGAGGTCGATTTTTACTATTCGGGAAATCCGGCGGAGGCAGGTCGATTCGGCGGCATCACTTTCCGGAAGGATCCCTCAGGCCGTCACTGGATTACCACTTCGTGCCAGGGCCCCGGTGCGAGCATATGGTGGCCCAACAAGGACCAGCAGCGCGATGAAGTGGAGAACATGCGCCTCAGCGTCGCCATCCCGAGCGACCTCGTGGATGTGTCCAACGGGAAGTTCCTGGGGAAGACCGATCTGGGCGACGGGTACGCGCGGTGGGACTGGTTCATCCAGTACCCGATCAACAGCTATTGCGTCGCGTTGAACATCGGCAACTACACTCACTTTGCCGACCGGCAAGGAAACCGTACCCTCGACTTCTACTGCCTGCCGGATAACCTGGAGAAGGCCAGGCGACAGTTCGCGCAGGCCAAATCGATGATGGAGTGCTTCGAGAAATATTTCGGCCCCTATCCGTTCCCCAAGGACGGTTACAAGCTGATTGAAGTCCCGTACGCCGGCATGGAGCATCAAAGCGCGGTCGCCTACGGCAACCGCTTCGCCAACGGATATCTGGAAAAGGACTGGACCGGAGTCGGCGTCAGCCCCAAGTTTGACTTCATCATTGTCCACGAAAGCGCGCACGAGTGGTTCGGCAACAGCGTTACGGCAGCGGACGTATGTGACGAGTGGATTCACGAAGGGTGGGGGACGTACGCCGAGGCTGCCTACGTCGAGCACATGTTCGGCTACCAGGATGCGCTGAAGTACATCAACGGCTACAAATCGAAAGTGAGAAACCAGACGCCGGTCATCACCAAGCCGGGGATCCAGGCCACGCCGCCGCAGGACATGTATTTCAAGGGTGCGCTCTTCCTCCACACACTCCGCAGCGTGATCGACGACGATGCGCGCTGGTGGAAGCTCATACGAAATTTCTATCAGCGGTTCAAGTACCGGAACATCGCTACCGAGGATGTGGTGAGGTTCTTTAACGGGCAGACCGGGAAAAACCTGACACCGATCTTCGACCAGTATTTACGCCACACCGCTCTGCCGGAGCTGGAACTGCAGTTTCGGGATGACGGCAGTGTCTCGTTTCGCTGGCATGCCGACGTGAAGGATTTTGCCATGCCGGTGAAGGTCGGCAAAAGGGGTGCCTGGCAGGTCATCCGGCCAACAACGGAATGGCAGGCCATGACGTTGGGAGTGAGCAAAGAGGATTTCGAGGTCGCTACGGATCTCTATTACATCAATGTCAAAATGGGCCCTGGCTTGGACGGCGCACCTGACCAGAGAATTCCAGGGGACCGGCTGATCCGTGTGCCGTTATGAGATTCTATCGTCCCTGCCGGGGCTTATTATGTTTTGATCCCTCACCGGGGGCGGCGCGCTCCGCGCTTACCCCCGGCTAGTTTCTTCCCGCCCCTCCGGGGCTTGCGCCCGGCTGCGTGCACCGAGTTTTGGCGGCGGTTCTGATTCACCGAAATCCACGCCTGGTTGCCTGCGCCCTACACAGCGTGCCATAGCTCGCGACAGCAACGCATCAAGCGCGATCGGCGTTTGTCCCCGCGAGTTCCAGCCGGGTGCCGCATTGAGGGCAGTTGCCCCATGTCGGCTGCAGCGACTTGCCGCACTGGCGGCAGATCGGGTGGAGCGAGGCGCCGCAGCCGGGACAGAAAGCGAAAGACAACGGCACATCCATGCCGCAGCGGTGGCAGGGCGCAGGCAGCGGATCGCGCATAATGAAGTACAGGATCACGCCAATGAAATAAGGCACCAGCGCCAGCCATGCCCACATGACGTGGCGCATTTTTCGCCGCTTTGCGTCCGCATAGATGAAGCCGATGAGCGCCGAATACGACAGGATAAAAACTGGAACGATGGCGGCGAGCCCTACCTTGGCCAGCGTCGGCCATTGTTGCATTTCCTGATCGAACCGCATGGGCCCGATTAAAAGAGGCCCAACGAGCAGGACCGACAGCAGGCAACCGGTAATCCATGCCGCACGTGGAATCAGCCGCAATCTTGACCAAAAGGAACTCATATTCTCCTCCCGACGATGCGTGCGCGCCTGCCGACGGCCAGCGCCGAGACGCACGCCAGTATAAAACCAAGGATCGAATAGAAAGCCAGGGCCGTGCCGAGGCCGCCGTGCGGCACACGCCAACCGGTGAATATCCATACCGTTGCAGCCCTCGCGAAAGGCCAGGTCGCCACCGCCATGAGCCAGCCGGCGACAACCAACGGAGCGAGGATGAAGGCTTCCCTGGGGTTTGCCGAACTGCGCCCCAACCTGGATTCTGCCAGTTCGAGCACGCGCGCCACCACTGCCTCGCGCGGCTGCGGTGTCGGCAAGCTTCGGAGCGCGCTGCCAAGGACGCCGTAATCCTGGTACATGCCCGCACAGGATTCGCATCGCGAAAGGTGCTCGTGCACCGCTCGCAGCTCTCCGGGGGAGATATCGCCCGAGGCCGCCAGGGGCAGGAGTTCCCGGATCCTTTCATGCTCGCTCATCGCGCAGGCTCCTCCAGTTTGTGTCGTAACATAACGGTGCGCAGGTGCTCGAGCGCCCGGGCGAGCCGTGACTTCACCGTGCCCAGCGGCACCGAGAGCACCTCGGCGATCTCCTCGAGCTTCATTTCTTCCTCGAAGCGCAGACTGAGAATCTCGCGGAAGACCGGCGGCTGGGATTCGAGAGCCCTTTGAACCTGAGCCGCCCGCTCGGAACGCAGCAGCTGTTCGAGGGCGCCTGGAACGTCCGTGGCAATGCTGTCCGACAGGGACAGGCCTTCCGCGACGGGCTCTTCGATGCTGTCGGGTTTGCGGCTGCGCAAGTGGTCCATCACAAGGTTCCTGGCTATGGCAAAGAGCCAGGCGTCGAAGTTGCGTCCGGCGTCGTAGCGATGCAGGCTCGCGAGGATCCGCATCCAGGTCTGCTGAAACAGATCCTCGGCAGCGGCATGGTCGCGCACCCAGCGCAGCAGGTACCGATACAGCCGGTTCTGGTACCGGGCCATCAACGCCGCGAAGGCGTCCCGGTCCCCACGCTGAACGGCTACGACATCTCCGGCGACCTCTGGTGATGCCACCCAGCCCTCCGATGATAGTAACGCTGCCTGTATCATAGCTGCTACAGGTACGGACAACCCCCTAAAAAGGATCCTTCGATGATAAGACAGATGGCCCCTGTCCCGGATGCATCTCATCCCAAGAGCATTCCTGCAGGCGCCGTTTGATCTCTTGACCGCCGGAAGAAAATCAAGGCATGCAGTCATTGCCGGCGATTTTCGTGTAAGATAGCCGGGCGGCCTGGTGTCTCAGGCCGTCAAGGAGATCCGGCGATGCTGCTCTACGGCGCGACCATGTTTCTGAGCGCCTTTCTGCTTTTCCTGATTCAGCCCCTGATCGGGAAATACATCCTTCCGTGGTTCGGGGGCACTCCGTCAGTCTGGACCACGTGCATGCTGTTCTTTCAGGCCCTTCTGCTGGGGGGGTATGGCTATGCGCACGCTCTTGCCGGCCGGTGGCCGCCGCGCCGGCAGGCGATCGTTCACATCAGCCTGCTGTCGGTGACTGTCCTTCTGGTACTTGGGCTTTCGATCCTTCCTTCCCAGGCATGGAAACCGGCTGACGGGCAGTTTCCGATCCTGAGGATCCTGGGGTTGTTGGCGGCCAGCATCGGCGCGCCCTATCTCCTGCTTGCCGCCAGTGCCCCGCTTTTGCAGGCCTGGTTCAGCCGCGCGCGCCCGGGAATGTCGCCCTATCGGCTCTACGCGCTTTCCAACCTGGGCTCGCTGCTGGCCATTCTCACCTATCCCTTTCTGATCGAGCCCGCCATCAGCCTGAGCCGGCAGGCAAAGCTCTGGTCGTGGGCCTACGCTGCTTTCGCCGTGATGTGCGTGCTGTTATCCATGAGGATGATGAGGGCGTGCGCGTTCGAAACCGACGCGGGCAACGCCGCAGTGCCGGAGGCTGTATCGCACGCAGATCGGCCGGGAGCCGGCCGGTATATTCTTTGGCTCAGCCTGACGGCCTGCGGTTCCGTCATGTTGCTTGCCACAACCAGCACGATGTGCCAGGACCTGGCTGTTGTGCCGCTTCTCTGGATTCTGCCGCTCGCTCTCTACCTGCTCTCTTTCATTCTTTGCTTCCAGCACGAGCGGCTGTATTCGCGGCCGTTGTTCCTCGGCGGCCTGGCGGCTGCCATTGTGTGGACATGCTCTGTTCTCTTCGGCGGCGTCATTGTGGCTTTGCGTTGGCAGATCCTCAGCTATTCCCTCACTCTTTTCATGAGCTGTATGGTCTGTCACGGCGAGCTGGTGCGGCTGAAACCTGCGGCGTCCTATCTGACTTCCTTTTACGTCATGGTTGCCGCCGGCGGCAGCCTGGGAGGACTGCTGGTGACGGTGGCGGCGCCGTACCTGCTCAAGGGATTTTGGGAGTATCATCTCGGGTTGCTCGCCACGGTCCTGCTGGCCCTGATCGTGCTCTTCCGCGACCGCATGGGCGCAGGGTTCCCGCGCAACCGGTTCGTGATCTGGGGCACCTGGGGAGTGCTCTGTCTTGCATGGGCCGGCCTGGCTTTTGTGCTCATCTCCCACATCCGGCAGTCGCTGGACAACAGCATCGAGACGAGGCGCAACTTTTTCGGCGTCTTGCGAGTGCTGGAATCGTACAAGGATGACCCTTATGAACACAGCCTTGCCTTGATGCACGGCCGGATCGAGCACGGGTTTCAGTTTCAGCGCACGGAAAGACGGGATTGGCCCGTTTCCTATTACGGCCCTGACAGCGGCATCGGCGTGGCAGTCACGAATCACCCGCGCAGGCGCGAGGGAGCGTTGCGCATCGGCGTCATTGGTCTCGGCACCGGTACCATGGCCGTATATGGCAGGCAGGGGGATTACATACGCTTCTACGAGATCAATCCGCTCGTGCTGGAGCTTTCGGACAAGTATTTCACCTACCGCAAGGACAGCCCGGCGACTATCGAAGTGGTGCTCGGGGATGCGCGCGTCCTGATGGAGAATGAGCGCCAACGCAATGCATCGCAGCAGTTCGACATGCTGGTGGTCGATGCCTTCAGCAGCGATGCCATTCCGGTGCACCTTCTCACACGCGAGTGCTTCCAGACCTACCGCTACCACCTGAAGGAGGACGGCATCCTGGCGGTGCATATCACCAACCGTTACTTCGACCTCAGCCCGATCGTGCGCAACCTTGTCGTTGCCGGCCCGCAGCAGGATATGCAGGCGCTCTGGTTTCACGACCTGGGCAATGGTATTTTGCGGACGGACCGTACCGACTGGGTTTTGTTGACTGCCAACCGGCAATTCCTGGCTGATCCCGCCGTCCAAGGCCATGTGACGCCATGGGACGATCCGGTGCCGCCGCCGAAATTCTGGACCGACGATTACAGCGACCTGTTCAGTCTCATTCACGAAAGAAGAGACCATCCCTGACCACGGAGTACACGAAACACACGGAATCGGTTTCGTTGGTTTTTGTCCAAGGTACCGTTTTTCATTCTGATCGATCCGCGCGTGCTGATATCTGGGTAAGGTGCAACAGGGCATTCATGAACGGCGAAGGGCACATCATTGAAATCCGGAACCTGAAGAAGTCGTTCCACGGCGAGCCGATCCTGAAGGGGGTCACGCTCGACGTGGATGCCAACCAGCTGACTGTGCTGATCGGGCCTTCCGGATGCGGCAAATCCACGCTACTGCGTTGCCTGAACGGCCTGGAGCTCTTCGATTCAGGGAGCATCCTGATCGGCGGGATGCTCATTCAGCGGGACGCGGCCCAAGCGCGCATGGACAGCGACTACTACCGGCGGACCCATCAGCTGCGGGCCATGGTCGGCATGGTATTTCAGTCATTCAATCTTTTCCCGCACATGACGTTGCTAGACAACATCGCGCGCCCGCCGGTCATTGTCCAGGGTGTACGCGTCGCGGAAGCGCGGGAAGCTGCCTATCAGCTGCTGGAAAAGGTCGGCCTGCGTGAGAAGGCCGGCCAATACCCCGAACACCTCTCAGGGGGGCAGCAGCAGCGCGCGGCCATCGCCCGCGCCCTGGCCATGAAACCGAAGGTGCTGCTCTATGATGAACCGACGTCCGCCCTGGATCCGGGACTGGTGGACGAGGTGCTTGCGGTCATGAAAGAGCTTGACGCGGAGGGCATAACGCAGGTCGTGGTTACCCACGAGATGCGTTTTGCCAGGGACGTGGCCGAGAAAGTGGTTTTCTTGAACGCAGGGCTGGTCGTGGAAGAGGGACCCCCTGAAGCGATGTTCTCGGATCCAGGGGATCCGCTCACCCGGCAGTTTCTCAAAAGATACCTGTGATGAATGCGTGCCTGCACAGCAACAACGCCGTGATCCGCTCTCCGCAGCGCATGGCCATTCTGGTGGCTGCGTGCGTTGTCTGCGCCCTGGCAGCTGGGGTCGCTTCCGTGCCGTGCCGCGCCCAGGCGGCAAAGCCCCTGAGGTGGGGCGCTGATGCGGAGGGCGGGGCTCCTTATGAGTTCCAGGATCCCAAGGATCCGTCCAGGCTCCTGGGTTTCGAGGTGGACATCGCGGATGCCATCGGCAGAATTCTGGGGCGCCCGATGCGGTTTGTGCAGAACCAGTGGGATGGTCTCATTCCGGGACTGGAGAGAAGCAACTACGACATGGTGATCTCAGGATTGGAGATCACTCCCGACCGCGCCCGGGTGATTCGCTTCAGCCGCCCCTACTATGTCACCTACGAACAATTGGCGGTACGCGCCGGCGAGGACCGCATACGGCGGCTCGAAGACTGTCCCGGCAGAAAGGTCGGCACGTTAAAGGGAAGTCTCGCGCAGCGCATCCTGGAAGCGCGCGGGGATCTGGAGGTCGTGAGCTACGACGGGCAGATCAATGCATATGAAGATCTGCTCAACGGCCGGCTCGATGCGGTGCTCATGGACCACATCATCGCCCTGTACAATGTGCCGCACGTGGCCGCCCTCAAGATGGCAGGGCCCCCGGTCGGCCGCCTGGAATACGGTATTGCCTTTCGGCAGGAGGACGACGCGCTGCTGCAGGAGGTGAATCGGGCCCTTGCCCTCATGATTGCTTCCGGGGAGCTGAGGAGGATCCTGCAGAACTGGAACCTCTGGACGCCTCAGTGCGCCGAGTTCTTCGCCGATCACTCGGCCGAGTCCGTTCGCGCGGATGCATACGCGCAATTCCTGGAAAGCCGTGTCCGGCAGGACAGCCGGTGGGACCGGGTGAAACGCTACGCCGGATACCTGCCGCTCCTGGGACGGGGCGCCCTCGTCACGCTGGAACTGTCGCTGCTGGCCATGCTGCTTGCCGTATCCATCGGACTGGTGCTGGCGCTGACGCGTCTCTACGCCCCCTGGTATGCGCGGGGATTGGCTTCCATATATATTGAGTCGATACGCGGCACGCCGCTGCTGATCCAGCTCTTCCTCATTTTCTACGGCCTGCCGCACGTGGGCATCCGCCTGGCGCCCATGCTCGCGGCCATTCTCGGCCTTGGCCTGAATTACAGCGCCTATGAGGCGGAAAACTACCGTGCGGGCATCCAGTCGATCCCCAGGACGCAGATGGAAGCCGCGCTGGCGCTGGGCATGACAAGGTTCCAGGCGCTGCGCCATGTGATCGTGCCCCAAGCCGTGCGCCTGGTGATTCCCCCGGTCACCAATGACTTCATCGCGCTGCTGAAGGACTCTTCCCTCGTGTCGGTGATCACGATGGTTGAGCTGACTAAGGCCTACAGCCAGCTGGCGAGCATTCACTACGACTATCTTGGGATCGGACTGCTCGCTGCCGCCATGTACTTCCTGATCGGCCTCCCCTTTGTGCGCCTCGCGCGCAAGGCAGAACGCCATTTCACCCCGGCAAGCCGGGCCGCTGCGATCGGCGGCAAACAGCGCCAGACGGTATAGCGGCTCCGGATCCTGCTCCGAAAATAGAGCCAAAGCCAGGAATGTCGGGGTCGGGGTCGGGATCGCAGTCGTCGTCGCGATCGCAGTCGGTTTGGCTGCCGTAAGAATTCAAAAGCCGACTGCGATTACGACCCCGATCCCGAACGTTTTCATGCGTCACCGGGTGCGCCAAAGCCGCATGAGAAGCTGCTCCGGAAATTGAACAACAACCGGGAACTTCGGCATCGGGATCGGTATCGAAGCGCACATCAGCACGATCCCGATTCCGACCCCGCGCACTTACACGCGTCACTGGGTGTGCCACAAGTGCATGAGAGGCTGCTCCTAAACTGGGGCTTTGCGCCCTCGCGTCCTCGAACCTTCGCGACTCTATCAGAAGTGACCTCCAGGACGTCAGGACACGAAGGCCAAGAGGAATTGCTGTCACAGGCTGCTTATTTTGACTTGGGTGCCTGGTACAGGGTGACATTGCCGCGAATCGCGGCGTCGATCCCCATGCCGACCAGCGCGCCGATCCCCGCGACCAACGCCAGCGAGAAAACTACGGCCCCCATGTCCTCACTCCTGGGGTGGGCGGCAGCAATCACAGTACCCATAACGGCCGCAGGCGCCGCAGCGCCGATGATGGCGCCGTTCGTCAAAGGGCCGCTGCGCTTCTCCGAGGTGACGATTCTCTGGATCGCCGACTTGGGAAGCACGCGCTCCTGCGATTCGGTCGTAAGCACCGTCAGTGAATCTGCCGAGTAGCCTTTGAGGAAGCAAAGGATCACCTCTCCCGAGCGCAGGGTTACAATGAGGCCGGTTCCCGGGCTCTCCAATTCCAACTTGTTCCACCGGCCCTGCGGAAGCTGCGCCTCCTGCGCGCAGAGCAGCGATTTTGCCAAAAGCATGACTGCCAACACACAGATAGTTTTTCGAAGCAGCATACGTCCTCCTTATTCAGGCAGGCTTAACTCACTCAATCCCTAATGCGTAATCGGAGGAAGATCCGGCTCACAATTCGGGTGACAGGATACGCGACTCCCGAACTGCCCGGGGGAAGGGCACTGCCAGGCGGGATGAATTCGGGAGTCGCGTATCCTGTCACCGGAATACACTGCTCAGAATTTAACAAACCACCTGTTGCGGTACATTACATAGGCCACGCCGAAAAACAGGAGCACATACGTCAGGGCGAACAGCAAGGAAGCGTTAATCGGAGAAGCGAGGGGTGCAAAAACATACTGAAAAATGAACGTCCAGAGAGACTGCCGGGAACCGTCGGGCGCGGCAACCCTTATCAGGATAGCGGTTTTCGTGAGCAGCCCGGAGAGCGCAAAAATAATGATGGCGTTCATGCCGTAAATCCTGAACGGGACCGCCCATTTGCGCCAGCCCTTGACGTCAATGATCCAATAGCACAAGGCAAAAACGTTGGCTGCGAGGCCGGACATGAAGACGGCGTAGGAGCTTGTCCAGAGGCTTTTGTTGATGGGCAGCCAGAGGCTCATCACGGCGCCGACAAACAGCAGCGCGTTGCCCATGACAAACATCCACGCGGTCTTCTCCTCCGGGGTTTTCCGGGCCCGCAGCACGTGGCCGGTCAGGATGCCGAACAGGGTGGTCGCAATCGCGGGCAAGGTGCTTACGATGCCCTCCGGGTCCCAGGTCTTCGATGATGACCACATGTGGCCGCTGAGCAGCAGGCCGTCGATGTACTGGGAGAAGTTGCCGTCCTTTTCCAGGATTCCCGCGCCGTAGCCCGGAACCGGATACAGCTTCATCAGCAGCCAGTAAACCACCAGGAGGGATCCGGTCCACCGGATCTGGCCGCGGATGCCTGTAGTCAGATATAGGATGGTCGCGATCAGGCAGCACACCGCGATGCGCTGCAGCACGCCGGGGATGCGGATCGTGGCAAAACGAAAATACGGGAAACCGGCGAGGAACAGGCCGATGGCGAAAATAATGACGGAACGGCGCAGGGCGTGCAGCAGGAGATCACGGCGGCCGGCCCCGCGGTCGATGCGCTTTGCCGTGGAAAGCGTGAGCGCCATCCCGGTAATCCAGAGGAAAAAGGGGAAAATGGTGTCGGTAAAGGTCCAGCCGTGCCAGGGCGCGTGCAGCAGCGGAGGATATACGGCGCTCCAGGTGCCGGGATTGTTGACGAGCAACATCGCCGCGATCGTCGCGCCGCGGAATACGTCCAATGACATCAGCCTCTCGCGGAATGGCTGGTCCCGGGCATCCGACTCGTCGTGCGCTTTCATAAGCGATCCAACCGGAGTTTTCGCAATGCCGGACAATTCAACTCTCCCTGCAGGGGCCGGCGTTGACCTATTTGGTTTTGGCCCCGATTTGCTGCAACTGCCCTGCCACCAGCCGATATCGAACAGTCTCCTGCACACTCGGGCAGCACAAGGCATCCTCCGGTCCATGGACCAGCAGATTAGCCGTCAGTACGCCGTTGTCGATCCTCAGCGACTCGACGCCGTCCCGGTCACTCAGTCCGACAGCTCCCAAAGAAGCCGGCCCGCCCGGGCGGCTGACTACCGGGATCAGGCCCGGGGTGGATGCGCTCCCGCCGGCACTCATGTAGATTACAACCACTGCATCCGTCGAACTATTGCCGTCCAGATCTCCCCAGCCCACCGTGTCACTCATGATGTGAGCGAAAATGCCGCTGGGAATTCCGTCCTCAAAAGCGATGCTATGGAACTCGCCGTTCTTGAGCTGCAATGTATATCTGCACGGTATTCACGACCAACAATGGCCATGCCGTCTCCTTCGGCTTGGTGCGAGAACATGCGCGAATGGGTTACAGAATAACATGATCCTGTGCGATCATGATCACCTTGATCGAGGCTCTTTTGCACGCCTGTTTTGAGTTGTGTGGTGAATCGCGGGAAATCTATGCGAGGAGGCAGTTGCATCATGAAATTCGAGCATTTCGCGCTTAATGTGCCCGATGCCGTTCAAATGGCCGCATGGTATGTCTCCCATCTCGGTATGACTATTGCCAGGTCAATGGACGAGGAGCCGTACACCCGTTTCCTGGCCGATGACACCGGCCGCGTAGTTATGGAAATCTATTCAAACAAGGCGGCCCCTGTTCCCGATTACAGCGCCGTTCATCCCTTGAACCTCCACCGGGCTTTTGCGGTGAGCGACGCAGACGCCGCCAGGGAACAGCTGCTGGCGGCGGGCGCAACTTATGTCGAGGAAGTGAGGCCGGCGGACGGATCGATCCTGTACATGCTGCGCGACCCGTGGGGCGTGCCGCTGCAGATCTGCCGCCGTACCAAGCCATTCTGATCACCCCAATGGATGCCGGGCTCGGGCTTTGCAGCTCTTATTACCGGGATTCGTCGTCCCTGTCTGACGTCTTGCCTCTACTGCCGAACTGCCGGAATTCATCCATGGTCAGCAATTCGAAGTAGTTTGTGGACCGGTGATACGTATCTGTCAACCGGCTGCGGAAAGGTTCGAGCGAATTCTGAATCTGCGGGGGCAACTGATCTTCCCAGGCCACCCGGCCGGAATCCCTGTCGATGCGGTCCATTTCATTTTTCAGGGCCGCGCGCCATTTCGTCTGCTCCGCGTCCCGGATGCCGTTCAACTGGTTTTCCAGCCAGCGCGCCATCAGGCGCCGATACTGGCGGCGAACGCCCTCGGGGGTAAGCTCCGGATTGTCGCTGAACACCCGGTCGCGATCCCGGCGATTGCCTTGGGTCAGGATCATCGGCCCCTCCTCTGGCGGATGGTGAAGCCAGGAGTGGTAGGCGATGGAATAGATGAAGCCGTACTCGCCCAATGCCATCCGCTTGTCGAGCAGGATCCTGTTGCGGTGGTCGACGTATTCCGCGAATGGGGCGATCAGATTGCTCAGATCATTCAGAAACCTGAGGACCGATCCGAAAGCCGGATGGCCCTGGTTCAGACTTTCGATGTCGAGGTTGGCTAGCGCGGCATCAATGCGGCTCTGGTCGGCTTTCAACACCTCGCGGACAGCCAGAAAGGTCTCCATTTTCTCCGGGCTTATGGCGCCGTCCGGAGGAGGGGCGAAGGACTCAGTCTCGCCAAGAGCCTCCGCTACCTTTCTTCGGCTTTCCGATGCCGTCTGCAGCGGTGCGATCTTACCTCGGACGAATACGACGGCTCCCGAGATCAGGGCGACGACGATCACAATTATGCCCACGCAGCCGATGCCGCAACCGACCAGCCACTTCTGAGGGGTGCTCAAGGCCATGCTTCACCGTCCTATGCTCTGGATGTTCGTGATATCTTCCATGCCTTGGACTGGCATCATACAGCAAGATCAGGCTGTCATGAACAAATACGGAAGATCACGGATTCTGGTTTACCGCTGGTAAACCACGAAATACATGAAACTAATTTCGGGTGTTTCGTGTATTTCGTGGTTAAGAACGGATATCATCCCATGAAGGAGGGTCGTGATGATCGTTGTCCACGTGCATGTCCATGTGAAGCCCGGGCAGGAAGATGCCTTCAAGGCGGCAACCATCGAAAATGCCCGCCACAGCATCGGCGAGGCCGGCATCGCCAGGTTCGATGTGGTTCAGCAGGCGGGAGATCCCTGCCGGTTCGTTCTCATGGAAGTGTATCGGACGCCGGAAGCTCCTGCGGCGCACAAGCAGACGGCACATTACGCCAAATGGCGTGATGCGGTTTCCCCGATGATGGCCGAGCCGCGCACCGGCATTTCCTACGCCAATGTATTTCCGGACGACTCGGGGTGGTGAACCGTGACGCGGTTTGAATTCGCGACAGCGACGCGCATCATGTTCGGGGCCGGCATGGCCGGCGAAGCGATTTCGGCGGCAAAGCAGATGGGACAGCGGGCTCTGCTGGTCACCGGATCCTGCCGCGAGCGCAGCGGTCGTTTTTCGGATGTGCTTCGGGCAACGGGCATTGCCGTGACTGCATTTTCCGTCGGGCAGGAGCCTGATCTCGCCCTGGTGCAGCAGGGGCTCGAGCTGGCTCGTCAGGAGAAGTGCGATTTTGTGATTGCCGTGGGCGGCGGCAGCGTGATGGATGCCGGCAAGGCCATTTCCGCGCTCCTGACCCATGAGGGGAGCCTGATGGACTATCTGGAGGTGATCGGCAGAGGGCGCCCGCTCGAACGGCCGGCGGCCGCGTGCATCGCCATTCCCACGACGGCCGGCACCGGATCCGAGGTGACACGCAATGCGGTGCTGGCGTCGCCGAAGCATGGGGTGAAGGCGAGCATGCGCAGCCCGCTCATGCTGCCGCGGCTGGCGGTGGTGGATCCGGAACTCACCTATGATCTGCCGCCGGCGATTACGGCGAGCACCGGCATGGACGCTTTGACGCAGGTGATCGAACCCTACGTGTCGGTGCGGGCGAATCCGATGACCGACGGTTTTTGCCTGGAGGGCATGGGCCGCGCCGCACGATCCCTGCTGCGGGCTTTTCAGGACGGCCGCTCGACTGCCGCCAGAACCGACATGGCGCTCGCCAGCCTCCTGGGAGGGCTTGCCCTGGCCAACGCCGGGCTTGGCGTAGTCCACGGCTGCGCAGCTCCCATCGGCGGCATGTTCCGGGCGCCTCACGGCGCGGCGTGCGCCGCCTTGCTCGGGCCGGGGATGGCGGTCAATATTCATGCGCTGCGCTTGCGCTCCCCTGGAAGCGAGTCTCTGGCGCGGTATCAGAAAATCGCAGCGGTACTTACGCAAAATCCCGGGGCCGCACCGGAGGATGGGCCGGCGTTCGTGCGCGATCTGTGTGCCGAGCTCGCGATTCCACCCCTGAGTTCGTACGGAATCCGTGAAGCCGATGTCGGCGCGCTCGTGACACAGGCCTTGCGGGCAAGCAGCATGAAGGGGAATCCCGTCGCGCTGGAATCCCAGGAGCTGGCCGCGATGCTGTCCGATGCGATGTGAGGAGTGACGGCTCGTACCGGCAGGCGGACAAATACGGCAAAAGCACGGCAGATATGCGGGGGCCCGCGCCCGGCATGCAAAATCGCTGCCGCACCGAACCGCATTACGTCTCATCTGCATTCGGTGCTATCATCCACCAGACTGACACTTCATGGGAGGGGAAGATGAATCACAGATTGTGGCTCGGGATTTCAATGGTGGTGCTCCTGTCGTCCGCCTGCGCGGCGTTCCCACAAAAGCAGCTGCAGGAGGACATCATCAAGACCGCCGGCGGGGACCTCAAAATCACCTGCATCGGCCATGGCACGCTGATGTTCACTTTTGGCGGCAAGGTGATCCATGTGGATCCGGTGTCGAGTGCCGCGGATTATGCCGGCCTTCCCAAAGCCGATCTGATCCTTATTACGCATGAACACGGCGACCATCTCGATGCCAAGGCCATTCAGGCGGTGAGCACGGCACAGACGATAATAGCCGTCAATCCCGGATCCGCTAAAGCTCAACCCCAGGCCACGGTGATCCGGAACGGTGAAACGAAGACGCTCGCCGGGTTCAAGGTAGAGGCCGTGCCGGCCTACAACCTCGAGAAATCGTTTCATCCCAAGGGGAACGGAAACGGCTACATCATTACCTTTGGCGATGCACGGGTCTATGTCGCCGGCGATACCGAGAATATTCCAGAGATGAAAAGCCTGAAGGATATTGCGGTCGCCTTCCTTCCCATGAATCTGCCTTTCACCATGACACCGGAAATGGTCGCCGATGCCGCGAGAGCTTTCCGGCCGCGGATACTCTATCCCTACCACTTTGGCAACACCGACACCAACGCGCTCGTCAACCTGTTGAAAGGTGAGAAGGGAATCGAGGTGCGGATCCGCGATATGCGCTGATCTCCGACCTCCGACCTCCGACCTCCGACCTAAATATCCACCAAAGTCGGAGGTCTGAGGTGGGAAGTCAGAGGTGGAAAGTCTGAGGTTGGAGGTCTGAGGTCTGAGGTCGGAATATCAGCGGCGCTGCTGAATAAGGTCCAGGACGGCTTTCTGGTGTAGGCTTTTCAGGCGTCGATAGCCGGTGCCATAAGGAGAGTCGGTTCGTGTTTCGAGGCTCTCCAGGGCGCCGAGGAAACCCTTCTCACGCAGTACTTCCGCTGCCACCCACTGAGCGAATCCTTCGAACAGTTCCGGTTCGAGCGTGTTCAGGTTGTTTTCGGTCTGCCACGCATGGGCGTATTCGTGGGCGGCAGTCTCGTACAGAAGGTCCGGGGGCATGCCGTAGAGAAGAATGATTTCCGATTTACCGTTTTCGAGGCGGTACATGCCCAGCTCTTTGCCGTAGAGTCCTCCGCCGGCCGCGGCGCCCTTTGCGCCGCTATTCTTTGCGGGCGAGGTAAGCCCACTCAATTTCTCGACGCGCACGGTGTATGGGATCTTGACCCTGAGTCCCAGGCGCTTTTCTATGGTTTCGCGGGCATAACGCACGATGCTGCGGATCGCCTCGACATTGAAGACCGCCCGTTCGCCGCAATCGCTGCAGATGATGCGCCCGTCGGGATACTGCCAGTGCACGTCCCCGACCGGAACCCCGCAGAGATCGCAGGCGTGCCGGTTGTTCTTACACTCTGCGCAGAATATTCCCTTGCCGTAAGGGAAGCGGTAGAAGGTGCCTACAATCGGCTTTCCGCAGGCCTTGCAGCGCAGGAGCCTGGCGAGGCATTTCTTGCACGCTCCGGTCTCCGGATCGATGTCGCCGGCTGCCGTGGGCAGATTGCACACGCTGCACCGGGGCGCCTCCAGATAGCAGCGCTCGCAGTAAACCTCTTTGCCGCCTTCGACCTGGTAGTACTTGCCCGGCGTGGCAATCGGTGCGCCGCAGATGTGGCAGCGCAACGGGCTGGTTTGCGCAGCCGCGGAACCGATTGCCAGAGTCGCCAGGGTTGCGAGGAATCCCCGTCTTGTTGTTTTGGGTCGGCAGCAAATTACCATGGATTGCCTATCGAGCGCACACCCCATAATTATAGTGGAAATCAAGCCCTCGGCCGGCATTTTCTTGAATCCGGACGACATGAACTGTGTTGCTTACCGGCCGCCCTTGCGACAGAATAGCGCCAAGGAGCTATGCCATGGCCACGCATCTGGATTCCGTTGTGCGCACGCAACTGGTGAGTCGCAAGCAGCGGCTGGAGAGCACAATAGCGCTCTCACCGACGCGCAAACACCTCGCTGATTTGCTGCATGAAGTAGACGCGGCCCTGATCCGGCTGGACGACGGAACCTATGGATTGTGCGAAGGCTGTCATGAGCCGTTGGAGACCGACAGGCTGGCTGCCGATCCGCTGGTCCGGCTCTGCACTTCGTGCCTTACTCCCCGCCAGCAGCAGGCTCTCGTGGAGGATCTGGAGTTGGCCTCGCGCATTCAGGCGGGACTGCTGCCGCGCAACGACATAGTTCACAATGGCTGGCGCGCCGCCTACCAGTATAAGCCGGCCGGCCCGGTCAGCGGAGACTACTGCGATCTGGTTACGGGCGAGGACGGCAATCTGTATTTCATGCTCGGCGACGTCTCGGGCAAGGGGATTCCGGCTTCCATGCTCATGGCGCACCTGCATGCGATGTTCCGGGCCCTGATCGGGGTTGGCTTGCCCCTGATCCAAATGGTGGGGCGTGCCAGCCGGGTCTTCTGTGAGAGTACTCTGGCCAGCCACTATGCAACCCTGATCTGCGGCAGGGCCGGGAAGGACGGCGAAGTGGAGATCTGCAACGCCGGACATCTGCCCGTGCTGCTGATGCGCGGAGCCGAGGTCAGCAGCCTGGAGGCCACCGGTCTGCCGCTCGGCATGTTCTGCAGCACGGAATTCACCGCCGACCGGATGCTCTTGGACGACCGGGACCGGCTCGTGCTCTTCACCGACGGGATTTCCGAAGCTCAGGACAGCCGGGGCGTTGAACTGGGGATCGAAGGTCTCATACAGGCGGTCAAGGTGAAACCAGCGGCTTCCGCACCCGATACTGTGCTTGCCGTGTCGAAGCGCGCCGAGGCATTCCGCGGCGGCGAGCCTGGCGGGGACGATCAAACCGTGATGGTGATCGAGCGCATCGGACTGCCGCGCCAGGAAGTGTTGCATTGACGGGTCTTGCCATGCTTCAAGTTCTTTTCGCGATTTGCTTTTGTGTGGGATTGTTCCATGCCCCACCCATCCGGCAGCAGCCCGTTGCCCGGGAATCGGTTTCTCCCGGCCCGACCGCGGCTTTCTTCATATGGATTCACCTGCCTTTCTCAGCCAAGCAGCGGCTTGCGATTTCGCGACGATTGCGAGCACCTCGACTGAGTGACCTGAGACATCGTGGTAAATCCGGATTTCGCCGACGCGAAGTCGGTACTGAGGCCTTGACAGCCCCCGCAGGCGCTTGATGCGGCTCTTGCTAGGCTTCGTCGGTTCATGGCGGGGACTATCCGCCTGGGCCTCCGCGCCTGCCTGCTACGGAGGCGAAATCCCAGCCATTGCGGGCGCACATCCTTCTCACGTGACTTTCCCACGTGGGTTCCTCGTCGGGTCTTCCGCCCATAAAACAATCGACACAGAGATAGCGGAGCGTCTGCGGACCTCGGCATTGAATGCTGTGGGGAGCATGCGGGGGAATGCGCACGACGTCGCCGGGATTGACCGCATATGCTTCCGGATTCTCCCCGATCTGCAGGACACCGGAGCCTTCGATGACGTAGAAGATCTGTTCGGTGTCGTCGTGGGCATGCAGCGGCGGGCTTTCCCCCGGCTCGAGTACGACCAGGAACACTTCGGAGGTTTCCGCCTCGGCCCGATCCATCACCAGGTCGTTGACGTGCGTAGGAAAACGATAGCGCGTCGTTTCCTTCGTGCTGAATACGAATTTGCGTGGCTCCATGTGCGGCAACCTTTCTTCACATTGCGGCGGCACTGCAATTCTCAAAGTTCCGCGTGCTGATGCGCGCGGCCCTGTTCTGCGACGTTCACGGCATTGCCCTGCCGGAGTTCCACCCGACGGATGGGGCCGGCAATCAGGAAAAACGCGGCGGTCCCCGCCAAAGGAAGCAGCCCGGCCGTGACCAGGATGGGTGTATAGGAATGCGCGAGGTCGATGACCAGTCCGGTCGCCAGCGTAAACAGGATGGCGCCGGCTCCTGCGCCCACTCCGCCCAGGCCGGCGACGGACGCCACGGCATGCTCCGGGAAAAAGTCGCTCGGCGTAGTCTGGACGTTGTTGATCCAGCTCTGGAATCCGAAGGTCACCACACTGATGCACGCGAGGGCGCCGGCCGCGCTTTGCGCCAGTGCAGCCGGAATTCCTGCCAGCATCAGCGCCGCACCCGCAACCATTACCGATTTCCGGGATGCATTCGTACTGCATCCGCGGGACATCAGCAAACCGGATGCCCAGCCGCCGAGGAGGCTTCCGGCATCGGCGGCAACATAAGGGACCCAGGCGAACATCCCGATATCCCTGAGGCTGAATCCGCGCACGTTTGCAAGATAGAGCGGCAGCCAGGTGATGTACAGCCACCAGACCGGATCAGTCAGAAACCGGGAAATCACGATCGCCCAAACCTGGCGGTGCTTCAGCAGGCTGCGCCAGTTCACAGTCGGCGCCGCCAGTGAAGTTCTGCCTTCTTTTATGAATACATACTCCTCACGCGAAATACACCGGTGTCGTTCCGGAGTTTCATAAAAAAGCAGCCACAAAATCAGCCAGCCGAAGCCCAGTCCGCCGGTGACCAGAAAGGTTGTCTGCCATCCGAATCGCAGCTGCAGCCAGACAATCAGCGGAGGCGCAAGAATGGAGCCGATCGAAACGCCGCTGTTGAAGATGCCCATCCCGAGAGCGCGCTGGCGTGCGGGGAACCACTCGGCGATGGCTTTGGCTGCGCCCGGCCAGTTGCCTGCCTCGCCAAGCCCCAGGACAAACCGAAGCGCGCTCAGGCCCGCCAGGCTGCGCGCGAATGCATGTCCCATGGCCGCCGTCGACCAGATCAGGATCGAGACGGTAAAACCGCGTCGGGTGCCGACGCGGTCGTAGAACTTGCCTGACAGGCCCTGGCTGGCCGTATAGGCGACCAGAAACCACGTGCTGATGCTCGCAAACTGGAGATGGCTCAGCCCAAGCTGCACGGTTATCACCGGCGCGAGCACGGAGATGGTCAGCCGGTCGATGAAGTTGATCAGCGTCGCCAGGAACACGAGGCTGATCATCCACCACCGCAATCCCCGCACCGCCGGGGCAGTTTCCCGGGGCCTGGAATAGCTCATTTCAGCTTGCCCGCGATCGGATCAGAGGGGGTCACGCCGGGTGCAGGCAGTTCAGGCGCGTACAAAAATCCCGCAGGACTGGCCCGGGCGACCTGCCGCACCGCCGTTATTGCGAGGATGCGGAGTCGATCGTCGTCCGGCAACTGAAGCGCGCTTCCCCCGGCAGGAATATCGATGGCATATGCGAAGAGGTAGCTGGGGATGTACGGCTGGTTGCCGCCGGGAAAATGGCGGTGTGTGCCGACCCAGGCAATCTCGTCCCGCTTGACGAAAGCCGGGCGGATCCGATCGATACCCTGCACCGCGCCGGTCGCCGGGTCCACCCCCACGACAAGGTCCGCCTGGATCGCGTCCTGGGTCCATGACTGCCCCCGCATCGGCGGAACCAGGACCTCACGAAAGAGGCGGGAATCCCTGAGAGGTGTGAACCAGCGCCCGACCGGGCCTTCCCATTCACCCACACGGACATCAACTGGTGCAGGTTGGGATCCCGCCTTTACCGTGATCTGGAATCGAGCCGGAACATCGCCGCCCACTGCGGCCGCGATCATGCAGATGCGATTGGTACCGGCGGGCAGCGCGATTTGCTGCCCTTTGGGAACGACGACGTTCCATGCTCCTGCGGCGCGGGATCCGAACTTGAAGGGAATGCCATCCAGTTCCAGACCTCCGGGCAGAAGTTCGGCTGCCAGGGTCTGCTTTTTGCCGTCAAAATCGCCGTCGGCCCGGTTCTCGTCTCCGGATATTCCGTCCAGGTTGTACGGCAGGTCGAGCGCGACTGTGGGACGGCTGCCGGGCTTGCGAACCGCTGAAGGACCCAGCCTGACCGCGAGCGTCCGGGGCTGGTACGGCTTGAACTCCACAGTAACCTGATTTGCGGAAAACGCGAACGGACCGACCGGCTCCTCGGCGGCATTCATCTCCCGCGCGGCGGAGATGGCGCCCGCGAATCTGATCCGGGCCTGCGCAGGACGGCCATATCGTTCCTGGAGCCGCAAAACCAGATCGTCGGAATCCTCGGCCTTTTTCACGGCGACGATGGCAACCTGGCCCCCGGCATCGTCGATAGTCAGCAGGGAGAATTTCGTGCCGAGTTCTCCGGCGTGGGCCGCAGCTTGAAACGCAATGAGCGGCTGATTCAAGGCCGCGGCGCGGGCCGGAATAGCGCCTGTTCTCCAGTCCCCGGCGTGACCCGCTACCGAATAGATGAAGCGGTGACTGCCAAGGTCCTGGCTTCGCTGGTAGGCGGATGCCTTGGGCAGTGGAGTGTGCAGCAGGGTAAGACGCAGCACGTTGTCGGCGGGCTTGTCCCAGCCATATTTGCAGTCGTTCAATACCGCAGCGCCAAAACTCCCGCTTGCGTCGGTAATGTCCGCCCATTTCTGGGCCGGCACCTCGTAGTGGTCAGGCGTGTTGTTCCCCCGCTCGATGGTTCCAAGCCCGAGGTCGTACGTCGCCTTGGGATTGGCGGCGGCAAACGGAAACGAAGCCTTGAGGAGCGTATTGGGAGATTTCCAATCGATGAAGTTTTCGACATCCACGCGATCGCCTCCGGCCAGCAGGGAGAGGCGCTGGGCGATCGTGGAACCTGCCGCTCTGCGCGTGATTTCCAGCGCAATCCGTACAGGCCCGTGTTCGAGGATGCGGACGGAAGGCGCCGTCACATACTCCCGCGGCGCGGAGTTGACGGTGTCCCAGAGAATGCGCCAGGCAGGCTTGTCAGGAGAGGGATCATTCCGCATCTCGAGCCGGACCGGTTCTTTCAACAGTTCCCTGCGGGCTTGCTTGTCGAAAATCGATGCCATATCTCCGCTGGAATCGATCCTGACCAGGTAGCGCGCGTTTTCCAGCGATGTCCCGGTGATTCTGAGACCTGAGGACGATGCCCCTTGGGACGCGGCGGACCGCACCTCGAAGACCTTGTACCCTATGGCAGGCATTTCTGCCAGAAACAGGATGCGTGCTTCGCTGCCGTTTGCACCAAGAACCTGTGCCGGCACATTCTGGAGGGTCGAGCGATCAGTGACCCGCACCGCGGCGGGAGCCGCCCCGGGAAACCGGACCAAAGCTTCCACCGGATCGCGCCTGGAGGCGGATAGCGGATTGTAGACCACCAGCGGAATGCCCGCGGCCCGCGTATCGAGCATCGCGGCGATATCTGCGGTCGCGTTTTCCAGCACAGCCGCGAACTGGTTTGCGGACACAAGTTCGTCGTTCCACGAAAACCCGTAGGCCTGCGGAATCGAAGTTCCCGTCAAATCGTCATGAAACTGGTGCCATAGAACCCGGAGCCAGGCCTCGCGCAGGCGGTCGCCGGGATAGGGCGATCCGGCAATCCACACGGCCGCAGCCGCCGCGCGTTCGGCGGCATCCGCAAGGAGTTCATTCATGCGGTTGAATCGTTTCATCGCCGCTTGGGACGTGTAGCAGCCGACGCCGTGAGTTTTCATCGTGAGCTCGCCCTGATATTCCGGCAGAGAGGCTTTCTCCGCCGCCGTCAGATCGCGGGACAACTGGTCTGCCGACGTGTTGCGCACTTCGACCCGGCCCTCGCGGTTGGCCATAGCCTTTTCCAGCCACTCTACCGATTCCGCATCAGGCGCCTCTCCGACGTCCCCCGTGCCGAAATAGCGAAATCCCACCCGGCGGCCATTTCCGACGGCCGTGAGATCGTCGGACCATTTGGGGTCGATCGACACGTCGCTCCGCACGCGGGTGACATAATCGCGCGGATTCAACGCAGCCACGACCTCATTCCCGTCCACGCCCTTCCACCTCCCGACCGGGAATGGAATGGGAACGGAAGAGCCCCAGGTCAGCTTCTGCGTCGAGAATGCCGAAAGCCCGCTGTGGACGGCAATCGACGGGAGCGCAAAACCAAAACCGAAGCAGTCCGGGAGAAATACATCCTGGCTGGTGCGATTGAATTCACGGCGGAAAAAGCGCTTGCCGTAAAGCGCCTGGCGCATCAGGGATTCGGGGGAGGGGACATTCACATCGGCGGCGTTGATCCACGAGCCGGAAAGGCGCCAGCGCCCGTCCGCGACATACTTCTGCAGGACCGGCCAGGCTTCCGGATAGTACTCCTTGAACCACATGTAATGTATGGCGCCCTCGTAATTAAACGCGTAGTGAGGGAAACGCTCAAACAGCTTGAAATTATCCAGGAAGGTCGCCGCCACGTAACGGCGGATCGTGTCCTGAACCGTCCAGTTCCATTGCGAGTCCAGGTGCGCGGTGCCGATAACGTACAGGACAGGTTTCTCTCCCTGGCCGCCGCTGAGCGCCGGGACCAGAATCGCGCCGGCCGCCAGCAGTAGCAGCGCAGTCAACGTCCACGCTCTGGAGTTCCTTCGGGCACCTCGCATCATGATTCTCCCATTTGTGGATGAATACGCGCCGATAATACGGCGGGAAAGCAAAAAAGCGCTACGGATTTCGGAATCGGGGACTCCGGAATGAATTTTTCACTTGACAGATGACGAAAGGCTTCGTCATAATGACGTAAGATATCGTCATCTGGAGAAGTCCCAATGGTACGAGCTCCGGTGCCCAAACGGCCCACCGATTCCGAACTAGCGATTCTGCGCGTCCTCTGGGAAAAGGGGCCGAGCACGGTGCGCCAGGTGCTCGCCAAACTGAACCAGGACCGTGCCACGGGCTATACGACCGCGCTGAAGATGATGCAGATCATGACGGACAAAGGGCTCGTCGAACGCGATGAGAGCGTGCGGCCGCAAATCTACCGCCCCCGGTTGTCGCGCGAGCAGACCGAGCGTCAGCTGGTGCGCGATCTGCTCGAACGCGGCTTCGCCGGCTCGGCCAAGCGCCTCGTGCTGCAGGCGCTGGCGGTCAAAAAGGCATCGGCGGAAGAGATGGCCGAAATCGAAAAGCTCCTCAATAAACTTGAGCGGGAAAAGCCATGATGGTTTGGCAAGCGTTCCTGGGCAGTCCGGAAATTCGGACGCTCGGCTGGACCCTGATCCATTTTCTCTGGCAGGGAACCCTGATCGCCCTGGTGCTGAAATCAGCTCTGACGGCACTGCGCCGGCACCCTGCGAACCTGCGGTACTGGACCGCGGCGGTTACCCTGGTCCTGTTGATAATCGTTCCTCTGCTGACCTTCTACACGCCTCACACCGCGCCCGCGCCAACTTATGTATATGCTGTCGCCGGGCAAACGGCGATAGAAACGGGGCCGGCATTGCCGGTCATGAGTGTCGTTGCCGGGCCTGGATCCTCCGTTCAGCCGGCGTCTGCATCTCCTCCGTCGACACCGGATTCCGCGATGTCGCGTCTGGACCGTTGGGCGCACGGATTGCAGGAGCGACTCCCGGATGTTCTGCCTTCCTGGATGGCGGCGTTCTGGATTTTGGGAGTCGTTGTGACAGGAATCCGGGCACTGGGTGGCATGATCCATGCGAATCTGCTGAAGAAGAATGCGCGGGAATTCGATCCCGGCGGCAGCATCCGGTTTTTCATTTTGAGATGGGGCGCCGCCGGACGCGTGCGCCTGCTTGAGTCGGCCCGTATTTCGGTTCCCACGGTGATCGGTTGGCTCCGCCCGGCGGTGATCCTCCCTGCCGGGTCTGACATCGAATCGAGCCATTTGCAGGCGCTGCTCGCGCACGAACTGTCGCACGTGCGCAGGCGCGATTACCTCGTGAATCTGCTCCAGGCGGCGGTGGAAGCCCTGCTGTTTTTTCATCCTGCGGTCTGGTGGGTGTCGGCGCAGATGCGCACCGAAAGGGAATGCTGCTGCGACGATGCCGCCGTCAAAGCGTTCGGCGATCTCCGGCTTTATCTGCGCGCGCTTTCCGATGCCGAACACCGCAGATGCAGCTCTAAACTTGCGGTTGCCCTGAGCGGCACTTCGTTACTGCATCGCATCAGGAGGTTGACTGAAATGAAAACCCATCCGAGCAATCCATGGAAGACCTGGTCCACGGCAGTTTCGGTTTTTGCGGTTTTGCTGATTTTCTCTGCTGCATCGACCCTCCTGGCGTTCATCCCGGTCCAGGCAGAACCGGTCCATGCCCAGGCCGTGCCGCAGGAGGTCAATGGGAAGCTGCCGAAGCCAAAGCCGACCGTTCCTGCAAAACAGGTCTCGAAGGAAGCACCGGCCCTGATGCCAAAACCGACAGCCACCGCCGCATCGGAACCGCGACAGTCTCCACGGGCAGAAGGCGGTCCATTGAAGACGCAACCGGCGAATCTCCCGGCTCGCTACAACCCAGGTAATCCGGAGGTCGTGGTCCCCGAATCGATGACCGCCGGTAGAGAACGCGAACTGACCGCGGGGATGCCGCAGCAGGCACAGCCGGAAAAAATCACCGGCGCGGTTCTTGACCCAACTGGCGGCGTGATCCCGGGGGTGACCATCTCTGTCCTCGATGCGCAAACCAGGGAGTTGATCGGGACGACGGTTACCAGGGCCAACGGCTCTTTCGAGTTCGTTTCGCCGGCGGGCGATTATTACATCCAGTTTGCCGCGGTGGGATTTCAGGCCCAGGTGTTCAGCAGTGCGCAGCTAGGGCCTGGCCCATTGATGGTAGAAATGGAACTAGGCCAGGTCAAGGAAGTAGTGACGGTCATGACCGCGGCACCCGCCATATCAGGCAGACCGGTTCCCAAAAAGGTGGAACCGATCCGCGTCGGCGGCAACGTGGTTCCGCCCAGGCTGCTCAAACGCGCAGACCCGTTGTATCCTCCCGAGGCACGCGACACCAATGTCGAAGGAGCCGTGGTTGTCTCGGCGCTCATCGACGCGGAAGGAAGCGTCAAAGATCCGATCGTTCTCAGCGGCCATCATTTGCTGCGGGACGCAGCTCTCACCTGCGTAAGGCAATGGCAATATCAACCGGCTCTCATCAACGGTGAAGCCTGGCCCATGCGCCTTTCGGTCACCATCGTTTTCAAACTGCAGCGCCAGAACTGAAGGGTAGGAGGTTCAAGCTGTGTCATGGCCAATCAGGATTCTGATCCGGCCGCCGTCGCCCCTCCGCATCTAGGGTTGCTTTTTCACCGCTGGGGGGGTGATTTTCTGCTCGACCGTTACTGTGAATAGCTGATAGTCGGAATAGCGGTGCCGGTTCCGATATTGCTGGCCGGCGAACCGCAGGGAAACAACGACCTCCTTCGGCAGCCAGAACGGCACGGCAGCCGATTGGAAGCGCACTTCCGCGTAGCTGATATCGGAGGTAGCGGCGGCAAGAAAAGCGTCGTTCCTGGGCGCCAGGAGTCGCTGCTGCAGCCGGACGATCTGGTTCGTAGCGGGATTGACCCAAGCCAAACCCTGGTACAGGAGCCGGGCGGGGGTGGGGCGGAGATAGGACAGGAAACTGCCGACGATGTCGGTGACACCGGGTTGTTGGGCAAACGCGATCACGTACAGATTTGGAGGTTTGGACTCCTGGCCCAAGAGGCGAAAACGGCAGCCGAACTGGTGCTTGGGATGGAAGTACAGGGAGGCGCCGGCGAATCCGGCAGTCAGGAAGGACAGGCCGGACATGGCCTCGGGGATGATCTCGTTCCCTTTGCTGTCCGTCCGGCCCTCTTGCCAACCGCTCATGCTGTTCATGCTGGCCGTATAGCTGTAATTCTGGACAACGAATTCCTCCACTCTGCCGTCGAATCCGAGCCTTTCCCGACGGACCTGCTCTCTTGAAACGGTTTTGGGAAGATCCCGGAAGAATCTCTCGACGTTTTCCCCCACCTTTTGCAGGAGGAGAGGCAGTTCCTCCTGGTTCTCTGCGAATCGCAGACCGCGGACTTCATCGGGACAGGTTTGGAGCAACTCCTCCGGAGTCAGATCGACGACGCTGCGTGTACGCCGATAGCTTTCCATTTCGCCCGGGGGCGGCGCCGGCATCGAGGGGGCTGGAGCGGCGGGCGCATAATAGCCGGCTCGTGCCTGGACGCGGCAATCTGGGCAGCGCCCGGGCACGCTTAGCTCCACGGCGAGCTGATGATATCCCCCTTCCTCTCCCAGGTCGGAGGGTGTGAATCCCAACACGTACCCGGCTCTGAGATTCATCAGCGCGTCTTCCAGCGCCTTGAAAAGGGGGAGGTCAGTGTCGGCGCTGAGGACCTCTCCGCCCGTTTTTTCGGCGATCGCGGCAATCTTCTGCGGGCTGTCCAGCAGCCCTTCCGTCGAATCAGTTCCGCGGGTCCGGATGCTGTAGAACGTGACGGAGGCTTCCAGCATCTTTTTCAGAGTCTCCTCCTCCGCATGGAAGCTGCCCACGGTTTGAAAGTTGTCGGATATCAGGAGAATCGCGTGCCGCTTGTCGGGGGCTTCCGAATGGAGATACGCGGCCGCCTCGTAAAGGGCGTCATAGATAATGGTGCCCCCGCCGCCGACGGGAATGCGGCCGATCAGTTCGGCGATTTGCCCGCGATCCCTGGTGAGCTTTCCCACAAGAGCGGGCCGCATGTCGAAGGAACAGAGCGCGAGCTCGTCTTCGGGTTTCAGGCGCTCCAGCACTATCCGTGCGACATTGCGAAGCTGCTCCAGATAGGGCTGGACGCTCGGGCTGCTGTCGATCAGGAGGGCGACGGCAAGCGGGAGGCGTTCGCGAGCAAGGAGGGTGATCTCTTGGGCGACGCCGTTATCGTAAACGGTGAAGTTCTCCGGCTGCAGGTCGCCGACATGGGCGCCCTTGTCCGTGCGGACGGTGACGTCCACCGTCACCAGGACCGTCTTGCTCTTGACGACGAACGCGCCCCTTGACGGCTCCTGCCTCGGGTTTATTGACTCCGGGGATGCCGGATCCGTGACCGCCGGAGGCATGATGGCAGGCGGCGACATGATAGCCGGCGAGGTGAGGGACAGGACAATCAGCAAGGCCGCCGAGAAAAGCGCTCCCATGGTATTCCCTGCATGTGTGAGAAGGTGGTTGACGTTCGCTCCATCGCAACCCATGATTCGGGCTTTATGGGCGCCCCGGGGATCAGCGCTTGCGGGGGCTCTTTAGGGCATCGACGGCGGGCTTCAGGTCGATTTCGAAGAAGAACAGTTCGGCACCGGTGTCGGGACGGAAGACCCTCGGGATGTAAATCCGGCCTCCGGCCAACATGGCCTGCAGATCCCTGCCCGCCGGCACCGGGACGTAGATGAATCCGCCGCCCGTGGTGCGCGGCTCCACCTTCTTCAAGCCAAGCCATTTCCGCTGAAAATCGTGCATCAACGCCGTCTCGGCGGTATCAAACTTGATCCGGATCCCTCCGGGCAGCCCGATGCCACCGATCTTGCGCTTCTTTTCGCTCTTCAGCATCTGCAGCACGGCATCGTCGGGCTCTAACGGCAGCATGCGCCTGCCATCCGCGAGGACCTCGATAGAGGAGGCTTCGACCTCCACCGGGTAATCATTGCTGTTGGATACGATGACCGCCAGGGGCATGATGGTCCGCGAAACAATGGCGCGGTCATCGAAAACCTCCGCCGCCAACGCGTCGTTCAGCAGCGGTTCCGCGGCGATCGTGACGCCCTCGCTCAATAGCTTTGCCGGGTAGGCATCGATGGCTCGGGGTGTCCAGGGGCGGACCTTGTAGCCTGCCAGCAAGGGAACTGCCGCGCACAGCAGCAACAGCATCCACCGCCAACCACTGAGCCGGTGTGTATTCCACGCCATGACGGCCACCGGGAATCTCCGGAAGTCCAGATGGTTCAAGTATAGCATGGATTGCGCCGCGAGCATCGGCCACGGCAGGTCCCGTCCGCAGACGGGAACCGCTTCCGCTCGCGTCGCCGACCCTCGCGCCCGTTCGGGGGCCTGCCGCAACGCGGCCGGAGATGGAAGCGGCATAGAGTTCTGCGAGCGACGGCCGGCTCCGGATCGCATCGCATCCCCGCTCACGGAATTCATCGCGGGCGGCCTGAGCTTCTATTTCTGAGCTGCTATCCCCTATAGGTCTCGGCGATCTTCTGCAGGGTCAGGGCTACCGCTCCCCGGTTACGCTCGAAGATGGAGAAGGCGGCTTTGCCGAGCTTGTCGCGCGCGGCCGCATCCTGGAGCAGTTCCGTGAAGGTTTCCGTCAACTGGGTGATCTGGGCGGGTTTGTCCGCGTCGGTAGCATGGATTTGGCGCACGGCACCGAGAGCGCGGAATTCGTCGATGATCTGGGTGAAGTTCTCCATACAGGGGCCGATCACGATGGGTTTGGCGTAGACGGCCGGCTCGAGGATGTTCTGCCCGCCGTGGGGGATCAGGGTGCCGCCGACGAAAGCGACAGTGGCAAATCGATAGGCTGTCGCCAATTCGCCGATCGTGTCGAGAAGCAGGACCTGGGCAGGATTCCCGTTGCCCGGGGCCGTACGGCGCCTGACGGAGAAGCCGAAGGCCGCAGCAAGTTGCGCGACCGCATCAAAGCGTTCCGGATGACGCGGCACCAGCAACAGGCGGGTCTGCTCCAATCCCGGTATCCGGCGGACATTCCGGAGCACCTCAAGCAGGATCGCCTCCTCGCCCTGGTGCGTGCTGCCGGCGACGATCAGGGATGCTTCGGAATCATTAAGTCCGAGGGCCTCTGCCAGGGAACGGGACTGGGCTTCGCTGACCTCTTTTTCGACCAGGTCGCGGTCGTACTTGATGTTGCCGGTCACAAAGACCCTGTCGGCAGGCGCTCCCATGGCACGGATGCGCTCCGCATCCTCTTCCGACCTCATCAGCAGCAAACTGTAGTCCCGGAACACAAAGCGCAAAAGGCGCCGCGCCAGGCGGTATCGAGGGAATGATTTTGCCGAAATCCGCCCGTTGATGAGAAGGACGGGAATGCCCCGCTTGCGTGCCTGATGGAGCACGTTGGGCCAGATTTCGGTGTCCAGGATCAGCAGCATGGACGGGCGTATCCAGTCCAACACGCGGCGAGCCACCCACGCGAGATCGACCGGGAAGAAAAAGGTGCTGCCCTCCCCATAGCGGGCGAACCGCTCCCTCGCGATGGCCTGGCCCGTGGCGGTGATCGTCGAGAAGGCAAAGCGCGCTTCAGGAAATCGCTGGTGCAGCCCGTGTACCAGAGGCTGGGCGCTGAGCGTCTCGCCGACCGAGCAGGTGTGGATCCAGACGGTCGGCCGGCCGTCCCAGCGGAGGCTCCCGGGGAGCCGCCCGAAGCGCTGGCGCAGACCGGGCAGGTACTTTTTGTGCCGCCAGGCCCGGAGCAGCAGGGCAGGGATCAGCAGGACACCCCATGCCACCATCAGCACGCTGTACAGCAAATACATAGCTTGCACCTGTCCGCCGGCCTAGCGCGTCAGCAGTGCGATCACCCGCTCGAGATCGGCTTCCGTATCGACTCCCACCGTGTCATATGGAGTTTCAGCGACGAGGATGGGAACACCGTGCTGCAGCATCCGCAATTGTTCGAGTCTTTCCGCCGACTCGAGCGACGAAGTCGGCAGCCTGTGGAACTGCGTCAGGGCCGCCCTCGTGTACGCATAGAGGCCGATGTGCTTGAAGTAACGAACCGCGCCCGTTCCGTCCCGGTCGAAGGGAATGGGGCTGCGCGAGAAATAGAGTGCGCGTCCCCGGTCATCCGTCACGACCTTGACGCAGTTCGGATCGCGCGCGGCCTGCGCGTCGATGGCCACCTTCAAGGTGGTTACCTCCGCGTCCCCGGACAGGATGGGTTTCAAGAGCAGCCCGATGTGATCGGGCCGCAGGGTCGGTTCGTCTCCCTGGATGTTGACGTAAACATCGCCGTCGGTTCTTTCCATCACCTCATGAAGACGGTCGCTTCCCGAAGGGTGCCGGCCGGTCATAATGACGGGGATGTCATGGTGCAGGCAATACTGCTGCACCTCTTCGCTGTCGGTCGCCACCATGAGGCTTGTCAGGAGGGGCGATCGCCTGGCGCTTTCGTATACCCAATGCACCATGGCTTTGCCCCCGATGTTGCGCAGCACTTTGCGGGGCAACCTCTGCGAATCCAGCCGTGCGGGAATCACTCCCAGTATCTTCTGCAACGGTTGCACCATCCCCTCCTTCCACGGAGCCTATCGCTCCGGCAACAGGCGGCCTATTATGCCACCGCGCGGCGGGGACCCAAGCGAAAATCGCCGCATCAGGGGCGCGGCTTTGCAGGTACTCGGTTTTGCGGTTGTTTGCCGGGCGGCGGCGACTGCGGTCCCCGCCGCTTCAGCTGGCGGTAGACGTTTTTCCCGAGCTTGATGTTTTTGAATGTGCTGCTCTTGCGGTTCATACGGGCTGCTCCGAAAATACCGACTTCAGACTTCAGACCTCCGACCTCAGACTTAAAACCAGGATGCTGACTGACCTGGTTTTCATGCGTCACCGGGTGCGTCAGGTGCTGCCCCGCAAAGGGGCACGACTCCATGGCATGCTTGGGCAACGGCCCTGCGGCGCACCACCTCAGGGCTGCCAGTGGAGGCCGATGGCCATGCCCCGGGCAGGATCGGTGATGGCGCCGATTTTGGCGGCAATCCCGGTGCGTTGCTCGATTTCATCGCCGGATACGAAGCGGATATCGAGGAGGGTCTTGCGCCGGCATCCGGTCCTCAGATAATTCATCTCGGCCAGGGCCAGGCTCCATCCTTCGAGCCACAGCTGCAGGTTGCGCATCATTTCGGGAGTGCCGGCAAAATGCACGATCAGATCGATGTCGGCGTCGGCGCCGGCCGTGCCATTCTTGGAGCTGCCAATGAGATATATGCCCTTGACGCCGAAGCGTTCCGCGTCCAGCTCGGCGGCGATCCTCTGAGCCATTCGGATGCGCCAGCGCGAGTGATCCTCAGCAGGGCGCGCCGCAGGTTCCGGCTGCAGGGGCGCCGCAACCTCCGCTTCTCCCGGATACGTGAGATATCCGACGGCCTCTTCCAGGTCGGCGTTCATCAGTATCCGGAGCACTCGGCCTCCAGTCGCTTGAGGCACATCGATGACATGAACGGTGTGGGCGAGCGCGGCGAATTCCGGGAGGATATTGGGGAGGACGTTCGGCGATTGCTTCAGGAAAGATTCCTGAAATGCGACACCGGCATCATCGGGATAGAGGGGCAGGTAGCGTATCCCGGATTCCACCAGGTCCTGAAAGAAGTGGGTGCCGAAGGACAGGTCGGGGACATAGTTGCCGGTTTTCCGGGCAATCTCGATCAGAACCGCCGTGTTGTTGATGTCGGAGTACGTGACATTCACGCCGAGCTTGATATCGCCCCGGCTGCCCCAACGCCCCGGTCCCATGAGGATGAATCGACCCTTGGGAAGGATTTTGTTCAGGTGGCTGACGGCACGCGCGACGGCCTGCAGTTGCGCCAAGTGCTCGAGCCGGGTGTAGCCTTCGGGGTCGACGTAGACGATGTGTGTGATGTCGGGGATCTTGCCGTTGGACACGTAGCGCTTGGCTGAGAAAACAATCTGGCTCTCCGGAATGTCCCTGGGGATCGACACCGCCACGCTCTCGCGCGAATAGCTCTGGGAGCGGCATTGGAGGAGGTAAAAGTGCCGGTCGTCAAAGGCGAATTCGATATCGACCGGCGTGCGCAAGCTGTTGCGCAGCAAGGCAAAGAGGCTCTTCATCTGGCTGATGAACGGGGTCCTGGTGATCAGGCCTTCGAAGGTGAAGAGCACATTGTCGCTCGTGAAATCGATATCCAGGCTCATGGGAATGCGCATGCGATCGTCTTCGAAGATGGAGATCAGCTGCTGGATGTCCGGGTATTGAGGGCCGACGTCCGTCAGCAGGTCGCAAAGCTCCATAGTTCGGAAGGCGTCCTCCTCGAAATCGATGATGTCGATCTTCTTGGGGGAATAGCGGAGAATTTCCTCCGGGGAGACGTTGATGCGCAGGTTAGGCTGTCCTGGAGCTATCAACGTGGGATAGTCGTCGGCCAGCCGGTCGACGGCACGGGTGCCGAGGCCGGGCACCAGCCGCAGAAGGCCGTCTTCGCGCTTGATCCGGGGCGACCAGCGGAATTCGTTGTTGGAGAAACCGACGCCGGAGAACGCCGGGAAAAAATAGCGCCCGACACGGGTACCGACGACCTCCTGGATCATGATGCCCATTTCCTCGTGCTGGTCGAGCAATCCCCGCTCGGCGCGGTACTGGATCGGATCGGGACTGAACACCGATGCATAGACTTCAGCCAAAGCATCGAGCAGCGCCGCAAGCCGGTGCGCCTTGTTGCCCTGGTTGGCCAGGAACAGGCTCTTGTATTTGCCGGAGAAGGCCGATCCCATGCGGTCTTCAAGCAGGCTGGAGCTCCGTACGATCACCGGGCGGTCGCCTATGTCATCGAGCGCGGCCGCGATCCCCTGCACGATGTCGGGGGGGAATCGTGAGGCCTTGAAGACCTGCAGGATGTGCGGGTACTCCTCCCGGATCTGATCGATGTCGAGATACTTCCAATTGTAGACGTCGTCCAGGTTGTTGAAGGCGAGGAAACTCAGCAGTCCGTCGGACGGGAGATACCAGGTCTTCGGAATGCGGATGTCACGCAGCAGCTCGGAGTTTTCCCGGGCCCGCTGAATGATCCTGGACGCAAGGAAAAGGCCGCTCGTTTTTCCCCCCAGTTTGCCGTGGCTCTTCGGCACCAGAATCGTGTGTTCCAGGATCTCGAAGAAGTCCTCGACTTCCAGGAATTTGCGCGATGTCTCGATAAAGTCGAGGTGATCTGTCAGCAGTCGGCGCACCAGCGATGTCTTCAGGCCGGCCTGCATCGGCGCGGACAGCTCCCGGGCGTTGACGCCTGTGTGCTGGTAGCGCTTGATGGCGGCGGCGATCTCGATCAGCGAGGTGTCTGTGGATTCCAGCGCCTGGACAAGGAAATTGACCCGATCCTCCTTGATCCAGGCCTGTATCAAAGCCAGCAGCTCAGGTTCTTCGAGGTGATGAGCGGCGATGAGAAACGTCTGTTCAGTAATGGTATCGAGCTCTTTTGCCTCGGCCTTATGCAGCGGCCGGTTTTCGTCGTTAGGGATATCGTCCTGCTCTCCGCGGCTCGAAAGAGTGCGCAGCAGGACCTTGGCCTCGCTGATGCCGTTGACGGACAGATGGTTGAGCATCTTGCGTGCGATCTGTTTGAAGAGGTTCAGGTCGGTCAGCTTCAGCAGGTCTAGGATGATGCGCCAATCCTTGCGCGCGGTATCGGCAGGAAGAGCGCTCCCCTGCTTGAGGTTCTCGAGGGTTTGTTTGAGCTCGCTCTGTGCCACGGCTTGGCCGATCCGGTCGGCAATTGTCACCAGGAGCTGTCTTTCCTCTTCCAGGAACGGACCTTCGAACGCCTCCGGAAGCTGCCGGGTATAGGAGACGGTGATGGCGCCGATCTCTTTCTCCTGCAGTAAGATCGGGGCACTCTGCATCCATGGGGTTTCTTCAAAACCATCCGGACCAAACCTCCGGCCGCGCAAAGTGATTATGGCCCTGCAGAACGCGGGATATTGCCAGCCGTCCGGGATGACCTCGGCGATGCGCAGCAGAAGTTCGTCAAAGGGCTTATCCTGCGCCCGGAGAAGCTCATCGATGGCATAGATGGATTTCAGTTCCTTGGTGCGTTCTTGCAGCGCGTGCAGAACTTTGTCGATTGAGGAAGCGCGGTTCAGCGGGATAGCCCTGTCATCGCTTGCTCCCATAGGCTCACTTCCACTAAGACCTCCGACTTCCGACCTCAGACCTCCGACTTTATAGGGGAAGTCGGAGGTCTGAGGTCGGAGGTCTAAGGCTCACACCCAGCCGCGGTCCTTGCATGCCTGGGCAACGCGGCTAATGGCTATGACGTAGGCGGCATCCCTCATGTACAGCCTGTTCTTCTTGGCCAACTCAAGCACGGCGTGGAAGGCGGAAGTCATTTTGGTGTCCAGCTTGCTCAAGACCTCGTCCTTCTCCCAATAAAAGTTCATGTTGCTCTGCACCTGCTCAAAATAGCTGCAGGTGACGCCGCCGGCGTTAGCCAGGAAGTCGGGGATCACGAAGATGCCGCGCTCCTTCAGGATCGCGTCGGCTTCCGGCGCGGTCGGTCCGTTCGCACCCTCCGCCACGACCCTGACGCGCGGCTGGATCTTGCGGACATTCTCGCCGGTAATCTGGTTTTCGAGAGCGGCTGGGATCAGGATGTCCACGTCCTGCTCGATCCAGGCTGCTCCGGGGAGCACCTCGAACCCCAGCTTTTTCGCCTTGTTCTTGTCAATGCCGCCGAAGCGGTCCGTGATGGCCAGCACGGCATCCACGTCGACGCCGGCTTCGCGCTTGAAGGAATAGGAAGTCTGATCGTTCTGGTCCCAGCAGGCAATGCAGATTACCTTGCCGCCCAGTTGCTGATAGAGCCGGATGGCATACTGGGCGACGTTGCCGAAACCCTGCACGCTTGCGGCGGTTTTGTCGATCTTGATCCCCAGATCGAGAAGCGCCTCCCGCAGCGTGAAGACGACGCCGAATCCGGTGGCCTCGGTCCGTCCCAGGGAGCCTCCCATGGCGACGGGCTTGCCGGTGATGAATCCGGGATATTTGCCGCCGTGGATGACCTCGAATTCGTCCAGCATCCACAGCATGTGCTGAGCGTTGGTCATGACGTCGGGAGCCGGGACATCGGCAAGCGGCCCTACGTTTCTGGCAACCTGGCGGACCCATCCCCGGCATATGGTTTCCTGTTCACGCTGGCTGAGATTGTGCGGATCACAAATGACCCCACCCTTGGCCCCGCCGAGCGGGATGTCTACCACGGCGCACTTCCATGTCATCCACATGGACAGCGCGCGGACCGTGTCGACGGTTTCCTGAGGATGAAAGCGGATGCCTCCCTTCGCGGGTCCCCGGGCATCGTTGTGCTGGACGCGGAATCCGCGAAAAACCTTGACGCTGCCGTCATCCATTCGGACCGGAATACTGAAATGGTATTCACGCAGCGGCGCACGCAACAGATCCTTGGTTGCCTTGTCCAGGCTCAGGTGTTCGGCAACCTGGTCAAACTGAGTCTGCGCCATTTGATATGCACTGAATGACTTGTCACTCATGATCGTTATCTTCTCCACTCAAGAAAAAGGCCCGAGGCGGGCCTGTAAATAATGCAATACATGATGACTCACAACTGCTGCTGCCTGTCCCGGAGTGTTCGGCCGGCGGCAGATCAATACAAAAATCCTCGTCCGAGAATTCCTTTCCCGAGCCGCCCGGCAAACCTGTACCCGACCTGAAGCATTATACAACCAGAAGAAGGCAAGGGACAGGATACACCGCCGCCTGGACAGGCTATTCTCCCGGGCGCAAAAGACACAGATATCGCCGAAGAGCGACCTCCCTCAGCTTTCTTCACCCTGTTTCTTGGGAGTACGCGGCTTGCGCGCGGCAGCCCGGCTGCGCCTGGTGCTCGCCTGGCTTCCGGCACCTCTCCTGCGCCTGGATTTCTCTTCCACGAGGGCGGCCGGCGGTTCCAAAGCCGGCTCTTCGATCCGACTTTCAGTCACAGCCCCGTCCGGGAACTCTATCGGCGAATCGACAGCAGGGGCGGCGTCGGCGTCAAGGACTGCCTCGGCGACGGGAGTCCCGACTTCGGGGAGAGCGCTTTCCTCGGCAGGCGGCTTCTCCAGGAGCGCCTGGGGAAACTGATCGCCCGGAAACAGGCGCAGGATTCCCTGGCGGTTCCGTTCGATTCTGAGCAATCCCTCGCGCTGTGCCTGGCGGGCCAGATCGTGAATGTTGCCAAAGCCGTGGCGGCGCTCATCAAACGACGGGTCCACCGAGCGCAGGAAATGCTTGAAGCTGCGCAGGTACATCGGCCAGTGCGGTGCGGCGCTGATCTGTTCCAGTATGGGTCGTATGGCTGTGGTGGCGCTTGCGGCGCCCACTGGAGCAGGAACGGGCGTCTCCTGAGCGCCCGCTTCCGGCATGACCTCACGCGGCGTCATGCCAGCCGCGACGGCAGGCGCAGGCGAGCTTTCGCCGTCCTTGAGCTCGACCAGCAGGCTGCGGTCCACCTGTTTCAGGTTGACGAAGCCTGCATTGGCCATCTTTTGGATGAATTCACGGAAGGAGTGGGCGCCGTAGTCACGCTCGGAGAACGTCGAATCGAGCTGCAGCAGGGTGCTCTTCAACAGACCGAGTTGCGGCGATACCTCCCGGTCGGCCAGAATCTCCAGCGCGCGGCGCAGAGGCGGCATGGCATCCCGCAGATGCGCCGTGCTCGCCACCGGCGCCTTTCCCACAGCCTTCCGGCCGGCCGGGTGGATGCCGATAAGGTTTTCATAGGCGATGAACTCGTGGCAGTTTTTCTGCAGAATGCTGCTGGTGAAGGACCGCCCGCCCACGACAAACACCATTTTGTCATACTGCTTGAGCTTCTCCACAAGCGCGATGAAGTCGCTGTCGCCGCCAACGATGACGAAGGCGTTGATATGGCTTCTGGTGAACGCCATCTCGAGGGCATCCAGCGCCAGGGTGATGTCGGCGCCATTCTTGTCCCCGCCGGGCGTCAGGTTCCGCTGGATCATGTGGACTGCATGCTGAGTCATGGCGCGGCTGTAATCCGCGGAGTGCTTCCAGTCGCCGTACGCGACCTTGGTGACCACCTCCCCGCGCTCCTTGATAGCCTCCAGGACGGTGCCTATGTCGAAATGCTTGGCGAGCGTCTTCTTGACCCCGATCTCGATATTGTCAAAATCGATGAATACTGCGATCTTTAATTTCTCTTCGCTCAAGGTGTCTACCTCATTGAGTCCCGCCGCCTGCCGCGCTAGGCCGGCCCGGGCGGCGCGCCGGGAATCCTGGATAAGGGTCATACGCCGGCACTGCCGTCGGCGCATGATCCAAAGAATTATATCAGTTTCAGGCGGGCTGGGCCGTGTAAATATCGCCTGAGAACAAGTTATGGCCCGACGGATCGGTTCGGAACCAGACGTTCGACCGGCGCGGATGGCACCGTTTCACAAGCGGAAATTGTGCTGATTCCGGCTCTGTGCTATATTTCGAGTTCATTTATTGTCACTATTTCGATATCAGGAAGGCCACCGTGAGCACAACGAAACTGACCCGGAAGGAGATATCGGCTGATCCGATCCACGACGCATTGATCAGTACGATCGAGGTCCTGCGCGTGCGCGCCAAGATGATCGCCCTGACCGCTGCCGGCCTGGTGCTGGTGGCTCTGGTCGTTTATTTCGGCCTCCGCTATCTCGAATCCCGCAACAGCCTCGGACAGCAGGAACTGGCCAAGGGGATCACATATTATCACGGCCTGACCGATCTGAAGGCCCAGGAGGATCCTTACGCCTTCGGCCCGAATCCCGTGTTTCGGACTGAGGAAGACAAATATCGGGCTGCCAGTGCCGCTTTCGAATCCGTGGTGTCCCGCTATGGTTCCTCCAAACTGGGAGCTATCGGCCGCTATTATCTCGGACTGACGCAGCTGCGTCTCGGCAAGAAGAACGAGGCAGTGGCGTCACTGGAGGCGGCTGCGGGCAACACCAGGGAACGCACTGTCGGGTATCTGGCAAAGAAGGTGCTGGCGTCCTATTGGATGGAATCCGGAAATGCCAAGAAGGGCCAGGAGATACTTGAAGGTATGCTGAAGGACCCACAATGCGAGTTGCCCAAGGAGGATCTCCAGCTGGACCTTTCACGCGCCCTTATGGCTCAAGGCAAGCGTGCCGAGGCTTTGAAGGTATTGCAGGAAGCCCAGGAAACCGGCAGCGGTGGTATGCTTCAGTCAGTGATTTTCCAGGAGTTAGCCCGGATTCAGGCAAATCCCGGAAACTTACCCTGAGCCGTTTTGCCGGGTGATGAGGGTCGCCGTTTCTGCCTGATTCTGTGGATCCTTGACAACAGCGGCTTCGCGTTTATAATTAGCAGCTTCGCTCGGAGCAGGAGCCTGGCACGTGTTGATCGCTATTGAAAGCCTGAAGCCGGAACCACTGCATATTCAGCATGTTTACGGCGTAGATGACCTGGGATTCCAGCACGAAGATGCCGTTCTGGAAACGCCGGTCACCACGGATTTCATCCTGACGCACAAGGAGAAGGACCTTCGGATTGAAGGAACCCTGCGGACAGCATTAAAGTATCAGTGCTCCAGGTGCTTAAAGACCTTTTCTCATGATCTGGACGCCGCCTTCACCCTCTTTTACCTTCCTCAGACGGAGTGGAAGAAGGATGAGGAGGTCGAACTGAAGTATGAGGATATGGTCATCGGGTATTATGACGGCGTCCAGCTGGATGTCGACCTCATGGTGCTGGAGCAAATCGAGTTGGCGTTGCCGATGAGGTTTATATGCCGGGAGGGTTGTCGAGGGCTCTGTCCGTCCTGCGGCGCCGATCTGAATGAGGGATCCTGTTCCTGCAAGGCTGACACCACGGATTCCCGGTTGGCTGTCCTCAAGGATTTCCGTTTAACAAAACGCTAGCATGCCGTCACAGAAGCCGGGGGATCACCTCAAAAGGATTTCCAGGAAGAGGTTGTCGAGATAAGTACCTGACAGGTAAGGGAGACTTGCATTTATGCCAAACCCAAAACGCCGACATTCCAAGGCAAGGCGCGGGAAGCGCCGGGCGCATGATTTCCTCCACCCGGTCACTCCGGGAGTCTGCCCGCAGTGCCTTGAGCCGAAGATGCCGCACCAAGCCTGCACCAAGTGCGGCTACTACAAGGGCCAGCAGGTGATGGAAGGTGAGGAAGAGGTTTAGCCGCCGGACCGGAACATCCCAGCCGCGGCTTTTTCCCTGGTTGCCATGATAAAGATCGCCGTCGACGGCATGGGGAGCGACAACTCTCCGCACAGCGAAGTGGAAGGCGCCTTACAGGCCGCCAAGGACTATGGTGTGCACGTCATTCTTGTGGGCAAAGAGGCGGTGCTCGCTCCGCTGCTCAAAGCCAGGACACGCGGATCGTCCGTCGAGCTGCGCAACGCCACCGAAGTCATTGCGATGGATGAGCCGCCCACCGCTGCCCTGCGCAAGAAAAAGGACTCTTCGATACGCGTCGCAGCGGATCTGGTGCGTTCCGGGGAGGCGAGCGGGCTGGTGAGTGCGGGCAATACCGGTGCGGTGATGGCCATCTCAAAAATGGTCATCGGCGCCGTTCCCGGAGTGGATCGACCCGCATTGGCTACCGTACTGCCGACGCTCAAAGGGCACGCCGTTCTGCTCGACGTCGGTGCCAACGTGGACTGCAAGCCGCACCATCTGATCCAATTTGCCGTCATGGGGCACCTGTTCAGCAAGCAGATCGTCGGCGTGGCTTCGCCGAGAGTGGGTCTGATGTCGGTGGGCGAAGAAGAATCCAAGGGGAATGATCTCACCAGGGCGGTGCACAGGGCGCTGAAGGAGACGCGCCTGAATTTTATCGGCAATGTCGAGGGGCGGGACATCTACAACGGGCGCGCCGATGTGATCGTTTGCGACGGCTTCACCGGGAATGTCGCGCTGAAGACGAGTGAAGGGTTGATTGAAGCCGTTGTTCAGCTGCTCCGGGAAGAGCTCGCGAGCAATCTGCAGGCCATGGTGGGCGCCTTATTGAGCAAGCCATCCTTCAAACGCCTCAAGAAGCGGCTCGATTACTCGGAGTACGGAGGGGCTCCCCTGCTCGGGCTTCGGGGCGTGTCCATCATCTGTCACGGACGGTCCACCGGCAACGCCATCAAGAACGCCGTCAGGGTCGCCAAAGAGTTTGCGGAAAACCAGGTCAACGAGAAACTGGAAGCTGAACTAAACCACGTGGGCTCTTACGCCAAGCGCAACGCGCCGGTCTAGCGGAGAATGGCAAGAGTAGCATTCCTTTTTCCAGGACAGGGCTCTCAGTACACCGGGATGGGCAAGGAGATCTTCGATGCTCATGCCTCCGCGCGCCAGGTATTCCTGGAAGCGGATGAAGCGATCGGATTTCCGCTCAGCGACCTCTGTTTCCAGGGACCCGATGACGCTCTGAAACTGACCAAAAACACCCAACCCGCCATTCTGACCGCAAGTATCGCTGTTCTGAGAGTTTTGCAGGAGCGCGGCATCCACCCCGACTATGTGGCCGGGCACAGCTTGGGCGAATATTCAGCACTGGTCTGTTCCGGCTCTCTCTCCCTGAAGGACGCCGTATGCGCGGTGCGCAAGCGGGGAGCCTACATGCAGGAGGCAGTTCCGGCCGGCCGCGGCGCCATGGCGGCGGTCCTTGGCCTGGATGCCGAAGCGGTGCAGGAAGTGTGCTCGGCAGCCTCCTCGGCCGGGATCGTCGCTCCCGCGAACTTCAACGCGCCGGATCAGACAGTGATTTCCGGAGAGGTCGGGGCCGTGCGGCTCGCCGCCGAGATCGCCATGCAAAGGGGGGCCAAACGTGTCTTGCCGCTGCCGGTGAGCGCCCCGTTCCACTGCGATTTGATGGCACCGGCACAGGAGCGCCTGGCAGCAGATCTCGGCCGCATGGAATTCCGGGACCTTGCCGTGCCGCTGATCACCAATGTAGATGCGGCGGCGGTGGTGGAAGGACGGATTGCCCGCGATTCGCTGATACGCCAGGTCTGCAGACCGGTACGATGGGTGGAAAGCATGCGGTACCTTGTGGATCGTGGCGTCGACAGGTTCGTAGAGGTAGGTCCGGGCAAGGTTTTGTGCGGCCTTGTCAAGAAGATCGCTCCGGAAATTCCGGCTTATGGGGTCGAAGGCATCCGGGGAATCGAAGCGCTTGCTTCTGCAGATGCGGGTGCTACAATGTGACCTTTTCCACGGCAGTATCCGGGGCCGCTACCACGAACCCTCATTGGAGGTGAGCACATGGCGTCTATTGAAGAGAAAGTGAAATCCATCATAGTTGATCAGCTGGGAGTCAGCGAAGGAGAGGTCACACCCGCAGCCTCTTTCGTGGACGACCTCGGTGCCGATTCCCTTGATACCATCGAACTGGTGATGGCCTTCGAAGAAGCATTCGGCATCGAAATCCCCGACGAAGATGCGGAAAAGATCCGGACCGTCAAACAGGCGATCGAGTACATCGAATCCCACGTCAACTAGCTGAGGGAGATCCCGGTCGTGAAACGGCGCGTTGTCATCACGGGGGTTGGTCTGGTCACTCCTTTGGGGAACAACACCCAGGATACGTGGCAAGGCCTGCTCGACGGCAGGTCCGGAGTCGGGCCCATCACCCGCTTTGACGCGTCCCAATTTCCAACACGCATCGCCGCCGAGGTCAGAGATTTCGACCCTGCCGCATTCGTGGAAAAGAAGGAAATCAAGAAAATGGACACCTTCATCCACTATGCACTGGCGGCCTCGGCGCACGCCATGAAAGACGCCGGCCTCGCTCCCTGGAACGACGTGGAAGGTGACCGCGCGGGAGTGATCATCGGATCCGGCATCGGCGGATTTGCCACCATTGAAGCGGAACACCAGGTGCTCCTCAAGGATGGCCCCAGGCGCATCTCGGCTTTTTTCATCCCCTCGAGCATTGTGAATCTTGCTGCCGGCCGCGTCTCGATGAGGTTTGGCGCGCGCGGCCCGAACTCCGCGCCGTGCACGGCCTGTTCCGCCGGCAGCCACGCCGTCGGCGACTCCTTCAAGATCATCGAGCGGGGGGATGCAGACATCATGATCGCGGGAGGCAGCGAAGCCGCAATCACACCCCTGGCGGTGGGCGGTTTCGACGCCCTGAGGGCTCTCTCGACACGCAATGATGAACCCCCGCGGGCCAGCCGTCCCTTTGACCGGGACCGCGACGGTTTTGTGCTCGGCGAGGGGGCGGGAATTCTGATTCTCGAAGAGCTCGAGCATACGCGCCGCCGGCGTGCGCGGATCTATGCCGAGGTCGTCGGCTACAGCATGTCAGGGGATGCCTACCACATCACCGCCCCCTCACCGGAAGGCGACGGCGCCGCACGGGCCATGCGCCTGGCTCTCAAGGATGCAGGCATCTCCCCGGAGCAGGTCGACTATATCAACGCCCACGGCACCTCCACGCCGCCCAATGACAAGACGGAAACGGCGGCGATCCGCACCGTCTTCGGAGCGCACGCCTACCGCCTTGCCGTAAGTTCCACCAAGTCGATGATCGGGCATCTGCTGGGCGCGGCGGGCGCCGTGGAAGCAGGGGTTACCGCCCTGACGATCCACGATCAGATCATGCACCCGACCATCAATCTGGAAAACCCGGACGCGGAATGCGATCTCGACTATGTTGCCGCCGGAGCGCGCCGCGCACATATCCGATATGCGCTGTCGAACAGCTTCGGATTCGGCGGCACGAACGCCTGCATACTCTTGAAACGGTTTGAAGGCTGACCGTTGCTAACCCCCCATGATTATCCACCACCCAGGACAGGAAATCCCCCGCCATGCAAGGGAGGCATCCCGGTTGAAACTCCATAAACCCCGGCTTCATCCGAATCGGAGGCCCACAAAATGAAGATCGTCGTCTGCGTAAAATATGTCCCCGATACCGCCATCAAGGTCAAAATCGCTCCAGACGGGAAGACGGTGAATCTCTCGGACATTACCTATGTCGTCAATCCTTACGACGAGTTTGCCGTCGAAGAGGCGCTGAGAATCAAGGAGAAATCCGGTGCGGAAATCCTGGTGTTGAGCGCCGGCGGAGAGAAAGCCGCTGCCGGCCTTCGCACCTGCCTCGCCATGGGTGCCGATTCGGCGATCCTGGTGCAGCACGAGAGCCTGGAAAATGCCGACTCCTTCGCCATCGGAACGGTGCTGGCTCGGGTCTGCGGCGAGCTCAAGCCCGACCTGATTCTGTTTGGCAAGAGCGCGATCGGCGTGGACAACGGCCAGGTACCGTCGGTCGTTGCCGAGCTGCTTGGCATGCCCCAGACTTCCGTGATCGTGAAACTGGAAATTCTCGACGGCCGGTTCCGCGCCGAACGCGAGATCGAAGGAGGCCGCGAGATCGTGGAGGGGAGCCTGCCCGCCGTTTTCACCGCACAGAAGGACCTCAATACGCCCCGCTACGCCTCCCTCAAGGGCATCATGGCCGCAAAAAAGAAGACTATCGACATCCGGGGTCTGGAGACCCTGGGTATCGCGGCGGAAGAACTGCAGCCCAAGCTTGCCGTAGAGGAAGTGATCCTGCCGCCTGCCCGGCCGCCCGGAAGGATACTTACCGGCGATATTTCGCAAACAGTCCCGGAGTTGGTCCGATTGCTGCACGAGGAGGCGAAGATCATTTGAAGGGCGGCGCAGGGGGATTGTCTGTTCAGGAAGGAACCATGCATCATTTGGTGATCGGTTGATGGAGGAGACCTCGATGGCACACGGGATTCTGGTTTTCATAGAAGAGCGGGACGGAGCGGTCAAGAAGACTTCGCTCGAGGCTCTGGGTGCAGCCCGCAAGCTGGCGGATATTCTGCAGGAACCGGTGACGGCTCTGTGCCTCGGACCTCGGGACCCTTCGGCCCCCCTTGCCCATTTCGGAGCCCACAGGATTCTCCGCGCCCGCCACGACCTGCTCGGCACCTATTCGGCAGAAGGATTTGCCTCGGTAGTGGTTCAGGCGGCGAAACAAACGGAACCGCGCATCATCCTGGGAGCGGCCACGGCCATGGGCCGCGATTTCCTCCCAAGGGCCGCTGCCGGGCTGCGCGTCGGACTGGCACAGGATTGCACCGACATCAGGTTGGTGGAAGGGAACAAGCTCGAGTGCATTCGTCCGATTTATGCAGGGAAGGCCTTTGCCCGCGTGCGGCCCGCAGCACTGCCAGCCATGGCGACACTGCGTCCCAATGTCTTTTCCCTGGGAACCCCCGATGTCTCGCGGTCGGCAGAAACGGCCGAGTTCTCTCCGGATTTGAGACCTGAGATGATCCATGCACGGGTTGCCGGAGTTGAGGCCGCTGCCGGGTCCAAAGTGGAACTGACCGAGGCGGACATTGTTGTCTCGGGCGGCCGGGGAATGAAAGGCCCGGAAAATTTCCCGATCGTTCAGGACCTGGCAGATGCGTTCGGCGCCGCCCTGGGTGCCTCTCGCGCCGCGGTGGATGCCGGCTGGATTGACCACCAGCACCAGGTAGGCCAGACCGGAAAAACCGTATCGCCGACGCTTTATGTTGCGTGCGGCATCAGCGGCGCCATTCAGCACCTGGCCGGAATGTCATCGTCCAAGTATATCGTGGCCATCAACAAGGATCCCGAGGCTCCCATCTTCAAGCTGGCCGATTATGGCATAGTGGGAGATCTCTTCACGGTCGTTCCGGCCCTTGCAGCCGAGATAAGGAAACTCAAGTCGCAGAATTAGTTAGACTCGGAGAAAAGGGGACATTCCGGTTTTCCCCGCATGCATTGCTTCCATGGCCGATGTGGGCCGGGAGAGCGGAATGTCCCCTTTTCGTCCGTTTTGGCCCTGCGACGTCATGCCATGAAGCAAATGTGCTATAATATGCGGCTTCGGGCGGGTGAAGCATGCCTGCTATGACCAGATTAGGGAAGAGAGACCGGCCCGGCCACAGCCCGTTGCGCGAGGTATTCGAGAATCTGCGCAGCCAGCTCAGCCGGCTGGATCTCCTGATCGGAATCCTCGCGATCCTGATTCTGGCAAGCCTCCTGATCGGTTTCCACGTATCTCCGATCCCTGATTACCAGATCGGGGACATAGCTTCCCAGGAAGTCCGCGCTCCTCAGGACTTTGCCTATGAAGATGTTGCGGCCACAGCGGCTGAGCGGGAGAAGGCCCGCGAGCTCACCCCCATACTCTACGAATTCGATGGCACACTCGCTGTCCGGATTGAGCGCAAACTGAAAGACGCATTCGCCACGGCGCGCAAAATCCTCGCCGAAAGACGAGTTCCAGCCAAGGGGCCGTTGGCCCAGGGGCAGAGATCGGAGGTGCTGGCGGGACTGCAGGAAAGCCTGGGCCAGTTCATATCGCCGAACGCCATGCCGATCCTGGTGGAGCAGAGGTTCAATCCCTCCCTGGAAGGAAGCATCATCCGCGTGCTGGATGTAGTATTGCGCGGATACATTGTGGATGATCAAACCTGGCCCCAGTTTCTCAGGGACCAGCGGAAAGGGATCCGGGTGCGCGATACCGCCTCCCAGTCGGAGCGGCTTTTGGATGATGCCAATATCGTGCGCAACCGGACCGCCGCGCGCGAGTATATGCGGCAGTTCCACCTCGAGTTTTCCGCTCTCAACGGTGGCGAAAGCCTGCAGCTGCTCGGCTTCATGGACACCTTTCTCGTTCCGAACCTCTTCTACAACCAAGCCGAATCGGAAGCGCGTCGAATCGCGGCCGCCTCCCGCGTCAGGCCCATTGAAGTGCACGTCAAGCAGGGCAAGATCGTCGTGCGCAGCGGCGAGGAGATCGATCCGGCCGTGGCGGCACAACTCCACGCACTGCGCAATTTGCGAAGACCGCGGTCGCCGGGCGGGCAATTCCTGGGATTCGGCGCCATCATCGCGATTTTCATCTTCGGCCTCTGGCGCTACCTCATTGATTACCAGGCCCGTCGCCGCAACCTGCGCCGTCAAATCCTGCTGGTTCTGCTTGTGCTCATCGCCCAGTTCGCCGTCGTCCGTCTCCTGTCGGCGCTGGCTGCGATACTCGGCGAACGCGTCGCCATCGAAGCCTTCCGTGCACCCTTCAACCTGCACTATGCGATTCCATTCGCGTTCGGCGCCGTCCTCGTCGCGCTGCTGGTGGATATCAACCTGGGGATCATTACCTCGATGCTGGTGGCTGCCCTTACGGGGCTGTTCTACGAGGATGCCTACATGGCCGCCTATGCCGTCCTGGGCTGTCTCGCGGGAATATCGACGGTACGCCAATTCAAGGATCGGGCGACCATTCTGAGGGCCGGGATCACGATCGGTCTGGTGAATATGGCAGCTATCCTGGGAATCGACGCCCTTCGCGAAACGCCGCTGGCACTTTCCGACACGCTGCCCAAGGTGGGTTTCGGCTTTGCTGGGGGGATGCTCGCCTCAGCCATCGCGTATCTGCTCTTGACGCTGCCGATCCTGGAAAGGGTGTTCAAGATAACCACCGACATCCGGCTGCTCGAACTGTCCAACCTGAACACGAAGGTGTTGAGCGAACTCCGGAAAAAGGCCAAGGGAACCTTTACGCACAGCCTGGAGGTCGGGACTCTCGCCGAAGCTGCCGCGGAGGCTATCGGGGCCAACTCTCTGCTGGTTCGGGTCGGAGCCTACTATCACGATATCGGCAAGATGAAAAAGCCGGAATATTACATTGAAAATCAGGAGGACTACGTCAACAAGCACGATGCCCTGTCTCCCAACATGAGTTGCCTGATTCTTGCGAGCCATGTGATTGACGGGCTCGATCTGGCGGAGGAATACGGACTGCCGCAGGACATCCGCGACCTCATCAAGCAACATCACGGCACCCGCATCATGCACTATTTTTACCGGAAAGCGCTCGATTCGATGAATGGACGGAGCCAGGAAATTGACGAGGTGGATTTCCGCTATCCGGGTCCCAAGCCCCAGACCAGAGAGGCCGCCATCCTGATGATCGCGGACGCCGTCCATGGGGCTTCCCGTACGTTTCACGAACAGCCTTCTCCAGCCCAGCTCCAGGGGATGATCGACCGTCTGACCGACGCCATTCTTGCAGATGGCCAGTTGGACGATTGCGACATCACGCTTCGTGAAATAGGCCTGGTCAAGGAAGCAATGCTCAACCTTCTGACGGGCCGATATCATCGGCGCGTCGACTACCCGGGTTATGACTTCAACAAGATCCAGGAGAAACCAGGCAGGATCCCCGTGCCAAACCCAGGTTCTAAACACGCAAAAGCGGTGTAAGATTCACGGTCCTGAAGTTTCGGCATTCTGCGACGCAGCGCTCCTGGCGCTGGGAGTCACGCGGCGCACGCTCACCGTGGTTTTTGTGAGTCCGCGCAGGATGCGGGCTTTGAATCTGAAGTATCTGGGGCGGGATTATGCGACGGATGTTCTGAGTTTCGGCTATCAGGGGGAAGCGGCAGAAGGACACCTCATGTTGGGGGAGATCGTTATTGCTCCCGAAGTCGCCTGGCATCAGGCCCGGCGCTGGCGGACAGCCCCTGAACGGGAGTTGCGCAGGCTCCTGGTGCATGGCTTGCTGCACCTGGCAGGATATGATCACGAGACCGACAATGGCGCCATGCTCCGGCTGCAAAGGCGCCTGTTGCGCCGGCGAGCCCTGCTGCACGGCAGCCCGCTGGCGGAGATGAAGTTCCGGCATGAGCCATTACTATCTTGAATTAGCCGCCATCATCCTCAGCGTCGCCATCCTGTTCCTTTTATCCCTGGTGGAAGGTGCGCTGATCGAGGCGAGCCCCATGACCCTGCGGATGTTTTCCGAGCGCAGGAATGGGAAACCGTCACCGCTTGTATCGATGGTGCTCGAGAATGAGACCTCCCTGTTTGTTCCCCTGCACCTGGGCATTCAGCTCGCCCTCCTGGTCGGCGCCGTTTTGATCACGTGGGTGTGCCTGAGGGCCTGGCCGGCCTGGGGGGCGGCCGCCGCGTTTGCCATCGTGTTTGGCGTTTCGATTCTCTTCCGGCAACTGCTGCCCCGGCTGCTGATCCAGAACGAAGCCGAAAGAAAACTGATCGTTCTGCTGCGCGTCCTGAACCCGCTCATCGCGTTGCTGCGGTTTCTTGCCGTGCCTCTCTCCGGGCTGCTGAGCCTGTTCAAGCGGCTCTATCAATTGCACGAGACGCCTTCCAGCCCGGCCGGCGAGGACGCCACGGAAGAAGAGATCCAGGCATACCTGGAAATAGGCGAGGATGAGGGAATTTTGGAAAAGGAGGACACCCGGCTGATTCAATCGGTCGTGGAATTCGGTGACACACTGGTGCGCGAGGTCATGACGCCGCGCCCGAAGATCGCCGCCTGCCCTGAGAACGCGACACTGGGCGAGCTGCGCAATGTGATGGTGGCAAGCCGGCACTCGCGCATACCGATCTTCCGCGGCGACATCGATCACATCATAGGCGTAGCCCACATCCGGCAGCTGCTCTCCCGGCTCTCGCAAGGCTCGGAATCGGATCCGATTGCCGGCCTGATTCACCCTGCGGTGTTCGTGCCTGAGACGAAGCGCGTTTCCGAACTGCTGAAGGAGCTGCAGCTGCGCGGCGATCACACGGCCGTGGTCATCGATGAATTCGGCGGCGTCGCCGGATTGGTAACTATCGAGGATCTGGTGGAAGAGATCGTGGGGGAGATACGCGACGAGGACCAGGCCAAGGTGAGCGAGGTCGTCGAGGAAGATCCGCGAACGTACGCTATCCGCGGCAGCACAAGTCTTGACCGGCTGGAAGATCTGACCGGGAAGAAAGTCGTCAACCGCGACGCTTCTACGGTTGCCGGCCTGGTTGCCGCATTCCTTGGCCGTATCCCGGCGCCGGGCGAGGAGTTCGAATTCGAGGGCATGCGCGTCCAGATATTGAACGCCGACCGCAAGCGCATCCACCGGCTTCGAATCCAGCTCCCGCCCCCCGCTCAGGAGTAAACACGCGCAGCTTTCATCGCGTTCCCAGTTTCCGACCTCCGACCTCCGACTTCAGACCTCCGACCTGTTCGGGGTCTATAGCCAATCAGGGGATACCGAGGTCTGAGGTCGGAAGTCTGAGGTCGGAAGTCTGAAGTCGGAAGTCTGAGGTCGGAAGTCTGAGGTCGGAAGTCGGATGTCGGACTCACAGGATCGCAAGTACATGCGGAAAGCACTGGCGCTGGCAGAGATGTCCGCCGGCGTAGCCAGCCCCAATCCGCCCGTCGGGTGCGTGGTCGTGCGGGATGGCAGGATCCTGAGCAAGGGCTGGCACGAGTACCGGTCGCGCCTCCATGCAGAGGCAAACGCGCTTGCGGCGGCGCGGACCGACGTTCGTGGTGCCACGGCCTACGTCACACTTGAACCATGCGTGCATTATGGGCGCACCCCCCCCTGCGCAGCCGCTTTGATCGCCGCCGGCATCCGGCGCGTCGTCGTGGCGCGCGAGGATCCCAACCCGCAGGTAAAGGGCAAGGGAATCAGCGCATTGCGATCTGCAGGTGTCGAGGTGGAAGTCGGACTGCTGCAGCTCGAAGCCGGACGTGTCATCGAGCCGTTCGCCTGCCATGTCATCACTGGCGTGCCGCTGGTGGTCAGCAAGGTCGGGATGTCCTTGGACGGCCGGATTGCCGCCGGAGGCGATCGCAGCGACCGGATCACATCCGAGGCGAGCCATGAGTTCAGCCAACGCTTGCGGCTGCAGTTGGACGCCCTGCTGGTTGGCATCGGCACAATCCTGGTCGACGATCCACGGCTTTCCTATCGGGGTAAATTGCCGAAAGCCCGCCCGCTCATTGCTGTGGTGCTGGACAGCGATCTGCGCACACCACCTGCCGCCCGCATTTTCCAGGAGCGGCCGCCCGAAGGGAGCGTCCTCATCTATTGCCGCCCGGATGCTCCGGCGGCGCGCAGGGGGGAACTCCAGGGCAAAGGCGCGTGTCTTATCCCGGTGGATCACGGCTCGAAAGGGCTGGATCTGCGTCAAGTGCTGCGTGATCTGGCGGCCCGTGATATTTTGGGAGTGCTCGTCGAAGGGGGAAGCAGGATCCACTGGTCATTCGTTTCCGCAGACCTGGTGGACAAGTTCTATTTCATCATGGCTCCGGTTGTCCTCGGCGGCGATCGTGCTGTGCATGCTGTCGGAGGAGAAGGATTTGCATCGGTCGAGGCAGCACCGCCCTACAGGATCACCGGCGAATTCCGTGCCGGCAATGATCTGATTCTGGAAACCTACCCCAAAGCCTCCCGCTCGATTCTCTCTCCCTGGCTCTGAAGCTCCTTCCCATGCGCCGCGGCGCACTCGGTGGCGCATGAAAACGCTCGGGATCGGTATCGGGGTTGGAATCGGGATCGGGGTCGCGATCGCAGTCGCTGTCGGCTTTTGAATCCTTACGGCAGCCAAACCGACTGCGATCGCGACGGTGACTGCGATCCCGATCCCGACATTGGTGGCTTTCGTTCTATTTTTGAAGCAGCATCTTGGTTTTAGGTCGGAGGTCTGAAGTCGGAGGTCTGAGGTCGTTATTTTCGGAACAGGGCGTTGCATGGAATGAGCGGAAATGTTGCGGCACCCGGGTTTTCCGGGTGTGCGGATCAGAACGAGCGTGTCAGCAGCTCTCGCAGCGCAAATGCGTCACGAACGACGTAATCGGGCCTGTAGGCAAAGCGGTCCAGTTGATCCTCGGAACTCACGCCGGAAAGCACAAGGATGGTGACAATGCCGGCCTGCACGCCTGCGATGATGTCGGTTTCCATGTTATCGCCGATCATACAGGCTTCTGCGGAATGAGCCGCCAGGCGCTTGAGGCCCGCGCGCATCATGAAGGCGTTCGGCTTGCCCACGTAGAACGGGCGCTTTCCGGTGATACGCTCGATAGGGGCCGCGAAGGAACCGCAGCTCGGCCGCCCAGAGGGCCCGGCCACGTCGGGATTGGTGGCGATGAATCGGGCTCCTTTCTTGATGAGCTGCGAGGCACGCTGAATCATCTCGAAGTTATAGTGCCGCGTTTCGCCCAGAACGACGAAGTCGGCATCGTTTTCCGAGATGGTGAAGCCCACGTTGTACAGTTCGTGGACGAGGGCTCCCTCCCCTACGACGAAGGCACGGCGTCGGGTGCCCGCCTGCATGCTGAGGAACTCCGCGGTAGCCATCGCCGACGTGAAAAAGCGGTCCGGAGGCACCGGAATGCCGGATCCTGCCATCCGGCCCGCCAGATCCGCCGGGGTTTGCGAAGGATAGTTGGTCAGGAACAGGAATTTCCGTTCAGACTCCAGCAGCCAAGCTACAAGCTCGGGAGCTCCCGGCAGCGGTGCCTCGCCGCTCAGAATAACCCCATCAATATCTATCAGCAGCGACTTCATGAACCTCCCCCGCCACCGGATTCTACTGCGTAAGAATCCCGCGGGCCAGCGATTTGCTGAAATCTCATCCCCAAACGGGCCGGCAAAAGCCCTGCACACGGATCCGGTCCGTGTTCATGCGTGTTTTTCCGTGTCGGCAACGGTTTTGTGATCCTTCCCCCATGAATAATCCAGGCTAGACCGAGGATCCGCCGTGAGCCGGTGTCCCGGGAGGGAACGGCGCTGCAGAGTCGCCGACGAAAGGCGCGTCATGCCCCGGGACGATCATTGCGGCGGAATGGAGCAGCATCCTCTTGACTTCCGCATACTGGCTTCGGCAAGCCGGCGGGAAGGTCATGGCATCTTCATCCGCATCGCCCCGCGTGATAACCGCGTCCCCGGCAACCAGCACCTCACCTTCCGGCGTCTCAAAAACGAATGAATAATGATGCGGGACGTGCCCCGGAGTGTGGATGGCGCGCACGCCATCCGGCAGGGCGGCCTCTTCCAGCCAGTGCATCTGTTCCTTGCGCCCGATACGTTCCTTCCGCCAGAAGCGCCGCACTACTTTGACCATCGTCCAGACAGGCCTCGGGTCAGCGCCCTCCGACTTCAACTCCGGATAGTACAGATATATATCCTCGAGGGAGACGGTGTCCAGGACCATCCGGTTGCACAGGGCGGACATCCACTCGTAATCCATTCTGGAGCAGAGAATCCTGGCATTGGGGAAGAGGCTGTTGTTGTGGGAATGATCGAAGTGGAGATGGGTATTGAGTACACAGGAAATCAACTCCGCAGTCAAACCCCGCCGCCCGAGTTCCTGCAGCAGCTGTGCTTCCTGGCGCTGGTATCCCGTATCCACCAGAACCGCCTCGCGTCCGCAGCGGGCCAGCGTAACGGTCGGCTGCAGGGCGCCGCCGTACATCAGGATCTCGACTTTCCACACCGGGCTCAGTGTCCTACCTCGTTTCTGCTCAGCGCAAAGACCCTGAGCGGCACAGGAGTGGGGGAACGTCAGCCACGGCCGGCGAATCCCGCCTTTTTGGCGACCAGGACCGCGTTGAGCCCGCCGAACGCGAACGAATTGGACATTGCGGCGTGGACGGTGCGTTCCCGTGCCTGGTTCGGTGCGTAATCCAGATCGCATTCCGGGTCCGGCACGGAGTAGTTTGCGGTAGGCGGAATCGCGTTCCTGTGGATGGCCAGAATGGTGGCGATGAACTCAATCGCCCCCGTGGCGCCCATGGCATGGCCGTGCATTGATTTGGTGGAGGAGACCACCAGGTCCGGCTTCTCGCCGAAGATGGCCTTGATGGCCCTGGTCTCATTGACGTCATTCGTCGGCGTGGCCGTTCCATGCGCGTTGATGTATTGAATATCTTCGGGCCGGAGCCCGGCATCCTCGAGGGCCAGACGCATGGCTCGGGCCGGACCGTCCGTGGTCGGCTGCGTCAGATGGTTGGCATCCGAGGTGGCTGCATAACCTGCCATCTCGGCGTAGATCCTGGCCCCTCGCGCCCTTGCGTGCTCGTATTCCTCCAACAGGACGATTCCCGCGCCCTCGCCCAACACAAGGCCGTCCCGATCCCGGCTGAAAGGCCGGCAAGCCCTCTTCGGATCGCCATTCCCCTGGGCCATGACGCGCATGGCCTCCCATGCCCTCATGATGCCATAAACGATCGGAGCATCGCTCCCCCCGGTGAATATGACATCGGCTTGCCCGTGCCTGATGGCATGAAACGCAGCGCCGATGGCATGGCCGGACGATGAGCACGCGGTGGTGAAACTCATCGAGGGCCCCTTGCAGCCGAATTCCATGGAGATATGACTTGCGGCCGCGTTGTGCATCAGCTTGGGAATGGTGAAAGGATTCAACCGCTGGGCGCCCTTTTCGTACATCTGCTTATATCCCAGGTCGCAGGTCTCTGCGCCTCCCATGCTGCTGCCGATAATGGCGCCCATGCGCAGCTTTTCCTCCTCGGTCGGAGTGAATCCGGAATCCTGCAATGCCTGGTTGGCCGCAACCAGCGCGAACTGGGTGAACCGGTCGAGGTAATCCTGGCGCTTGGCGGAGAAAAAACGGTTCGGATCAAAATTCTTGACTTCGGCTGCAATCTTGACAATGAGATTGGACGGATCAATCTGCGTGATGATGCCGATCCCCGATTCCCCATTGAGCAGCCGGCCGAAGAACTCTGCTGCCGTATTGCCGACCGCCGAGAGGATCCCGAGACCGGTGACCACCACTCTCCTCACTGCGTGCCTCCCGACGGCTTGCTGCCATCCGTGGCCACCGGCAGTGCAGCTCCCAGATCTGCCTTGAAGGCCTCCGGGTTTTCCATGTAGCGGGTCAGATCGTCTACTACCTGGCGCACGCTCTTCATCTGGCGGGCAACGGAGTCCGGAATTGAGATCTTGAACTCCTCTTCCAGCGCGAACATGATGTAAACCCCGTCGAGGGAATCGATGCCCAGCTCTTCAAATGTCGAGTTCACAGTCACCTTTCCCGGTTCGAGATGCTGCTCCCTGGCAATGAGTTGGATGACCTTTTCTTCGATTGACATCAATAACTCCGTGGTAGAAAGGATACCGGCCATGTTCCCGTTTCAGGATCCTGCCGGGCCAATCAATAATTGCCTGCCAGCTTCAAAAGCTCCTCCATGCGCCGCGCAATACATTTCGACATCATAAGGCTGGATACGAGGGCTACGCTGGCGGCTCCTGCCTCCAGCACGGCGGGTATTTGCTTTGATTCGATGCCGCCGATGGCCACCACGGGTTTGGCCGACTGACGACACGCCTGCCGCAGCCCTGCCAGTCCGACCACCGGTGCGTGGTCGCTTTTGGTCGACGTGGCAAATATCGGTCCGAAACCGATGTACTCAACGGGCAGGGAATCCGCCTCGCGCACCTGCTGCTGCGAATGGGTCGAAATGCCAAGCAGCGCCTTCTTCCCAAGGATCCGCCGGGCAAACACGGCCGGCAGGTCCTCCTGTCCCAAGTGCACTCCGGCTGCGCCGCTGAGGAGGGCGAGATCGCAGCGATCATTGACGATGACCCGGACTCCATATTTCGACGCGTACTCCACGCAGCGACAAATGTCCTGTAAAAGATCGCCGACAGGGGTTCCCTTGTCGCGGATCTGCACGAGCGATGCGCCGCCACGGATCAGTTCACGCAGGATAGCCAGGTGCGTCGGTTTGCCCGACATGCGCTTATCGGTGATGGGGTAAATGGGAGCGAAGCGGGTCTTCATCGGGTCAGCGCTGGGCGTATCGGTCGAGGAACTGCGTGTTGATCTTGCCCTCCAGAAAATCGCGTTCGCTGAGGATGCGCTGATGGAGGGGAATGGTGGTTTTGACGCCTTCGATGACTGTCATTTCGAGAGCACGCTTCATCCGGTCGATCGTATCCTCGCGGCTGCCGGCATAGCTGATCAGTTTCGCGATCAGGGAGTCGTAGTAGGGGGTTATGACGTACTCGTCGTAGGCCGCCGTGTCCACGCGCACCCCGCAGCCGCTGGGAGGGTGAAACGCCGTGAGCTTTCCCGGGAAGGGAAGAAAGGTGTTGGGGCACTCTGCATTGATCCGGCACTCCATCGCCCAGCCTCGAAAGTCGATATCTTCCTGGCGGAAGCCCAGTTTCTGGCGCGCGGCGATGCGAATCTGCTGTTTCACAAGATCCAGCCCCGTAATCATTTCGGTGACCGGGTGCTCCACCTGGATGCGGGTATTCATCTCCATGAAGTAATACCGGCCCTGGTCATCAAAGATGAACTCCAGCGTGCCGGCGTTGGTATAGTTCACTTCACGCATCGCCTTCACAACGAGGCTGCCTACCTCCCGGCGGGTTTCAGGCGAAATGAAAGGTGAAGGCGCCTCCTCAATCAATTTCTGATAGCGGCGCTGAATGGAGCATTCCCGTTCGCCGAGGTGGACTACATTCCCGAAATGATCACCCAGAACCTGGAACTCAATGTGGCGGGCCAGCGGCAGGTATTTTTCCAGATAGATATCCGAGGAGCCAAAGGCGGCCTGGGATTCATTGCGAGCAACCTCGATGGCCTCGGGGAGTTCAGCGGGCGACTTCACGATCCTCATGCCCTTGCCGCCGCCGCCGTTGGACGCTTTCAGAATGAGAGGGTAGCCGATCTCGGCCGCGCGCTCGAGGACGGCCGGCGTCGCTGATTTGATTTTCTCCGTTCCCGGAACGATCGGCAGACCCGCATCCCTCATGGCTTTGCGTGCTGCTTCCTTGTTGCCCATGAGACGGATCACCTCGGGAGACGGACCGATGAATGTCAATCCGCACGCCTCGCACACCTCTGAAAAATAAGCACTTTCGGCCAGGAAGCCGTATCCTGGATGGATGGCATCCGCGTTGGTGATCTCCGCGGCGCTGATGACAGCCGGGATATTCAGGTAGCTTTCAACGCTCGGAGGGGGGCCGATGCATACGGCCTCATCCGCGAAACGAACATGCAGGGAATGCTGATCGGCCTGTGAATAGACTGCCACAGTCGGGATGCCGAGCTCCTTGCAGGCGCAGATGACGCGAAGCGCGATTTCCCCTCTATTCGCGATAAGGATCTTTCGAAACATGCCAAGGCCGCCTATTACCGGGGTCTGATGCTGAAAAGCTGTTGTCCGTACTCGACGGGTTGACCGTTTTCGGCATGGATTTCCACCACATCGCCCGCGACATCGGAGGGGATCTCATTCATCAGCTTCATCGCTTCGACGATGCACAGTATTGTGCCGACCTCTATCTTGCTGCCGATCTTGATGTATGGCTCGGCGCCGGGGGCGGGGGCGCGGTAGAAAGTTCCCACAATAGGTGACGTGATGAGATGAAGGCCTTCCCCTGCCGCCGTCTCTCCCTTGGGGGTGACCGGAGCGGCGACCGGGACCGCCGTAACCGGATGGGATTCCGGCCCGCCGGACACCGGTCGGGTAGTGATCTGGGCCGTCGGCGCAGGCACACCATCGCCGGACGCGAATCCCCTGCGCAGCCTCACCTTGGTTCCGGTATGCTCCAGCTCGAATTCGCTGATGTCGCTGTGCAATATGTCCTGAATCAGGTCCTTTACTTCCTTGATATTCATGCAGCCATTCCTGAAAGCACCATCGGATCCTGGTGTGTTGGGCAAACAGCTCTTTTCCGGAACGAACGACGCGTAACAGTCACTATTTTCAATGATTTACTCAATCAGAGCTCGGCGGCATGATGGGGCGTCTACCCCAAGGCTGCATTAGCGTTGAAGGACAATTGTCCGTCGGATCACCTGCCGACGACACTCCGACCGGGCGGCCAGCCCGTACTCCTGGGTGCCCGACTTAACGGCGGGGATCATAGCACCAAAGGCGGGGGTTGTCAAAATACACGGCTCTTGGACCAGAAGCCACAAAAATTAGAATGCTGTAATGTTTGGGCGGTGAAGGCGCTGCCGGAATCACTTCAGTAGACCAGTTCTTCCTCGATGGACCCGGTCGCCCGAACGGCCTCGAAGAGTGCCTTGCCGGCGTAAACCGTGGTGTCCAGGGAGAGCACGAGGAAGTAATCAGGGCTCAGGGCCTGGAACAGGAGTTTCCCCTGCTCGGTGACCAGCAGGGAGTTCCGCAGTTCCCCGGCGTCGGTATTGCCGGCAGCCTTTCGCGCGGCGCGGAAGAGAGTGGCGTACTCAGCGGCCAGGCTTTCGGCCGCCGCATGGAAAGCCGGGCTGTCGGTTTCGAGCAGGACGCCGTCGTTGGCCACGATCATGGCCCAGCGCGCGCCTGCCCTGCTTCTGAGTTTTGCCAGGATCGACTGGAACATCTCCCTTCCTATTTCACAATCCTCGGGGTGACAAAAAACAGGACTTCCTGAGTGCTGTGGGAAACCGACGTGCGTTTGAAAATGTTACCGAGGATCGGCAGGGAAGACAGGCCGGGGATCCCGTCCACCTGGTTCTGCTCCTCATCGATGAGGATGCCCCCGATGACCGTCGTGCCGCCATCGCTTACCAGCACGCGCGTTGTGGATTCGCTGAGGCGGATGGAGGGAATTCCCTGGACCTGGCGGGTGAAGTCGGGGGTATTGTTCTCCACTTTGAGGTCGAGGACAATGTTGCCCTCCGAGGTGATCTGGGGAGTGACCGTCAGGGTGAGGGCGGCATTTTGAAACTGGACCGTAACGGTCTGGTTGGCGATCACCTGGACCGGGAAGCGCAAGCCCTGGCTGATGGTGCCCGAGCTGTTGTTCTGCGTTATCAGCTTCGGCTGCGAGATCAGCTTGGCCTGCCCTTTGGATTCGCCCGCTGTAATGGCAGCATCCAGCAGGAAGGTGTCAAAGATGTTTCCCACGGACAGACCCAGCCCGCCGAACGGCTTGAGCGAAGGCAGGTTAATGTTGTAATTACCTGCGTTGTTGGTGGCATTGGACCCCGCGCTCGTGCCTCCCGACTGTGTGGAGGACGAAGTGGAGGCGCCCCGGCCGTTCGCAGCATTGCCGGCAGCATAGGTGTTTACAGGCGTCGCCGATGGCCGGGTGCCGCCGATCGTGCCGAAGGTGTTGGGGCCGCCTACGGTGACCCGCTCCAGATTTCCCTGTACAAAACCGAACTGGACTCCGATGTCGCGGGCGAAATCGCGGTTGGCCGATACGATACGCGCCTCGATCTCCACCTGGGGCTCAGGCGTGTCCAGCTCGTTGATGAGGTTCATGATCTTGTCCAGAGAGTTCGGAATGTCGGTCACCACCAGCGAACCCGTTCTCTCGTCGATCACGATGGTGCCGCGCACGGTGATCTGGTCCTTCAAGGTTTCACCCAGGGCAGCGGCCTTTGCGTAGTTCAGCCGGCGCACACGGGTTTCCAGGTCAGCCGCAAGCAGAGTCGCTTTCTTGAGATCTTCCCGTTGTTTGGCCTCGGCCTGCAGGGTCTTCTTGGTGGCAATCCGGACGAGGTTGCCGTCCACCTGCTTTTCCAGGCCGTTATTGGTCAATGCCGATTCGAATATCTGGTCCCAGGGCACCTTCTCCACTTTGATGGAGAGGCTGCCGGAAACGCCCGGGTCCAACACGATGTTGACACCACCCTCTTCCGCCATGAGGCGGAAGAAATCAACCAGGGAGATGCCGACCAGGTCGAGCGTCAGCGGGTGCCCGGAGTAGTTGCCCGGCTGGGGATTCATGGACATCACCGGGAAAGCTGCAATGGGCGCAGGGGCCGGCGGCGGGGGAGTGGTTCTTTTTGCCGGTGTCTGCACGTGCACGACCGGTGCGGATGCGGCGGTTGCCAGGGCGCTCTGCGGGACCTCGGATACGGCAAGATCGCTGATGATCGGGCGGACGGTAGCAGGCTCGTCGGCATCCTTCTGTTCCAGGGGCGGCGCCGGCGTGATCGAGGCTCCGGAAGACGGCGCGGCACTGCCTGTGCCTGCGACCGGAGCGGGTACGACGGAGGCGCGCACGGAGTCCGGGCTTGATCCCGCCACGGCAGGCGGCACCGGCCTGGCGGCATCGGAGCCGGCGGGAACCGCCGGGTGGAAGATAATGCGCACGTCGTTGCTGCCGATGGCGATCTCGTGATGTCCGTAGTTCTTGTCCAGGTCAAATACCAGGCGCGCGATCTTCGGATCCGTGTACTGGAACTGGCGGACGCGGAGACGTTTCACGCCCGCGGCTGCGACGGAGAAATTGACGACGGGAGCACGGTTCTCCACGCCAAACAGGTCCACAACGAGCCGGGAAGGATTGGTGAGGCCGAATTCCTGGTAGCTGAGCTGGCGGCTGCAAGCGATGGAGACGGCGAGATTGTCCCCTTCCTGGGAGGTTGTGACGTTGGAGATGAATCCGGCGGGCGCCTTGCGGAGCTTTTCCATCGCCTCCTTGTTGTCCAGGTAGGGCACATTGAGTGTGTCTTTCTCACTGGCGGGCGACAGCCCGGGCGCGGTGCCTTGCGCGACACCCTCGCGTGTCAGGGCGGGTGCCAGCAACAGCAGCACAAGCATGCCCCAAGCACGGCAGTTGTTTTTCCTGGTGGCGACCAGGCCCGTGTTTCCGACGAATCGCATTCTCATGGCGGCAGTTCCTGTCAAGTTCTGAGACGTTTGGTGACTTCCTGGGTGGTTACCTTACCGCTGCGCATCTTGGTCTCGCGGACCAACAGTACGGAGTCGGCGTTGACGGCCTTGATATAGCCGTCAAACATGCGATCCCCCTGGTGCAGAAAGTAGACCCGTTTGTCCGTGCCTTTGAAAACTGCAGTTTTCCCTTCCGGACTGATCGAGAAGCCCAGCAATACCACGTCGGCGATTTTCATGCCGGCGATGCCCGGCGGCGGATTGCCCCTGGGCGCCTCTTCATCGACATCCGCTTTCCTGCCCAGAAGAAGAGGGTTCAGGAACGGGTCCCGGCGGTTGCTGGATTCGTAGCGGACGCTGGCGTACGCGGCCGCGGCTTCCGCTGACAGCGCGGTTTTCCCGGCGCCCGTTGCCTTGTCCTTCTGCGTTTGTCCGACGGCGGCCCCCGATGCGAGCAGGACCAGCCCGCCCAAAGCCGCAAGTCCCGTGTGCAAGAGTCTCTTTACCATGTGTGTCCTAATTGGCGGGAGCGGAACCCCGGCGGAGAGCGGCTCCCTTGGCGGGAGCCTTGCCTTTGGCGGGAGGCTTCCCCGCCGTAGGGGACATGTTCTCTTCAGGATCCCTGGCCGCCTCATCTTCGAAGACGAAGGTTGTGGCTGTGCAGGTGGAATGAAGGGTTCGCGAAGGATCGGTGGAGCCTTCGATACCCTTGACGCCGATATTGTCGATGTTCACGATGCGTGTGAAACGGCCGATCTTTTCGAAGAAGCTGCCCAGGGCGTTGTAGGACCCCTCGAGCTCCATCCGGATGGGCCAGTCGGCGTAAAAACCGCGCGAGGCGACCGGCTGCGGCACGAATTTCACGATCTGGAGGCGGCTCTCGCTCGCCATCTGCTGCACGTTGCGGAGCACGTCGGGAGTTTCCTTCTGATTCGGCAGAATCCGCCGGAGTTCGATCAAACGGGCATCGAGCGCCGTCACCTCGCGTTGAAACTGGCTGAGCTGGCTCTCGACAGCGGTCGCCTGAGCGACCGCGCTTTCCAGCTGAACGATCTCCTTCTGAATCGCGCTGCGTTCCGCCACGAGCGGCCGCAATAACAGCATATAGACCACGGCTGCCAGTGCGACGGCCAGGACGGCAATGATCGCGAGTTGAATCCTGCGCGGCAATTCTTCCAGTTTGAAGCTAGCAAAGGCCATACCGGTCTACTCCATCGGCGCCTGGACCCTGTTCTTGGTATCGCTGATGCAGAGCAGGGTGAACTTTGCAGGCTCCTTCTGCTGATCTTCGTAGAGTTCCAGGTCCACGGTCCGGAAAAACCCCGTGGCTGAAAGGTTGCTCATGAAATCCGGGATCGTCTCGCCGCTTACGGTGAGCCCGCTGATCCGCACCTGATCCCCCTTCTGGTCCAGAGAGGTGAGCCACAGGGCGGCACGGGTCGGGATGCTGCGCAGCACATGATTCAGCAGCAGCACCGGCCCGGTCTGATTGGTCTTGAGCTGTTCGATGATGTCGATCCGGCTCTGGCGCTCCCGTTTCATCACCTCGAAGCGCTCGATCTGCTTTCTGAGCTCCTGTAGCCGCATGTTTTCCACGCGGAGCTGGTCGCGCGAGCCGGACAACGTCGCGATTTGGGATTGCAGGTACAGCCAGGCGCCGGCCAGAATCACGCTCACGGCGGCCAGCACGGCCAGTGCCAGCCAGCCCATGGGCGAGGTGGTCCGTGTCGTCACGCTTTTTCGGGTTCGAACGGCAGGTTCGCGGAGCAGGTTAACCTTGATCATGGCTGCTCTATTCCTCAGTATTCCGCAGGGCCAGGCCGATGGCGATGGCCAAGTCCGGCGAGCGTTCCGGGATGAACGGGAAGCGCTTCGGGTCGTAGGAGATATTCTTGAAAGAGTCGAACTCTTCCGTAGGAATCTCGAACTTGCGGGACAATGTCGCCAGCAGGCCCGCGGTATGCGCCGCTCCGCCGCTCACCAGCATGCGGTCGATATGGTCAACCGTCGTGGTCGACTTGAAGAAATCGAAGGTCTTCTGAATCTCGAGGCAGATGATCTCCGTCACCGATTCAAGCACATGCCCAACCTCGGCGGGATCGATCCCATCCACCGCTTCGCCCTGCTTGAGCGCTTCGGACTGGCTGAAACTCAGGTTGAACTCCTTCTGGATGAAATCGGAGTATTGCCGGCCGCCGACACCGACATCCCGCGTGAACAGGAAGTCGCTTCCGGACACGATGGTGATCGTCATGGTGCTGGCGCCGATGTCCAGCAGAGCCACGGTTGTGCGGGTCGCGGGTTCGTAGTTGAACAGGTAGGCATTCTGGAGCGCGAAGGCATCAACATCTACGACCACGGGGCTTTTGCCCGCCATGGATATCACACCGGTGTGATCGGTGATTTTCTCCTTTTTGACCGCAACCAGGAGCACATCGAGGTTTGCCGAATTCGGGTTTTCCCCGAGCACCTGGTAGTCGAGGTTTACATCGGCGATATCAAAAGGAATATACTGCTCGGCCTCCCAGCGGATTGACTCGGCCAGGTCCTCCTCACTCTGAATGGGGAGGGCGATCTTCTTGACAATGACCGAATGTCCCGAGACCGAGGTCGCCACGCGGCGGTTCTTGATGGCCTGCTGAGTGAAGATTCGGGTGATGGCGTCCGCGACCGGGATCTTGGAAATCACCACCCCGTCCACGATGCAGTCCGGCGAAAGCTGCTCCATGCCGAGGCTTACGAGCTCATAGCCTCCCCTGCGCAGGGGGCGCAATTCGGCCGCTTTGATGCTGCTGGATCCGATATCCAGCCCGACAATTTGTTTCGTTCGATTCAGTAATGTAAGTGCCATGTGATGTCCGAGCTAGGCTCTCGAGTTCATGATGGATAAGCCTTCAGGGGGATGAACCTAATTGGCGACCGCGAGCACCGCATGACGCCGGGAACTCAGGGAGTTTTCGTCCGTCCGTTCCGATGCCCTCGGCCCGGCCATTCCGTCTCAGAGACTCTTATCGTTCAAACCCTCCAAGAACGTTCATGTTTTTTTTCAAAGAATTCCGGTCGGGCTTCCCGGTTGCAGGCGGCTGGATTCCGGGAACCCTGGGATTCGGGGCACATAACACCGCGAACCCGGCCCGGAGCGGCATGCCTGACTCCACGGGCCCGGTCATAATGTTTCCGCAAGCACCCGGTTATTTCCGCAAATCTCGCAAACCGCTCCCGGGGCGGGCCCTCTTTGGGGCTTATGCGTCCTTGGCACCTCCAGGGCGGCTCTGCCAGCGGTCGAGCGCAGGCGCAACGAAGGGCGGCGAACGCGAAGGATTGTGCAGTGCGTCTCATATGCTATAATAAATGGTTGTATGTCGGGCCTCATGCCGGAACGGCAAGGGCAGCCGCCCGGGGGAAGCTGAGCGAGGATCCGGCAGCGCCTTCGGGCACAGTTCTTTCCAAGCAGGATGTCCGTCCCGTAACAGCCAATTTATCTTGACAGTAAGGCCTTGGTTGGCTAGCCTAAAAGATTATCCTGTGCATTTGATGGGGTGAATAATGAAGAGTTTTATACCCGGTGAGAAAGAGATCCAGAGGCAATGGCATGTGGTCGATGCCGACGGGCAGATCCTGGGCAGGCTTGCCACGCGCGTGGCCAATCTATTGACCGGCAAGGACAAGGCCGTTTTCACCCCCTTCCTTGACACCGGCGACCACGTCATTGTCGTCAATGCCGACAAGGTTCGACTGACGGGGAAGAAGCTCACCGACAAGTATTACCGGCACCATACCGGGTATCCCGGAGGATTGCGCGAAGTCTCGGTGGGAGTGGTCATGTCCCGAAATCCGGAACGTGTGGTTCGGGAAGCCATAGTCGGGATGCTGCCCAAGACCAAGCTTGGCAGGGCCATGCGCCGGAAGCTGCGGGTGTATCGCGGACCGCAGCATCCTCATCAGGCCCAGCGTCCCAGCGTGCTGGCGTTGTAGAGCTGGGCCGGCAGGGCGGCCCGTGCAGTGCATATCTAAGGCAAGGAGTTTCAGTTTGGCGACAGTTCAATATTACGGTACCGGAAAAAGAAAGAGCGCTACCGCGCGGGTCTACCTCCTGCCGGGAATCGGCGATATAAAAGTGAACAAGCTCGACCTGGCGGAATACTTCCGCAATGAAACTCAACGCACCGTGATCCGTTCACCCCTGACGATCACCGACAATCTGGGAAAGTTCGACCTGAAGATCACCGTGGATGGCGGCGGGATTTCAGGCCAGGCCGGAGCCATCCGGCTGGGAATTGCCAAGGCCCTGCTGGAGTTCAACAACGAGCTGCGGCCCAGGCTGAAACGGGCCGGCATGCTGACCCGCGATTCCCGGATCAAGGAACGGAAGAAGTACGGACAAAAAGGAGCCCGCAAGCGGTTCCAGTTCTCCAAGCGGTAATCCGAGGGAGGTTCTATTTGGTTTCGATAAGCATGAAGCAGCTGCTGGAGGCGGGCGTCCATTTCGGCCACCAGACCAAGCGCTGGAACCCGAAGATGAAGGAGTATATTTTCGGGGAGCGAAACGGCATCTACATCATTGATCTGCAGAAGAGCCTGAAGCTCTTCAAGAATGCCGTGCAGTTCATCACGGATCTGAGCGCTCAAGGCAAATCAGTTCTCTTCCTCGGCACCAAGCGTCAGGCGCAGGAAGTGGTTCAGGAGGAAGCCCGGCGCTGCGGGATGTACTTCGTCAATCAGCGTTGGCTGGGCGGACTGCTGACGAACTTTGCCACCATCCAGAAGAGCATCAAGCGATTCCGGGAGCTGGAGGCGATGCAGACCAACGGGCAATACGAGCTCCTCTCCAAGAAGGAAGTGGCCCGTCTGGAGCGTGAGCGCAAGAAGCTGGAGAAGAACCTCTCGGGCATCAAGGAAATGACGCAGCTGCCGGATGCGCTTTTCGTCATCGACACCAAGAAAGAAGCGATCGCGGTGCAGGAAGCGCGCAAGCTCGGCATCCCGATTGTCGGCGTGGCCGACACCAACTGCGATCCCGACGAAATCGACTACATCATCCCCGGCAATGACGACGCGCTGCGTGCCATCCGCCTGATTGCCGGCACCATCGCACAGGCGTTTCTTGACGGCCGTGCAGTGTATGAGGCGCAGCAGAAGGAACTGGCGGAGCAGATGGAGAAACAGCGGCAGATCCAGGCGCAGCAGGCCGCTGCCGCGCGTGAGGCTGCGGCGCGAGCGGCTGCGGCCGAGGCGGCCCGCCGGGCTGCCGAGGGCAAGGAGACAGCGGAAGCGGCGCCGGCGGCGGGAGAGGTGCCTGCCGCTCCGGGAGAGGCGGGCGCCAAGCCCAAAACCACGATCAAGAAGACGCTCCAGCGCAAGGTCCGGCCGCGAAAGGCGGAGCCCAAAGTGCATGTTGAAGCCGTGGAGCCGCCTGCCCCGGCCGCCGAGGCCGAACCTGCCGTGCAGGCCAAACCGGCCACGCCGACAGAACCGGCTCCTGCCGCCGAACCCGCTGCGGATGCGAATGCCGAGCCGAAACCTGCAGCCAGTCCCGCCGCGGATACATCCGGCACGGAATCCGGCGGCCCGGGAGTCGAGGGGCACTAGCGGGCACTGACGGCGCCTCGTTTTCACATCCTTCAGCTTTCCAGTTGGCCCCACAGCCCGGGATCACCCCCCGGCAGGCTAGGGCGTCCGACTGTGCGGCGCAGCGTGAGGCCGCGCACAGAGACATCCGGAGGTTCTCAATGGATATATCAGCAGAGCTTGTCAAGACGCTTCGGGAAAGGACCGGAGTCGGCTTCATGGAGTGCAAGAACGCGCTGTTGGCGGCCAAAGGGGATCTGGAAGCCGCCATCACGATCCTGCGCAAAAAAGGGCTTGCCGCCGTCTCGAAAAAAGCGGGCCGGGAGACGAAGGAAGGCCTGATCGGCTGCTATGTGCACAACGGCAGGATCGGCGTCATGGTCGAGGTGAATTGCGAAAGCGATTTTGTGGCCCGCAACGCCGAGTTCCAGACTCTGGTGAAAGACATCGCCATGCACGTCGCCGCCAGCGAGCCGCGATTCCTGCGCAGGGAAGATGTGACCGATGCCGTGCTCGCCGCCGAGCGCGACATTTATAAGGAACAGGCCCGGGCGACCGGAAAGCCGGAGAATGTGCTGGAAAAAATTGTCGAAGGCCGCATGGCCAAGTTCTACTCGGAGACCTGCCTTCTGGAACAGCCGTTCGTCAAGGATCCGAGCATCTCGATCCGCGACCTGGTTGCCGGTCAAATTCAGAAGCTCGGCGAGAACATACAGATCCGCCGCTTCGTCCGCTATCGCATAGGCGGCGAGTGATCGTCGCGGCGCAAGGCTGCAGGGGAATTCCTATGGAAGAATCTCAGGGCACACCGCGGTACCAGAGGGTGCTGCTGAAGCTCAGCGGCGAAGCGCTCATGGGCGGGCAAGGATACGGCGTCGATCCGCGCATGGCCGATCGCATTGCCGGCGAGATCGAGGAAATCCACGCGATCGGCGTCCAGGTGGCTGCAACCATCGGCGGCGGCAACATTGTGCGCGGCATCGCGGTCAGCGCCGCCGGCATGGATCGCGTCAGCGGCGATTACATGGGCATGCTGGCCACGGTCATCAATGCGCTGGCGCTGCAAAACGCCCTGGAGAAGCGCGGCGTGTTCACCCGGGTCCAATCCGCGATCGAGATGAGAACCGTCGCCGAGCCTTATATCCGCCGCCGGGCCATCCGGCACCTGGAGAAGGGACGCGTCGTGATTTTCGCCGCCGGCACCGGCAACCCCTACTTCTCGACCGATACGGCCGCCGCCCTGCGCGCCATCGAGATCGGCGCCGAAGCGATCCTCAAGGCGACCAAGGTGGACGGCATATACGACGCCGATCCGGTCACTACCCCGTCGGCGCACTTGATCGAAGACATCTCCTATCTGGAAGTATTGGAGAAGGGGCTGCGCGTCATGGATACGACGGCGGTCACACTGTGCATGGAGAACAACCTCCCCATCGTGGTTTTTAACCTGCTACGTCATGGTAATATCAAGGATGTCGTTATGGGTGCGAAGGTAGGCTCTATCATTCATGCCTGAGGCCGTTGCCGCCCGGGCCGCCACCCGATTTCTGCCCCACGCAAAAGGAGACGGACATCAATGGTGCGACAGACACTCGAGACAACGCGCAAGCGGATGGAAAAGTGCGTCGAAGGGATGCAGCATGCCATGGCCGCGGTACGCACCGGCCGGGCTTCCATCAGCATTCTGGATCATGTTCAGGCCAGCTATTACGGCACCCTCACGCCGCTGAACCAGATGGCTTCCCTCGCCACGCCGGATCCCACGCTGATCGTGATCCAGCCCTGGGATCCCTCGACCATATCCAGCATCGAGAAGGCGATCCTGGCCTCGGATCTCGGGCTGAATCCGACCAACGACGGCAAAGTGATCCGGCTCCCGATCCCTCCCCTCACGGAAGAGCGGCGCAGGCAACTGGCCAAATCCGTCGGTGTCACGGCCGAACAGCATCGCGTCTCCGTCCGCCAGGTCCGCCACGAAGCCAACGACGAGCTCAAAACGATGCTCAAAGACAAGAGCATTTCCGAGGATGAGGAGAAAGAGGGGCTCAAAAAAGTCCAGGACCTGACCAATGACTTCATCTCCCGGATCGACGGCCTCCTGAAGAAAAAAGAGGCGGAGATTCTCGAGATCTGAAATAGAGGCTTTCCTTCATGATGATCGCTGCCACCCAGATCAAACGCGGGATGACCATCAAGCACAACAACGAGTTGTACCGTGTTTTCTCTTTCCAGCACATCACGCCCGGGAACTGGCGGGGCATGGTACAGACCAAGCTCAAGTCGCTGAAGAGCGGGGCCATCATTGAACACCGGTTCCGGTCCGAAGACCGCATCGAGCAGGCCTATCTGGAAACGCACGAGATGGAATACCTCTACACGGACGGCACCGACTACTATTTCATGAATACGGCAACTTTCGAGCAGATCCACCTCCCCCTGGAACTGCTGGAAGATACCGTCCCCTATCTGATCCCGAACATCCAGATCCAGGTGGAGTTTTATGAGGGGAGGCCCATCGGCATCGAACTCCCGGCATCCGTGGAACTCAAGGTCGTCTCCACCGAACCCGCGCTCCGCGGCGCCACGGTCAGCAACGTCAACAAGCCCGCCACGCTCGAAACCGGCCTCGTGATCCAGGTGCCGCCGTTCGTGAATGAAGGGGAAGTGATCCGCGTGGACACCAGCGACGGCAAGTATCTGGAGCGCGTGAAATCCTGATTCCGGGGAGGCGCTGCGCGCCGGCTCGTTGTAATCGGGGAATCGCCGGGCGCCTCCGGTTCCTGACCGGCAATCGCCTCCTGGCACCGGACCGGTCTGACCCACATGCTTTGTTGATTTTGCGCTCTGTGTCTGGTAAGTTTTTCGGCTACTGTCTGCTCCGTCGCCGGGGTTTTCCATCAAACGTTGCGCAGCCAGGGGACCTTAGCCATGAAAGAACTGACCCAGAGTCTGCGGCTGTCTCCCAGTGAAATTCCTCACCGGATCTACGGGCTGGAAAACTGGGCGGCAGGATATTTCGGCGTAAGCGAGCAGGGTTGCCTCACGGTTCATCCCACGCGCAATCCTCTCATGGGCGTGGAAGTCATCTCGTTGGTCAGCACCCTGCAGAAACGCGGCATCGCCGCCCCCTTCCTGCTCCGTTTCCCCCAGATCCTTGACACCCAGATCAAGGAGTTCCACGAAGCTTTCCGCAACTCGATCGCCGAATTCGGTTACGGAGCGCGGCATCGCGGCGTCTTTCCCATGAAAGTGAACCAGAGGCGCAGCGTGGTGGAGCGCTTGATGGCCGCGGGTCACCGTTACGAGTACGGCCTGGAAGTCGGCACCAAGGCGGAACTGGCCGCGGCGCTGACCCTGGCGGTGCATCCGAACGCCCTGCTGATCTGCAACGGCGTGAAGGACAGCCGCTATCTGGAATGGGCCATGAAAGCGGCCAAGATCGGCAAAAACCCGGTCATCGTAATGGAAGAGGTCTCCGACCTCAAAAAGATGGCGGAAGTGTCCACGGCCCTGCAGGTGAAGCCCACTCTCGGCATACGGGTGCGGGTTTTTTCGCGCGGGGCGGGGAAATGGGAAGAGTCCGGCGGGGAAACCTCCAAGTTCGGCATCAACACCATTCAGCTGCTGGACGCCCTCAAATCGACGACCGACCTGCAGCTGGCGCGGCAGCTCAAGATGCTGCACTTCCACATCGGCTCCCAGATCACCGACATCCGCCGGATCAAGAACGCCATCAAGGAAGCCGCGCGCGTGTATGCCAAAGTCTGCAAGATGGGCTATCCGGTGGAGTATCTCAACGTGGGCGGCGGGCTCGGCGTTGACTACGACGGCAGCCGCACCGCATCGGACTGCAGCGTCAATTACAGCATCCAGGAGTACGCCAACGATATCGTCTACACGATCGATGAGATCTGTGAATCGGAAAACGTGCCGCCGCCCACGATCGTCACCGAGAGCGGCCGCGCCGTCGCGGCTCACCATTCCGTTTTTGTCACCAACGTTCTGCGGACGCTCAAGCCGGGCCTGGGCGGGCCGGAGGTGGATCTGGCTAAGATCGATTCGGAAGTGGTCCTCGAAATGATGGACCTGCACAAGGACATCAACCAGAAGAACTTCCGCGAGTACTATCACGACGCGCTGCAGCACCGCGAGGAACTGCAGTCGCTCTTCAACCTCGGCTACCTGAACCTGCAGAACCGCGCCCACGGCGAGTGGCTGTTCTGGGAGATCTGCCGCAAGGCCATCAAATTCTCGCACCTGATGAAAGAACGGCCCGAGGAATTTGCCGATCTCGAGAACATCCTGGCCAGCAAGTATATCTGCAACTTCTCCGTCTTCCAGGCCACGCCCGACGCCTGGGCTCTGGATCAGCTGTTTCCCATCGTGCCCATAACCCGATTGACGGAAGAGCCGACCGAACGCGCCACGCTCTGCGACATCACGTGCGATTCGGACGGCCAGATCGACAAGTTCGTCGACCTGCGGGACGTCAAACAGGCCCTCGAACTGCACGGCGACATCAGCGACTCCTACTACCTGGCCATCCCTCTGGTGGGAGCGTACCAGGAATCCCTGGGCATGAACCACAACCTGCTTGGTTCGGTCAATGAAGCGCATTTTCTGGTCGATGATGCCGGCAGGCCCCACCTCGACAAAGTCGTGCGCGGACAAAACCTCGGCCAGGTGCTGGCCAGCGCCGGCTATGATGCCCAGGGTCTCCTGGAAGGCTTTCAGCAGATGGTGACGACCGCCGAGGCGCAGGGCAAAATCAGCCCGGAGGAAGGGAGTTCGCTCGCCGGCCTCTTTCAAGCCACACTGGAAGCCTACACCTACCTCGAAGACTGAGTGATGAGTAATGAGTGATGAGTGATGAGTAACCGGTGGTGAATAGTGTCGCCGGTAACCGGTATCATTCATAACTCATTACTCATCACTCCTTCACCGGGGGAAGTAGCCCTTTTTCGATGCCACGATTCGCAGGCCGGGGATCCGGGACTCGATCCGGACATTGCGCCACTGGCCGTCGCCGGTCTGCGGCGGATCATAGGCAAGGGCATACTGGTGATGCATCCGCTCGGAGATCTGGGTGCAGACATCCCCGAGTTCCTTTGGCCGGACAACGATGAAGGCCTCTCCGCCGGCCGATCCTGTCAGCTGTTCCAGGACGGTGCGGCTGGCGGCCTGATATTGGATTTCCTCCGGCGCATCCGATTCAATGCCGATGGCGAACAATTCCGCGGTGCTCCGGCGCAGGAGGGAAATCGTCTCCTGCAGTTCGGCTTTCCCATAGGTATTGATTCCATCACTCAAAACGAGCAGCACGCTGCGCCGGTTATGGGCCTGGCGTGCTTCCTGCAGGCCCTGGAGAATCGCATCGTAGAGCGCCGTGGAACCAATGCCTTTCAGCCTGCCCAGGGTGCGCCTGATCCTGTCCAGGTCCTGGGTGAATCCCTGGAGCAGCATCGGCCGGGAGTTGAACACCATCAGCAGCGCTTCATCTCCGCGATTGAGACGTGCCAAGAAATGCCCGAGCGATTTCTTGGCGTAATCCAGCTTATGACCTGCCATGCTGCTGCTTGTGTCGAGAAGGACCACCACGCTGAGCGGCACGTACTCCCGGCTGAACTGGGTGATGGTCTGCGGCTCGCCGTTGTCGTAAATCAAAAAGTCTTCCCGGGTGAGGTTGTCGACCACCTTGCCTTTGGCGTCGTGAACCGTGGCGTACAGGCTTACCAGTCCCACCTTGACGGCGAAGCGCAAATCCTGGGGCGGGGGCGAGCTGTTTCCCGGTCCGGACTGCGCCCGGCCCGATGGTGTAGCGAACAGGAGGGCAGCGGCGCAAAGATACATCCGAATCGCTCTCCCGATCCTCATGGCGCCCCCTATGCCATAGGATAGACCCCGGCAGGCGCGCCTCGAAGGCATTTCTGAACACCAGACGGGAGCGCTGTCGCGCCAGCCAATGCAACAAGCACGAAACACACGAAAACATGCCGGCGACGACCAGGGAATGCCCGGCCCCTATGGTTCCCGTGCATGCCCTGAGTCGGCCTTTTCGTGTCTTTCGTGTATTTCGCGGTTTGGATGGCTGTTACTGAAGCAGTTCGACATCCATGCCCATGCGTTTCAGCTTTTCGACAAAAGTGGTCCGCTTCAGCTGAAGCAGGGAAGCGGCGCGCTTCTTGTTCCCGCCGCAGGCATGCAGGCTCTGAAGGATGAGGCGCCTTTCGAGTTCCGAAATCAGGGTGTTGAAATTCACCCCTTCCTCCGGGATGTCGATGTTGGAGAAGATCCTGTCGTCCGCCTGCTCCCGATCCATGATCGGGAAGAAGTCGGTCACGGCAAGGAGTTCCCGGTCGCCGGAGAGGGCGACCGCCATTTCGACGGAGTTTTCGAGCTGGCGGACATTGCCGGGCCACTCGAATCCGACAAGCTGCTTCATGGCCTCATGCGACACGCGTTTTTGCGGGACCTGCTGCTCGAGACAGAATTTCTTGACGAAGTGATAGATCAGCGGCGGTATATCCTCGCGGCGCTGGCGCAGCGGCAGAACGTGAATGGGGATGACGTTGAGCCGGTAGTATAGGTCTTCGCGGAATTCGCCGCTGCGCACCTTTTCGGTCAGGTCCTCGTTGGTGGCGGCGATAATCCGCACATCGACCTTGACCGTAGTGGTGCCGCCCACCTTCTGAAACTCGCGCTCCTGCAGGACGCGCAGCAGCTTGACCTGCAGGTCCAGGGGCATGCTGCCGACCTCGTCCAGGAACATGGTTCCCCGGTTGGCCTGCTCGAACCGTCCGATGCGGTGCTGGTGGGCTCCCGTGAAAGCTCCCTTCACGTGGCCGAACAGTTCATCCTCGAGCAGGTTGGTGGGAATGGCGGTACAGTTGACGCAGACGAGAGGCTGGTCCTTGCGCGGCCCGTTGTAGTGAATAGCACGCGCGATCACTTCCTTGCCGGTGCCGGTATCCCCGGATATCAGAATCGTGCTGGTCTTTTGGGCAACCAGCGTTATCATCCGGCAGACCTGCTGCATCGCGGCGCTTTGACCCACCAGGTTCTGAAACTGGTATTTTCCCTGGAGCTCGGATCGCAGCATGGAGTTCTCGGTCTTCATCCTCCGGTCCTGCAATCCCTTCTCCACCCGCATGATCATTTCATCCAGCTGAAACGGCTTGGGCAGGAAATCGTACGCGCCCAAACGAATGGCATCCACCGCGGTCGGGATGTTGCCGTAACCGGTCATGATGATCACGATGGTTTCGGGAAAGATCGCCAGCGCCTCCCGCAGGAGCTTCTCACCGGGCACGGCCGGCAGCCGGAGGTCTGTGATGATTACGTCGTAAGGGCACTGGCCGATCATCGCCAGCGCCGAAGCGCCATCGCTTGCCTCTTCAACCAAATATCCCACGCCTTCGAGCGCCTGCCGCACGATCTCACGCATGCATTCTTCATCATCAACAACCAAAACCTTCGTCTGCTCGACTCCCAACTTGCGCATTCCGGCCTCCAACACGAGTCAGTTCTACAAGAACGATCCAACTTGAGCTGTGGAAGTTCGCCATGTAATATGAGGGCCAATTTCCGAACGTTAATTCTGAGATTGCTTTGAGAAAAACAACAAAATAGAGTTTTTTATATATCTCATGCATTTCACGTTTGTCAACAATTTCCTATAATTATTTTTTGCCTGCACTCGCGCTGCACGTATTGCTTATTGAATGAACCTCGATCGGCTGCAAAACGAGGATCGATCCGGCTGCCAGGCCTGGTTTTTCAGGGGTTCGAAGCAGTCCCTCACGCGCCTGTGGCGCACCCGGTGACGCATGAAAACGACCGGGGTCGGGATCGGGGTCGCAATCGCAGTCGCTGTCGGCCTTTGAATCCTTACGGCAGCCAAACCGACTGCGATCGCGAGGTCGACTGCGATCCCGATCCCGATCCCGACGTTCCCGGTTGTTTTTCTGTTTTCGGAACAGTAACCCATGAGCCCATGGCGCACCCACGCGCATGAAGACGACAGCGATATTGTACCGATCTCGGCGGGTTGATCGTGATCGGTAGGGCGAATCAGGCAAAAGCCGACCACGATCACGACCACGACCGCGGTAACGAGCACGATGCAACCTGCCAATCTCTGTTTTCGAGACAGTCTCCGCCCACCTTGATCCCGCGTCCGCACCCTGAATGTTCGCTCACCCGCACAAAGGGTAATGCCACACTGGCTGATGGCTAATGGAGCTCTGGCGGTTGCCGATAGATCGTTATTATGACCGATGCCGCCATCAGGGTGCTTATTGTCGATGATGACGAGGACATGAGGGCGACCCTGACCGATTTCATATCCCGGCTGGGAGTGACAGTAAGCACGGCAGGCACTGTGGCAGAGGCTCAGTGGGCGCTGCGAACGGATGGAAGTCCGTTCGAGCTCGTCCTGACCGATCTAAAGCTCCCGGGGGGGAGCGGGATGGATGTGCTCAGGGCGGCCCGGGATCGGAGCGCCGGGACTCTTGTCACCATCATTACCGGTTACGCTTCGCTGGACACGGCCATAGAAGCGATCCGGTTCGGCGCCTATGATTACATCACCAAGCCTTTCACGCTCGACGAAATCGGCGTGCAGGTGCGCAACATGATAGCGCGAGTATCGCTTTCCAAGGAAAATGCGCAATTGTCCCTCCGCCTCCAGGAGCTCTGCCGGCAAGTGGACTCCCTGCGGAACGAGCGGCACACCGCCCTGCGCCTACAGGAAGAAATCCGTCAGGAACTTCAGGACTACGGCCGCAAGCTGGATCTGATCCTGGCCGCCCTGAGTCCGCATGATCTGACGACGCCGTAGGCAGCAGGCCGCCGTGAACCGGTGATCCCGCCGGACCTATCGTTCAATGGTTGTACGTCAATCATTCGGTCGTAACTCTGTCAACAATTTGACTGGCAGCGGGCCTCGGCTTTGGATCGGCTGGTCTGAGCAGCAGTTCGATCCGTCATGCAAATAGTTGCCGCAGATTCACTTAATGTGAATCAACCGGCAATCCGGCCTCCGGCACTGCGGCTGGCATGCAGGTTGCGATACAGGGCGCGGATCACTGTGATGCAGGGATCCACCCCGGCTGGACGCGCGGTGGATTCTCTGCGGGAGCTGCGCGGATGGGAGCAACCCTGAACAGTACGGTATGCCAGGCCGGTCCTCCGCCGATAGGCCCGGAGGCGGCTCAGGAAAAGATAGAGTCCCGTGAGGCGCGTTTGCTGCTGGAGGCCTTTGAGATGTTTACTCAGGCCTCATCCTCGCTGGAAAATGCGTTTCAGGAACTGCAGGAACGGACGCGCCGTCTGTCGGATGAGCTGGCCGCGAAGAATTGCGAGCTGAAGAAAAGCCTGCGCGAGAAGGAAGAAGCCCAGAATTACCTGGCCAGAATCCTCGAGAGCCTCCCGTGCGGCGTCCTGGTTCTGGATGCCGCCGGCGAAGTGACGCTCTGCAATCCTGTGGCGGCCCGCAGCCTCGGTCTTTCGGCGAGGCCGCGCAGGAAGGCCGGCAGGCCGAAGCGCTGTCATGCCGCCGTTCGCAAGTATCTCGGGGCTTACGCAGCGCGCGAGACCGGCTACGGCGAATTGGAGATTCCTTTCGTGTCCGGCGGCAAAATGAGGGTGCTGGCCGCGACGAGCACTCCGCTGAAGAAGGCATCCGGAGCCAAGGGCGGAGCCCTGCACATCATTCGTGACATCACCGAGATCAAGGCCATGGAGGCCCAGGCCCAGCGCCGGGACCGGCTGGCCGCCATGGGTGAAATGGCGGTGGAGCTGGCCCACGAAATCCGCAACCCCCTCGGGAGCATTGAACTGTTTGCCTCGCTCCTGGAAAAAGAACTGCCACGGGGAACCGATCCCCGACGCTGGTCAGAGAATATCCGCATCGGCAGCCGATCGCTCAACAACATTGTTTCCAACATGCTGCAGTTCGCCAACCCGCTCGCCCCCCAATTCCGGGCGGTAGACCTCCACGAGCTTATTCGTGAGATCCTGAGTTTTGCCGAGCCCATACTGAAGCAGCGCGGCGTCTGTGCGGGGACACGGCTGGAGGCGCAGGGCAGCGTCGTCTCCGGGGACGGCGAACTGCTGAAACAGACGATCCTGAACCTGGTCCTGAATGCGTTGCAGGCGATGCCTGCCGAAGGATCGCTGACGATCGGAACCCGCGATGTGCCCACCCTCCCCGGAGGAGCGTTGTGCCACGGGATTGAGATCACGGTGCAGGATACGGGATTCGGCATACCGCCGGAGCATCTCGAGCGCATCTTCGACCCCTTCTTCACCACGAATAAGAACGGGACCGGGCTCGGGCTTTCGGTTGTGCATCAGATCATTGAGCAACATTCGGGATTCATCCAGGTTGCCAGTGAAGTCAACAAGGGGACGACATTCAAGATTGTCCTGCCTGGTGCCGGCATGATTTCCGGCGCCGCCTGATGAGGATCGGCATGCAGAAGGAAATCCTGGTAGTGGATGACGAGCCCCAGATGCTGATAGCGATCCACGAGACGCTGCGCCGGCAGGGATATGGCATTACCACCGCGGGCAGCGCGAGGGAGGCCCTGTGCCGGCTCCGGGAGAAGTATTTCCACCTGGTAGTCACCGACATGCGGATGCCCGAGATGACCGGCCTGGACCTTCTGAAAAAGATCAAGGGTTCGACGCCACAGACACCGGTCGTGTTGCTGACCGCCTACGGCACGATCCAGAGCGCGGTCGACGCCATGAAGCAGGGAGCGTTCGACTACCTGCTCAAGCCCTTTTCCTCGGAAGCGCTCGAGTCGGTCGCGCGCCGCGCCCTGGGGAGCCAGCCGGAACGTGACGACGGCGCGACCTACGAGATCGTGACGCAGGATCCGGCTTTTTCCGCGGTCCTCGAGCGTGCGCGGCAGGCGGCGGCGATCACCGCCACGGTTCTGATCGAGGCGGAAAGCGGCACGGGCAAAGAGCTGTTGGCCCGCATGATCCATCAGGGAAGCCCGCGCGCCTCGGCTCCCTTCGTCGCGGTCAACTGTGCTGCGCTGCCCGAGAACCTGCTGGAGAGTGAGCTCTTCGGTTTTGAGCGCGGCGCCTTCACCGGCGCATCGACATCCAAGCCCGGCAAATTCGAACTGGCTCATCGCGGCACGCTGCTTCTGGATGAGATCGGGGAAATGGCCCCCCTGCTGCAGGCGAAGTTGCTGCGCGTGCTGCAGGAGCGTGAGGTGGACCGCATCGGCGGCAAGGAGCCGGTGCGGATCGACGTCCGTGTGATCGCCACCACGAATCGCGACCTCGCGCTGCTGGTGCGTGACGGTGGTTTTCGCGAGGATCTCTACTATCGGCTCAACGTCATCCGCCTCGGCATCCCGCCGCTCCGGCAGCGCAGCGACGACATCCCGCTGCTCGCCGATTTCTTCTGCGGGCGCTATGCCAGAGCATTTGGCAAGCCGGGCATCAAGTGCAGTGCCGCGGCGCTGGAAAAGCTGAGTCGCCAGCCGTGGCCCGGCAACGTGCGTGAGCTTGAGAATGCCATTCAGCGTGCCGTGGCGCTGGCTGACGGGACGGTCATCGGTCCGGAGGATCTCATGATTGCCGGCAGTTCCGCGCCGCCGGCGCCGGTCCCGACGGCCGGCACCACTGTCCGGGATATGGAACGGCAGTTGATCCAGCGGACCCTGGCTGAAACAGGTGGCAACCGGACCCAGGCTGCCCGCCTGCTTGGTATCAGCCTGCGGACCCTGCGCAACAAGTTGCATGAGTTCGGCCTGCAGGACCGGCAGGCAAAATTTGCCCAGCCAAAGTTTCCGACGTACGCCGGGAATTTGGGCTAACAGATAATGGCACAAGCACTTAGGCGGTCGATGGGCGGCGGCCGTTGTTTTGGTCGCCGGATTGCTTGGTAGTGCGGGGGTCCTGTCGATCAGGGCAGAGAGGATGGATCGATTGAAGATAGGGATGATTCAGGATTCGACCATTGACGCGATGGCGAATTACATGACCCGTCTGTCGAAACGTCAGCAAGTCGTCTCATCCAACATCGCGAATATCGACACGCCCGGTTACAGGACCAAGGACATTTCGTTTTTTGCAACCATGGAGGAGCTGTTGCCCGGCCCGGCTCCCGGCCTGAACCGCGCGCGCCCCGAGCATCTGGAATCGTGGAACCTCGCTCCGGTCATGCCCGAGGTCTTCGAAGTGAGCGGGCTGCCGGCGCGGCCTGATCGGAACAATGTCAATCTGGATCAGGAAATGTACAAGCTGGGAGAGACCTCATTCGGCTACAGCATGATCGCACTCATGCTGCGCACGAAGTTCCGCACCATCGCCAGCAGCATCAACGAAGGGAGAATCAGCTGATGAGCCTCATGACAGCGCTTGAAGTGGGCGCTTCCGGCCTTGCCGCACAGCGGAGACGGCTGGAAGTGCTGGTGAGCAATCTCGTAAACGCCAGCACCACCAGTCCTCCAGGCACGGAGCCCTATCGACGCAAGGACGTGGTCTTCACGGCCGTCGCTCCACAGCCCACCTTCGGCGGCGAGCTCGACGATGTAATGGGGAGCGTGCGCGGCGTGGAGATTTCGGCGATCACCACCGATTCACGCGAGCCCATGCGTCGGTATGAACCCGGGCATCCCCATGCGGACAAGGACGGCAATGTCTCCTATCCCAATATCAATCCGTTGGAGGAGACGGTGAACATGATAAACGCCACCCGCTCCTACGAGGCCAATCTCCAGGCGGTGAACACCGCCAAGGAAATGATGATCAAGACCCTGGATATCATCCGCTGAAGGAAACACATGGCACAACAACTGATAGGCCCGATCAATCCCAACCTGCAGATGCCGGAGATCAGCCGGCCGCGCGCGCCGGCAAAAACCGAGGAGGGACCGAGTTTCGGCGATGTCCTGAAGGACGCCATCTCGACCGCGAATGATCTGCAGAAGCAATCCGATCATGAGATCCAGAAACTCATGACGGGTGAGACTCAGGATCTGCACACGACCATGATTGCCGTGCAGAAAGCGGACCTCTCGTTTCAAATGATGATGCAGGTCCGCAACAAAATCGTACAGGCGTACCAGGAAATCATGCGCATGCAGGTCTAGCGCGGCCGGTGTCCCGGTCGTGAGGCCCTGCTCAAGCAACTTTATGCCTTTCCGGAGATGCTGAAGTGGCCGGCAACCAACCAGGCTTCCTGACTCAACTGATGCTCATCTGGTCGCGCCTCCAGGCAACCCAGCGCGCGACCATTCTGCTTTTCACCATCCTGACCCTGGCCGGCCTGGGATTCCTGGTGTTTTACATGAACCGGGTGGAGTACGTCGTGCTCTACCGGGATCTGAACCGGGAAGATGCCCAGGCCATCGCCGCCAGGCTCCAGGAGCTGAAAAAGGATTTCCACGTCTCTCCCGACGGCACCATGATCGAAGTCGGGGGAACCGCGACCGATGTCGACAAGCTGCGACTGGAAATCGCGGGTTCCGGGCTGGCCCGCAGCGGCAGGGTCGGCTACGAGATCTTCGACAAGAACCAGTTCGGGATGACGGATTTTACCGAACAGGTCAACTACAAGCGGGCCCTGGAAGGAGAGCTCAGCCGCACGATCGGCAGCCTCTCGGAGATCAGCGAGGCGCGTGTGCACCTGGTCCTGCCGAAGGATTCTCTTTTCGAGGAAAACAGGGAAGAGGCGAAAGGGAGCGTCTTCGTGCGCCTGAAGCAGGGCAAGGAGCTTCCCAAGAGCAGCATTGCCGGCATCGTGAACCTGGTTGCCGGCGCAGTCCAGGGATTGCGCACCTACAACGTGTCGGTTGTGGATGCGGAGGGGCACGTCCTGTCGCGCCTGCCGTCAGAGGACGCCGCGCGTTCTGATTTCGAATCGGGCATCCAGGCACAGATCGAAAAGGATCTCGTATCCAAAGTGACCTCCATGCTCGAGCCGGTGGTCGGCAAGGACAAGGTACATGCCAACGCTTCGGTGGATCTCGATGTCAACAGCTCCGAACAGACCGAGGAGACCATCAATCCGAATCCTCCTCCCGTGATTCTCAGCCAGCAAAAAAGCGAGGAAAGAATCGGCGGCACCACCTCCCCATCCGGTGTTCCGGGAACCCGATCCAATATGGGGGGCACGACTCCCCAAATCCTGGCGGGAGCGCCGGATCGATCCCGCAACAGCGAGGTTACGAATTACGAAATCAGCAAGCTCTGGCGGCACACGGTGCAGCCCAAAGGTGCGATCCGCCGGATCTCGCTGGCAGTTTTACTGGATCACAAGACCGTCTACAGCAAGGCAGCGGACGGTCAGCCGGTCACTGCCTTGCAGGCGTATGCTCCGGAGGAACTCAACCGGTATCGGCAGCTGGTGATGGCGGCGATCGGGTTCAACGAAGCCCGAGGCGACACGGTAACCCTCGAGAACATACCCTTTTTCAGCGAACCCAGCGTGCCGGAAGACCGGACGCCGCTGCCATGGTACGTCAGATGGCAGGGCTACCTGCTCCCTGCCATGAAGTATGCGGCCTTCCTTGCTCTCTTTCTGCTCGCCTACCTGCTGCTCTTCCGGCCGGTGCGCAAACGAATCCTCCAGAGCATTGCCGCCGCCCCGCCCATGCTGCCGGCCGGACAACGAAAGCAACTCGGCGAGGGGGCCGCCAAGGGAGAAGCATCAGCACTCAGCTCCCGGTCGCTGGCTGAAGCCGCGCTGCCGGGTGCCGCCGGCGCCCTGGCGGGAGAGACTCCGGCCATAGGAGGCTCTTTGGAGGATGAATCTGATCAGGACTTCCTCAACCAGGCCGAAGCGGCCGGTGTCGGAGTGCGCAAGTACGACATTCTGAAAAAAAAGGCCTTGGACCACGTCAAAAAAAATCCGGAACAGGTGTCGCAACTGATCCGCACCTGGATCCATGAGAAATCGTTGTAGCCTATGGAACAGCAGACACCCGGAATCAGAAAGGCCGCCATCCTCATGGTGCTCCTCGGCGACGAGGCCAGCTCCTCCCTGTTTCGCTTCCTGGAAGAGGAAGAGGTTCAGGAAATCACCAAGGAAATCTCGAGGTTGGGCAGGATTGAACCTGAGACAGCCGACAACGTGCTGGATGACTACTACCAGATGGCGCTGGCACGCAGCTATTTGATGCAGGGAGGCGTGGACTACGCCCGCAAGCTCCTGCTCAAGGCCTTCGGGCCCGAAGCGTCGAAAAAACTCATTGACCGCGTGACCCTGGCCATACAGAGCTCGATCGCGGGTTTCGACAGCCTGCAGAAAGCCGATCCGGCCCAGCTCTCGAGGTTTATTCAAAATGAACACCCGCAGACCATCGCTCTGGTGCTGGCCCATCTGCAATCCAGCCAGGCGGCGGCTCTGCTGCAATCCTTGCCGGCCGAACTGCGGGGCGAAGTCGTCATGCGCATGGCCAATCTGGAACAGATTTCTCCCGAGATCCTCAGCAAGATCACCAATATCCTCTCCCAGCGGATCCAATCGATGGGCGAGTTCAGTCGTGAATCCTACGGCGGCGTGCGGGCGGTGGCCGAACTCATCAACCGCCTGGACTCGAGTACCTCAAATGCCATTCTGGAAAAGATCGAAAGCGAAAACGCCGATCTGGCACTCAGCATCCGCAACCTTATGTTTGTTTTCGACGACATCCTGCTGATCGAAGACGTCGGTATGCGGGAGATCCTCCAGCGCGTGGACAAGAAGGTACTGACGGTTGCCCTCAAGGGCACGAGCGATCAGCTGAAGAATCAGTTTTTCCGCCACATGTCGCACCGCGCCGTGGAAATGCTGAAGGAGGATATGGAGGTTCTGGGACCTGTCAAGATCAAGGAGGTCGAGGCTGCCCAGAATGAGATTGTGGCCATCATCCGCAAACTGGATCAGGACGGCGTGGTCAGCCTCAAGGGAGGCAGCGGGGATGAATACATCAATTGAGGCGGGCCGGTCAAGCGTGGAATCCTTGGACGACAGCATTGAAACTCATCAAGAAGCATGATCAAAAGGCAGTCTACCTCAAGAAACTCTCCTACGGAGAGGATGCGGAGGCTTTTGTCCCCGCGCAGGCACTCCCGGCCTGGATGGAACAGGCAGCAAACCCGAGACGGCCCGCCGGCCAAGGCTCCCCGCCCGACCCGGCCCAGATCGAGAAGGCGGCCTACGAAGACGGCTTCCGCCAGGGTGAGAAGGCGGGCATGGAAATCGCCGAGAAAAAGGCCGAGGTGCTCATGAGGCGATATGCCGAGGCCATTGAGGAAATCGGCCGGTTCAAACCCGTCCTCTACAGGCAGGCAGAGCGCGAGGTCGTGAAGCTGGCGCTCGAGGTGGCGAAAAAGATCGTTCATCGGGAGGTGCGGGCCGATCCGGAGATTGTCCAGACCCTGATCAGCGTGGCCCTCAGCCATGTCGCCGTCAAGAGCAGCGTCACCGTTCATCTGCACCCTGCCGACTACAACTTTGTGCTGGACCACCGCGGCGCCGCCCAACGCGGCGGCGATACCGAACGTGGAATCGTGCTCCTGGCCGACAAGTCGATCGAACGGGGAGGATGTCTGATCGAGACCGAATGCGGCGACATCGACGCGCGCATCGAGGAAGAATTCCGCGAAGTCGAACGCTCCTTTTTCTCTACAGGGGAATAAACCGGCGTGAACCATCCGGCTGTCAACCTGGCCCCCTATTTTCAAAAGCTCCGCTCGCTGAGCCCGATCAAGACCGTCGGCTCCGTGAAACGCGCGGTCGGACTCGTCGTCGAGTCCCAGGGACCGCCGGTGTCCGTCGGCGAGCTGTGCGAGATCATCGGAGGTGAGCATGTCGATGCAGTCCCGGCCGAGGTCATTGGTTTCCGGGACAATTATGTGCTCTCCATGCCCCTGTTCAAAGTCCATGGGGTCAAGCTCGGCGACAGGATTGTCTGCAGGAAAAAACGGGCAAGCGTCGCGGTTTCTCCGTCGCTGCTCGGACGAATCATCGACGGCATGGGTGAACCGCTCGATGGCCTGAGCCCGGTAATGGCGGAACAGGAGTACCCTCTGAACCCGAAAGGTACAAACCCACTGGCACGCGGCAATATCGACAGCATTCTCGGCACCGGCATTCGTGCCATTGACGGGCTGCTCACCTGCGGCAAGGGACAGCGCATCGGCATATTCGGAGGCAGCGGCATCGGCAAAAGCACGCTGCTGGGGATGATGGCCCGGTATACGGCGGCCGATGTGAACGTCATCGGTCTGGTCGGCGAGCGCGGCAGGGAGGTCCGGGGGTTCATCGAGAAAGATCTGGGGCCGGAGGGCTTGAAGCGCTCCGTCGTGGTCGTTTCCACCTCGGACCAGCCTCCGCTGCTGCGCATCCGTGCCGCCATGATGGCCACCACCATCGCCGAATACTTCCGTGACCAGGGCAAGAGCGTGCTGCTGATGATGGACTCGATTACCCGCTTCGCCATGGCTCAACGTGAAGTCGGGCTGGCAGCGGGCGAGCCTCCGTCGGCCAAAGGATATACCCCGTCCGTGTTTGCCCTGCTGCCGCGCCTGGTCGAACGCGCCGGCAATTTTCTCGCCGGCGGCAGCATCACGGGTTTCTACACCGTCCTGGTCGAGGGTGACGATATGAACGACCCGGTGGCCGATGCGGTCCGTTCGCTGCTGGACGGCCATATCGTGCTGTCGCGTGAGCTTGCCTGGCGCAATCAGTATCCCTGCATTGACGTGCTGGGCAGCGTCAGCCGCCTGATGCCCGACCTGGTGCCGGCGGCCTACACCGAAAAAGCCGGCAGGATTCGCGAGCTGATCTCCACCTACCAGAAGGCGGAGGACATGATCAATATCGGCGCTTATGTAAAAGGGAGCAACCCGAAGATTGATCTCGCCCTCAGGAAGATCGACAGCATCAATACCATGCTCAGGCAGCCTTGCGACGAGCACGTGAGCGCCGACAGCGCCATGTCGAGAGTGAACGAGATCACCCAGGACTGCTGAGATGAAGAAATTCTCGTTCCGGTTGGAGACGCTTCTGCAGCACCGCCATCACCTGGAGGAGAAGGAGCGCACCAAGTTCTCCGCCATCCGCAACGAACTCATGGCGGAGATGAAACGCGTCCAGGCGCTGCGCACTGAACAGGCGCGTACCCTGGCCGGACTTGCGCAGAGAAAGTCAGGCAACTGCGATCTCCGGGAAATCATCTGGCACTACCGATTCCTGGATCGAATTGCCCTCGAACTGGAGCGCGCTGCCAAACGTATCGCGGAGGTGGAAGGCAGACTGGAGGCCCAGAAGCAGGTCATGATTGAGGCGATGCGCGACAAAAAGGTGCTCGAGAACCTGAGGAGCAAAAGGAAGAAAGAGTATCTGACCGTCCTCGAACGGACCGAGCAGAAGGCCGTCGATGATGTTGTGGTAACCCGCTACGCGCATAAACAGTAATGGCTGCCTGCGTGCACGGAGACAAGAAATGAGAATCGAACTGCTGCCGAGCAACATTGCAGCCTTGCCTGACCGGAATATTCCCGATGCCGGTGAGGAACTCGGCGACCCGGGGAACAGCATCTTTCTCGACGTCGTGGCGCAGATCGCAGCTGCGACCGGATGCCCGGAAGGGGCGTTCCCGGAAGACGCAGCCGCACCGGGCGAAGGGGTGCAGGCTGAGGGCTCCGGCGAGGCCACGACAGCCGCATCGCAGCAGCCGGTTCACGGGGATCCCGTGCCGCCAAAACCTCGCGAAGCGGCGGTTCCCGACACCCGTTCCGGGTCCAGGATGTGGGATCTGGATGCGGCGGACAGCATCGCAGCCATCCCAGTGGCAGCCCTGACGGCACCCGCGGCCGACCAAGCGGCCTCGGACTGCACTCCCATGGCCGCAGGCGGCTTCTCATTCGGGGAGTCCGGAACTGACGCTATCCCACTCCTGCCCTGGCCGTCTCTGCCTGCACCGGCTTCTCAACCGCGTAATCCTGCCGCGGACTCCCAGGAAACTGCCGTTGTCTCGGCAACTTTGACGACAGAAGAGGAGGCAGTTGACGGCAAAACGAACCCGACCGGCGAAAAGGAGTGTCTGGTGTCAGGAGGCACATCCTCTCATGCCGTCCGCACGGTGGTGCCGGGACGAGGCTGGATCTGGCAGCCCGCAATTCCGGCTCCGGTGTCTCCGTTGTCAGCAACAGAAGGTGCCGGGCACTTGAATCGCTCCGGTCTGCCTTCAGGACGGGCTACTGCGGCCGCCGGCACGCCGACCCAGACGGGAATCCCTGCAAAAGCATTCGTACGCCCACAACCTTGGTCACTCGCTGAAGCCTTCCCGGCCTCCCGTAGTGCCGGCGTGGCCGTCGGCAGCGCTCAACCGCCGTTTACTATCCCGGAGACCTTCAGGGCCGTGTCGGCCGGCGTGGCGGCCGCGCCTTCAGCCCTTCCTGATCCAAAGGTCCTTTCCGGAAGCAGCCGCCCGGAAGGGGTGGCCGCCGAATCAAATTCCGGCGCTCTCCCGCCCGATGGTTCGGAAGGCCCCGCCAATATCGGCGAACCGGCCGTTGACGCCGAAGGAATCGGCATCGGCCATCCCCGAATTGCACTGCCTGAATCCGGTCGCAGATATCAGCTGCCGCACGCGGCGGCGGAGAAGCCAGGTATTGCTGCCCGGCAAACCGAATCCCCTGAAGAACTGCCCATAGATTCGGCCCGGGCTGCCCTCGTTGAGGGAAGCGGCGGCGGCAGGTCGCGCGTCAAAGATGCCGAAGCCTTCCATTCGGGCAATGCGTTGCCGACTGTGCCTGGCGGGCTCGGCGCTGGTAACCGCCGGATTGCCTCCCATGAAAGCCCGGCATCGGGACGCCCACAGGATGCGACGGCGGGCGGGAGTCAGAGGCTGAGACCGGAAAGTGCCGCTCCTGAGAGTCTGCCGGCAGGATATCGGCAGGAGCCTGGTATCGAGCCATCGCAGGGGAGCGGCGCGAGAGCGGCGGCAGCTGAACCGATCCCGATGCGCGGTCCGCAAACCGCAGAGTGGCGCGGGGAAGAGTATGCCGATCTCACGTTGAGCCAAGCGGCGCTGAGGTTCCTCCGCGTGACTCGAGTCTCAGTCGGGATTGCCGGCGGCAGTGCTCCTTCGTCAGAAGCGCCGGAGGCCGCACGACCTTCAGTGTTGTATGCTCCTCTCATGGCCGGCGTTGAACGCGAGGATCTGCATCAGCCGAAGGCTCACTCATCGACGATGCCGGCGCCGTCTGATGCAAAAGCGCCGACGGCCGTTGAGCAGGGCAGCCCGGCATGCAGAGATATTGCGGAGACCGTTCTCCCCGAGCCGGACGGGGCGCAGCCCTTGCCGGCCCGGCTTGTCCTCAACCTGTCCGCGGATGCGGCTGAGGCTGTTCCCGATCTCGCCGTGGCACAAACGCCCCTGCCTGCGGGAGGAGGTGAGGAACCGCCTGCGAAGCCCATTGTGCCTGCTTCATTTGCATCCTCTGCCGAGGATCCGGTCGATGCCGCGGGCCGGGCGGACTTGCCGACAGTGCCGCCTGGTCCCGATCTTGAAATCGGACAGGACGACCCGGCCGGCGTACGTCCTGAAGATGATGCGGCGACTCCGCCGGAGACCAGACTCCAGCCGCACAGGCGGCAAGCACGGGAGTCTTGGCGCATCGGTATCCTGAGGCGAGAGCCGGTCCAGCCGGACTCCGTGCGCCAAGTGACGCCGACTGCCGCCTCCGGCGCCGGCTTACCGAACGACTCCGGAAGGGAGGGCGGTCCCCGCGTGAGCTTCAACCGGTTGCCTGCCGGCGATCCCGGGACCACGATCGAAGCGGGCATGGACGAGCAGGCGGCGCACCCCTTCCTGCAGGCTGAAAAAGCCGCAGCTGATCCGAAGGAAGCGCCGGCATTGCCGAACGCCTTGGCCCCTGATGCATCCGGGCGGACGAACTCCTCCGCCCCTGCCGCTCATGCGGCACCGCGTCCCGTCCAGAATACCGTGACTGCCGTTCCTGGCGCTGCTTTGCCGCAGCCGTCCGGACAGGCGGCCGGCACGGACGCCAAGGCGCTCGCAGCCCTGTTGGCGCCCAAGTCCCAGGTCCCGTCCCAGGAGCCTGATTTCCTCTCACAGCTTGCCGCGCGAATACAGATGCAGCTGCGTGAGAGTGAAAGCACGATGCGAATTCAACTGAGGCCGGCCACCCTCGGGCGCATGGAAATCAAAGCCGAAACCACCGCGCGTGGTGTGGCTGCGATCATTCTCACGGAGTCATCGAGCGTGAAGACCTTTCTGGAAAACAATCTGCATATCCTTCAGCAGAACTTCCAGGATCAGGGGCTGAGAATCGATCGCATCCAGGTAGCAGTCCAGGAAGGCTTTTCGCCGCACCACCCCTACTCTGGGAACCAGGAGTCGCGCTCCGGCGCGGGTCAGCAGGAAAGCGCCGAGCGGGGTTCCTGGAGCAGAAATCGGCTGGAGGTAACGGCTGAGGAGATTGCTCTGGATGCGCACACCCTGGCCTTGATGAATCCGCACCACACTTTCCACACGGTAGCATAATTTTCCCACTCGGCAAATCTTGCTCGCCCGGCGCTTGACCTGTTTGGGGTGGAGCCGGGTGGCGACTGACCGCTAACTGGCTGAAAACAATGAATAAGGCGTCACGAGCTGCGCGCGGCGAGGACCGGCGGCGGATTGGTATGCGGCTTGCAAGTGCAGAGGGCGCGTGCAGATGAGTCACCGGCAGTGCCGGGAAGCGCTGCCCGCAAAAAAGCAATCACCCCTCCCCCTGAGACTGAGGAGAGATAGATGAGAGTGGAATCCGAAACCTATAGAATCGACTTGTTCCGGTCGCGATACGACGACCTGCGGGCGCCGGGATCATACCGGAGCGGCACGAAGCAGGCCGCACGATTCGAGCAAGTCCTGCAGAGCAGTGAAGCGCCGACCACCGACAAGCCATCCGGCAATGACACGATCAGGATTCAGATCGATGTCTTGTCCTTGCCGGCGAGCGTAGGAAGGATACAGGAGCCGGCCTCGACATCCGGGCGCGCCGTCACACCTCAGGCACCTGGTGAAGCAAGCGGTCCGCGGCAGGCAACCCGGAATCATGCCGAAACCCGAAGCTCTGTTGTCAGGCCGGACAGTGCTCCGGCTGAAGCCCTCGCGGAAGCGGCCACACCCGCCGGCCGCAGCGGAGTTGGCTCCGCGCACAACAGGGGAGGTGCCGCCGCGACCTCTCCGGCTTCCAGAATGACTGCCGACCCCGGCGCTGCTGCACCGACAGCCAATCCCGTTGCGAAAAACCTGGTATATACCCCCTTCGGGATCTACGATCCGAACCTCCGGGCACAGCGCCCGGTCACGGATGTGGCTGCAGATTCTGCGGCGAAAGCCTATTTCGCCACGCACGCTCCTGCCGAGTGGAAGGACGATCCCGAGGCTGTCCGCCGGTTCACCGAGCTATACGGCGCGGAGGCCGCGGGCATCCTCCGTTATTTCGGCACTGTCCCGGAAAATATCGATCCCGCATGGCTATCGACGCCCGAGCAACTGGCACGGATCGATGCCGAAGGCAATCTGCTGCTTTCGCTGCAGGATTACTACCACATGACGGACGAAATGGCTGCCAATTCGAATCTGGCCAGCCTGTTCCCCGAGCTTGCGACGGACCTCCCCTTTATTCCGTCCTCTCTACCCTTCCTGGCGCCGGCGGACCTGGCGGAAGCCGCTCCGGCCCTGTTGGCCAACCTCAGTTCGGCAGCACCGACCGCGCAATCTTCCACCAGCGCACTGCATAGGAGGTCCTCATGAACGTCGGATCGTCAAACTATGTGACCAACCCGTTTGCGGCAGCAGCGGCTTCCACGGACAGCGCGGCGGCGAACGCAACCGGCTCGGCGAAGAGCCTGGGGCGAGAAGAATTTCTCCAGCTCCTGATCGCGCAGTTACAGAATCAGGATCCGACGAATCCGGTACAAAACGAAGACTTTATCGCGCAGTTGGCCACCTTCAGTTCCCTGGAGCAGTTGATTGCCATCAAGGAAGGCATCAATCTGATCGCGGGAATCGCAACGGACGCGGACACGGCCGCATAAACCTCAAACCACTCTTTTCCATGGACAAGGGATCAGCATGCTTACATCTTTTTATACTGCACTGAGCGGCATTAGCGCCAATTCTCAAGCCATCAACGTAATCGGCAACAATCTGGCGAACATCAACACGACGGCCTTTAAAGGCTCCAGGGCCAACTTTGCCGAGCTGCTGGGCGGGATTTCCTATGCTTCGAACGGGAACCCGATTCAGACCGGGCTAGGCACAATCAGCGCCGGGGTTACACCGTTGTTTACGCAGGGTTCCATCCAGACCACGGGGCGATCCACCGATGTGGCGATGAGCGGCAACGGATTCTTCGTCGTGGGCACAGGCACCAACTATGCCTACACCCGGGCAGGGAACTTCAACTTCAACGGCGCGGGACAACTGGTCAACTCCGACGGTTACTCGGTGGTGGGGTACATGGCCACGGGTGGCGTCATCAATTCCAATTCGCCCTTGGCGCCGATCACGATTCAGGGGAGCCGCAACCTGCCTCCGCAGGCCACAACCACGCTCGGCATCACCGCGAACCTGGACAGTCAGGCGGAGACAGATTCGCAGTATTCCACCGCCGTTCAGGTATTTGACTCGCTCGGGCTGGCGCACACGATCACCTTCACATTCACGAAAACCGGTCCAACGTCCTGGACCTGGGATGCCACCATTCCCGCCATGGACGTAGGCGGCGTGGTCACCGATCCGCCCACTTCGATCGGATCCGGGAGCCTCACCTTCAGCAACGTCGGCGTGCTGGTCAGTCCTACTGAAAACGCGACGCTTACGGCCACCGGTCTTGCCAATGGTGCCGCCGACCTGGGCATCACCTTCGAGATCTACAGCGCGGCCGGCGCTCCCCAGTTCACCGGCAATGTGGGCGCGTCAGCGGTTTCCTCGGTGACTCAGAACGGCTATGCCTCGAGCACACTCCGGGATGTCGCCATCGACGGCGACGGCATCATCCGCGGCATATACGACAACGGCCAGGTAAATGCCCTCGCGCAGCTCGCGATTGCCAATTTCGACAATCCGGAAGGACTGCTTAAGTTCAGCGGAACCTGCTTTGTCAAAGCGACCTCTTCAGGCGAACCTTCCGTGGGTGCCGCGCGCACCGGTGGTCGAGGCACTGTCAACGGCAGTTCCCTCGAACTGTCGAATGTGGATATCGCCGAGCAGTTCACCAGTCTGATCATTGCTCAGCGAGGCTATCAGGCCAACTCGCGCGTAATCAGCACTACGGACGAGCTCTATCAAGAAGCTATCAACCTGAAACGCTAGCGGTAAGGCTCTCCTGAGTGCGTAGCCGCAGCCGGCCGGAGCGGTGCTCGCGCCGCTCCGGCCTATGGTACCGTGCCATGGCCCTGAATCCCTTGCCGTGCAGCAGCAGTGAATTTCTCAGCCTTCTGCAAAGCGGGTGCGAGGAACGACCCGCTTCAGATCTGTACCAGCGCCTGTTTGCCATTCACGAGCTGGCGGTGGCCATGAATGCAGCGCCCGATCTTGACCGGCTGCTTCAGTGCCTGAACCGCGCCTATGGCCAGTGCATGGCGACGGCCTCGGTCTGCCTCTGCCTGATCGAAGAGAACTGTTACACCCGCCATGATGTTTCCGGGTGTGCCGTCGTTCCGGGTGAGGGGCCCTACCCTCTGCAGCAGGGCCTGATCGGCAGGAGTCTTGCCGACGGCGCTCCCCTTCTTATCGCCGACAGGCTGGAGGATGGCAATCCTGGTGCCACTCCGGAGGTGCAAACCCAGGAGCATCCGGCCCGTTCCCTCATGGTCCTGCCTCTGCGTGCAGAGGACCGTATGCTTGGGTGGCTGGAATTTGCCTCCAGCCAACCGAATCAGTTCATGTCGCTCGATCTCCACCAGGAACTCCTCGTGGCCGCGCACCTGTCATCCGCGCTCGAGAACCTGCTGGCGAAACAGCGGCTGGCGGAGACGAATGACCGTCTGCGTGCCAAGGAGAGGGAACTGACGGAGTTGAACCGGCGGCTGCAGGAACTGGCCCTGACCGATGACCTGACTGGCTTGCACAACAAGCGGCGTCTGCTGGCACAGTTGGACTTTGAGATCGCCCGTGCCCGGCGTTATGGCGGCGACCTGAGCTGCCTGATGATCGACATCGACGGGTTCAAGCAGGTGAATGACCTTTATGGCCATCTGGTCGGCGATGCGGTTCTCGGCCAAATGGGAGCTCTCCTGCGCCGCTACTGTCGCAGCACCGATTTTGTCGCCCGGTACGGAGGCGATGAATTCATGGTGATTCTCCCCCATACCAATTCCCTGGGCGCGCTGCACGCAGCGGAAAAGCTGCGCCTAAAGACGAGAGAGCATGTCTTCGAATACCAGGCGGACCTGCGGCTCTGCCTGAGCATCAGCATAGGCATTTTCACGTGCCTCGATCCCAACGTCATCGATGCACAGGGAGTGATCGCTCTCGGCGACGGCGCGCTCTATGATGCCAAGCGCGCCGGCGGCGACCGGGCATGCACCGCCCGTGCTGCCTGGGAGGACGATAGGGTCAAGAATTTGTCAATCGGATAAGCCCGGCTTGACACCTGCGGCATACAACGATTGAATAACCGACTCACGGCCGTTCGATCGCCCATGAAGTTCCATCCCGCACCAGCCGCTAAGCTTTTCCATAGCCGCAGTTAATGCGTCCTGCTCCGCCCCCCGCATAATTCCCTTCACGCGCCGGCATCCCCTGCGTCCATTGGCATGTCCTTTGCATGAACGCCTCCGGGATTGATGCATTCTTTGCTGATGGGAGAATGTGCACATGGCTGAAACGGAACAGACTACGGCCGCCGAAGCACCTGCAAGCAAGAAAAAGAGCAAGCTCGTGTTGTGGCTCATCCTTGGAGCCGCGATCGTGCTGCTGGGCGGCGGGGGATTCCTGGCACAAAAATACCTTCAGAAATCGGCTCCTGCCGCAGGGAGCGACGACGCCAAAAGCGATGTAAAGTCGATGATGAACCTTGATTCGTTCCTCGTCAATCTGGCGGACACGGAATCCACGCGCTTCGTCAAAGTCACCTTCCGGCTCGGGCTCGACACGGAAGGAGTGGGAGAGGAATATTCGAGCAATCCGGTGATACTTGCCGCTACCAGGGACAAGATCATTTCGCTGCTCAGCACCAGGACGGCCGAGGATATTCTCACGATCGAGGGCAAAGACCGGCTGCGCAGCGAGATCAAGGAGCAGGTGAACCGGATCCTGCCGGAGGGGCAGGTGATTGAGGTCTTCATCATAGACTTCGTGGTGCAACTCTAGGGAGGGATTCCTCGATGGCGGAAGGCCCTGTTCGGACGGAAGCTCGTGGCACGGCAGAGATCCTGGAGGAGTTCTCCAAGTATCTAGATATCCCCATGAACATCGCGCTTGAAATCGGCCGCCGCAGCATGAAGGTGCGCGAGATCCTGCAGCTCAAGCCGGATTCGATTGTGGATATCCCGAAATCGGCAGGTGAGAACATCGAGGTCTTTGTCAATGGGAGGCTGGTAGCATTCGGCGAGATCCTTGAATTGGAAGGCAAAGCCGGTGTCCGGCTTACGGATTTTGTGGCGCAACCCTAAGAGGAGTTCAATCATGCAGGCTTTGGTTTCGGCAGTTCGGTGCAGGCGGTTTTTCCTGATCCTCGGACTGGTGACAGCTCTGGGCTGCGCCGCTCAGGCGCAGACCGACCAGATCCCGGCCAATCCGCCAACTGAGCAAGCGCAGGACGCCCAGGCGCCTGCGGTCCCGGCTCCCGCCCAAGCTGAACCGGCGGCCGCCAGCCCGGCGACCGTGGTTCCGGTATCCGCAGCGGCGCCGGCGTCGGGGTGGGGGGATCTGGTATTGCCGATGACCAAGACCGTCGGCGGGTTCGGGCTGGTCCTGTGCATGATCCTGGCCGCATTTATGCTGTTTCGCAAATTCGCCCCGCAGTATCTGGGAAAGCGCACGCCGGAACGCTTTCTCCGGGTCCTCGAGACCCTGTCCGTGGGAGAGAAACGGAACATCGTCCTGGTGCAGGCAGGCCCACGCAAACTGCTTCTGGCGAGCACTGCTGGCCAGATCTCCTTGCTGACCTCTCTCATGGACACTGCCGGCCCGTCATTGCCGAACGAGGCAGACGCGGCGGAGGGAGATTCTCTGGCGGCCGCTCCACTGGATTTCAAGAACCTGTACGAGATGGAGAAGAGAGCACCTGCCGTGCGTCCGGCTGTCAGGCCGGCGCTGCCGCCCGATATTCGCGGCAAGATGCGGGAGTTGCGCAAGGCCCTGGAGGGGTAGTGCTTCGGGGGACCGGTCGAATATGAAGACATCTGCAGCGATCCTCATCCTGTTGATATTAATCTGGCTGCCGGCCACGGCTCAGGCTGCGCCGGCGGCCCAGGAAAAAGGCTTCTCGGGGATCGAAGTGCGCATTGGCGGCGGTTCGAACGGCAGCGGCCTTACGGTTCCTCTGCAGATTCTCGCACTCCTCACCATCCTGACCCTGGTCCCTGCAATCCTAGTCTCCGTCACCTCATTCACGCGCATTGTCATCGTCGCCCACTTCCTGCGCCAGGCTCTGGGGACCCAGACCATGCCGCCCAACCAGATCATCATCGGATTGTCGTTGTTTCTGACTTTTTTCATCATGCAGCCGGTGGGGGAGCGGATCCAACAAGAAGCCCTCCAGCCGATGCTCAAGGGCCAGCTGACCGAGATGCAGGCGCTGGACAAGGCGGGCGTGCCTCTGCGTGAATTCATGCTGCGCTATGCGCGGGAGAAAGACCTCGCGCTCTTCCTGAATATCGCCAAGCTGCCCATGCCGAAGAACCGCCAGGATGTGCCCATGCGCGTCGTGATTCCCAGCTTCATGATCTCGGAGCTCAAGACGGCATTTCAGATGGGTTTCGTGCTCTTTATCCCCTTCCTGGTCATTGACATGGTGGTTGCCTCAGTGCTGCTGTCCATGGGCATGATGCAACTGCCTCCGGCAATGATTTCGACGCCTTTCAAGATATTGCTCTTCGTCATGGTCGACGGTTGGAACCTGGTCATCGGATCCCTGGTGAAGAGCTTCTATTAACCGGACAGATGCCCACTGTCATCACGGCGGATCCCACGATCGGAGCCTTGCACTATGAGTCAGGAATTAGTCATGAAACTGGCCAAGGACGCGCTGCAGATCACGCTGTTGATCAGCGGGCCGTTGCTGCTGGTTTCTCTGGTGGTCGGCATCGTGGTGAGCATTTTTCAGGTAGTGACTTCCATCCAGGACATGACTCTCTCCCTGGTTCCCAGAATGCTGGCCGTATTTCTGGTCTTCCTCCTGCTGCTTCCCTGGGTGCTGCATCTCCTGATCGGGTTTTCTGCGCAACTGCTCGGCCATCTGGAGAGCTTTGCCCTGTAGGGATTGCGCCGGCGAGGGCGGGGATACGTTCAATCGACAGGTGCCATGCTCGTGAGGTTACCGGCCTCTTCCACACTCCATCCCCACCCATCATCATGGATCACGCCGCGGCGCTGAGGGACTACGGATGTCATTCCTATCCATAACAGCCGCGCAGGTGATGAGTTTTGCCGTGGTCCTGTTCCGCGTCGCCGGCATCATGGTGTTTTCCCCTTTTTACAGCAGCGGCGTCTTCCCGGCGCCGTTCAAGGTCGTCCTGCCGCTGATCGTCGCGCTGACGCTCGCACCCATGGTGCCGCCGTCCCAGCTTCCCACGGAGTTCGGCCTGGCGCAGGTGGCCGCCTCGGCGCTTGGGGAAGCGCTGATCGGCATGGTGCTGGGTTTGGCGGCCTCCTTTGTTTTTGGGGGCCTTCAGCTCGCCGGTCAGATCATCGGCTTCCAGCTGGGCTTTTCCATCATCAACGTCATTGACCCTCAGAGCGCCGTGGAGACTTCGGTCGTATCGGTCCTGCACAACTTTATCGGGCTTGCCCTGTTTCTGCTCCTGAACGGGCACCACTGGTTTTTCCTGGCGGTCAGCGAGAGTCTGTCGTACCTGCCCGCAGGCGGGTTGCATCTGCGGGGACCGCTGGTCGAGGAGGTCCTGCGACTCAGCTCCCAGATCTTTGTCTCCGGTCTGCGCATCGCGGGGCCGGTGATCGCGGTCACCACGATCGCCGATGTCGTCCTCGGGATCATCGGGCGTGCCGCGCCGCAGGTCAACATCCTCATCGTCGGCATGCCGGTCAAAACCCTGGTCGGCCTGGCCGGCTTGAGCATTGCCTTCTACTTTCTCCCTGCCTTCCTGGGCCAGTCGTTTTTCGAGCTGTCGCGCGAGCTGATGGCCCTGGTGCGCAGCATGAGGTAACGGGCACTCATGGCTCACAACGAGAATCGCACGGAGCGCCCCACAGCACGGCGGCTGCAAAAAGCCCGCGAAAAGGGGCAGGTGGCGCGCAGCAAGGAAGTGCCGGCCGCGGCCGTCCTTCTCGGCGGGCTCCTGTTCCTCTCCTATTTCGGCGGCGGCATGCTTCAGGATCTGCGGGGGCAATTGCGCGACTTCCTGCGCATCTGCCCTCCCCGTGACTTTTCCATCACCTTTGTCTCTTCCCTGGCTTATCAGGCCACGACGAAATTGATCCTGCTGATCATGCCCCTGATGGCGGCTGTTTGCCTCGTCGGCATCGCCGGGAACATCATGCAGAGCGGCCTGCTCTTTTCCTGGCATCAGCTGGGATTTCGCTTTGAGAAGCTGAAGCCGTCCAACGGGCTCTCCCGGCTGTTCTCCAAAAACGGTATCGTGGAATTGCTGAAAAGCCTGGCGCTGGTGCTGGTGATCTCCTATATCAGCTACCAGGTCATCGCGGAGCATCTCCCCCTGTATCCGCGGCTGGTCCTGATGGACGCCGGGAAACTCTTTTATTGGACCGGAACCATCTGCTACCAGGTCTGTCTCAGGGTCTGCATTTTCCTGGTGATCATTGCTGTCGCCGACTACGCCTTTCAGAGGTACCGGTTCCTTGAACAATTGAAGATGACCAAACAGGAAGTGAAAGACGAGTTCAAGGAGATGGAAGGCGATCCGCTGACACGGGGCCGCATCCGGCGCATCCAGCGCGAGATGGCCCGCAAACGCATGATGGCGGCCGTTCCCACCGCAGATGTGGTCATCACCAATCCCACGCACTATGCCGTGGCGCTGGCCTACGACATGAAAACCATGGCAGCGCCCCAGGTGGTTGCCAAGGGTGTCGGATTTTTGGCAATCAAAATAAAAGAATTGGCACAAAAGCATGACATCCCGATCGTCGAGAACCGCTCACTCGCGCAAACCCTGTACAAAACGGTGGAAGTAGGTGCCTCGGTTCCCGTGACCCTCTACCGGGCTGTGGCTGAAATCCTCGCTTATATCTATAAGACCCGCAACAGATGGCGTCCCTAGCGGCTCCTCGTCAGGCGTTGCCCGACACCGCCTGAGGCTCTTGCGCGCTTGCCGCGCGCAGGGCGCGACCAGGATGGCATGGAATTTGCCTAAAGCTCTTCCAGACCAAAGAAGTGACAGTGCGGAGGATTGTCGAGGTGACGAGTATCACACAGAAGCAGGGAATACCTCAGATCCTGGGAAAAGCTCACCTCGTCATGCCGATCGCGGTCATGGGCATCCTGCTCATGATGACCATGCCGGTGCCGCGGATGCTGCTGGACGTCCTGATCAGCCTGAACATCACCACGTCCATCATCATCGTGTTGGTCTCCATGTACATCCTGCGGCCGGTGAACTTCTCGGTGTTCCCCTCCCTGCTCCTGATCGTCACCCTGTTCCGCCTGGCGCTGAACGTGGCCTCGACGCGCCTGATCCTGCTGCACGGCTCGGAGGGTACGGATGCCGCCGGCAAGGTGATCGAGTCTTTCGGGCAGTTTGTGGTAGGCGGCAACTACCTGGTCGGCATCGTGGTCTTTCTGGTCCTTATCGGCATTCAATACATCGTCATCAACCACGGCGCGGTGCGCATTTCCGAGGTCACAGCCAGGTTCACCCTCGATGCCATGCCGGGCAAGCAGATGAGCATCGACGCCGATCTCAATGCCGGGCTCATCGACGAGGCCGAAGCACGTGCGCGGCGCGAGCAGATCTCCCGGGAGGCGGAGTTCTACGGCGCGATGGATGGTGCCATCCGGTTCACGAGCCGGGACGCCGTGGCCAGCGGGCTGATTCTGGCCATCAATATAGTGGGCGGCCTGCTCATCGGCGTCTTTCAGTTCGGCATGCCCCTGGCCGATGCGGCGCGGCGCTTCACCATACTGACCATCGGAGACGGCCTGGTGACCGCCATCCCCTCCCTGCTGATCTCGGTGTCGGGCGGCATTATCACGACGCGGGCGGCATCTGAATCCAACCTCGGCGAGGACGTGGCGACCCAGCTGTTCCGCAACCCCATGCCCGTCGCCATCAGCGCAGGTTTCCTCTTCTTCTTCGGACTACTGCCGGGTATGCCGAGCCTCCCTTTCTTCCTGCTGGCCGTGGTGACGGGAATCGTGGCCCTGCGGACGTGGCGGCGGCGGCAGAGCGAACAGCTGATTGTCGACAGGGAGAGGGCTGAAAAGGCCGAGGCCGACAAACCCAAGGAGCGCATCGAGCGCCTGCTGAAAGTGGATCCGCTGGGACTGGAGGTCGGCTACGCGCTGATCCGCTATGTGGATGCCAATCAGGGGGGCGACTTCCTCAACCGCATCAAATCGATTCGCAGGCAGATTGCCCTCGATCTGGGAGTCGTTGTGCCGCCGATTCACATCACCGACAACCTGCAGCTGGAGCCGCGCGCCTACTCCATCCTGCTTAAAGGCGTCGAGGTGGCGCGCGGGGAACTGCTACCCGAGCACTGCCTTGCGATCAATCCGGGCACTGCCCAGGAGGAGATCGGCGGTGCCCGGACCCTGGAACCCGCCTTCGGACTCGAAGCCCGCTGGATCAAGCCCGCGGAGCGCGAGCGGGCGCAGCTCGCCGGATACACGGTCGTCGATCCCACGACGGTTCTGGCAACCCACCTTTCCGAGATCGTCAAGTCACAAGCACACGAACTGCTGGGCCGGCAGGAAACCAAGAGCCTGCTGGACGCCGTGGCCGAAACGCACCCCAAGGTGGTCGAGGAACTGGTGCCCAAGGTGCTTTCCATCGGCGAAATCCAGAAAGTCCTCCAAAGCCTGCTCAAAGAGCGGGTCTCTATCCGCGATGCCGTCTCCATTTTCGAGACACTGGCCGACTATGGCGCCATGACCAAAAACGTCAACATCCTGACCGAGTACTGCCGTCAGGCTCTGGGACGCTCCATCTGCCGTCAGTACCAGGGTGAGGCCAACGAGCTTACGGTCTTTACCATCAGTCCGGAAATCGAGAAGAGCATATCGGATGCCGTTGTCCACACGGAACAGGGTTCCTATCTGGGGCTGGAGCCGCGGCTGGCAAAAGACATCATGCTGCGCATCCGGCGCACTGTGGAATCAGGCGCCGGCAGCAAAAGCCCGGTCCTGCTCTGTTCGGCGAATGTGCGTATGTATGTGCGGCAGCTGATCGAGCGCTACCTTCCGGCCGCCGCGATTCTGTCGCACAACGAAATCCCGCCCAATCTTCGAGTCACTTCGGTAGGTATGGTGAGCTAGGATGAAGATCAAGACCTTCTATGCCAAGACCATGGCAGAGGCGCTTCGGAACGTAAAGGAAGAGTTCGGCACCGAAGGCCTGATCCTTTCCGCCAGGGAATTTCCCGCCCGCCCTTCCTCCTGGTTCCGGGAAAAGCCGCAGGTGGAAATCGTGGCGGCCATCGACACGCTCCAGGAGACGGAGCTGGACCTGTATACGCCTTCCCGCGACGCCGCGACGCCCAGGAGCGATGCGGCCGCGGAAACCGACAGGGCCGTGCGCCTGCCGAAGGTCGACGAAGAGTACAGCGAAATGCGACGGGCGCTCTATTCGCTGACACGGCCCTCCGGCCCGTCGGCCTCCCTGTTCTCGGACGCTGCTGCCTACGAGCTCTACCACGACCTGGTGGCCAATGAGGTCAACGAGTGGCTTGCCTACAAGCTGCTCGACGAAGCTCAGCTGCGCCTGGACCCCAGCGAACGCGGCCGGAGGCCTGCGCTGGCGGAGGCGGTGACAGAGGTGGCTCGGAAACTGATTCGGACGAATGAAGGCGGCAACGGGCTGCCGGCGAAGAAAATCATAGCGTTTGTCGGGCCGACGGGAGTCGGCAAGACCACGGCCGCCGCAAAACTGGCGGCCCGTCTGGCCCTCGAGAAGAAAAAGGTCTTGCTCTTGACCACCGATGTCCTCCGCATCGGCGCCGTGGAGCAGCTGAAAATCTACGCCGGGCTGATGGCATTGCCCTGCCGGGCGGTTGCGGAAGCCGGTGAGTTGCCGCGCGTCATTCAGGAGCACAGCCAGCGCGACTACATCCTGATCGACACAGCCGGCTGCTGTCAGCGCGATCTCGCCGCCGTGCGGGGCCTGATGGAACTGCTCAAGGAATCCCCGGATATTGAGCGCCATCTGGTTCTGAGTGCGACGACCAAGCCGCTGGACCTGCAGGAAATCGTCGATCGTTTCGGGATCTGCCATCCCGATCATCTGCTTTTTACCAAGCTGGATGAGACGTCGACATTCGGACCGATTTTCAACGAACTGGTGCGGACCCAGAAACCCTTGTCCTACATCGCCGACGGTCAGAGGGTGCCGGAAGACCTGCACGCTGTCCGGGGTGAACAGATTGTGGATATCGTCCTTAACGCCCATTGATTTGGAGTTCCCATTGAAAAGCATCCGCAAGTTGACCTCTCCAGCCCGCTCCGACAACAGCCAAACCGATGCGGCCGCTCCGACATACGATGCCTTGGCGCGCAAGGTAGCCGTGCGCTGCCGCCGCCCGGGCAGCGGCACGAGGATCATCGCCGTGACCAGCGGCAAAGGGGGCGTGGGTAAAACCAACGTGGTCGCCAATCTGGCTTCCAGCCTGGCGGATATGGGGAAGAGGGTTATCGTCCTGGATGCCGACTTCGGGCTGGCCAACCTTGATGTGCTGCTCGGCATGAATCCTCCTTTTCATCTGGGACACGTGTTGTACGGCAAAAAGTCGCTGGCCGACATCATGGTGGAAGGACCGAACGGCATCCGGATCATTCCGGCGAGTTCCGGGCTGCAGCAGCTGTCCGAACTGACCCTCGAGCAGAGGAATCGCCTGGTGGAGAACTTCACGGCGCTGGCAAGCGACGCGGATTATCTGCTGATCGACACTGCGGCAGGCATTTCAAGCAACGTCGTGCATTTCCTGCTGGCGGCGCCTGAAATCATCGTGGTCAGCGCACCGGAACCGACCGCCATCGTCGACGCCTATGCGGTCATCAAGATCGTTCTGGCGGAAGAAGCGACCAAAACCATCCGGATTCTCGTCAATTCGGTTTCGGGTGCGGACGAATCCCAGGACGTCTTCCGGCAGATCAATGCGGTCGTCAACCGCTTCCTCAATCGGCAGGTGATCTATCTGGGGCACGTGGAGCGGGACGCGCACGTTTTGCGCGCCGTCCGCAGCCAGATCCTGGTCACGCAGTGTTTTCCGGAGGCGCCCGCCAGCCGCTGCTTCCGCGGGCTGGCTCACGCCATGGTGCTGCAAAGCGAAGCGGCCGGGACGCCCGATACCTTCGTGTGGGACAAGCTTCTCAACCATTGGATTAACTGATGACTTCTCGAATGCAGACGTATGGTTCCAACAGCGGAATAGCCTGCAGGGCCGCCGGCGGCGCCGGCGCCTTGCCCATCAGGGGTACTATCATGCACGAAGCGGCACGCCAAGTAAAAGCCTATGAGGCAGGAATACAACCGGGCCCGAGCCGGGATGAACTCATCCTGGAGCACATGCCCCAGATCAAGTACATCGCGCACCGCATCTCAGCCAAGCTCCCCTCGCACGTTGAATTGAACGATCTGGTGAGTGCGGGCGTTTTGGGCCTGCTGGACGCCGTAGAAAAATTCGATCCCACGCGCGGTGTGAAATTCAAGACTTACGCAGAACTGCGCGTCAAGGGCGCCATACTGGACAGCCTGCGCAACCTGGACTGGGCCCCGAGGTCGCTGCGCAAGCGCAGCAAGGATCTGGAAAAAGTCTACAAGGAGCTTGAGCAGAAACTCGGCCGCCCGGCCTCCGACAAGGAGGTCTGCGACGAGCTGGGAATCTCGTTGGATGAGTTCTACGAGCTTGTGGACCAGATCAAGGGGCTCAACCTGGGGAGTTTCCATGAAATGGCCTCGCAGGAGGATGACAGGAACAGCGAGCCGCTGATCAAGTACATACCGGACGCCCCGCAGATGGATCCCTTTTTTATATTCCACAAATCCGAGATCCGCTCCCTGCTCGGCAGTGCCATCGACGCACTGCCCAAGAAGGAGCGCCTCGTGGTCTCCCTCTACTACTTCGATGCGCTCACCATGAAGGAGATCGGCAAGGTACTCGGCGTGAATGAATCGCGCGTGTCGCAACTGCATACCAAGGCGATGCTGCGGCTGCGGACCAAGCTTCGGAAAATCAAAGGGGACGACAGGATATAGGGAACCGCCCATGGAAAAGATCCTCTCGCAAGATGAAATCAACGCGCTGTTCTCCAACATGTCGGCGGAAGGTGTCGTGGACGGGGAGGCCGCGGCCCACGGCACGGCTCGGGAACGCAACGTCACCAAGTACGACTTTTACCGTTCCGACCTGATTTCGAAAGAACAGATCCGCGCCATTCACGGGCTTCACACCAACTTTGCCCGCAACCTCACTACCTCCCTCTCTGCCTACCTGCGGGGCGTCATCGAGGTAACGCTGCTCTCCGTGGATCAGATCTCCTACCAGGAATTCACGAGGCTCCTGTCGGATCCCACGCTGTTCTGCGGGTTTTCCGTGCAGCCGATGCACGGCAATCTGGCGATGGAGCTCAGCCCCTCAGTGGCGTTTCCGGCCATCGACATGCTGCTGGGCGGGACAGGGAATTCACCCTCCGAGAGCCGTACCCTTACCGAGATTGAGATGCAGATTGCCGAAGGGGTGATCAAGCTGGCTTTGCGTGACCTGGAGGAAGCCTGGCGCCCGATCATGGAGATCAACCCCAAGCTGGAAAAGATGGAAACCAAGCCCCAGATGATGCAGCTCGTGGCGCCGGGCGAGGCGGTCGTCGCCATCCCTTTCGATATCAAAATGGGCGAGCAGACCGGGAGACTTCACCTGTGCATCCCCTCGGTGATTATGAAGATGAATCGTGCCATCTTCGAGCAACAGCGGCACCGCCCGGCGCCTGAAGGCGGGGGCAACGAGTCGGAAAAAATCGGCGATGTCCTGCGCGGCGCGCGGGTAGGCCTGACCAGCGAGATCCACGACCACGCGCTGGTGTTGGAGGATGTGCTGCGTATCAGTGTAGGCGATATCGTTATGCTCAACCATGCCGTGGACGACCCCGTCCAGCTGAACATCGGCGGCATCGCCAAGTTCTGCGGGCGCATCGTCGCGCGGCGGGGGAAGCGCGCCTTCGAAATCTCTCACCCCTATCAATATTGAGGTACGCACGTTGAAAGATTCCATTGCGAACAACCTGACGGGCAAAGAAAAAGCGCTGGAGCCGATGGCACAGGCGCTTGCCGCCGGCCTCACGGAGGCGGCACGCAAGACGCTCTCCGGTTCGGCGGCGGCTCGCTGCCGGAGAATGGAACCGGCATCCCTGCGCGCCCTCCTGAAACCTGCCGCCCTGACCGGCGTCCGTGTCCGGTGGGAAGCCGGCATTGGCGGGAGCGCGCTGATGCTCATCACGGAGCCGGATCTGGCCTGTTTGGCAAGCCTTGCCCCGGGCCGTGAGTCGGCATCGGCCGCGACGGGAACCCCGGAGCTTCCGGAGCGGTACCTCCGGTTCTGCTCGGACGCCGTGGAAGCGGCGGGACGCAGTTTTGCGCAGTCCCATGGCCTGGCCATCCGTGCAGCGGCTCCTGAACTTCTCAATCCGGACGGGCGCAGCGAAGCCCTGGATGGGCTGGCCGATTCCTATGCGGACGCCGTCTGTCTGACATTCGAGATCTCCACGGCAGGGCATCCCCCCTGCTGCCTGCTGTCTCTGGTGGACGGTGAATTGCGGTCGTCGCTGCAGGCGCAGTTGCCCGGTTATGCGGCAACTGCCTCGGCAGGGGCGCCGGCCTCCGGCGCGGCAGGCTCCTCTCCCCAAGGCGGTGAACCGGGACAGACGCACCAAACCAAGTGGAACATGGAACTCATCCTCGATGTGGAACTCGAGGTGGCGGTGTCGTTCGGGGAAACCCAGATGGCTCTGCGCGACATTTTGAAACTCGGCGTCGGCTCCGTGGTCGAACTGGACAAAGCGGTCAACGAGCCGGTCGCCATCCTGGTTAATCACAAGCCGATTGCGCGCGGCGAAGTGGTGGTGGTGGACGGCAACTATGGCGTGCAGGTGCTGGAAGTGGCAAGCACGGCCGAGCGCATACGTTCTCTCGGTTAAGCGGATGGAGCAGACAAAATTGGAAACCGGCGTGCTGTTGACAGGAATGCCCGAGGGACTGGATCTGCAGACCGTTGTCAGTGGCTCCGGCGATCTGCCGGCCCTCCCCGGCACCGCCATGGCCGCGATGCAGATGCTGGATAATCCCAATGTCAACGCCAAAGAACTTCAGACTGTGATCGCCAGGGATCAGGCGCTGGCGGCGCGCATTCTCAAGATCTGCAACTCTGCCATGTTCGGCTTCCATCAGGAGGTCGCGTCGCTGCCGCATGCCATAACGATTCTCGGCTTGGAGCGTGTCCGGTCCATCATCGTGGCCGCCACCCTGCAACAGATGTTCCGTACAGCGGCGGCGAGTAAGGATCTCACCAGCCAACTTTTCTGGGAACATTCATGGGGGGCTGGCGTTGCAGCCAGAACTCTCGCGGTCGCAGCCCGATTCCCGGCGCCGGAGGAGGCGTTTACCTGCGGGTTGCTTCACGATATCGGAAAGATGGTGCTGCTGAAAAACCGCGGCGATCAGTATCGGGATATTCTGAACGACGTGTACCGGGGCGCAGCCAGTTTCCACCAGGCGGAACTCCAGATCTTCGGCTTCTCCCACGCGCACGTCGGTGCCCTTCTGGCTTCCAAGTGGCACTTTCCGGCTCAATTGGTGCAGGGCATTCTTTGCCACCATGACATCACGGCGGCGCCTTCGCACCGTCGCCTGGCCGCGATTACGTCGCTGGCCGATCGCATGATGATCTTTCTGGAAGTCGGATTCCAGAAAGATAAGACCTTGAAACTGGAAGAAGACGTATCCGCGCAGTACCTGAATCTGACGGCCCAGGTTCTGCAGAAGCTCGCAGCGGGCGTAAAGGCCATGACCGTGGCGGTGCCCGGCGTTTCCCACGCCTGATGGGGTGCGCGGCCGGCTGCCGGGAGGTTCCTATGATCTCATGGAACGGATTGCTTGGTTTTGTGGCGGTGGCTGTCCTGATGTCGGTGGCCGGGAGCCTTTGGCTGCATCGCCAATGGCAGCGGCGTTTCCTGGCCTTGAAGCATGAGCTGGCCGAGGTGTCCGAGAACCTGATGCAGATGGCCGAACTGCAGACGGACGTCTATCGTCGGGTTGCCGGCAACCTCAACGACATTGAGGAAAAGGTCCTGGATCTTTCGGTGCCTGCGTCCGAAGGAGTGCTCCCGCTGGAACGCCGGCATCAGGTGATTACGCTGGCACGCAAAGGCGTCGGCGTGGATGAAATTGCCCACCGCCTGAGCATGCCCAAGGGTGAGGTGGACCTGATCCTGAGCCTGCGAAAGTTTGCGAAGGCGACGCCGCATCCGCCACGATCGCAGGGCAAAGTTCAGGAGTATGTCCGGGCATCGTCCTGACCTCCGGGCGGAGCCGCAGGGTTTGCCCAGTGGAGTGGGAAAAAATTGCCGATGCCTGCCATGATTCTGACACATTGCGGGCCGGGTCGCCCTCAACACCATAAGATAGGGCGCGTTTCCCGGCGCCCACGGATGGCATGGAATTTGCAGCAAGATCGCTGGTCACAGCAAACATGAAGCGCTTCCGCCAAGAAGCGCAGGAGCGACAACGTGCATAGTGGCATTTACACAGCGTATTCCGGACTCAAGGCCCAGATGGAGGCTCTGGATGTGCTTGCGAACAACCTGGCCAACATCAACACTGCCGGATTCAAGGAGCAGAAGGCCTTTTTCAGCGCGTTGAACCTGGCCCTGGATGCGCCCGGGGCCACTCCGCTCGAGGAGGCAATCAACACGCACGCCGTCCTTGCCGAGAACGCCTTGAACGCCAGCAACGGGCCCCTGGTCGAGACCCAGCGTGATCTTGACCTGGCTCTGGTGGGCAATGGTTTCCTGACAATCGAAACGCCCGGAGGCGTCCGCCATTCACGCAACGGCAACCTCGTGACCGATGCCAGGTCGGTGTTGTGCACAGCCGACGGGCATCCGGTCCTTGGTGAGGGGGGGCGCATTGTGCTCGGCCCCGGCCGGGTGGAGATCAGCCAGGATGGCGAAATCCTGGTTGCCGGCACGCGTGTCGACCGCCTGAAGCTCGCATCTTTCGACAATCCTTCGGCGTTGCTGCGCGAGGGCAATTCGCTGTTGTCGCCCAACGGCCAGTTGCCAAAGCCGGCATCCGGAACGGTAGTCCGGCAGGGGTATCAGGAACAGTCAAACGTGAACCCGGTGCTGGCCACGGTGCGCATGCTGGAAATCATGCGTCATTTTGAGGCAATTCAGAAGAGCGTCCACCTTATGTACAACGAGATGGATGCCAAGTCGATCGAAAAACTTGGACGATAGGAGACCCTATGCTACGCGCCCTGTATACTGCCGCCAGCGGCATGGAAGCGCAACAACTCAACATCGACACCATTGCGCACAACCTGGCTAATATCAATACCAGCGGCTTTAAGCAACGCAAAGTGCAGTTCCAGGACCTGCTGTATCAAAGCGAGCGCAATGCGGGCACGTCAAGCACCGCCAGCACGGAGTATCCCGTCGGGCTGCAGGTCGGCTTGGGGACCAAGCCGGTCGCCACCCAGATGATCTTCACCCAGGGCGACTATGCGGCGACCAAAAGCCCGCTGGACATGGTAATCGAGGGTCAGGGCTTCTTCCAAATCGTCCAGTCCAACGGCCAGATCGCCTACACGCGCAGCGGCAATTTTCATCTGAACCGGGAAGGCTCGCTGGTAACCCCTGACGGCGATCTCCTGGATCCCCAAATCACCATCCCCTCGGACAATATCGGCATTACCATCGGCTCCGACGGCACCGTTTCGGTCATCCAGGCGGGCCAGACGCAGCCGCAGAAGGTCGGCCAGATAGAGATCGCCATGTTCCAGAATCCGGCCGGTCTCCAGAGTGTCGGCAAAAACCTCTTCCTGCCCACGCTGGCATCCGGCGACGCGATCACGGGCACGCCTGGCGAAGAGGGCCTGGGAACCCTGCTCTCCGGGTACGTCGAGCAATCCAATGTCAGTGTTGTGGAAGAAATGGTCAACATGATCGTGAGCCAGCGCGCTTACGAAGCGAATTCCAAGGTCATCCGCACGGCGGATGAAATGTTCTCTCAGGCCAACAATATCGTGCGCTAAAGCTGAAACCATGCCAGCTTCGAACTCTCTCCTCACACCACGTCCTGCCTGTTTTTCAATCCGGCCACGGGTTCGAACGGTCTCAGGCGCGAGCCTGGTCCGGGCCCAAGGTCCCCGAAGTATCCTTTTCCAATCGGGTACGAGCAGCCGGTCGAACGATGCCCGGCTGTGTCAGGCCCATCCATTGCTGCCCGAAAAAGTATCCTGCCTGCGAGTGGTTGAGGGGAGAGTCCGAAGCTGGTTACTGGCTGCTGCCGTTGTGTCGGCTGTCCTGCCCGGGAGCGGGCTCGCAGCCGCCATCCAGGCGGCGGCCGGCGCCGCACCGCCGGCCGGTGCCGAAGTGCCGCGTGTCATGGCTGCCGCGCGCACACCGGAAGCTGCGGAAATAGCGGCCGTGCTCAAGACTCACCTGGCTGCGGTTTCCCCATGGCACGAGGACGAGATTGAGGTCCGGGCTGTCGACAACCTCGATGGAATCGTCCTCCCGCAGGGCGACATCCGGCTGCGGATTGCCGGCCATGGATTGCCGGCAAACTGGCGGAGCGCACTGATGTCTGTGGAGGCTGTTCTGGAGGGAAGGGTCCTGCGGGCTTTTTGGGTTAAGGCCGACGTGCGCGTGCGCGCGCGGGTGGTTCAGATGGCAAAAGCGGTCCCCTATGGCGTAGCTCTGGGCCCGGAGGATCTTCAGGAAGCCCTGTGCGACATCGAGGACGCGCGCGCCGACTATGTGCGCCGTGTCGGGGACGCGGTGGGCCTGAGCGCGAAACGCGCGCTTGCCCAAGGCGAGCTGCTTAACCGGAGATGGCTGAATGAAAACCGGCTGGTGCGCAGCGGCGAAACCGTGCGCTGCCTGGAACTCGAGGGAGGCGTGCGCATCACCCTTCTCGTGCGCGCCCTTCAATCGGGCAAACTGGGAGACCGCATCCGGGTCAGGAATATCGATTCCGACCGCACGATCACTGCCGTGGTCACAGGGCAGGGCGAAGTGCGAGTCCTGCGTTAAGGAGTACGAAATGGACTATGAAGGCCGAAGGAAAACGAATACGGGGCTGCTGAGCGTCATTATGCTGGCCGGCCTGATACCGGGGTGCGGCCCGAAAAAAGTGCAGGTGACCGCCGCCTCCAGTCTGGGCGACTACGTCGCTGAGGCCATCGCTCAGGCGGCACCGCCGCCAAGCAGCGAGGGATCGCTGTGGGTTTCGCAGGGAGCAAACTCGAACCTGTTCCGCGACTTCAAGGCACGGCAGGTGAATGATGTCGTTACCATCCTGGTGTCGGAGACCACCTCAGCCAATGCTGCCGCGGATGCCGCCAACAGCAAGGACAGCTCTGCCAAGATTGGGATGAACAGCTTCTTCGGCCTCGAAAAGAAAATCAAGGAACTGCCGAACCTGGTCGACGGCAAGAGCAACACGACGTTTCAAGGGAATGGCTCGACCACGCGCGCCACGAACCTTACGACCAGCATGACCGCACGGGTCAAGGCGGTGCTCCCCAACGGATACCTCGTGATTGAGGGAGTGCGCGAAGTCCGCGTCAACAACGAAAACCAGACGATCTACCTGACCGGCGTCGTCCGGCCCGAGGATATCAGCGCCCGCAATATCGTGCCTTCGACCGCGATCGCACAGATGGAGGTCCGCGTTCAGGGCCGCGGGGTCGTCAGCCAGCCACTGCGG
>Ga0316620_10000012_pt1 | contig 102608 bp, 73 predicted proteins | sample OWC_Aug_M1_C1_D5_FD_207651 | JGI IMG/M metagenome (GOLD analysis project Ga0316620, IMG submission 207651) | Wetland soil microbial communities from Old Woman Creek delta, Ohio, United States - OWC_Aug_M1_C1_D5_B | ecosystem: Environmental > Terrestrial > Soil > Wetlands | place: USA: Ohio...
TTTCTTCTTTTGACCCTGGCCCCCCCCATTGGGGGCCCCCCCCCGCAGACGGGGGGGGCCGCCGTCCCGCTCGTCAGGCGGAGGTAGTCCTCACTGAGACGGCGGGAGCGGAATGAAGGAAACCTGGTAATTCGTGCCGCTGAGCACTACCAGGCTGTAGTTGCCGTTGGCGTCGGTTAGGCCAAAGGTCGTGAATGTACTGATCTGCCCGCCGGTGATGGAGGTCGAGTTGGCTGTTATGGCCACGCCGTTTACCGGTCTGCCGCCGCCATCCGTCACTTGCCCTGATATGGTTACCTGGGCAGGCAGGGCCGGAACGGTAAAGTCGAAGCCTGCAGTATCCTGGGCCAGAGTCACCCCGGCGGCAGGCAACGGGAAACTGATCGTTCCCAACAAGGTGGTTCCCTGCGTCAAAGAGGTTCCGACGGTAACCGTGTAGGCAATGCCTTTGGGCAGGATCGCCTGATACTGGGAGGTCAGAAAATCGGCGACCGAGGTGCTGAAAACGGACCTGGCCGAATCGCTAGCACTGACGGTTGCCCCGAGGAGCGGCATTCCCGTACTGTGAATCGTGCCGCTCAGAGTCGCCATCGCAGGCACGGCGAAGGGTGGAAGCGTCGTGTTGCTGCTGACAGTCGCCGAGCCGAGATTCAACAGCCCCAGCGATTGTGACTGAAGGAGCGAAAAGCCGATCGCGGCTGTGAGACCTGCGGTATAGGTACCCGCCGGCAGCACGCCCTGATAGCTGCCATCGGACGTGTTGACACTGAACTGGGCAAATGCAAGGGGATTAGCCGCGGAGTTGAACGAGATCGGCAGGGATGTCAGAGGCGGCAGGTTGTTGAGTCCGGTCACCGTGCCCGACACGTTGAAAAGCGGTACGGCAGGCAGAATGATGTCTTGGGTAGTATCCCCGGAGACCACAACGGAGCCGGCCATCTGGGAAAGGACGGACACGCTCTGTCCCGAAGGCACTCCGTTGGGAGTGAATCCGACCGTGAGATTGTAGGTGCCGCCGGGAAGCAGGATCAGATATCGGCCGGTCTGTGGATTGACCGCTCCAGAATAGCCGCTGCCCGGGCCCGAGCTCGCCGTGACGGTGCTTCCCTGACCGGGTCCACTGACCGTGCCGGTCAGTTTGAATCCTGCGGGAAGCACCTCGTTGAGGATGACGTTGCTGGTCGCGGCGATGCCCGTCTCGGTCTTCGAGAGAAGCGCCGCACCCGGAGCCTTGCCGCTGGCTGTGCCGGAGGCAACAGGCAGGGTGGTATAGGAGAGGGGCGTCGAATTCTGACGCAGAGTGAGCGCGGCGACGCCGCTGGTAGCGCTGATGGCGACCGATCCCCTGAAGTTACTTGTGCCCGAAAACAGCTGGGAGACGAATAGGGCAACGTGCCCCTTGACGGGCAGGTTTCTCGTAACGCTCGAGCCCGTGATCGTGGCGTCAGCGCTCAACAACCGGAAGGTCAATGTCGCGCCGCCGGGACCGTAGAAGGCAACGCCTGTATCAAAGTTGCCGGTGATGTCCACGGGAAGCGTAAAGGAGGTGAGCACGGGCGAGTCCCCGACGCCTGATTCCGTCTGAAAAGCGCCCTGAGGGTTCGATACCGTAAAGATGCCCGATGCGCCGATCGGAACGTTTGAGGTTATGGTTGCGGCGCCGCCGGTCAGATTGCCGGAGCCGTCGGTCTGCAGGAAAAGCGACCCACCGGGAGGCAGGTTGTTGAATGTGAAGGTATCGGCGGTGCCCCGGCCCGAGATCGTCACGCTGAGGGGAGTCCCGGCATCCTGAGTCAGCGCCAGGGTGACGTTGGCCGGGCTCGTGGAAATGTTGAAAATCAGGAACGAGGTCTTAAAGCTGCCGCCTGCATACACACCATTGGCGACATGCGCGAGGTTCAATGTCAGTTTGGTGGAAGCGGTGGAAACCACCGGCAGCGATGTGTAGGACAGGGGGGTCAGGTTCTGCCTCAAGACCATCGCCGCAATGGGAATCGTGCTTTGGATCAGGAGCGTGCCCTGGAAACTCGTGACGGCCGGAAAGAGCTGTCCGGCCCCGGCTACAAACTTGGCGGTATGGCCATGGCTCGCCAGGTTCATCTGCGTTGTGGCGGCCTGCTGGCCGCCGGTGTCGCGCAGAGTCAGGGTAATCGGGGCGTCGATGCCGCTGAAATTGAAGAGCGCCAATCCGGTGTTGAACAGCCCGGTAGTGTCCACCGGGATCACAAAACTCACCAGGGGCTCTGAGCTGCCCACGCCCGATTCGGTCACGTAATTCCCGTTTCTGTCATAAATGGTGAAGATCGCCGAGACCCCGATGCTGGCTGTGGAGGTTACGACCGCGGCTCCCGCAACCAGATTCCCGAGGCCGTCGGTCTGCAGAATCTGCGTGCTCCCGGCAGGCAGCTGAATGGAAAACTGGCTGTTGGTTCCCAAGCCGGTTATTGTCATCAACAGCGGCTGGCCGTTGTCATCCGTCAAGACCAGTTGGGCAGTGGTATCGGTATCACCGTTGTTAAACAGGATGAAGGTCATCCTGAAGCTCCCGTCGCCGTAGTTCCCATTCGCGACGTGAGACAGGTAGTATTGGTTCTGCGCATAGGCGCCGTTGGCGAGGAATAGTGACGCGAAAAGCGCTGCTGCAAGGAGCCTGTACTTCATCGAAGCACCTCCGGTTTGCGTTTGTTGCCATGGAGCACACGATGTTTGATAGCAAAATGAACCAGCCAAACCGGCATACGAATCAAAACCGCAACCAACAACGACGCCCGAGCCAGTTAAAGCTTATCGGAGAAATTGCGCTAATGTAAGTCCTGTGTAGATGCAAAAGAAAGAGGGACAGTCACCTTCCGGTTCCGGCACGGATCCGGTCAAGGGCCGACCAGTAGTTCGCCAGCGCTTCCCGCCCCGCCGCCGTCAGCCGATACTCCGTATGGGGGATCTTGCCGTTGAAGCTCTTGAGGACCTCGACGTAGCCGGCGTTTTCCAGCCTTTCCACATGTGCCGACAGGTTGCCTTTGCTCAGCGCCAGCGCAGACAGCAGGAATTTGAAATCTACCGCACTGACGCCCGAGAGGATCGTCAGGATCCGCAGGCGGGCCGGCTCGTGGATCACGCGATCGAGATCGGTCATGGCTATGTCCCGCCCTCTCGCCGGTCATCGCCGGACGGTTCCGTCCGCGCCAGCTGCTTTACGCTGTGCAGGGCATAGCGGTTGAACATGTGACCCAACAGGGACGTCAACAGGCCATATCCGATCGTCGGAATCACCATGTTCAGAACCGACCACGTGCCGAGGAATACGATCGGCGCTCCGGCCACGATGAGAACGGCATGCAATCCGTAGAGCGCCGGCCACAGCAGGGTGATCCACCCTATGGCCGGCCGCTGCAAAAGGGTCAGCATGACCAGGAACGGAACCATGTACACCGCCGAGACCGGCTGCATGTACCGGTCGGGAAGGTAGCCCCATACCCCGAGGAGCACCGAGGCAAGCAGGCAGGCGCCGAAGCCCAACCCCAGGCCCGTGACCAACCGCCCTCGCCCGGGGGCCCATGTGCGGGTTACCGTGACCCTGCCCTCCCTGGCGTAAAGGGCGCTGGCAATCCGTCCCATGCGTCTAAAGCCCCAGGCCGGGACGGACAAGTAGATGAGCACCGCCAAGGCGACGATCAGCCCGCTCAGGCAGACAGCAAGCATGACTGTATTTCCATTGTGCGATGCCCGTTCCGCTCCGGACGAAAATCCACCTATGGCGGCGCTCAGCACGAGGAATATCAGGAGAAAGACGGCTACTCCCAGGGTGCGGTTCTGAGCATAGACGCGTGTCCACTTGGCGATCTCGCGCGGATCGTCCGTTTGGCTTGGCTTATAGGTGCTCGGCAATGGACTCATAGGAAGCCTTTTTTCAAGAGCGGTTTGGGATACGATAGATCAATATCACATACTAGTTTGTACTACAAACCCGTCTGCGTGTCAAGGAGATTGTGCGGATTTCCATTCAGCGGCCATCGGACAGTCCCGGCGGCAGGCCTGCCCGGTTTTGCTTTGTGCTTAGGTTGATCCAGAAGGATTCGAACAGCTTCGTTCTGAGGCGGGACTACCGGAAATCCAGCAGGCCTTCCCACAGGAGCCTGAGCTCGGTCTTTGGAGCTGAGGGCGGCACCCAGCGGGAGTACTCCTGCCAGGCGGCTTCCACCAGATTGCGTGCCTCCCGGCGCACTTTTTCGCAGGCGCCCGAGCGCATCACCAGCCGGATTCCCTCCTCGCGGATATCCGGACTCAGGCGCAGGTCAGGACGGCACAGTATTGTCCGCAGCCTGTTGCGGTCTCGGGCAGGCAGAAGCTCCAGGGCGCGGAAAATCAAGTACGTCACTTTCCCGCCGGCGAGGTCCTCGCCGCGCTGCTTTCCCCATCGGGGAGGTGCGCTGAAGTCGTTGATGTCATCGATCATCTGGTACGCCAGGCCGAATGCGCGGGCGAAGGCCATGGCCGCGTCGCGCGTCCTTTTCTTCGCACCCGCGATCAGCGCGGTGACTTCTGCCAACCCCTCCACGGGGCCAGCCGTCTTGAGGAGGTACATTTGCCGTATATGGCAGGCCATGGAATCCCTCATCCAATCGCGCAGGCAGTCCTCGGTCAGATGGCGCGTCCAGAAAATATCCTGGCTCTGTCCCAAATGGGCGCACAACATGAGCCGCTGATAGATCGTGCACAAAGCGAGCTTTTGTTTCGCGGTAAGCCGCGGGTGGTTCAGGACCGGAAACAGGGAGAGGAAATAAGCCGTGTTGGCGGCGCCGACGGCGACGTCCGTGCCATAGCGCAGGTGGATGGTCTCGGCGCCCCGGCGGGTCGGGGAACCATCCTGCAGGTCATCGATGATGAGCGAGGCGTTGTGCAGCAGTTCCGGCCAGGCAAAAAGGACGCTGCGGTACACGCTGGAATCCGCTCCGAACGCTTCGAGCATAAGACAGGCAAAGATCCCGCGCCAGCGTTTGCCGTCCCGATCCATCAGGTCCCAGAGGGGTCGCGCCAGCATGTTCCCGTAGGCGGAGGGTTCATAGCCGGCGGCCGCGCCGCGGGTGACAGCAGCCAGATGGCTGCTATCGCTTTGTCTTGGAAGCAGCCGCGCCAATTCTTCATCCACCGGGCCTGCCCATTGGCTGAGGTAGTCCCTGGCGCCCAGAATATACCCGTATCCCTGGCCTTCAAGCCGCGCTTCCCCTGCTACTGTTTTTCCCCGGGATGTCCCTTGCATGATGCCTGCTCCTTCCCATATAGCCCGGATGGAGCCGAAGACCCGAATTTCCTGGTTGTCGGAGTAGGGGAGGAAGTCAAGGCAGGTATCCAGATCCGGAACCTCGAGATGCCATTCCACAGGATATTCGGCCCGGGTGGCGGTACTTTTCCACCAGCGGACCGGTGTCCAGGCAAAGGACTTCGGCCGAAATACCGTGCCGTCAGCCTGCCGGACGATCAGGCTCCGGTGAGACTCTGTCCGGGTGGCCGCATCCCAGCGTCTGAGAACGACCCATGATGAGCCGTCGTTCAGATTGAAGCCGATCCAGTCCCAGCCCAGCGCACGAGGAGCAGAGTCTCTGGTTCGAAACCAGAGTTCGCTTCCGTACTGGTGGTCAAACCACGCTTCGCCGTGTACCGGCACGGATCCGGCAGAACCCTGGAGCTGCATTCTCGGCCAAGTGGCAATCCTCATGCTCTGATCCGCCTCGCCTTCACTGATGACGGCGAGGCGAGGCGACTGCGGCTTGAGCCGCAGTCGGAACTTTCGCCGGCCCCCGGGTTCCGGGAAGGTGAGTTTCAGGCAATCGCCCTTGACAGTGAAGATCAGATCGCCCCACCGGCAGCTGAACGGTGACGGCGTCAGCTCGGGTTCGGTGTCGGGCATTTCAAACTCACGGGGCAGGCCGTAGGATCGCAGTTCGTCGAGGACTGGAGCCGGACAAAACGGGTCCAGTTTGAACGAAGCCGGTGCGGCGGCAAACTCCCCCAGGATTCTGCGATCAATGAGGCTGGCGACACGCTGCCTGCCGGAGGCCGGATCGAATACCGAGATGAGCGCGGCGAATACATCCGGCTTCGGACCCCTTCTTGCGCCCGGGACTCGGACGCGGAACAAGCTGACCATGAAGTAGCGCCGGCGGAATCCCTTCCCCTGCAAGCGGCCGTGAACGAACCACCATTCCACCGGATGGCCGGTTTCGACCCTTTCCTGGGCAACGTCGGTAAGATAAGTCATGCCGATGGAATCGAGCTCGAATCTCTTCTCCGGATGAGCATGGCAACTAGTCCTGTCCAAGGATCCCGGATGGCACTGCGACAGGGAGCCCCGAAGGTCCGGCGAGTATCGCAGGTAATGCAGTGCAAGGAACGGCGTCCAATAACATCATGACCGGGGATCCGATAAGGGTTCAACAGTTATCTAAGTGCCGTTCCTGCCGGTCTGCTCCGAAACCGGGCGCGGTCGTGCCTGCCGGCTGCTCTATTCGCTACGCAGCAAAGCGATAGGACGAAGGCGCGTCGCCCGCCAGGCAGGGTAGACTCCTGCGAGCGAGCCGACCGTCAGCGCCAATCCCACCGCCTGCCAGACCAGTTTCGGCGTGACGTCGGGCTGAATCAGCCCTCCCATCTGCGGATGAACAATGATCCACCTGAGCCCCAGCAGCCCGAGCCCGACACCGAGTGCCGCTCCGGCCGCAGCCATCAGGAAGCCTTCGAGGACAATCGTAACAAGAACACGGCCCGGCCGCCACCCGATCGCAGACAGCAATCCGATTTCATGGGTCCGCTCCGACACCGACATCAGCAGGGTATTCAGCACGGTGACGAAAGCCATGACCAGCGCGATGGTCGAGCTGCTCCAGCTGATGGCCCGGATCAGACGGGTGACATGGGCATTGCTTGCGATCTCACCGGTCTCGGCAAAGGCAATCTCCGGGTGCGCTGCGGACAACCGTGCCTTCACGTCGGCCAGCCGCGCTGGATCCAGCGGGCGATCGATGCGAATGTGAAAGCCGCTGACCTTCCCTTCCCTGCCGATGAGCTGCTGCATCACAGCCAGAGGCATCATGACAGACCGGTCGTCGAGGGCGCTGGCCTGTTTTGAGATCGCGGTCACCGTGAAAGCATGCCCATTGAGGTCCACACGATCGCCGGGCCGTTTCTCGAGAAGGAGAGCCAGGGTTTCGCCGAGCACGACGCCGTCTGTCCGGCCCGGTGCAGGACGTTGCCCTGCTGTAATCGTCATGGACGTAAAGAAGTCGCTGTCCGCAGGCCAGCCGGAGAGCAGAGCCATCTCGCCCGAATCCAGTTCAATCAGGTCCCCCAGGCCGGGAATCACGCTCGTGACTCCCGGCACCTCGGCAAGCCGGGCAGCCAGACGCTCATCGAGAGCCGCGGCAAGCAGATCAATGGACCCCTTCTGGAACGCGAGGATGTGGGTGCCTTTTCCTTCCAGGGAGACCACCCAATTCCGTTCAAGGCCGCGCGAAAACCCCACCAGCGCGAGGAGGCTTGCCAGCGCCGCGCTGATGCCGACGGCCGTGAGCACGGAGCGGAGGGGGTGCCGGCGCAGATTACGGATGGGGAGCATGATGAGCTTCATGGTCGGCGGTCCTGATGCTCATCGCAGACGATCCTGCCGTCCAGCAGCCGAATGATGCGCGGCGCGCGCTCCGATATCTGGATGTCATGCGTTATCACCACCAGTGCGACCCCTTCCTCCCGGTTCAGGGTTTCGAGGAGAGCAAGTATGCCGGCGGCTGTGCACGAGTCCAGGTTTCCCGTGGGCTCATCGGCAAACACAACGCTGGGCGAATTCGCCAGCGCACGGGCGATGGCGGTGCGCTGGCATTCGCCTCCGGACATCTCCGAGACACGATGCCGCGCCCTCTGATCCAACCCGACACGCGCCAGCAGGGATAGTACCCGCTTGCGGCGCAGCGCCTCCCCGCGTACAACGCCGAACATCGGCAGTTCCACATTCTCAGCCGCAGTGAGCCCGGGGATGAGATGAAACGATTGAAAGACGATTCCTATGCGGCGGGCCCGCAGTCCCGTCCACCCGGACGGAAACTTCGGCGTCTGCCCTTCAAACAGAACGCGGCCTGAGGTGGGGTGTTCCAGACCGCTGGCCAGGCAGTGCAGGGTGGTCTTGCCGCTGCCGCTCGGCCCGGTGATCGCCAGGTATTCTCCCGCCTGGATGCTCAGGGACGCGTCGCGGATCGCAAAAACGTCTCCGCGCCTGTAGTGGCGGGTCACTCGGTCCAGGACTATAAGCTCGCGGTCGATACCATCCCCCCTGAGGCCGGCATGAAATTCGGCGACATCTTAGCCTACGGGATCAAAACCGGCAAGCAGATCGAGTCGGGGGAACCCCCGGCCGGCCAGGGACAGGACAACCGGTCACGGTCCCTTTTAAGGAAGAATCGCAAAATCCTTGAGGACACGGAAAAACACGGACGAACACGGTTCGGATCCGCGCGCAGGGCCTGTGCCGGCCGGTGTTCTTCCGTGTCCCCAAAACGCGTCGCTGTATTGATGGAACCCTGTACTAGGTCACCTGAAGGATTTCCGGCATTTCCCGGCTGTCCGGGCCGACGGTGGCTGCCGTGCCATTCGCCTCGATCTCGTCCCACATATGCCGGTTGTAGATGCAGCCTGGGTCTCCGGCCTGCACATCTCCCGTATAGGATTCCGCGCGCGCACGGCATCCGCCGCAGAACATGCGGTAGTCGCAGACGCCGCAGTGATCGCCGCGGTCGTCCCGGTCGCTGAGCACGGCCTCCAGCGGGTGGCTCCAGATTTCCGCAAAGGAACTGCTCCGCAGCTCCCCGAGGGTGCGGGTGGGCATGTAGACGCAGGGATTCACCCGGCCGTCGGGCTGGACGCAGCAATAGCAGCGATGGGCGCCGCAGCCCCCCAGATATTTGGAGACCACCTGCGCCTGCCTGCCTTTGCCCGAGCCGCCGTGCCCCATCGCCGTCATGCCTTCCGGATCCCCGTACATGATGCAGGAGCGGCCGAACTGCGGCGCGGTCGACATCACGCCGATCTTTCCTTCGTTCAGGGTCCGCTGCAGGAGCCGTAACAGCCATTCGCGCTGCTCGACAGTCATCTCTTCGCGGACCATGCCTTTGCCGCGGCCGACAGGGATGAAATTGAAATGGACGAAAGTATCGACACCGAGGGAGATCGCGAGCGCGATCATCTCCGGCGCCTGCTGCACGGTTTCCCAGGTAAAGCAAGTGGCGATGCCGCAGCGGAGTCCGGGAGCGGCGACAACGTTCTGGATCCCCGCGATGCTCCGGCGCCAGGCGCCCGGAACCTGGCGGAAATCGTCGTGGAGCGCCGGATCATTCGAATCGAGAGAAACCTCGACGTACCTGACGCCACGGGCAGCAAGGCGCTCGACGTTGGCTTTCGTGAGCAGGGTTCCGTTGGTGGCGATGGTTACATAAACCTTCTTCCGTTGCGCGTGTTCGAGCACCGCCCAGATGTCGGGATCGCACAGGGGTTCGCCGCCGGCAATGGCGATCATAGGAACATAGCCGTCTGAGAGCTGATCAATCAAATCGAGCTTCTCTGCGCGGCTCAACTCGTCGGCCGTGCGCTTGTGGGTGGCGTTCTGATAACAGTGCCGGCATTTCAGGTTGCAGGCATTGGTAATGTTCCACACAACCAGCAGCGGCGCTATGAACCGCTGGGGCACCGTCAGGCCGTGCACGGCGATCGATCGCGCCGTATTGACAAGCGTGCGCACGGTGGCCTGATGGTGAAAGACCTTTTCGGCCGCGCGGTCGCGCGAGGTCCGCGTCCGGTCGACGAGAATGTCGATCAGTTTATGGACGGCGGCATAGCGGATGCGGTCCCTGCGCGCGGCGGCCGGATTGCGGTAGGAATAAAAAAGGCGCTCGAGCGAAGTGCTGCCATTGGCCTGATCCGTCAGCTTGAGGAGCAGCTTGCGCACCAGGCGCGAGCTCAGGTATTTCTCAAAAACGTGCCCTTCGATCGCAATGGGATGGCTTTGCCTGGCAACGGCTGGGCGACATGCAGTGCGGACGCGAACTCCTTCCGAAGCGTACATTGTACCAACCTCCCGACAGCGTCATCGGTCTCCTGTCCGACAGGTTCTGAATCGCTTGGCGCGGTCTTCCCGCATGCAGGACTCTCAAGCCGGTCCACGTTCTCAACATGGGCGAATCCCGGTTCGAAATCCCTTTTTTAATGATAGCAACACGATTTTTATTGAGCCAGAGGGGGGCGAAATATTTTTCGGGGATTACTCTGTGGTACCTGCCCGGCGTCTATAGCGATAGAAGATCGCCATTCAGATGGTAGGGGCCTCCGGCGGCATTCGCCAGTCACTCTTCCATAACAAGGGATCGCAGGCCTTCTTTTTCGCTCGGCTATTTCCCAACAGGCAGCGCGTGCCGACTTCAAAGGACCAGATCGCCGGCACGACCAGCCGCGCGCCGGCACAGACTCGCTCCAACAACTCGTCCGTGGCCTCGCCGGCCTATGAATAGACCGCCCATGCGACCCCGACCGAACGGTGCTGGCTGCGGACAATTCCCCTGCACCGGGCGCGCTCCCCGAACGCTTGTCTGGGGCGGGCAGCGGAGGTCATCGTTTCCGGCAGTCCCAGTTGCGCTGCGGCAGCTGGCGATCGCGGTCGAAAGGCGGATCCTCGTGTGCCGGGATTTCATCTTCGGGCCAATCGCGCGCCCAGTCGCCCCTGGTTTCTTCATCCGCGTAGTACTTCAGATAGGTCCGGTTGTCCTCGTCGCTGCCCGAACCGACCACGTCGATGTGACACCCGAAGTCCGGATTGTGCGGCATGAGCATGGTAGGTTGGCGCAGAGCTTCCGCCCACAGGTAGCGATAGAGTTCGCGGTCGCTGAGATGATCGGTGTTGTACAGGTAATGGCAGAGCAACGACATGGCCCGGATTAACTCCCAAAGCTTGGCGGTGAGCCGTGCGTCATCCATCTCTTCGGGTGGCGGCAGGTGGACGCCCCCTTCCACCAGGGCATCAAAAAGCGGTCTTTCTTCCTGTTCTTCGAACGCGAGCATGTTCTCGAGGAACTTCTCATGGAGCTCCTCGGGGCAGTTTGGAGCAAATCCCATGCACAAATTCCCGCCCGAGAGCCGCTCGAGCCTCTTTTCCATCTCTTCAATGTGTCGCCGCCGCAATTCATGCTCATCTTGCTCAACGTGCTGTGTCGGCATATTTCCTCCCTGTAGATCCGATAGACAAGTTCCCATCCGGGGTGCCAGGCACCCCATTCCCTCTATCCAACTGCGCACCCTCCTGATTGAGCGAAAAAAAGCGATGGGAAAAAGTGATCCTGGCGGGAGATGAGTGGATAGTGGATGTACTGTGGGGGATCCCCGACCGGAGTTGCCTATCCTCTCTGGGCGCCCATGGTCCCATGGTGGCAGGGGTTTGCGTTGTGCAGGCTCAGTCGAGTTCGAGCCACTTGAACCAGATCGGGTGATTGGCCTTGTACCAATCCAGGACTTCCCGGAGTTTCACCTGATCCGGCAGGGGTATGACATCGGCGGGAATGGCGGCGAAGTGAAGCTTGATGCTGTTGTCGCCGAAATGCTCCAAGGCTCCCGTGCACAGGGTCTGCAGTTCGTTGCGGATCCTTCCCGAATCGGAAATGGTCACGCGCCGCTCCCGGTAATCCTCGCCGCGCAGGAACCGGTTCAGCAAGGGATTGAAAATGAGCCGGCTTTTGCCCAAAGTTTCCAGGAGGCGCAACGTGAAGTGGGTGCGCTTGTCGCCTTTGGGCGTGGACAGGCGCACGGTCACCCTGTAGGTATCCTCGTCCAGTTTGTTGATGCCAGGCGCTCCCGAATAGGGGTCCGGCAGCATGTACCCTGAGATCGCCATCACATCCCACTTTTTGCCGGGCAGGAAATCGTCGGCCGTGAGAGTCCGTTTGTGCAGCGGAATGCCTGCGGTTTTGGCCAGCAGGATATTGTCACGGTACAGCCGGATGGTTTCTTCGTTCAGTTTCCGGCCAAAGATCTTTGTCAACTGATCGCTGAAATCTCCCGCTTCGGGATTCAGGCTCATGATCAGGGGTTCACGCTCGTAGCTCTGCACGAAGGTCGACGAGAAGACCGCAAGGGACACGTCCACGCCGAGGATCGGACAGAGGCTGGCCGCCTGCATCGCCTCCGCCGAAGCCGCATAACCGTCGATAATAAAAACATGGGTGTTTCCATCGGCATCCTGCCAGGGACCTACATGGAAAGTGGGTGCATAGGTCCCGGAATCGGTAAAAACCCGGCCGCCGTTAGGCAGCTGCCAGCCTTCATCCAGGAGGTGAGTGCCCAGCGTCTGCCATTCTTCCCAGATCTTGCCGATGCGGTGCGCGCGGCTTTTCCCGCGCAGCGTCCACACGTGGACATTCCGGTTCTGCAGCCCGGGGTAGCTGTGTTTGAGGCACTCCAGCACCTTGGCGCGCGGCGTGAAGAAATGGATCAGCAGGGACTGCCGCGCGGCGTCGTCCGCCACCTTGCGGGGCAGGACGAGGTTGCCCATGTAGCCCTCGTAAGGCTTGGTCATGCACAGCGGCTGGTCGAAGACGTGGAGCACGGTCATGGGTCCCGTCACGGCGCCCTGCGCGAACCGGGAGGTGTTCTCCAGGGTGTCGATCGCCGCGCCCCAAACCCTTATGCCGGCGCTGTTGAGATCCTGATAGAAGTTGTCCCAGGTGTACTTCCTGGAATTGATCAGCTGGCGGACGCGGATTTCGAGGAAACGGGCGACCTGGGGCCGCGCGTAGATCCTGCCGAACCCCAGCAGCGGATTGGCACCCATTTCCGGTGTTTCCCCGGCCTTCGGCATGAGGCCTTCCCCCAGGCACACCATGATCGCGTGGTTTTCCGGCAGGGAGCGGGACAGGTACCAGAGGGACTCGCTCATCGCGTACGCGGAGATGGCATCGGCGTCCTTTTTGACCTGGTTGAGACCCTTCTTGTCCAGGTTACGTCCTTCGCCATAGCGCCCGAAGAGCTGCGTGCCCAGGGCTGTCACGGCTGCCGTCATCATGAACATCCGTTCCATCCTGGCATCGACGAACGAGATGCTGTCCTGCAGTTTTGACTGGTGCTCGCCGGTGATCCATTCAACCTCGACATCTTCCAGCCACAGGTGAAACCGCCCCAGGAGCGGACTGGTGTCGAAGGCCCACTGGGCAACCCGATTCCTCTTCTGAGCAGCGTGCTGATCCATAATCCGGTCCTTTCCCCTTGAGCCGAGCCGAAACCGTTTCCGCACGGTCCCGTGTATTATATATTTCGATCGACTGCAAGCGGTTCACAAAGATCTCAGAGGAGATCACCCATGACACCTACCACGCAACCGGCAGCCGGGCTTCGCAGCGGCATGGTGGCGGTGGCCGGCGTGCCGTTTGACGAATACTCGTCATTCATCAAGGGAGCGGCTGCAGCTCCCGCACAGATCCGCGCCGCCCTGCTTAGTGATTCCACCAATCTCTGCACCGAGAGCGGCCTCGACCTGGCATGCCGGGACGGCTGGCTGGATATCGGCGATTTTGTTATTCCAGGCGGAACGGATCCGATATCGGTCATCGAATCGGCCGTTGCGCAATGCCTGTCCGGGGGTGCACGATTGCTGGCTCTCGGCGGAGATCACTCCACCACCTACCCGATCATCAAGGCTTATGCCCGACAATACCCCCGGCTGGCAATCCTTCACCTGGACGCCCACTCGGACCTGTACGACGAGTTCCAGGGCAACCGCTACTCGCACGCCTGCCCGTTCGCCCGCATCATGGAGCAGGGGCTGGTGCAGCGTCTCATGCAGGCCGGCATCCGCACGCTGACTCCGCAACACAGGGAGCAGGCGGAGCGCTTCGGTGTGGAAATCCTCGAAATGAAGGACTGGCGCGCTCCGCTGACCCTGTCCTTCGACATGCCGCTGTACTTGTCCATCGACATGGATGCGCTCGATCCGGCTTTCGCGCCCGGCGTCAGCCATCCCGAACCCGGCGGCTTCGCAACGCGGGATGTGCTCGCCGTCATTCAGAACGTCCGTGCCGATATCGTCGGCGCCGACATCGTGGAGTTGAATCCCGCGCTCGATCCTTCCCGCGCAACTGCCAGGGTGGCGGCCAAGTTCCTTAAGGAAATTCTCGCGCGCATGCTGCCGAAATCCGGGAGGTGAAGTGCGGCATCGACGAATCGCTGGAGGATTTCTGTCCGCGGAGGAACGCGGACATACGCCGACATGGACAGAGGCAGCCCATGCAAAGGTGGGGAAAACTCCGCCGGCGTTGTTCCGCAGCCAAAACCGTTTTTTCGAGGTGTCTGCATCCACGGCGCCGGGATATGTGCAAGCCTTAGGCTTGGGTATGGCTCTGATTGCCTTCCTTTGGCCAAAAACCGGATCCCGTATCAGAGAGTGCGTCCCGGCAGGGAGGGCCTGCGGCGGAACTTTTTGGGAGCTGCGGTTGTCCAACCGGGCATGACGAAACTCGATTCCGGGAAGGCCGTCAACGCCAATCGCAAGGCAACCTGGATTGCCGCAGGTTCGCGATGACTGCCAGAGGCAAGTTCGTCCTGATCGCATCGATCGTGTTTGCGGTGGACCTGCTGACCAAGCACGCCGTCAGTATGCTCCCGCACCTGCACGGGGCGGCCCTGATCCCCAATTTCATGAATGTGGCCTTCGAGGCCAATTCCGGCATCTTTTTTCGCCTGCTGGACGGGCCGGACTCGGTCTGGAGACAGTACCTGCTGGCAGGATTAACCCTGGTTCCGGTTTTCGTCATCACCATGGTTCGCGTGCACCGGTCTTGGGCCCGGTCATGGCCGCAGGCAGCTCTCGCATTGATGACCGGCGGGTTGCTGGGCAATTTTGCGGACCGGATCCTGCACGGGGCAATCATTGACTTCATACAGGTACACATAGAGGACTCACCCTATTACCCCACGTTCAACATCGCCGACCTCGCCATCACGATGGGCATGCTGCTGTTTCTGCTCTATGTCCCGGCGACTCTCAGGCGGCGGACAGGTGTGCAACCAGGATCCTGATTCCGATGGCGATGAGAATCAGGCCGCCCAGGACCTCCACGCGCTTCCCCCATACGGCGCCGATCCGCCTTCCCAACAGCATCCCGACCGTAGTGAGGCCGGACGCGACGATTCCGATGGTAAGCGCCGGCCGCAGAATCCGCATGCCGATCACTGCCAGCGATATGCCGACCGCCAGGGCGTCGATGCTCGTGGCGACCGAGAGCAGCACCAGGTCCCAGCCCGAGGTAGGATCGCCGGCTCTGCGCGCCTCCCCGGTTCTGTCCAGGACGCCCGCAATCATCTTGCCGCCGACAAACGCAAGCAGGCCGAAAGCAATCCAGTGATCATAGGAAGCGATGTAGCGGTGTACGGCGGTGCCGGCCGCCCATCCCAGGGTCGGCATCAAGGCCTGGAACAGGCCGAAATGGAAGGCCAGGCGGAATACATGGCGCCCCGTCATCGGCGTCAGCGCAAGCCCCGTGACGATGGCCACTGCGAAGGCATCCATGGCAAGGGCAAAGGCAACGGCAAGAAGGCTCAACCAGCTCATGACGGGAGTTCCCCCTCGGGATCCGGTTGCAAACGATACGGGCTCCGACCGGACTAGACAAGGGGGATTATATCCCGGTCTGGAGGCGGCTGCTGTGTTTCACGATGACCGCAAAAAGCTCGTCAATGAGATCGGCCGGCAGTTCGAGGGCATCTCCCCATTCCCGGCGCTGGAGCATCATCTGCCTTTCGCGCCCGGCATCAAACACCGGAGCTTCCTGACGCTTTTTCAGCCTGCCGATCCTGGCGGCCGCTTGCATGCGCTGGGCGATTATGGCGAGGATTTTCTGGTCGTAACCGTCGATCAGGGTGCGGAAATCGAGCTTCTGCATCCTGGCGCGGCTGTCGGCGCCCATTTTGCGGCGGCGACGGGCGGCTTGTTCCCACGCCGGGGCAGCATCGCCGGATCCCATGGCGGCGCAGAGTTGCGAGAGGCAGCCGGCAAACCGCGCGTGCGATTCCCGGATGGCTTCCTGATTCGTCTCCAGGATTCCCCTCCAGACGCTGAATTCGGATGCCGCGAGCCGCGTCATGTCGAGAAAGCCGCGGCCGGCGAGGGTTTCGAGCATGTTGTGCGTGGCGTCTGCAGCCAGGGCAGCCTGCATGAGCGCCACGGCAATCAGCTGAGGGAGGTGGCTGATCATCGCCATGATCCGGTCGTGCTCTTCGGGATCCATGGTGATCGGCCGCGCCGGCAGGCTCTCGACCAGATCCATCATCAGCAGCATGGCGTCAGCCGGCGTGTCCGCGTAGGGACAAAGGATATAGACGCGGTCTCGGAACAGCAGGGGATCGGCTGCCTCGACCCCGGAGCGCTCCGATCCTGCCATGGGGTGGCCGCCGATGAAGTGAACCTCGGGCGGCAGAATCGCCCGGGCTCGCGCCATGACCAGCTTCTTGGTGCTTGCCACATCCGACACAACCGTGCCCGGCCGCAAGAGAGTGCGGCCGGACGCCAGCGTTTCGAGAATTGCCGGAACCGGCATGGCCAGCAGGACGACCGAGCTTTCCGGCAGGTGCTTGCCCATATCTTCCAGAGTGCCGGTTTCCGCTGCCACTCCCGCCTCAATGATGGCCGGCAGACGGTCTGCCAGATCGAGGCAGACAACGGTCCAATCCGGCTTCCGCCGCCTGAGGGCAAGTGCAACGGACCCGCCTATGAGGCCGCAGCCGAGGATGGTGATCTTGATCCTGCCTGTTTCACCTGGATTTTCCAAGACGCCTCCCTATGGTGGTCGCGATGATCCGGCAACGATTCATCAGTGTTCCGAACTCCTCGAAGGTCAGCGACTGCGGCCCGTCAGACAGGGCCTTGTCGGGATCAGGATGGACCTCGACCAGGATGCCGTCCGCGCCGGCCGCAACCGCTGCTCGGGCCATGGGCACTACAAAGCGGCGGTCGCCGACCCCATGGCTGGGATCCACAATTACGGGCAGATGCGACAAGTGCTTGACCACAGGCACGGCGGAAAGATCCAGAGTGTTGCGCGTTGCGGTCTCGAATGTTCGAATGCCCCGCTCGCAAAGAATGACGTCGGAGTTCCCTGCCGTCAGGATATACTCGGCACTCATCAGCCACTCCTGGATGGTCGCCGCCATGCCCCGTTTCAACAGCACAGGTTTCCCGGCCCGCCCGAGCGCGGTCAGAAACGGATAGTTCTGCATGTTGCGGGCACCGACCTGCAGCAGGTCGGCATACTCAGAAACCACGTCGATCTGCTCTATGCTCATGACCTCCGAAACCACCGCTAATCCATGGCTGTCGGCGGCGTGGCGCAGCATCCGCAATCCCTCGACACCCAATCCCTGGTACGCATATGGCGATGAGCGCGGCTTGAACGCCCCGCCGCGCAGGATGCCGGCGCCGCAACGGGCGACCCATTCGGCGCATGCCTCGATCTGAGCTACATCTTCGACCGAGCAGGGTCCCGCCATCACTGCCACTTCCGCCCCCCCCACAACCGTCCGGTCCCTGACCGCCACCGCCGTGTTTTCCGGATGGAACTCACGGCTTGCCAGTTTGTAGGGAGTGGAAACCGGCACAACATTGCGGACGCCGGGCATCAGCGCGAACGCATCCATGTCCAGGCGGCTGCGGTCGCCGACGACACCCAGTACCGTGTGCTCCGCACCGTCGGACCGGTGCACCTGCAATCCCGCGTCGCGGATGGCCTTCTCCAAGGCACTGATCTGGGCATCTGTCGCCTTGGTCTCACATATGATGATCATTAGCTCACCCCCAAAATGCGAACGGCCCGCCTAACCCGGCGGGCCGCTTCGTGCTTTCTGTTCCGTTTCAGGAAAGGAAAGGCGTACCCGTCAGGGGATCCGATCGCGTGGGCCGCAACAATAGTAGCAATAATAGAAACGGACCATCTGGTTCCTTCCCTTTCCTGCCATCATAACAATAATGGACGCGGGGTCACAGCAAAAAAACATGCCAAATGGCACCGATTTATCCCGACCGAACACATCGTCATAGCCGTCATTTCGGGAGTGCTTCAACCCCAGACCCGCTCCGCATCGCCACAGGTGCAAGCCACAACGACGGCCGATTTCTTTCTTTGCTCCGTCCATCGAAAACCTGGCGTCGCAGGGAAGGATCCGCTATCATTTGAAGTTGCATTTCATTATTATTTCACTGCGTTCGGACTGCAAGCTGGAAAGCATGACGGCTGAAACAAAGTGTCCTGCCAAAAAAGTGGTTCTGGTCGGCAATCCCAATGTCGGCAAATCTGTTATTTTCAGATTGTTGACGGGAAACTATGTCATGGTTTCCAATTATCCTGGTACGACGGTGGAGGTCTCCCGCGGCAGGACTACCGTTGACGCGGTGACCTATGAAATCGTGGACACGCCGGGAGTGCACAGCCTGGTCCCCCAGTCCGAGGATGAACGCGTGGCGTGTGAGGTCATACTGCGGGAGAACCCGGATCTGATTGTGCAGGTTGCAGACGCCAAAAACCTGCGCCGTACCCTCCTGATCGCCAGCCAGTTGGTCGAATTCGGCATCCCGATGGTCCTTGTGCTCAACATGATGGATGAAGCTCAAGACCGGGGCATCGAACTCGATACGCAGGGGCTGTCAGACCTCCTGGCGGTGCCGGTCGTTGAGACCGTAGCAATCTACTCGCGGGGTCGCAGGCAACTGCTGCAGGCCATGCAGAATTCCTCGCCGCCCAGGAATCCGCTCTGGAATTCCTCTCCTGCGCGGCATGTTGCCTCCGCGCTGAACGGTGCGTGTCCCGTTCCGGGAGCTCTCGCCGCGGAATGGCTGGCTTTGGAAGATGCGGGCTTTTTGCGCAGCCTGGAATCGGTTCTGGGTCGGCCTGTTCTGGACCGGCTCGAAACGGCGCGGCGGTCTTACGCCGGAACATCGAACCGGTCCTTAGCCAGGGATGTGGCCGGGAGCAGAAATGAATTCCTGGAGCTTTCGGTGGCCGGCTATGCAAAAAAACGGCAGCGCAGCCTGCTCGAAGCCGCCGACAATCCCGCATTGAAAATCTGGCTTGCACTCCTGGGGATTGGCATTCTGTTTTTCCTCTGGAACGAGTCGGGCAGCCTGAAGGGTATCTGGACACCCTATAGTGCGGCAACCGCGCAATTGGCCGGGCTGGCGGCCAGTGACCACGGCGCTTCTGGGTTCTTTTCGGCGTTGCTGTTTTCGCGGGCTTCGCCCGGCACGGGGCGTTTCGGACTGGCGTATGAGGCTCTGCACTTCTCGTTTTTCCTGGCCCCGGTCATCATTCCCTTCGGGGTATTGATCGCGCGCAGCCGCCGATTTGCGCAGGAGGTTGGTGTTCTTACGCGGCGCGCCTCGACCGGCCTCCCTATTCTCGTCCTGGTCTTGCTGCTGTTCTATGAATTCGTGGGCTATACAGGGGCCCAGACTCTGGTCGGCTTGTTCGAAAACATCGTTTTTGGACGATTCCTGATCCCGTGGATCCGAGGGTTGCTGCCGTCCGGATTTCTCAGTGAACTGATGATCGGTGAGTTCGGCCTGGTTTCCATGGGTCTGACCTATGCCATCGCCATTGTGCTGCCGGTGGTGGCCACCTTTTTCATCGCCTTCGGCCTCCTGGAGGACAGCGGCTACCTGCCGCGGCTCTCGATTCTTACGGACCGCGCCATGCGCATGATGGGACTCAACGGCAAAGCGACATTGCCGATGGTGCTGGGCCTGGGTTGTTGCACGATGGCAACGATCACGACGCGGGTATTGAATTCACGGAAGGAACGGCTCATTGCCACGCTGCTTTTGGCTTTGGGCATTCCGTGCTCCGCGCAGCTCGGGGTGATTCTCGGCATTGCCGCGGGATTCTCCCCGGTTGCGACCTTGACCGTGCTCGGTGTAGTTGCCTCGCAGCTCCTGCTGGTCGGCTTTCTGTCTTCCAAGCTGATCCGCGGGCAGCGGAGCGAATTCATCGTCGAAGTTCCCCCGATCCGCTCCCCGCAATGGAAAAACATCGTGCTGAAGACCGGCTATCGTGTTCTGTGGTATCTCAAGGAGGCGGTGCCTCTTTTCCTCTATGGAACTCTGGCGCTTTTTGTCCTCGACAAGGTCGGGGTGGCAGGACAGAGCCTGCTGGCATGGCTGCAGAAGGGTCTCGCGCCGATCCTCACGGGGCTGCTGCATCTTCCGCCGGAGGCGGCGAGTGCATTTGTTCTGGGCTTCTTGCGCCGCGACTACGGGGCCGCCGGCTTATTCCAGCTTGCGCGCACCGGAATGCTGAACGGTCAGCAGGTTGTCGTCAGCCTGATTGTCATCACCCTCTTCGTCCCTTGTCTGGCGAGCTTCCTGGTGATTGTCAAGGAACAGGGCTGGAAGCGTGCGGCAGCCATCACTGCATTCATCGTTCCCTTTGCCATCGGAGTCGGCGCAGCCGTCAGCTGGTTGCTGCGCGCGTTCCGCATAACTTTTTAGAGGCAATCTTGCGGGATCCCGCGTTTCAGGCGGGAACATCAGCACCGGCGGAAGGATTGGGATATGGAGGACACGGAACACAGCACGGCGAGGTTGCCTGAGCATCTGGGCGAGATCCTCGAAATACTCTGGACCATGGAGGAAAAGGGGCAGGCGACGTTTGCGGGAACCCTTCATGAATCGGTGAATGGAACGGGGACCGATTTTCTTGCGGCAATGCTGCGTGAGAACCTGGTTGTTGTCGACGAGGCACACCGCGTGCGCCTTGCCAGGGGCGGCCGACGGCTCGCGGAGCAAGTCATCCGGCGGCACCGCCTGGCGGAGCGGCTAATCTGCGATGTCCTGGGTTCGCATGTGGACGAAAGCGAGAACGCAGCTTGCGAGTTTGAACACATCCTATCCGAAGGAATTACCAATTCCATATGCACTCTGCTCGGCCACCCGCAATATTGCCCTCACGGGCGGCCGATCCCTCAGGGCGATTGCTGCCGCAAAGCCGAGGCCGAGCTTCATCCCATCCTCGTTTCCAGCGATCAACTCGATGTCGGCGAGACCGCCACCGTTGCCTATCTGAGCGCGCAAGAACACACCTGGGTGCTCCGGCTGTCCGCCCTGGGCATCGTCCCCGGCAATCACCTCAGGCTCTTGCAGAAGTGGCCAAGCTGTGTGCTCCAGTGCGATGAGACCGAGATCGCCGTCGAGCGGGATGTGGCCAGGAACATCTACGTCCGCCGCCGGGCCGGGTCGCACCATTAGCCTGGATTATTCATGGGGGATCCTGATGGCAGCATTCCGGATATGCCGGGTTATTTGGAGGGCGAGATCTCGCATGCAATCTTTGTCAGGTGCAGGCGGGCTCGAAAAACGCGGCTCTTGACCGTGCCCTCCGTGACTCCGGTGGCTCTGGCCACCTGCTGGTAGCTCATCCCGTGAAGATCGCGGAGGATCAAGGCCTTTCTCAAAGCGGAGCTCAGACCGACGAGAATCCGGGACAGATTTCGGCTCGCCTCCATTTGCTCCAACGCCGCCGACGGGCTTGGTGTCGTGTCGTCCACAAGATGCAGCACCTCCAGTTCCCTGCTGCCGAGCAATGGATTCGCACGCCGTTTCTTCCTGTAGTGATCGATGGCCAGATTCCGTGCCACGCTTATTATCCAGCCCTGAAAACTACCCGTATCCGATCGGAAGCTTCTCAGACTCAGGTAGACGCGCACGAAAACTTCCTGCATGAGATCCTCGGCCTCCTCAATGTTCCTCTCAAAGCGCAGGCAAACATTGAAGATGCGCTTCCCGTATTTCCTAACCAGGGCCTCCCAGGCATCCTCTTTCCCTTGAAGGCAGGCCTGGACCAGAAGGGTATCCGGATCAGGAAAGCTCTCTTCGATCATGGACATGAGCCTTTTGACGATTTCGTCCTGCCTGCCGACGACGGATTGATTCTTTCGGGCACAGGTTATCGGCAACCATCTTACGGGACCATCCAGTGAGTGTCCTGAGGGGACCCCAAGGAAACACTTAAGTTTTCACTAGGAGCGCTGATGATTTTCCGGATGCACCCCGGGCGAATGGTGTTACAGTCTCGCTTATTTCGCGGGCAAAGGAGAATTTCATGACAACGAATCAGACTCCTGGGCTTCTTGGATCCTACCCACGTTCCTTCTGGGTGGCTAACGTCATGGAGTTGTTTGAACGGGCCGCCTATTACGGCATGAACTCTGTTCTGGCGATCTATCTCAGCGACTCTGTGACCAAGGGCGGTTTGGGCTTTGCAGAAGAAACGGTCGGTTTCCTGCAAAGTCTCATCTATGCGCTGACCTATATCGTGCCCATTCTGGGAGGCGCTCTCGCAGACCGGTACGGTTATCGCAAGATGCTGATCGTTGCGTTCTCGCTGCTGGCCGCCGGGTATTTTATCACCGGCCATATGAGCCTGTTAGGCACGGTCTTCATCAGCCTGTTGGTCATGGCTACCGGTTCCGGGCTTTTCAAGCCCATTATTTCGGGCACGATCGCCAGGACCACGACAGAGGCGAATTCCGGTTTCGGCTTCGGCATCTATTACTGGATGATCAACCTCGGAGCGTTCCTGGCGCCGTTGGTTGTGACCTACCTCAAGGGCTTTTCCTGGAGCTACGTGTTTACGGCGTCCGCGCTCTATTGTGCCCTCATGCTGTTGCCCGCGTTGTTTCTGTACCGTGATCCGCCCAAGCCTGCGAGCGTCAAAAAGCTCGGCGAGGTCCTGAGTTCGGCGGTCATGGTCCTGGCGGACGCCCGGTTCATGCTCATGATCTTCGTTTATTCGGGGTTCTGGATACTCTATTTCCAGAACTTCGGCTCCGTCCTGTGGTATTTGCGGGATTTCATCGACAAGACGCCGGTAAACCAGTTCTTTGCCCGGCTGGGGATCCCCTTCTCATTCGATCCCGCCCATGTCACGAGCATCAATGCGGGCACGATCATCCTGCTCCAGGTGGTTGTCAGCCGGGTGGTGAAAAACCTGAAGCCGTTGCCGACCATGATCGGCGGCCTGGCGATCGGCGCCCTCGGTTTTATCTGCCTGGCTTTTGCCGCCGATGCCTGGGTTTTTGTTTTGGGGATTGCGGTGTTCTCCATCGGGGAAATGACGGCGCACCCGAAATACTACAGTTACGTCGGGCTCGTCGCGCCGGCTGACAAAAAGGCCGTGTACATGGGGTATGCGTTTCTCTACGGAGTGATCGGCAGCCTGGTGGGGGCGAGCGCCGGCGGCGCGCTGTATGCCTCGCTGTTGAAGCCGCTGGTCGGGAAAACGGGAGTGGCGGGCGAGTTGACCAGATTCTGGCTGATGTTTGCCGCCCTGGACCTCGTCGCCCTGATAGGGCTGCTGCTCTACAACCGCTTCTTTGCCGTGGAGACGCCCGCCGCCGTGAGCTCGGCAAGAACCATCATGATCGGCATCTACATCGGGCTGATCCTGCTCGGGGGCTGGTTCCTGGTTGATTCCCTGTCCGTATCGCCACCGGCATACCGCACCATGGTGCAGGCCGTGATCATGCTGCTGATCGGCATCGGCGGCATTGCCATCAGCCTGCGCAAGAGGGAAGGCCCGGCCTGACCGAGATCGAGCCGGCTTCGTTCCCGATATTTTTGGAACTTTTCACAGTGAATTTTGTAAATATCTATGCACAGGAGCAGCCCGGGCGCTCTATTCAACTGCCCGGAGGAACCGAGGTGGATATGGAGCGTAATCGGCATTTGGCGAAGATGCTGTCGATCGTCGCGGCCGCGATGGCCTTCTTGAGCTTGATCATCGGTCCGGCGGGCCCGCTGCGGGCACAGGCCGAACCGCAGGCCCAGGCCGCGGCGCCGCCGCTTTCCTTCGAGGTGGCCTCCATCAAGCCGAGCGAGGCTGAAGCGAACATGATAAGGATCGGCGCCTCCCCCGGCGGAAGATGGACGGCTTCTGGCATAACTTTGAGGATCCTGATCCAGCAGGCATACGACATGAGGGATTACCAGATCTCAGGTACACCCGGCTGGGCGTCCACCGACCGGTACGATATCGTCGCAAAGGCGGAAAATCCGAACCCCACACGCGAGCAGATCAGGGAAATGCTCAGGTCGCTTCTGGCAGAGCGCTTCAAAATGAAGGCCCACCTCGAAACCAAGGAGCTCCCTATTTATGCTCTCGTCGTGGGCAAGGGGGGCCACAAACTGAAATTGTCGGAAATCCAGCCGGTCAAGGAGGGTGCGCCCCCGGATGCGCCCAAGACCACCGGCCACATGACGGGTGGCGCCGGAGCCGGCGTCTCTGCGGGATCGGGCGCCGGCGGCGGCGTCTCAGCAGGCACAGCGGACAGCGTCAAGCGAGGCGCTCAGATGATGCGCATGGGCAGAGGACAATTGAACGCCCAGGGTGTAGCCATCGCCGGCCTCGTCGGCATGCTCGCGCAGCAACTGGGCCGGCCCGTGATAGACAAAACGGACCTCAAGGGGAATTACGACTTCGACCTGGAATGGACGCCGGATGAAACCCACCGCATGATCGGCCCCGGAACCGGGACTGAAGCGCCGATGCCGGCGGATCCTTCAGGCCCATCCATCTTTACTGCGGTCCAGGAACAGCTGGGACTCAAATTGGAAGCGCAAAAAGGCCCGGTTGACACGCTGGTGATCGAATCCGTAGAAAAGCCCTCCGGCAATTGATCTTCGGAAAATGGGACTCCTGACCAATCAGGCGAAGGAATTGAAACAAAAAATAGCAGGAACGCCACGGATTCCACAGATTTCTTCCTTGATAGGCGGGTGCCGTGATCGTCCCCTGTTAAATGGTTTCCGTGAAATCCTTGGGATCCGTGGCTGCTTTTGTTTTGGCTCTATGCTCTTGCACACCCTTCTTCTTGCGACTCTGATGACCACTTCCGCACTCGCGGCCGAGCATCACGGTGTTGTCAGATTCAGCGGCCTGCCTGTGCCGGGCGCTACGGTTACGGCGCTGCAGGGCGGGAAGAAACTCGTCACCATCACCGGGCCGCTCGGCGATTATTCTTTCCCGGATCTTTCGGATGGTGCCTGGACAATTCAGGTTGAGATGCTCTGCTTTGCGACGGCCAGGCAGGAAGTCAGTGTCGGGGCAGGTGCATCGGCCGTGGAATGGGATTTGAAGCTGCTCTCCCTGAGCGACATCCATGCCGAAACCCGTGCGCCTGCCCGGCCGCCGGCGCCGGCCGCGAAAACGACGCCGGGCGCTGCGCAGGAATCCCGCTCCATTGCGGGCTCAGATCTGAAGCAGGCGGCCTCGCCGGGGGGTTTTCAGCGAGCCGAGCTGAATGCTGCCGCCAATCCGCCGGCGGGCGGCGCTGCACCCGAGCGCGACACCGGATTCTTTGCGAACCAGAGCGCCGAAGATCTTGCTCAACGGGCGTCCGACAGCTTCCTCATCAGCGGCAGCACGAATAACTCCGCCAGCTCCCCCTTCGGGCTCATGCCTGCTTTCGGCAACGTCCGCAAGGGTCCGGCGTCGCTGTACAACGGAAGCATAGGCCTTGTCCTCCATAGCTCCGCTTTCGATGCCCGTTCCTATTCTTTGACGGGGCAGGACACGGTGAAGCCGGACTATAGCCGTTTGACCGGAACGGTGTCATTCGGCGGCCCTTTGAAAATCCCCCGCCTGCTGAAGAACGGCCCGGTGTTTTTCGTCAGTTACCAGTGGACACGCAACCGGAATGCCACGACACAGTCCGGCCTGATGCCTACCGCAGCCGAACGCCATGGCGATTTCTCACAGTCCGTAAACGCTCCCGGGCGTCCCGTGGAGATCATCGATCCTGCGACGGGGCTGCCTTTTCCCGGCAACGTGATTCCGGGCGACCGCATCAGCCCTCAAGCCAGGACCCTGCTCGCTCTCTTTCCGCTGCCGAACTTTCAGGGCAGCGGCCGGTATAATTACCAGATCCCGATTGTCGGAGCCGCGCACCAGGACAGCCTGCAGACGCGCCTCAGCAAGACGCTCACGCGCAACAACCAGCTCTCCGGAACCTTCGACTTGCAGAGCATCCGAGGTGACAGCCCGAATCTGTTCGGCTTCCTCGACAAGACCTCGTCCACCGGCCTGAACGCGGGCGTCAACTGGCGACACCTCTTCACGATGCGAAGGCTTTTCAACGTCGCCTATCAGTACAGCCGGCTCGCCACCCGCACGATACCGTTCTTCCAGAATCGCCGCAATGTCTCAGGCGAGGCCGGGATCCCGGGCAACAACCAGGAGCCGGTGAACTGGGGACCGCCGGAACTGGTTTTCGCCGGCGGCATTACCACCCTGTCCGACGGGCGGCCTTCCTTCAACCGCAATCAGACGAACGCCTTGACCTACTCGATGTTCGTGGGTTTCGGGCGCCACAACCTGACGTTCGGCGGCGAGTACCGCAGACAGCAATTCAACTACCTGTCGCAGCAGGATCCTCGCGGCACGTTCACGTTTACCGGAGCAGCGACGCGAGGGCTGGCAGATGGACTCCCTGCGGCAGGCACCGGCTCCGACTTTGCCGATTTCCTTCTGGGCGTGCCGGCCACAAGTTCCATCGCCTTCGGCAACGCCGACAAATACTTCCGCGCTTCGTCCTATGCCGCTTATCTGACGGACGACCTGAGGATCAACTCGGGATTGACGATGAATGCGGGAGTGCGCTGGGAGTACGGTTCCCCCATCACCGAACTCTATGGCCGCCTGGTGAACCTTGACATCGTCCCTGGGTTTGCGGCGGCGGCGCCTGTTCTGGCAAGCCAGCCGGCCGGAGCGGTCACGGGCCGGAACTATCCCGATTCCCTCATCCATCCTGACAGACTCGGCATTCAGCCGCGCATCGGGATTGCCTGGCGGCCGCTGCCCGCGTCTTCGATGATCATCCGCGCCGGCTACGGGATTTACTATAATACCTCCGTCTATACGACGATTGCGCAGATGATGGCTCAGCAGCCGCCACTTTCCCGGACGCTGAGCGTGCAGAACAGCGCCGATCATCCGTTCACCATGGCAGACGGATTCACCGTTTCTTCATCGGGCACTGCCAACACATTTGCCGTCGATCCGGACTTCCAGGTCGGATACGTGCACAGCTGGCAACTCTCGATCCAACGCGACATGCCGGGTGCTCTCGTCATGACGGCGACCTATCTCGGCGCCAAAGGAACGCGGGGCGTGCAGCAGTTCATGCCCAACACCTGGCCGGCCGGCGCGTCGAATCCTTGTCCAATGTGCCCGGCGGGCTTTGTGTACATGGCGTCGAACGGCAATTCGACCCGGCAAGCGGGCCAGATCCAGTTGCGGCGGCGCCTCCAATACGGATTTGCGGCGACACTGCAATACACCTATGCCAAAGCGATCGATGATGCCACGCTGGGCGGCAGGGGCCAGGGAAATCCGGTCATTGCGCAGGACTGGCTCAACCTGCGTGCGGAACGGAGCCTCTCGAACTTCGATCAGCGGCACCTTGTGAACCTGCAGCTGCAGTACACCAGCGGCATGGGTGTTGCCGGAGGGACGCTCGTGGGCGGATGGCGCGGCAGGCTCCTCAAGGAGTGGACGGTACTGACGCAAATTACCGCCGGCAGCGGCCTCCCGCTGACGCCGGTATACCTGAACGCGGTCAGCGGCACGGCGGTGACGGGGACCCTCCGGCCCGACTATACAGGGATTCCGTTGTATGAGGCGCCCGCCGGCCTGTTCCTGAATCCCGCCGCCTGTGCCGCCCCGGCGCCGGGCCATTGGGGGAATGCGGGCAGAAACTCGATCACCGGGCCGGCGCAGTTCACCCTGAACGCATCGCTGGGTCGAACGTTCCGGGTGCGCGACCGCGTGAGTCTCGACCTGCGCGTGGATGCCGCCAACGCGCTCAACCACGTCACCTTCCCCGCCTGGAACACGATCGTGACCAGCGCCCAGTTCGGCTTGCCGGTTTCCGCCAATCCCATGCGCTCCCTGCAAACCACCCTGCGAGCGAGGTTCTGAGACATGAGGCTGATCGCATCCATCCTTCTGTGCGCACTCGGCACCCTGCCGCAGCAGGTGGGCCAGAACGCGCCGATCACCGCGAAGCCGCAGCTCACCATCAAGACCACCACCCAGCTGGTTGTCGAGACCATTGCCGTCACGGACAAAAACGGCGACCCGATCGAAGGGCTGGCCGCGAAGGACTTCACCGTGACGGAAGACGGAGCTCCGCAGGAGATCAGTTTCTTCGAATTCCAGAAGCTGCCCGATGCGGCCGCGGCCGAGCCGCTGGCGGCGCCGGGCCGCCCCAGGCTTCTGGCCAAGCTCCCCCGCACACAGATCGCCCCCGAGGCGCCGGGCAAGATCCGCTACGACGATCGCCGCCTGTTGGCGCTGTACTTCGATATGAGCGCTATGCCCCCGCCCGATCAGTTGCGCGCTCTGCAGGCGGCCAGATCCTTCGTGCGCACGCAGATGACCGGCGCGGACCTGATGGCTGTCCTGATGTTCACCGGCGGGGCAGTGCGCGTGCTGGTGGACTTCACCGCCGATCGCGACCGGCTGCTCAGCACGATCGAAACCATGATCGTCGGTGAAAGCGAGGACCCGCTGGAAACCGCCGAGGAAAACGCCGCAGACACCGGGGCTGCCTTCGGTCAGGACGACGCCGAGTTCAACATCTTCAGCACCGATCGCCAGCTGTCCGCAATCCAGACCGCCGTGAAAATGCTCGGCACCCTCAGCGAGAAAAAATCGCTGATCTATTTCGCCAGCGGCCTCAGGCTCAATGGCGTCGACAACCAGGCTCACCTGCACGCCACCATCAACGCCGCCGTGCGCGCGGGAGTCTCCTTCTGGCCCATCGACGCCCGCGGTCTGCTTGCCCAGGCCCCCATGGGCGATGCCGGCAGGGGATCGCCGGGCGGCCAATCGATGTATACCGGCGCCTCCGCCATGGCCATGATGACCAGCATGCAGCGGTCGCAGGATACCCTGTGGACAATGGCCGCCGACACGGGTGGCAAAGCCCTGCTCAACAACAACGACCTGGCGGCAGGAATCGTTCAGGCCCAGAAATCCGTCTCGAGCTATTACCTCATCGGCTACTACACCAGCAACCAGGCCCTGGACGGCAAGTTCCGCCGCATCAGAATCTCCATGAATAACGGCATGTCCGCCAGCCTGGATTATCGCCAGGGTTATTTCGCCGGCAAGGAGTTCGGCAAGTTCACGGTCGCCGACAAGGAGCGCCAGCTCGAGGAAGCGCTCATGCTGGGCGATCCGATCACGGAACTCACCATCGCCATGGAGATCGACTATTTCCAGCTCAATCGTGCCGAGTATTACGTGCCGCTGGTGGTGAAGATCCCCGGCCGCGAGCTCGCGCTCGCCCGGCGCGGCGGTTACGAGCACACCCGCATCGATTTCATCGGCGAAGTGAAGGACGATTACGGCACGACCATCCAGAACGTGCGCGACAAGGTGGACGTCAAGCTGAGCGGCTCGACCGCCGCGGAACTGGCAAAGCGCCCTATTCAGTACGACACCGGTTTCACCCTGCTGCCGGGCAACTACAAGATCAAGTTCCTGGCCCGCGATGCCGAGACGGGCCGGATCGGCACGTACCAGACGAACTTCACCATCCCCAACCTGAACAAAGTGGAGCAGCGCATCCCGATCAGTTCGGTCGTCCTGAGCAGCCAGCGCATCGACCTGCGGGACACGCTCTACAACGCGGCGAAGGACCGGGAACGGGAAAAATCGGATGCCGTCAATCCGCTGGTCCAGGACGGGCAGAAGCTGATCCCGAGCGTGACACGCGTTTTTAACAGAGCGCGGGAGATGTACGTCTTCCTCCAGGCTTATGACCGGTCGCAGGAAGCCAGCCAGCCGCTGGTGGCATACGTGACCTTCTACCGGGGTCAAACCAAGGCCTTCGAAACGCCGCCGCTAGCCCTCACCGATCCGCCCCACCCTGTGTCGAAAGCCGTGAACCTGAGATTCAGCCTGCCGCTCGACAATCTGCCCCCCGGCGAGTATCTGTGCCAGGTCACCGTGGTAAGCCCCGCGAATCAAAAAGCCGCCTTCTGGCAAGCCCCGGTCATGCTCATCGATCGCTCGCATCCATAGACGCGGGCCGGCGCCTACAGACAGTCTTCCAGTCCCAAAGCAAGTACAGCGGTGCGGCCGACCTTCCGCATGGTGGACGGGCTGAGACTCCCGATATACTTCACAAAGCGCGTCTTCGATACCGTCTGGATGTTGTCCAACTGAACCTAGGAAGCACGTTCCAGATTCGCCTGTTGTTCTATGGCAACCTCTGTGGGATAACCCTTGCCTCTTGTGATGATTTCGACAAGTGGGCATGCAATGTGCAGGACAGGGAACGTTATTTCCTGGCTGCCGGCGGGTTGTGCCTCTTGAGGACTTCGTAGACGAAACTGTCCAGAATCTCAGCGTCGAGCGGGTCGCCGTTGAGATACACCGCCTGAACCAGCAGGCCGGTATCTTCCGAGGCATGATACAGCTGCGATTCGGCAATCCGGTTGGGAAGACATTCCAGCGGGCCGACGCACACGGCGCCGGCAATCTGCTCTTCCTCGTGCAGCAGCAGCGGTCCGCCGATGCTCAGAATGGCTTCCCCATGATGAGCGGGGTTGAGATACTTCGCCGCGCAATCGATGACCCGCGTGATTGGAGTGTGGGACGGCCACGCCATGGCATGGCAGGCGCAATCCGACAGCCGCTTCAAAACGGCGCGTTTCAGGAATGACGAAAGCCTCGCGGCTGGCTTGCCGCCCAGAAAATCGCGCCGGCCGTCGCACAGATAGCGCCATTTGCACCAATCCGCGTACTCAATGAACTCGTGGACGGGCGCGAGCTTCACTCTGACACCCCGCCCCTCGAGCCGTTCCATGAGGCGATCGTTGCTGCCGGGATCGCAGCGCACGTAGATCTCGCCCGACATGGACACCGTCGGGACGTCTTTCCCGGCATCCGCGGCAGCCGCGAATTCGCGTGCGGCGCGGGTCACAAGCGGCCGCAGGCCGAAAACGTCCCCGGGAATGAGGGCGACTCCCCGGGCCAGGGATGGAGCAGGCGCGCTCTCCAGGAGTTCCACCAGCGCGGTGTTATACCGGGCATAGAGGCCGGCTGCCGCACCGTGCCGGCGCTCCACGGGTCGCACCTGATGCAGCATGGCCGACAGAAGGTCCGCCGCGACTATGGCGGCCCAGATCTTGAGGGCAAATCCGTGCGAGAGGCCCTTGAAGAGATTGTTGGCCGGCGGCGAAAACACCGAAACGCGATCCTGGAGCCCAATCCGGCTGAAAATCAGCTTGTCGAGATAGTTGTAGAGGCCGAAGCGGCAAGGGCCGCTGGTTCTTGGCATCAGCAGCACATAGCTCTCGTGCGGGCTTCCTGAGAGGATCCTGCACAGGACACTGCCCAGGGTAACGGTCAGGGGAAGGCACTCCTTGCCGGAAGTGTGGCGGCGCCCGGTGGCGATTGCTTCGCGATCCGGAACCGGCAGCACCTCTGCCCGGATGCCGTTGCCACGCACTGCGGCCGCGAGGATCTCCGCGCCCTCGCCCATGCGCGGGATCAGCAGGATGCGGTCTGACTTCGCGACGTCGGCCAGCGTCGTCCGGTCGTCTTCCAGATCGTGCAGGATGTTGCAGCGTCCGGCCGTCGAGCTCCTTGCCGTGCGCATATCGGCCTCCACGCAGTACAGGAAGGCCTCCAGACGGGTTTTCGTGCCCGCATCTCCCGAGTGGCCGTCGGTTTCGATGAGCGCAAAAGGCTTATGTTCCATGAGATGGGAGTAGAAATGCAGGGTGAAGCTGTCGGGGCCGCAGGAGTAGTTGGAGCAGAAGACGCTGTAGACGCCCGGAGTGCGCCGTATCTGATGCGCAGCGCGCAGGTTCATCTGGCTGTAGGCATAATAGATGTCCCTGAATATCGGCACGCCGTCGCCGACCGGATAGCAGTCCACCGGCACGGGCAGCGCTCCCAGTTCACGGAGCAGGGCAGGAACGTTGGAGTTCAGGACATCGTTGTGGATGGTATAGCCCCGTCCCAGCACAACGACCGGCGTCAGGTTTTTTTGTGCGGCAAAAGCCAGCGCATGCGTCCCGATCGCCTGCAGCCGCCCCTGAAATGTCTCCTGGGCCCTGCAGGCGTTTTGAAAAGCCGTCAGCCATTGCCCGGAGCGGGCGCCCAGAGCTTCGGCCAGCTGGCGGCATTGTTTCCGGAACACCACCGAGTCGATGCCATCCGTGCCTGCATCCAGCACGGGTGTGAGCAGCCGCGCCTTCGTGTGATGATGAAGGTTGAGGCGGATAATGTCCGCGCTCGCCTGGGCCAGGGAACACGTTGTGGCCACCGGTTCATCCGCAAGCCGGGGAACGTCGCGCAATATGGGCAGCAGCACAAAATCCGGCTGTGCTTCGAGCAACTCGCTCACCAGGCCGGCGTAAAGCTGCAGCGGCGCGCAGTAGGGCACATTGGACTCCTCAATGCCGCGCTTGAGGGAAGTGCGGCCCGCTCCCGTCCGGACCAGCAAATCCAATCCGAGTTCCCGCACGAAGGTGGCGAAAAAGGGGAAAAGCTGTTTGAGGACGAATTCGTCGGTCATTGCGACCGTGCGGCGTCCGCCGCCCTGCGGCGCGTATTCTTCTATCAAAGCCGATACCAGGGCCTCGCGCTCCCGGAAAGGATCCGGTGCGCCGTCCGGAAGCTTCTTCTTCCCGACTCCGTGATCGTAAAGCGCACAGCTGCCCCCCCAGAAGAATCTCCGTCGCTCCTGGCCCACGACCGCCGTCAGGCGTTCGATCCGGCACTTGTTGCCCGCGCCGCCGCATCCTGTGGTGGACCGGCAGACAAACACATCCTTGCCGGCCACGCGGGCCGCGAGGAAGGAGTCAAGAGCCCGGGGCGGCAGCGCCTGCCAGCGCAATTCACGCGCCGCGAGCAGGGCGATTCCCAGGGCGCCCACCGTGCCCGGCCCCGGAGGGACAATCACTTCGCCTCCGGTGCGACCGGCAAGCGCGGCGGCCAGAGCGTCGGAAGCGAAGGGCATTCCCTGGCAGAAGATCCTCTGACCGATGGAACGGTTGCCTTTGACACGGTTCAGGTAATTCTGGATCACGGAATCATAGATGCCGGCGATGATCTCGGGGAGCGGACGGCCCGCGGATACCGCGGCGTCGATGATTTCCGCCATAAACACGGAACAGTGCTGCCCCAACGAGAGACAGCGCTCCGCGCTCAAGGCGAGATCATTCATGCGGATGACGTCATCCACGCCGGCCAGCCTGCGGCCCTGCTCTTCGATGAACGATCCGGTGCCCGCACTGCAGGCTTCGTTCATGGCGGCATCACAAACCTGACCGGCGGAGAGACGGATGTATTTGGCATCCTGTCCGCCGATTTCGAAAATGGTGTCTACCTCCGGATCGTAATGCAGGGCGCCCGCTGCATGAGATGCGATCTCATTCAAGATGTAGACGCATTCCCTGCCGTAGCAGGTCGAGAGCAGAGAGCCGACGATTTCGCGGCCCGAACCGGTCACGCCGAAGGCCAAAACGTTGTGGCCGGCGCCTCCTTCTTCGAGGAAACGGCCGACCAGATCCTGAGCAGCATCTACCGGATCGCCGCGGGTATTGCGGTAGCCCTGCCACACGAGTTCCTTGCGTTCGGGATCAAGCGCCACCAGCTTGGATCCGGTCGAACCGGCGTCGAAGCCCAGAACAAGCGGGCGGGTGGACGAACTGAGAGAATGCGCCGGCGCGGTCATGCGTCGCACCCGCCGCAAGGCGTCGCGCAAGGCCGGCGCTTCGTCGAACCCGGCGCGCAGCAGCGTTGCGGGCAGCTCTTCCAAGGAGGGGATGGGAAACCCGCGGTGCGCGGCCTCGAGGGCAGCACCGGTCGCCTCCAGGAACAAAGCCGGCTCGCCATCGCCGTCAACCAGCTCGAGGTCGCGTCCGGCAAAAAAATCCTGAAAATGCCGGCGTACGCGGGGCGCGCGACTGACTCCCCCGGCCAGCAGCACCCGCTTCGGCCCAAGTCGCGGCTTGATGAGGGCCTGTACGTTTTCGCACACGGCATCGAACAGGCCGGCCAGGATCTGATCGCGCCTTTCTCCCTTGTTGGCCAGATGCGTCATGTCGGTCTTGAGGATCACCGGGCACCGGCCGGACAGCGATGCCGGATCCTGCACGTCGGCGGTCAGCCGGCTCGCCTCACAGACCGAAAGCCCGAAACGTTCCGCGAGCTGGCGCAGAAAGTTGCCCGTGCCCTGGGAGCAGCGGTTGTTTTCCCGGAAGATGGTCGCGCCGCTTTCACGGACCTCAAGCACTGAAAAACCCCGGCTGCCGATGGAAACCAGCATGAGCGGGCCGTGATCCGGCATCCCGAATGCCAGGGCCGCAGCCTGCGCGGCCTGAATGGGGACTTTGTGCAGGCGGAGCACACGGCTGAGACGGCCCGTGGCGGCGGCGCTGCGAACCGTGGGCCAGTCCAGCCCGGCGAGCGCTTTCAGAGCGGCCGCTTGCGCATCCTTGCCGTGATCCACAAGAACCCGACGGCCCTGCTCGAGCGAATCCCCGCGGCGAATGAGCTCCACAACCTTGATGGTCTCGGCCCCGATATCGATGCCGAGAAAACGCTCGCAAGGTGCATGGGCGGGTGACATGGCGCTCAACCTTCCAAAACAGCGAAAACCGAGATCCGGCCTACCGGGGCATTGTATGACCGGCAGCCGCAAAAACTGAACCACGAAATACACGAAAGACCGGCGTGCGGCGGGCAATGAGTGCCCGGTGTGTTCCGCACACCGTTCCCTGATTCACCCTTTTCGTGCAATTCGTGTATTTCGTGGTTTCTTCATGAAGAACGGGGATATCGCCGTGTACACAAATCCCAACGCCAGTGCGACGGCAGCCAACGTCCTGGTGTACACGAACGGCATAAGAGCAAAGCCAAGCAGGATCGGAGCGGCAATCCATCGGAACTTCATGAGCCTGGGATACCGCACCGGAAGGATCATCAGGCAGGAAACCGCAACTACCGTCGAGATCAGAATGCCTTTCAGCAGTTCTGCTCCAATGACCGGCCCCGGATCAAGAAATGCCAGCGTGACAATGAAGAAGGCGAAAAAGACCGTCCCCAGGCCGGGGATGCCAACGTCATCAAACGTCTCGGTTTTGATCAGTCCGGCGTTCCTGGAATACCGGATCGCCCCTGTCAACAATGGAAATCCCAGGGCAACCAGACTGAATGGCCCGGCCGTTTCCCCGGCAAGCAGGAGGGAGAGCGCCACCGGCGCTACAATGTAACAGAGATAGTCGGCGAAATAATCGAACAGGGCGCCGAATTCGGAACTCACGCCCAGCCTTCGTGCTAATGGGCCGTCCAGCCCGTCCGTAACCGCACCCAGCGTTATCAGTGTCGCCGCCAACCCGATCCGGTGAAAGGCGGCCGCGTACAAAGCGCTGCCTCCAAGGACGATCCTGGATGCCGTGATCGCCTGCGGGATGACGAAGCGCAGCCTGCTTGTCGATGGGTTTTTGTCCACAACCTCACCCCCTGCGCAAACCGGTCAGGGATCCTCCCAGCAAACCCATTGCCACCTCGACGATGATTTGGAAGAAACGCTGCAGCACCACCACCAGCGAGACAAGGATCGTTGCCTCGGCGCTGACTGCACCCGTCGCCGGAATACTTGCCGACACGACGGGAAGCAGCAGGAAGCCCTGCACAAGTTCGCGAACGCCCAGACCTCCGGGCAGAAAACTGAAGATGCCGAGCAGGACCGAAAACGAATAAGCGCTCAACAGGGCCCAGAAATGGTCGAAACCCACCGGCAGAAGGCAACGGATCGTGGCCCACAGAGCGACTCCGCCAAAAAACCAGCACGGCAGCATCATTACCGTGGACGCCATGACGGATCGCATGGGCAGGCGCCGGCCTGGTTCGATCACCGGCCGGCCCAACCTGCTTAAAGCCAGGTTAACCAGCCGGTAGAACACCCTCGGGTGAATTGCGACCAGCAGGACTGCGATGGAGCAGGCAGCCACGAGCAGCAGCCACAGGTGGCCTGCAGGATTGCGCTGTATCATAAAATGAAGCAGGACGACGACACCCACGGCCGCGCCGGAGATTATGTAGGCGGCATTCTCCATGACGGTGGAAAGAGTGGTGGCAAGAGGGGACACGCCCAGCCGTTCAGCCCGTTCCAAACGCATGAACAGGAGCATGACCTTGCCCGGCACATACTTTCCCATTTCGCTGAAGCAGTAGGCTCCATAAAGCTGCAGCGGCAAACCCGCAGGATCCAGGCGCCGCAGCAGCCAGAACCAGGCCGCAGCACTGGTGAGAACAACACAGATCAGTCCGAGCAGCGCCAGAGCGGCCCACCGCCAGTCGACCTCAACGGCAGCCCTCAGCTGTGCGATTCCGACATCGCGCCAGGAGACGTGAAGATTCCAGCCCACAAGCCCCAAAACGATGATCAGCAGGAGCAGCTTCAGGCCGGCGATCAGCTTCTTGCGAGACATGAGATGCGAATTGACGCCTTACCGCCGCAGGATCGCTCATCGGCGAAATTCCGCGGCTCGGACCGGAATTCTGAATTCAAACCACTCACTTTGCGGGATCCTTGGGAGCCTCGTAGAGGGTCACTTGCCCCCTGACGGCAGCATCGATTCCAAGGCCTGCCAGAGCTCCGATGCCGGTGCTCAAGGCGAGCAACAGGAGCACGCCTCCGGCTTCGGATCCCTGAATATTTCCGCCAGCAGCGGCAACGAGGATGGGAACACCCACAATACTTCCTCCTACAACAGCCCCTATAACGGTTCCGTTGGTAAGATCGCCCGAGCGTTTGTCCGCAGTGATGATCTTGGCTACAGCCGTCTTGGGGATGGTTCGATCACCGCTCCCGGGGGGTTCTACAACAATGGCGTCATCCGTGAGGCCTTTGAACAAACCCTCGATGCGCTCCCCGGCCTTCAGGGTGATAATCAGGCCGGTACCCCTGTTTTCAGCCGCCACTTTCTCCCAGCGCCCCGGGATGACTCCGGCATTCATAACAGAACTGGCCAGCAAAACAAGACCGGCTGCGCTGATGCAGAATTTTCGTCCCATAAACGCCCTCCTCGTGCATGCTATTTCGACGCGCCTGAAATCAGATCCCGGTCAAATGGCGGTGCGGTTGCCGGAATGTCAACGTTTCAGCGGCTTGGGGTGTCGGGCCTGAGGTTGATGGCCACCCGGAACCACCAGTTCGGCTGGAATTCCACGTGCACCGGGACGCCCTTCAATTCGCCCGATTCGCCGAAGACCAGCCGGAAATCCGTGGGCAAACCGGTTTGCGTATTGATGACTCTGACATCCGCCCTTCTCAGGTTGCGGTAGATCTTTTCCACCTTGCGCGCGGTGTTACGCATCTTCAGGGTGACTTTCAACTCCTGTACCGGCTCGCACCGGTTGAGGGTCATCGTGTAGCGTTTGGCAAAGTAGACATAGCATCGCGTCAACGGGGGCTTTTGGCCGGAGAGTGCGGCCATCATGAGTTCGCGCAGCGTGAAAAGGAAACCGCTGCCCGAGGCGCAACCTTGCAGCGGACGGGCATCCAGAGCGCGAGGCGTCCTGGTGGTCGTCTTCAGCTGCTCCATAACCATCTGTTGCGCCAGTGGCAGCTGGTGCAGCGTAAAGTCCTGGGAAGTGCTGATGGGCACGGTGATCGAAGTCTCCTGGCCGTTCCTCATGCGGCTGATAATCCCCGCATACCGGTATCGCCGCGACTCTTTTTCGCTTGACAGCTGCTCCCTGGCGGCTGCCATCGATTCATCGTTGGATGCCCTCATGAAACCGAAAAAAGCGCCTGAGTTGTCGGTGCGCCGCCAAACCTCCGCCGCGGCGCCCCAGCGATTGACGCCCAGTGGGGCTTTGGCGGGATCCGAGCCCATGACCAGGTGTATGGTTTCCAGCGGCGCCTGACCCGGCTCCGTCCCCAGCCGGATGTAGCCCTGGCCTACATCATCCCGCGACACCCAGAACAGAAGAAGCCGAACGGCGGCTGTCACCACATAGTCGTACTGGACACTGGCCTGTGGTGTGAAGTTGACCAGCTTCGCTGCCTCGTCAATGTCGACCTTGTGCCCGAGTGCCTGCTCCGTTTGACTCCATGAGAGTATGGAGGCAGACATCAGGAATATCGCCAGGCACCCGCCACTCGCTCGAAGTCTCATCCTCATCTCATCGTCCTGCTCACCCTGAAAAATAAGGTGCCGCGGCTCTCCGCTCCGGGAACCCCGGCCTCCCGGTCTGCCGGGCCCGCAAGCCGGACGCCATATACGCCGCGACGACGGCAGCCTTGATACGCCATGCGCTTGCGGTATGCCGCCGCCCGCAATGCTCACGTCCGATGCTTCTGTGCCTGCTCTCTGGCAGCCTCGGCAATCCGGTCCGGAGTGAAACCGAATTTGCGCTGCAGTTCCTTCATGGGCGCCGACGCGCCGAAAGACCGCATGGCCAGAATCGCGCCTCCGGCGCCCGCATAGCGTTCCCAACCCAATCCGCAGGCCTGCTCGACGGCAACCCTGGCCTGAACCTCCGGAGGAAGCACGCTCTCCCTGTAGGTACGGTCCTGCATTTCAAAGAGTTCCCAGGAAGGCATGCTGACCACACGGGACTGAATGCCCCCGATCTTCAAAAGCTCATGGGCCTGCACGCACAGGGAAACCTCACTGCCGGTTCCCAGCAGCAGAACCTCAGGATGTCCGTTTTCGGCATCGGCCAGCACGTAAGCGCCGCGGGCAACGCCGCCGGCAGAGGCATATTGACCGCGGTCGAGAGTCGGCAAGGCCTGGCGGCTCAGAATGAGCGCGACCGGCCGGTCTCGCAGGGGCATGATAACACGCCAGGCCTCCGCCGCCTCGTTCGCGTCCGCCGGCCGCAGCGTGATCAATCCGGGAACCGCACGCAGGGCGGCGATATGTTCCATCGGCTGGTGCGTCGGGCCGTCCTCGCCAACCCCGATCGAGTCGTGAGTGAAAACGAAGATGACCGGAACCCGCATCATGGCGCTCAAACGAAGCGCAGGCTTCAGGTAATCGCTGAAGACGAGAAATGTGGCGCCATACGGACGAATCATGCAGAGGGCAAGGCCGTTGAGCATGGCCCCCATGGCATGCTCGCGAACTCCGAAGTGGAAATTGCGCCCCTCATGCGATTCCGGGCCGAAGGTTCCCGCACCTGCGAACGTCAGCAGTGTCTTCGTGGAGGGCGCCAGGTCCGCGGATCCGCCGATCAGCCAGGGAACGTTCTTGGCGATGGCGTTAAGAACCTTGCCTGAAGCGTCGCGGCTCGCCATTCCCTTGGCGTCAGCTGCAAACAGGGGGATGTCCTTGTCCCAGCCCTCCGGCAGCTGGCGGTGCTGCATCCTGTGAAGTTGTACGGCCAGCTCCGGATATTGCCTGCAGTAGTCTGCCAGCAGGGCCGTCCAGGCGTCGCGCAGCCGCTTGCCCCGCATGCCGATGCCTTCCTGGAAATGCTCCATCACACCCTGCGGAACCAGGAACTTGGCATTCTCAGGCCAGCCGTAGTTGCGCTTCGTCAGCCGGATTTCCTCTTCACCCAACGGTTCGCCGTGAGCGATGTTGGTATCCTGCTTGCTGGGAGCTCCGAATGCGATGTGGCTGCTGACAATAATCAAGGTGGGACGATCACCCGTGTCATGAAACAGGCGGAATGCCCGGTCAAGCGCGTCGAGGTCATTGGCATCCCCGACACGGGTTACTTTCCAGCCGTAGGCCAGGAAACGCGCGGCAGTATCCTCCGTAAATGCGAGCGCGGTGCTTCCTTCGATCGTGATGCGGTTGCTGTCATAGATCCAGCAGAGGTTGGAAAGCCGGAGGTGCGCCGCCAGGGAGGCGGCTTCGCTGCTGATCCCTTCCATCATGCATCCGTCGCCTGCGAGGGCATACACGTTATAACCGAACAGCTCGAATCCGGGTCTGTTGAAGTGAGCCGCCAGCCACCTTCCAGCGATCGCCATGCCCACGCTGGCGGCCGCGCCCTGTCCCAGCGGGCCCGTCGTGGTTTCCACGCCGGCGGCCAGACCATACTCCGGATGCCCCGGCGTTTTGCTATCGAGCTGCCGGAAGCGCTTGAGGTCGTCAAGCGACACGGAGGGCGCGCCCGGCGTCCCCTGATCCCTGTCGACATCCTGGACTCCCGTCAGGTGCAGCAGCGCGTACAGCAGCATGGATGCATGGCCCGCCGAGAGCACGAAACGGTCGCGATCCGGCCACAGGGGATCCTCAGGATCAAAACGCAGGAAATTCTGCCAGAGCCGATAGGCGACGGGTGCCATGCCCATGGGAGCGCCGGGATGGCCGGAATTGGCCGCCTGGACGGCATCCATGGCAAGGGTTCGGATGGTGTTGATGGCTAGTTGCACCATGTCGTCATTATGGCTGGTCACTTGATGTCCCCCTTCTGATCCAATTGGCCGCAAGCGTACTCGCACGGTTCTCAGACATCAAACCGCAGGCTGCATTGTCCGCCGGATCGCAAAAGCATTTGAGTATGCCGCATCGGATGAGCCGGGCGCAAGTCATAGAAGTCTCTGCCGGAGAAGCAGGGGAGCGAGCATCGGAAAGCGCATTTTACCTCATACGGCCGTGCCGGCATGGGTTACAATTGGGCGGACGCATTGCAAAGGAAGGTTCCGATGAAAAAGAGGACAATCTCAATCCTGGCGGCTTTGCTGCTGCTTGCCGGTCTGAGTTCAGGGCTTCCCGCCGGCCAGGGACAGTGGGACAAATACCTCTCGATCGCCGACGTTCAGAAACTCACGGGGCTGAGCGGAATCAGGCAAGTGCCGAGGGGCGAGGAAGCCGACGGAGATTTGAACTATGCCCGCTCGGACGGCAAGATCATCTTATCGATAAGCTTCTACCCCTCGAGCGCCTATGCCAGCGCCAAATCCTCGAAAACCGGATTCAAGGCGAGTGTCCAGGGCATCGGCGAGGAAGCCTTCTGGGGCCCGAAGGATGGTCCGCCGCTTTACATTCTGGCCTTCCGCAAGGGCGCCTACGCCGTCATTCTCAACACCGAACTCGAATCACAGGCAAGTTCCCGGTTGTCCTCGGAGCAGTTGGCCGCTATTGCCAAACTCTTGGCTTCGCGGATGTAGCAGGCGCACACGATCTCTCCGGGGCGACACAGATATTCGCGGCCGGCAGAGGACAACAGCCACAATGTCCTCTGAGGCTTCCAGGCCCGACAGCTCTTGTGGCGCCAGATCATTGAGTTTTGAGGTCCCGGCGGCTCCCTGATCCTGCCTGCCATCGGGGCCGGCCTCGTGTTAGAATGTCCGTGCCAACCCAAAGGAGACAACATGAAACGACGGGATTTCCTGAAACAGTCTGCCGCCGGGGCGGCCGCACTTACTGCCCTGGGCAAAGGAATTCTGCCTGCGGCCGAGGCCCGGGCCGCCGCGAAGGTCGCCCTGGTCAAAACTCAGGACCGAACCAGGGGCATCTCTGAAGTGCTCAAACTGCTCGCCGTCCCATCTCCCAAAGGGAAGCGTGTATTCATCAAGCCGAATTTCAACACCGCCGATCCCACTCCCGGATCAACGCACAACGACACGCTCCGCCAGCTCGTCGCGGAAATGAGGGCGCGCGGCGCTTCCCAGTTCACCGTCGGGGACCGCAGCGGGCCGCCGCCGACCAGGAGCGTCATGGAGAGCAAGGGGATCCCCGCACTGGCCCAGGAGTTCGGCTTCGATGTCGTGAATTTCGAGGACCTGCCGGCAGACGGCTGGGTCCATTTCAATCCGCCGGGCTGCCACTGGCAGAATGGGTTCGATGTCGCCCGGCCTGTGACCGAGGCAGAGTATCTCCTCTGGACATGCTGCCTCAAGACGCACGGAGCCGGCGGTATCTTCAGCATGTCCCTCAAACTGGCCGTGGGCGTCACCAACAAAAATCTGATGAAGGAACTGCACGGCGCCCGTCAGACACACATGCGGCGGATGATCGCCGAGATCCACCACGCATTCAAGCCCCAGCTCATTCTCATGGACGGGATGGAAGCGTTTGTGGACGGGGGTCCATCCCGGGGCAAACAGGTCACGGCAGGCGTGATCGTGGCCGGGACGGATCGCATTGCCGTCGACGCTGTCGGCCTGGCAGTCCTCAAACAGCTGGGATCGAATGATGCCATCATGTCCACGAAGATATTCGATCAGGAACAGATCCAGCGCGCCGTGGAAATAGGCCTGGGTGTGACCGGGCCCGGCCAGATCGACATCGTAACGGGTGACGCGGACAGCCGCACGTACGCCGATGTGCTGAAGGGCATCCTGGCACAAGGTTGAGGGCCTTTTGTTCCGCGGGCTGGCGCTGATTCACAGGTGCCGGGATCGGGATCGTGATTAGCACCAGTCTCAATGCCGATGCCTTTGGATTCTCGCCTTGAATGCAATCCGCCTCTAACCTTTCCCTGTCTCGCTGCCTCTATTGAATAGAGCTCGGGCACGATTGGCGGATCATGGATGAGTGATGACCCAAGCCGACGCCGGCACGCCGGACCAAATCCTTGTGGTAGCGGCGATCCTTGGTGACCTTTCCGCCTTTAATGTGCTCGCATGCCGATACCGCCCTGCGGTGTTGCGGACCGCACGGCTGATCGTTCCGCAGGATGACGCGGACGACGTGGCCCAGGAGGCGCTCCTGCTGGCTTTCAAAGCCCTGCCGTCGCTGGAAGACCCGGCGAAGTTCGCCGCCTGGCTTCGTGCGATCACGCGCCGGTGCGCCTTGCGCTATCAGGACCGCAGCTGGACCCGGCAACGTGGTTGTGTGGCCTTCGACGAGGCGATCCTGCAGCAGGTCCCGGCCATCGGGACCGCCGCGGCCGGGGAAAGCGGGAGCGAAGAACTGCAGATGGCGCTCAACGCCATCCCGCAGGACTATGCGCTCGCCTTGCGGCTGCATTTCCTGGACGGAATGCCTTTGAAGCGGATAGCGCGCTTCCTCGGCATATCGCTGGCAAACGTGAAGTGGCGCATCTATCACGGCAAGAGATTGCTGCGAGAGCAGTTCAAGGCAATGCAAAGGAAGATGGAAAGATGGAAAGAGAAAAAGAGATAAGAAAACTCATCCATGTGCTCCTGCAGACGGCGCGCATGGCCTTTCAGTCCGAATGGACCGGGTCCGGCAGCAAAGATGCGGCCACACTGTGCGCCGATCGCCACAACCGGATCCTGGCCCGGCTGAAGGAACACGAACCCGATATTTCGGCGGTGTTCGATCCGCTGCCGACGGACTGTTCCCTGACCACGGCGGCAATTGCCTGCCGGCAGCTTGCCTCCTATTTTGAGGACGAGACCGGCTGGTCCTCCCGCTGGAAGAGCGCCTATAACAGTGCCTGCGATCCGAAGGCGTTCAAGGAATTCTGGCGCAAGTCCGCCAAGGACGTGCAGGATCTGGGCGAATTCATGCGCGAGTGCGCCGAGGAATGGGCTCGCCGCCGCAAAGCCAAAGCCGAAGGCGACGCGGCCGCACCGCCCGAGTCCCCCGCGACATGAAAAGATTCGTACCGCCTCTCCGTCAGGCATCCGCCGCGAAGTGGAGCGCTGTTTGCAGTCGTGGCGCGCCCCGCGACGCATGAAAACGCTCCGGATCGGTATCGGGATCGTGCTGATGCGCCCTCCGATGCCGATGCCGATACCGACCCCGACATCCAGGTCGGAAGTCGGAGGTCTGGGGTCGGATGTCGGTATTTTCGGAACAGCCTGCAGATCACGGGATGGGAGGCAGCGCCGTTCACCGGTAGTTTAGCGCAGTTGGCCGATTCTTCCGGGCGTTGGGATGACGGATTTCGTATCCTGACATCGAACAGACGACTCGGAGGTTTCCATGGAAAGGCACACAAGGCTGAGTCCGCAATTGGTCCTCGGGCTCTGCGCAATCGGTTTCGGCCTGCTGCTGACCCTCGACAATCTTCAACTCCTGGACTTCGGTGATGTCTGGAGATACTGGCCAGCCATCTTCATCGTGATCGGCGTTCTGCAGGTACTCTGGGCGGGAAGCGCGTCCGGTCTGGGCACAGGCATCGTCCTCGCCGGAGCAGGATCCCTCCTGCTCCTCGGCAACCTTCACTACATTCGATTCTCGCTCGCCCAATTCTGGCCCCTGATTCTGGTGGCGGTCGGCGCCAGCATCGTCTGGCAAGCGCTGGAAAAGGAACACCGTCTCCCGGACGATGCCGGCGATTGGTTGACCGGCTTCGCCCTTCTGAGCGGGGTTGTGAGGTCAAGCAACAGTCAAAGCTTTCGCGGCGGCGATCTGACGGCTATCATGGGAGGGTGTGAAATCGATCTCCGCCACGCGTCCATCTCCGATGGGGAGGCCGCGATCCAGGGATTGGCCTTTTGGGGCGGGATCGAAATCAAGGTCCCCGAAGACTGGAGTGTCCGATCGACTGTAGTCCCGTTGTTGGGCGGGTTCGAGGACAAGACCCGGCCACCGTTGAACGGCGGTGCGAAGGTTCTCCACATCAAGGGCTTCGCGATCATGGGCGGTATCGAAGTCCACAACTGAGACATGCATCCTGTTCTGGCGCGGAAAAAGTGGCTCGGCCTGTATCTGGCCGCATGGTTGCCCGTGGCTCTGCTGCTGGCCATGCCGGTATCCCTGTCGGGCACCGCGCCGTTGTCGAGCGCGTTGATCCTGGTGTTGCCGCTTGCCGCGTGCTATGCCTTTCAATGCCTGCCGGCATGGTATCTCTGCCGCAGTTTCCCGCTGCAGGGAGGCGGCTGGTTCCGCATCGCCGGCGTCATGAGTGCGGCCGCGGTGCTTTCCGCATCGCTCTGGCTGTTGATCGGCAGCGGCTGGGCGTTTCTGCTCGCGCGCTCCCCCCTCCTTCCGGGAGCCGACGATCTGTTCCGTCGATCCTACCCGTTTCTTTTTGCCGCCGGAGCCTTGTTGTTCGTTCTGGCGGTCTTCGCCGGATACCTCCTCGTTGCCGCCGATGCGTCCAGGACGGCAGAGCGTGATGCGTTCCGCATGAAACTTCTGGCCCAGGAAGCGGAATTGCGGGCCTTGAGGGCACAGATCCACCCGCATTTTCTCTTCAACAGTCTGAACTCGATCGTTGCGCTGATCGGCTCGGATGCCGCGGAAGCGCGGCGCATGTCGCTGCTCCTTGCCGATTTCCTGAGGGCCGGCCTGAAGGTGTCTTCTGTGGAGACCATTCCGCTGGTGGAGGAGTTGGCCCTGCTGGGGAATTATCTGGACATCGAGCGCATCCGGTTCGGGCCCCGGCTGCTGGTAAAGCAGGAGATCGATGAGGGAAGCAAGGCTTGTCCCGTGCCGCCTCTTCTGCTGCAACCGCTCATCGAAAATGCCGTCAATCACGGCATTGCGGGCCTCCTTGAAGGCGGTGAAATCTCACTGCACGCGGAGCGGCACGGATCCGGGCTCTTGATCCGCATCGTCAATCCCTGCGATCCGGACCGTCCGAGATCGCCGGGCAAGGGGCTCGGCCTGGCAAATGTCCGTGCCCGCCTGGCGGCGCATTATGGCGGTGAGGCCCGCCTGAACACTCATGAAAAGGACGGCCGGTTCCATGCCGAGATCAGATTGCCCGTCTGAAAAGGGGAACACGCCGCCTCTCCCAATCGCGCCGTGCATCCGCAAGCTGGAGCGGGAAGCCGGTATGGCTCCTTTTTCCGCCCGGGAAGGAAATGGCGATGGCGAATCCCGATGAGGATGGGTCCGCTTCGGGGATGATCGGCGTTGTCCTGGTGGATGACGAAGAACCGGCGCGTCGTATTTTACGCGAGCATCTCGCGGCACATCCGGATATCCGCATCCTGGCTGAGTGTGCCAATGGTTTCGATGCCGTGAAGGCTGTGGCCGAAACGAAACCCGACCTGCTGTTCCTGGACATCCAGATGCCGAAGCTCGATGGTTTCGAAGTGCTCGACCTGATCGGACGCGAGATCGCGGTGATCTTTGTCACCGCGTATGATGAATTCGCGCTGCGCGCCTTCGAGGTGCATGCCGTCGACTACCTGCTCAAACCCTTCAGAGCGGAGCGATTCGCGGAGGCGCTCGCGCGCGCCCGGCGGCGCATCGGCGCCGGGGGGGCTGCGGAATTGGACGCTCTGGCGGCCGCAACCCGCAGGCGCCATGTGCCGCTCGAGCGCATCCTCGTGCGCGACGGAGCGCGCGTGCACGTGCTTGCCGCGGCAGCCATTGATTATGTCGAGGCGCAGGACGACTACGTGTGCTTCAAATGCGGCGGCAAGGAGTTTCTCAAGCAACAGGCGATGAATGAGTTGGAGGAGTTGCTCGATCCTGCCCGCTTTGTCCGGATTCACCGGTCGTATTTGCTGAACCTCGAACGCCTGGCCCGTCTCGAGCTCAGCGCCAGGGACAGCCGCTGGGCCATATTGGCGGATGGGGTCAGGCTGCCCGTAAGCCGCGCCGGCTACGCCCGCCTCAAGCCGCTGCTCTAAGGCAAGGATCATTTCCTCCAGGACCGGCCTTCCTTAGCCAGCAGGTCATCCGAGGCAGCGGGCCCCCAGGATCCCGGCTGATAGCGATAGACGGGAATCGCGGGCTGCGATTGCCAGGCCTGCAGAATCGGATCGACCACCTGCCAGGCGGCTTCCACCTGATCGGATCGCGTAAACAGGGTGGAATCGCCGCGCATCACATCCAGCAGGAGCCGCTCGTAGGCCTCGGGGAGTGACATCTGCCACGTCTTGGAATAAGAAAAATCCATGGCCACGCTCTCGACAGCGAACTGCATCGCCGGCCTTTTGGCGGAAAATTGCAGCGAGATCCCTTCGTCCGGTTGAATGCGAAACACCAGGACATTGGGGTGCGACAGCGTGAGATCGCACACGTCTCCCTTGCACTCGACTGTCCGGAACAGTTGGAGCGGCGGGTTCTTGAACTGCAGGACTATCTCCGTGGTGCGTTTTTTCAGCCTTTTTCCGGTCCTCAAGTACACGGGCACGCCCGCCCAGCGCCAGTTTTCAATGGTGAGCCGCAGGGCGCAGTACGTTTCCGTCATCGAGCCGGGCGCAACCTTTTCTTCTTCCAGGTAGCCGCGAACCCCCTCACCGCTCATTTCACCGGGCAGGTATTGCCCCCGGACCACTTTCTCCTGTATCTCGCCCGCCGACGGCGGCACAAGCGAATGCAACAGCTGGACCCGCGCGCCGCGCACGGCATCGGCGGTGAGATTGCTCGGAGGCTCCATGGCGACCAGGCACAGCAGCTGCAGCAGATGGTTCTGCACCATGTCGCGAAGCGCGCCCGCAGAATCGTAGTATCCGCCGCGGCCGCTTTCCATGCCGACCGTTTCCGCCGCCGTGATCTGGATGTGATCCACATGATGCCTGTTCAACAACGGCTCAAAGATCGAATTGGCAAGACGGAATCCCAGGATATTCTGCACCGTCTCCTTCCCCAGGTAGTGGTCGATCCGGTAGATCTGCGCTTCGTCCAGGTGGGCGCGTATGTCCTGGTTCAACGTGCCCGCGCTCTTCAGGTCCCTGCCGAAGGGCTTCTCGACGACAACGCGTGACCAGGGCCCGAAAGAAACTGCGCCGGCCAGGCCAGCCTGCTTGAGGTTCGCGATCACCGGCAGTATGAATTCCGGTGCTACCGCCAGATAGAAGATACGGTTCGCCGGATAGGCCTGTTGGTCCTGATATCTCACTGCCAGGGATTCATATGCCCCGCGTTCGTCCAGGTCCCCCTTATGGTAGCGGATTCGGCTCAGGAAGAGGCTGAGCTTTGCGTCCTCGACCGGCAGGCGGCTGAAAGCCGTTACGGCCTCACGCATGCGTTCTCGGAAGGTTTCATCCGTGTAATCCCTCCTGGCGAACCCGACCAGAGTGAACCGCTCGCGCAGCAGTCCCTGAGTGAACAAAGCCCAGAGCGCCGGCACGAGCTTGCGGCAGGTCAGGTCCCCGGAGGCTCCAAAGATGGTGATCGTGAACGGTTCATCCGCGGCAACGGGCGGCAGCGGCGTGCGCTCCGTTTTGTCCGCAATAGCGCTGACATTGGTGCTCAAGGACGGTTCATCCACATCGCTCTCCTTTTAGATATGCCGGGCCAGGCGCTGTTGCCAATCATCCAGGCGAATTCCGACGTGATGGGAATGAGCCACACCGCAGGCAGGCAACGGGAAAGCGCCTGTCCCGCTCTCGACCTGAACATAATCCCTTATTGATAATGGAAATTCCACATGTACCGCTTGGGAATCCTACATCACACCCGGGGAAAGGCGCCACACCTCGAAATGGATGAGGCCGCATTGTGCTTGGCCTCCCAGAATTTCGAGGCCGCGGCCCTCACCCCCGGGAATGTCCCGGACTAAAATAGGTATTTGTACGGATTGATTACCCTGGCGGTACAGAATTAGAATTAACTGGGATAAAGGACACTCAGGTTTCTCGCAATGGATTTCAACATCGGCATCAAAACCTTTTGACCTTGGAGGATTGTATGAAACACGTCGCATACCTCTTGCTCCCGGCGATGCTGATTTTTGTTCTTACTGTTCCTGCCGCCGAAAGCTGGAAGGGAGCCATCAGCGACAAGATGTGTGGTGCAGATCATCACGGTCAGGATCCTGTGCAGTGCACACGCACCTGCGTGAAGAACGGCGGTGCCTATGTCTTTGTCGTCAGCAAGGACAAGATTTTCGACATTGAAAATCAAAAAGACGCAAAGATCTCCGAGCTGCTGTACAAATTCGCCGGCAAGACGGTCACCGTAACCGGTTCCTTGAGCGCCGATGGCAAGAGCGTTAAGGTTGAAACCATCAAGTGACCTCCGCCAGGGCTGCCGCGCCCGTGGGAAGCTGCGGGGATTGCCCGTCTTTGGATGCCATGGGAGCGCCATGAAACGCAGGCAACCATAGCCTGCCGCCCGGGGCCCATGGATCCTGCTTTGTTTTGGCCTTGTGTCTGCCGCAGGCCGACATCCTGCTCCGCGATGCCGCTATCCTGTCTCGGGACAGGACAGGAACGCGGCATATGAGAGGGGAATTGTCGCGCAGTACGAACACCGCAATGTCGACTATGGCCGATTCCGCACTTATGCTATACTCCCCAAAAGTCACGATATCAGAATCTTGATGCAGCGTCGGCTGATTGCCTCCGGCTGCTGCAGAGGTATTGTCATCCGACGACTTCCAGGAATGAACGTGGGGTATGGTTCACCCATTCTGTGCAAAGTCAGGATGGGTACCTCTGCGGCAGGCGCCGCACTCATCGACCGGCACAAACACGCGAAGATCCAAAATTGGCAATGATTTCCTGAGGGAGGTTCCAATGCGAAATAAGGTTCTGGCATTAATATCCTTGGTCATCCTGGGCACCGGCACAGCTTCCGCTTCCCAACGCGATGCCAATTATTATCCTTTTAAGGATCTGGTTTTTGCGCAGGTTGCCGCAGGAGGCGGCTATGAATCCCTGATCACGGTCACCAACCGCGGCACCCAGAGTTATTTCGGCGCGATTCAGTTCTATAAGCAGGATCCCGCTCAATTGCCGAACATTGTGGGTGTAGCGTGGAATCCTACGGTCAACGGTACTCAGGTCACGGGAGGATTCTACCCCCTGACAATCCCGGCCGGTGCCACAGCTTCCTTTGTCATAACCGGTTCAGGGACGACAGAGGCTGGCTTCGCCCTTTTTAAGGCGGCGAACCTGGACCAGACCAATTTCCTCGAAGGAAGTCTGACATACTTTGTGAAGTCCGGCTCGAGAGTCGATGACGCCATAGGCGTGCTTCCTTCCCCCCAGATCATCAGCGCCTGCATCCCCTTCGAGGATTTCAATTCCATCGCTCTCGCTTTCGCGAACACGGACGGTGAAGGAAGGACCGCCACGGTCAGGCTGACCTTATACTCAGAGAGCAATGTCCAGGTCTCCACTCTCCGAACCCTGGTCCTTAACAGGCTGGGGCACAAACCGGTATATCTGTGGCAGATATTTTCGGACGTCACACTCAAGCGCGGGCGCGTGGAAATTGAGTCTGATCTGTACATCAGCGCCACGGCCCTGACCCAGGCTCCGGGCCTGCAGTTTTCCGCGATTCCCATGGGTTCCACCAGCGCAACGTATACGATGTATACGTCGGGACCGGGGGTGATGATGCTTCGCATGACGCTTTGGAGTAACGGTGTTTTCGCCAACGGCTACATCATGATCTCCCAATCCGGCGGTGCGCCGCAGATGTTCCTGGTCTCCGGCGAGACACTAGGGGGGAATTTCCGGCTGCATTTCTACGGCGAAAATGAAGCAACACAGAATTACAGGCTCTTCGGATACCTTACCAGCGACACGCCGACCTCCATTGGCGCTGCGAACATCCGGGGCAACTATTACGTGGCAATCCATTCGCAGAACTACGTAGGCATGGGCACTTTTAACGCTACCCTGGTAAGGTAGGAAGCGTAAGGATTACTTACAGAGGGCACAGGCACGGAATCTCGCTGTGTCTCAGCCGTGCCCTGGGCAAATCTTGAAGTGGATCCGGGCAGGCTGTTCGCGGATAATGGCGCGCAACCCTGCGAATGGAGGAGGATGATGAGACTTCGACTGCACAGCGTTCTTTCCGGACGGACTGGGATCCTGGGGTTGGCGGCCATCCTGGCTTGCGCGGCCTTTCCGGCTGCACCGCCGACGCAGCAGCCGCAAAATCTGCCCGCCGCGCAGCGTCCCGCGCAAACCCCGCAGACTCCGGAGCAAAAGGAAATTGCCCAGATTCAGGAACAGATCAAGAAGCTCCAGAACCGGGTGCTGGAACTCAGGGTCCGCGGCTCCGCGGAGCGCTACAGGAGAGAAATCGAAGCCAAGCAGAAAGACGATGAACTGATAAGAACGCTGTGCGAAGGCGCAGTCGATTTCAAGAAGATCAGCTACCGGAGCAGCGTGGGTGATATGGACATTTCCGCGTACCTGTTCCAGCCGCTGAAACCGCGCGGTGCCAAGGGACACCCGGCGCTCGTCTGGGTGCACGGCGGTGTCGCCAGCAGTTTCTCGTCCGGTTCGATCCCCTTCATCCGGCAGGCAGTCGAGCGCGGCTATATCGTGATCGCTCCGGATTATCGTGGCAGTACAGGCTATGGCGAGGCCTTCCAGGAGGCAATCGATTATGGCGGCTACGAGATCGACGACTCCCTTTCGGCGATCGATTACCTGAAAGCCAACCTTCCCCAGATCGACCAGAACCGCATCGGCATGATCGGGTGGAGCCACGGCGGCTACATCACGCTGCATTCCCTGATCCGCGACCAGGGGAAGATTCTCAAGTGCGGGTACGCCGGCGTTCCCGTGACCAACCTGGTCTTTCGCCTTTCCTACAAGGGACCGTCTTACGAGGCCAGCTTCGTGAAGCAGAAGCGCATCGGCGGCGAGGTTCACGAAAAGCGGGACATCTACATCGAACGCTCTCCGGTCTACCACGTGGACAAGATCAAGGTGCCGGTGATGGTTCATGTCGCGACCAACGATCAGGACGTCAATTTCGTCGAGGACCAGATGATGATTTACGCGCTGCAGTACCATATTCCCAAGCTGGCCGAGACGAAAATCTACGTGGATCCGCCCGGAGGGCACAGCTTCGACCGGCTGGTGAACAAGGAAAAGACCGCGCCGCAAAACACTCCTCCCCAGCGGGATTCATGGAACCGGATCTGGGCCTTCCTGGAGGACAACCTCAAACCCTATCTCGACGGCGACGGGAAGGTGGTACTCTAGGTTGTGATGACGGAGCTTGCGCAGTCGAACGCATGGCCGGGAAAGAGCCGGCCGCACGATTTGATTCGGACACTGATGAGGGTGTGCGTATTCGCCTGTACAGGATTCGCCACTGCAGGCGGAACGTCACAGGATCTCTCCCTGGACCGGATTCTCAAGGCCAATGAGGACGCGCTCGGCGGCGCCGAGGCCATTGCCCGTGTGCAAACCCTCAAAATGACCGCGAGAGTCTTCGGCGCCACGGGAAGTGTCTCATCCGTCCTGATCATGTCGATCAAGCGCCCCAATCTCGTGCGCTCGGAATCAGAAATCCAGGGCAAGCTGGTCTCCGCGGGTTTCGACGGCGCTGCCGCATGGACCACCGCCTCCCCGGCAGGATCCCCGGCGGCCGGGATCCCGGATGCGCAGAGTCCGGAAAGCCTGGCGGACATCAATATAGACACAGCCGTCGGTTCGCTTGCCAGCCTCAGGGCGGCCGGCGCCGATGTCGAACTGATCGGCAAGGAAGATTTCGCCCGTTCGCCCGTATACCGGATCGAGATCACCCGCAAGAGCGGCCTGTCGGCCGTCTACCTGATCGACGCAACCACATATCTCCCCGTCAAGACCATCATGAAGGGTTTTTGGCGGGGATTGGAAACGGAAATCGAAGCCTTTCCGGGTGACTACAGGCGGGTCGGCGACATCCAGTTCCCTTACTCCATCGAGCAGCGCATCGGCGGCCAGGCTATCGGCCGGGTGACGTACGAAAAGATCGAAATCAACACACCGATGGATGACGATATCTTCAAGATGCCCCGAAAGCCGCCGCCTGCCGCGAAAAAGGAAGCAGTCCGGCGGGAGAACCGCGTGCAGGCCCATGAACGAGAGAGAGCGTTTCCGCCGGGTTTTCGCCGGGAACCGGATTGACCGGCCCCCGCTGCTGGAAGAAGGGGTGCGAGACCAGGTGCTGGCCGTGTGGCGGGCACAGGGTCTGCCTCAAGGCAAAACTCACTGTGACATCTTCGGACTGACGCCTCACGAGAACGTCGGCCCCGACCTGACCTTTCTCCCGAGGTATTCCGGCCGCATCATGGACCTCGGCGCACGGGATTACCGTCGTGCGTTCCATGTCTCTGCCAGGCGATTTCCCGACGATTGGCGCAAAACCGTGAGACGGCTCGACAACCGCGACCACATCGTTTGCCTCTGGGCATCCCGCGGCTTCTTCCAGGCGTTAGGCGCCGAGGATTGGCCGACCCTGCGCTCTGTGCTGCGCGCCGTGATTAAGGAACCGCGGCTCATAGCGGACCGGATCGAGATGTACGGCGACTTCTGCGCCCGCATGCTCGAGATGACGCTGCGCGATGTGGATCCGGAATTCATTTATCTGAGCGAGCCCATCTCCGACAACAAGGCACCGCTGATTCCACCCTCTCTGTTCGCGGAACTGATGGTGCCGGCATATGAGAGGATTATTGAGGTGGCCCGCGCGCACGGCTGCGCCAATATCCTGGTCAGTACTTATGGGAATAGCGCACTGCTGTTTCCGTCCCTGATCGCCGCCGGCGTCAACATGCTTTGGATTTCCGAAGCCGCAGAGTTGCCTGAACTCGACTATCGCAACCTGCGGCAGCTCTACGGCCCACGCCTCGGATTGATCGGCGGCATACCGTTGAGTCTTCTCCGATCCGCATCGCCGGAACAGATCAGGAACGGTGTGCGGGAAATCGTCGATCCGCTGATGGCGGCTGGCTGTTACGTCCCGCTGGCGGGAGGGCGGATCCGCGAAGAGATCCCCTGGACAGCCTACTGTTGCTATCGCGAGGCGCTCAGCGAATCCCTGCGATCCTTCGAGTCGTAGAGGTCGCGTGGACGGTCAACCTCCAAGGCTCAAAGGTTCTCAAAGAGCCGTTTTCGCAGCCGCCCCTCGTGCGCCGCGGCACACCTCGTGATGCATGAAATGGCCGCCCGAGGTGGGTGCCGGCTGCCAGAGGGCGCTCGCGCCCCACTTCGTAGCTGCGCACAGGTCCCGTCCGGCGGCCGGGACCTACTTGCCGCGGCGCAGCCTGTGCCTATTGAAGGTCTGAGGTGGATGTCGGAGGACTGAGGTCGCTATTTTTCAAGCAGGAGCGCACGGGCCTGCGGCCCACCCGATGACGATTGAAAAAGCTCGGGATCGGTATCGGGATCGTGATGATGCTCCCTTCGATACCGATTCCGATACCGACCCCGACATCCCGGGCTTTCGGTCTATTTCGAAGCAGTAATCCATGGGCCGATGGCGCACCCACTCGCATGAAAACAGCAGCCGTATTGTAGCGATCTCAGCGAGCTGATCGTGGTCGTGATCGTGATCGGTAGCGCGAATCAAACAAAAGCCGACCACGATCACGGAGCCACCTCCATCTCTATTTTCGGAGCAGGAGCGACAGATACCCATTGACCATGAGGGCTGCTGTCGCTCCGCAAGTCCGGATTACCTTAAATCCACCCGGAAGGGATTTGCCGGCGGGCGCTGATTGTCCCGGCCAATCTCAACATCGCGGGCGTTCGATGCCCCTTCGATTTCAAGCGTGAACAGCAAGGCCCGCACCTGATCGTCCACTTTAAAGTCAAATCCGTCGATATCGGCATCCGTGCGTGCCAGCCAGACGATCCTGCGGTCCCCTTCCCTCTCAATCTTGTCCTGCTCTGTGGTCGCAACCACCGGACCTTGCCCGGGTCGCACGCGCACGCGTCCCCGCGGTCCTACGGTGACTGTGCCGGGCCGCGCGCGGCGGACAACCCTCCGTTCCTCTTCGACATCGATGCGCTTGAGGGATTTGAGCTCGCCTCCCTCGGCAACGACATGACCCGTGAAACGGAGCATTTTCCCCATCGTAGTCCAGCGGACATGCCAGGTATCGCCGTCGCGCCACACGAAATAGCTGCGCTCGGAACCTTCGCTGAAGACCGGACGCCCGTCGAACTTCTGCACCTGTTCCGCCCGGGCGGGCGAAAAAGCAGGCATGAGAATGCACAATAAGAAGAGACTCACGGTACTTCCCCTGACAGTCATTGTCAGCCTCCCTCCCGAAGCATCTTTGACAAGGATAGCATAGGTCGGAGCCGACCGGCGCCACCTTGCTGTCATAGGCGCTCAGGACGAATGGCAAATGCAACATCTATTTTCCGGAGATGCCGAGCCTTTCATAGGCAAATTGCGCCGTGTTCATCAGGCGTACCGGCCCAAGCAGACCCGAGGCAAGGAGCGGCGAATCGTTGCGCCAGTGATGCCATGTGGTAAAGGTGATGCGCCGGCCTTCCGGCTTCGGTTGGCCCGAAATGAACCATTTGGGAATCTCACGGATCGCCAGGGGATTGCCCCCTCCGCCACCCCCGGCAAAGCCGCCCGGCGGGACGGCCGGTCCAAAGGGGTACTCCTCGGGAAGCTGCTCGTCTCCTATCAGCCGGTTGGGCCACAGGTTGGTAACGCGCACCTCGAGATCGTTGTCGCCGGCACGCACGGCGGATGTGACATCCAGCCTGTACGGCGGCTTCCACACGATGCCAAGATTCCGGCCATTGACTAGTACCTCCGCCAGCACCTCGACGCGACCAAGGTCGATGAACCATCGCCGGCCTCCCGCCGGCACACCGGCGGGCAAAGAGAAGGTCCTGTGGTACGCCGCCGTCCCCGAGAAGTACTTCACACCCGGGTCCGCGTGAAGATGCAGGGAGACGAGGCTGGGGAGGTTTACTTCCTCGGGAGCGCCCAGCTTCGGGGGGAAGGATACACGCCACGGACCGCCGAGAACAATCGGGTCGACAAGACCGGAGACGCGCAGCGGAGTGTTGCGACCTTGGCCATTGCGCAGCTGATACTCGCCGTTCCGCCATACCAGCAGACCGCCGGCGGAGAATTCCACGTCGGCAGGAGCCTCAGGGTCCGGCAGGGCGGCGGCCAGCTGCCGGATCCGTTCCTCGCCGAGCGCTTCGGAGATCAGCGCGGGCGCCGTATTGTCCCCTTCGAAATGCACGAACCGGATGTTTGCGTCCGGTGCGCCCAAGCCCGGATGTACGGTGCGCCCGGAGCGCTGTCCGGTCTTGATGAGTTTGCCGTTGAAATAAAGCGAAGGCGCACCACCCTGGTAAACCACCGCAAGATGGTTCCAGCCCGATATCGGCTGGGGCGCGACCAGCAGAGGCGCGAACATGCCGCGCGCCCTTTCATAGACCACCACTCCATCCCGGCCGGCGGTGAATCCCGCCGCACTATGGCCTTCCCCGTACAGCGTGTCGCCCTCCGGCGGATGTACGACATAGCAGGATGCATTCGCCCCGGCGTTCCCCTGGGTGGATTCCCGTGGGAAGCCGCTGGCGCCGATCTCGATTTCCGGCTTGATCCAGACCGAGAATGTGAAATTGTCGGCAACGGCACGGTAAGGCGCGGCAGGCACACCGGCAAAATCCGCGACAGTCACGAGAGTTTCTCCGTCCCTGGCAACGGATCGCAGTGAGGAGCCGCTTGCGGGAGCACGGAAGATCACAAACAGCGAGCCGGAAGGTTCAAGCCTTATGGGGACCCGGACCCGCCCGTTGGCCGCTTCATACACGGCAGCAGGCACGATCTCGCCGGTGACTGCGTTCCAGAACTCCGGCCGTTTGGCGTCGACGCGGAAGCTGGCGACAATCTCTTCAGAGCGGCGTTGATGATTGGTAACGAAGTAGATGTCGGCCGTACCCAGCCGGCGATGGAGATAGCGGATGTCCCGGTCCGGATTGCGGCCGGCGAACTGAAAGTCCGGCGAGACTCCCAGCTTGTCGAGTACGGTGCGCAACGGCTGCGTGCGGAAAACGCGGCCCTTGCCGACGGCGCGGTCGCTTGCGCTGCCGTCGCCCCACAGCTCCACTACAATGCGCCGCAGTTCGGCATCGTTGTTACGGGCATTCGCCAGACCGCAGGAGTAAGACGGCGGGTTGCCCGCCAGCCACATTCCCTGATTGACGAGCTCAAGAAGCCTGCGCGCCAGCTCCACGGTCATACCCTGTGTCGGCTGGAGCACCAGCACGCGGTAGGACATGCCGCCTTCCACCGCGATCCGCCCATTCTCCACACGGACTCGTTTCAGCAGTGCCTGTGGGTGAATGACATCGTAGTCGTGGCCGTCGGGCGGAAGCGGATTCAAAGGCTCCTTGGTCACGTTGTCGGAGTTCGGCATCTCGGACGGAGCGCTCTCGCCGTTCAGGTAGAGCAGATCGGCGACAAACATCCCCTGCCGCAGCATGTATTGAGCGCGGGCGACGTATTCCAGCCAGGGTCCGGCTTTTTCGAACCAGGTGTTGGTCCGGTCGAAATGAAAGCCCCACTGGCCCATGGTCATCCCGGGAACGGCGTCCGGGTGCGGTTGATGTGCGTAGCGATGAAAGATGTAGCGGGTCAGGCCGAAGGTGTACATCAGGTCGCCGATAGCCTTGGTGGCGTAAGGGTGCTCCTGCCACTTGGAATCGTTGGGCCTGCCGGTAAATGTCTCGGCGCCGACCACCGGCTTCTCCCAGACATGAGCGATGGATGATCCGAGCTTGAGGCTCCATCCCCACTGCGCGCCTGCCTGGCGCAACCAGAACTCGCCCATCGGCTCGTCCACCAGCGCGCCCACCTGCAGCTCATCGAACGGGCCATTGGCAGGGCCGTAGGGCTCCGTGTAGGATTTCATTCCGTGCCGGCGGCATAACGCGGCGAACTTGCCGTAATAATTGTCCGCCATCAGATCTGCCTGGGCACGGCGGAGATCCCAAAGGAAACGTTCGGTGATGTCCGGGCTGCCGACGATCCGCCCGGTCATCGCGGGCATGTATTTTCGCAAATCGTATCCGCGGCGCTTCTCGAACTCCTGGGGAAACGCCGGCGTCCAATTCTGCATGCCGACTTCGTAGCTGTCGATCAGCGCGCCCACCAGTCCTTTGGCGGCAAGCGGAGCGAAAGCCGGCTGCAGGTTCCCGAAGTACTTGTCGAAATGGAATTCCATCGCCTCGGCGCTGAACTTGTCGATTTCGAGCCCCAGCCCGGCATCCGACGAAGCATTTTGCATGCGCCCGGTCGGTGTGCTGCCGATGCGCAGGATGGTCCATCGTCCCGCGGGCGCATCCCAGGAAAGCCTGCCTTCGCCGTCCATCTGCCGCGAGATGTCGATCACCTGTTCGGGATCGATGGCGGGGCCGGCATCTGAGGAGGGCATCGCTTCCTGGTTCCGGCGGCGGGCCAAATTGGTTTTGAACGTCCAGTCTGCAATCCGGCTGGAACCGGAGAGCTGAAACTCGGTGATGCGCCGCGGCTGGGGAACCGACAGACGATAGAACTTGGCGCGCACTGCGGGGAAGCCGGCCGTCAGCGGCACGTTGGGCCCCGCGCCGCCTCTGCCTCCGGAATCCGCAAGATCGGCCACCTTGCTGAACGCTGTTCCGTCAACGGATGATTCCAGCACGATCGGCGACGGGGTCCCGCCGCCGGGCCCGCCGGGAATACCGGCTGCATGAATCAGAACGGACCTGGCTTCAAAGATATCGGAATATTCGAGCTGCAGATACGCCCGTTGCCCTGTTTGTTCCGGACGGAGATCAATACCCTCAGCCAGATCCCAGTCGGTGAGAGTCTTCGGATCCACCGCTTTGGATCCTGCGGTCGCGGTGACAAGCTTTGGTGGTCCCTCCGCCGGCAACGACGGATAAGCCAGCACCATGGCGTCCCGGTAGTAGTTCAGCTTGGCATAAGGTCTTGGCAGCGTCACGTCGATGCGCCGGCCGCCTTCCGCGAACGTCTCGCTCCAGACCACCTGCTGCATGGCGCGATCGGGTGTAATCCACGGCCCGCCGGTAGAAGACCAGCCGGGGCAGTTGTGCATTGTGAAACTGATGCCGAGACGGTTTGCTTCGCTGGCGGCGTGTTGCACCAGGCGCAGCCATTCCGCATTGAGGGTTTCCACCGGTCCTTTCGGAATCCCGGTGCCGACGTCGAACATCTGGACACCGCCGACACCCACGCGCGCCATTGCCTCGAGGTCGCGGGTAATGCCGTCTGCGGTGACATTGCCGTTCATCCAGTGCCACCAGGTATGGGGACGGGCGTCGGCAGGCGGGCGCCGAAAGGCGTCTTCCAGAATGCCTTGTGCAGTGCCCGCTGTCCCCACCCGGGCGTCGAGTCTCGGATCAACAAGTAGGGTGATCGCGCCGGCAGCGGTGCTCTTGATAAATGTTCTGCGTTTCATTTTGTCTCCTGGTCAGAACCCGCAAGTATCTGCCCGGGCCCATCACTCGTAGTCCCGGACATGGCAGTGCATGGCTGGAAACGACTCATCGACCGGCTTGCCGCTGCAAGCCGACACCGGTTGAAAACCGCCGTAGCAGGCGCGTCGGCCGAGTGCAGGCTCAAGGGCGCGTTGAGGGGTCCGCGGCCGGCACAACATATTTTGTGTCAGCCGCGGATTTGCAGAGCGAGTCCTCGAAATCGTCCGACGCTAATTGCCGCCGGTCTGCATGGGATCGAGGCGGACCCTGATCGTGCCGGTACTGGTTTTGCCGTTCAGTGTCATCTTCACGCTGTAGGTTCCGGCCTCGGCCGTGCCTGCGCCGGCCCCGCCGAAGCCTCCCCCGAATCCGCCGCCAAAGCCGCCACCGCCCCGGCCGCCGCCTCCGAGGAGCTGGCTGAGGGTTCTCTGAATGTCGGTGACCTTCCGGTAATTCGTGCCGAACTGGTCAAGTTGCTTCAGGGAATTCTGCACAAATTCCCTCTGTCCCGGGTTCAGGTCCTTTCTCTGAGCGGCCTGCTCCAGCTGCTTGCGGAGATTCCCGGCGATCTGCTGCACCTGTTGTGCCGGAGGATCGAAACGGAAATCCCAGGCGAGGCGGTCAATGCCCGGCTGCATATCATCAAGGATGTAAGTGGTTTTGAGAGCCCCGGTGACATCCGAAATCTCAATGGTGACGGGGCTGTCCGGCTTGTTCTTCAGGTAATAATGAATCAGGGCGCCCTGTGGCGGGTTTTCGCCCCTGAAATAGAGGTCGCCGCGGCCATAGCCGCCGCGCTGGATGCGCAGCCAGCGGGTCCCGGGGCGCTTGTTTTCGAAGAGATAGAATTCCGCCTCCCCGACCTTGTCCATTTGCTCGAGGGCGGAGACATCATCCAGGATCCAGAGGCCCCGACCGTGGGTCGCAGCAATCAGGTCATTGTCCCGAGGATGGATCAGCAGGTCGTGGACGGCGACCGTAGGCAGATTAAGATTCAAGTTGGTCCAGCTCGAACCGCCGTTCACCGAGAAGAAAGCGGCAAACTCGGTGCCGAGAAAGAGGAGGTTCCTGTTTTTCGGATCTTCCCGGATGACGTAGACCGGCTGGCCATCCGGCAGGTTCCCGGCAATGGCGCTCCAGGTCTTGCCGTAATCCGTGGTCTTGAAGACGTAGGGCTTGAAATCATCGCTGCGATGGCCGTCAAAGGTCAGATAGCAGGTGCCCTCCTGAAAATGCGAGGCCTCAACCCTGCTCACCCAGAGCCCGGCAGGAACACCCGGGACATTTTCGCGGACGTTGGTCCAGGTAGCGCCGCCGTTGCGCGTCAACTGCACATTGCCGTCATCCGTCCCGACCCAGAGGAGCCCGGGGGTGAGCGGGGATTCGGCAATGCTGATGATGGTGCAATGCGTTTCGGCGCCGGTGTTGTCAGGAGTCAATCCACCGCTGGACTGGCCGTATTTCGTCCTGTCATTGGTGGTCAGATCGGGGCTGATAATCATCCAGTGATCCCCGCGATCCAAGGATCTGAAGACGTGGTTTCCACCTATGTAGACGGTCTGCGGATTGTGCGGCGAGATGAGGATCGGCGTGCTCCAGTTGAAACGCAAAGGCGATCCCATGCCTCTGCCTCCGCCGCCGCCGCGCCCTCCAGCCTGGCCTGGAGCTCCTCCCCGGCCCCCCTGGGCCTGCGCGGAAGATCCGGCGGGATAGTAATCACCATAATTCAGGATGGTGTTTGCGTTTCTAGGAGCGATGTTTCTCGACTCGCGCGTCTCCGCATTGACCCGCTGCGCTGCGCCGCCCTGGCTTTCGCCATACACGGTGCGCCAGTCGGACGGATCGTTTTGCGTGTGGAAGCCGTCGCCGCCGCCGATGTTGAACCAGAAATCGGTCAGGATCGATCCTTCCCGGTTCATGGAGGGCCCGCCCCAGGTGCCGTTGTCCTGCAATCCGCCATATACGTAGTAGGGATCGCGCATATCGGTGCTCACGGCATAGAACTGCGCCAGGCAGACATTGTCGAAGAAAACAAAGCTCTTGCCATGGTCATGAGTGAGGGCGGCGCCGCCGTCCTGCCCGGCGTAGAACCGGTTCTTGTTGGTGGGATCAAACCACATGGCATGAAAATCCGGATGCAGGCCGCCGATGTTGCTGAAGGTTTTCCCCTTGTCGGCAGAATAGGAAAGGCTGGTGGCCGCGACGTAGACATACCGGTCGTCGACAGGGTTCAGATAGATGTGGCTGTAGTAAAAGGGCCGGTTGTTCATCCGGTTCACGTAAGTCCACGACTCACCTGCATCTTCGGAACGGTAGATGCCGGAGCCGAGCTTTGTCATGTCGACGTAGTCGGGATTCGGCTGGACCTGCGCATCCACGCTACGGGTCGCCTGGGGCTGAAAGCTGGCCTCGACGATGATCTCCAGGACCTTTGGATTGGAGCGGGAAATGGCGAGGCCGACCCTGCCGACATCACCGGTGGGCAGGCCCTTGGTGAGTTTACGCCACGACTTGCCGCCGTCGGTGCTCTTGAAAACGCCGCCGTTGGGGCCGCCGGAATCGAACCGCCAGGGTTGGCGCAGTCTTTGCCACAAACTTACATAGAGAATATTGGGATTGGCAGGGTCCATTACCAGGTCGATGGCCCCCGTCTTGCCGTCGTCCGGCAGGCCGTTGGTGAGTTTCTGCCAGGTCTTGCCGCCATCTCCCGTCCGAAAAAGGCCGCGGTCACCGGAGTACCCCCAGAGATGGCCTACGGCTGCAACGTACACGATATTCGGATCCGTGGGATGCGTGACGACGCGTCCGATGGCCTGCGTGCTTTCAAGCCCCGTGCGGGCGAAGGTTTTGCCGCCGTCGGTTGATTTATAGATGCCATCCCCCCATGCGACACTGTTCCGGGCGCACTCCTCGCCGGTACCTACCCAGATGATATTCGGATCCTTCTGGAAAAATGCGACATCGCCGATTGAGGCGGAACCATATTTGTCGAAAATCGGCTCCCATGACGTACCGGCATTGGCGGATTTCCATACTCCGCCGGAGGCCGAGGCGAGCAGCACCATCGTGAAATCGTTGTCCAGCGCATCGAAGTCGGAGATACGGCCTTGCATGTTGGCCGGGCCGATATTGCGCCACGCGAGGCTCTTTATCAGATTCTGATCCGTGCTCTGGGCCATCAACGGCCATGTCAAAACCACGACAACAAACCCGATAACGACAGCCGGGATTATGCTCCTGAGATTGATTTTCATCCGTTGTCTCCCATTCAAAGAGTAAGAGTTCGACGCCGTGTGATGGTGGCCATGCCTGCGCCTGGACGATCGAAAAGCCATTATCGAGATGGCGGTTCCTTTTATTCAACCAAAAAATGATTGCGCGCAGCCAAGTCATGAGCGGGAACTGTCCATCACAATTCAGAGATCCGCAACGAAAATGAACCATGAAGACCTCGATGACCCGGGCGGCAGCTTTGTCTTTCCTGCTGTCTGCGTCGCAGAATCCCATTTCGTGTGTTTCGTGTATTTCGTGGTTTAAGAAATCGTGGCGGAGAGACTATCTCCGTTTCAGGACACTGATGGTGTTTTGCGAGCGCGGGTTATAGGAACGGGCGGCTTCCCCCCAATGAAATTCCGACGGACGCGAGTCGAAGAATTCGACGATTCCGTCCAGGACGTATCGGCTCCTGAGATAGGTGTCGGTCCATTCGCGGATCAGGATCAGGGAGTCGGGGGGCTTCCCCCAGGAATAAGGCTGGTGAACAAAGACGACATATTCCGGGCGGTTCTTCTCGATCTCGCCGATCATCTGCCTTTGCATGCGCAGGGCGTACTCCTGCTCTTCCGTCAGGCTGTACATGTAAAGAAAGCCGGTCGCAGACCGCCGTCCTGCATAGAAATAGATTTGCGGTTCGGAACCCAGCACGGCAATCCGTGCTTCTGTGCCGGTGTGATCCCTGAGATATCTTGCGACTTCGGGGGAATCCGGAAAGGCACTGAGGCCATAGCTCTCGCGGCAGGCGGATAGCGGAGTCAGCTTGAAGAAGAATCTGCTTTGTTTCGACATGGAGTAGACGAAAGCAAGGATAACGCACAGGACCGGGATCCATGCCAGGCGGGCGGCTTTGGCGGTGAAACGCTGCAGGGCAGAGCCCACCGCCACTCCGGCAAGCAGCGCTACCGCCGGCAGGAGGAGGATGAAATAGTGCGCCCGGAAATAGAGACCCGGGCACACGGCGAGCAGGGAGCACAGCATGAATCCGAGATAAAAGCCGCCTCGCGACCGCGCAGCCGGGTGCCAGAGAGGAGCGGTCAGCCCGACGGCCGCAAGGATCCAGACCAGTGCCGCCGGTCCTGCAACCTTCGGGAAAATCGCGGCAAGCTGAGCCAGGCCGTCGGGCAAACTCAATATGGATCCATAGGCGCGCGCATAATCGAAGGTCCAGAACCAGAAGGTGTCGAAGACTCCCGATACGAACAGAATCAGGCAGGTCGCTGCAAAGGGTGCGACCACACCGGCGGCAAAGGTTCCGGCTCGCGCCGCGAATCCTTTCCTGTCGACCGGCCGCCTCTGCAGTTCATCGCCGACGATACAGCCGCCGGCGAACAGCGCCAGGAAGATCCCGGGCTGCTTCATCAGGAAGGCCAGCCCCATCAGGATGCCGCTGAACAGGTATGACCGCAGGCGCCGGTTCTGCACCGCCCGGAGCAGGACAATGATGCCGGCGAGCGCAGGCAGGATCACGAAATGGGTGGCGTGCGCTGAGATGCCCAGGACGGCCTGTCCCGCTGACAGAAGGGTAAAACCGGCACAGGCCACGACTCCGGCGACGCGGCCGGAGAGGCGCGCGCCCAGAAGGTACACCAGCATCGTGGTCGCGGAGTTCACCAGGATGAGGCCCCAACGGACAGCCGCGGTCATCTGGCCGAACAGAGCCAGGATTATGGCGTATGCGGCGTAGGTGCCGGGAAGCTTCATGTTGTAGGCGATCTGGTATGGAGGAATCCCCTGGAGCATGAGCTGACCCATGTAGGCGTACTCGCCCTCGTCGCGCTCCAATGGGAAATCCTGCAGCCGGATCCGGATGCAGGCGAAGAGGAGAATCACGCAGGCGACCGCAGCCCAATGCCAATTCCGTGCAAGTCCGCGATCGGATGTCTGGGCAATCACAAAGCCCCTGGCACGCTTCAAGAAACCACGAAATACACGAAATGACCGTATCAGGGTAAACGCAAGGATCAGAGGTCCCGCGCATCCGCGATGCAAGTTGAAAAGGATGCCTGCATGTTTTCGTGTATTTCGTGGTTTGGCTTGATGGGCACCCTATTCGGGATTCGAATTGAGATCCTTTCCCTCACGTCTGCTGCGCAACACGGCCGCGCCGATAGCCGCGGCGCACACCAGGATTACCAGCAATCCCGGAATCCAGCTGCCGATGGAACTTACCCCCGGCGCCCGGCGGGGCGTGTTGAGGCCGTAGCTCAAGATGAGCCCGAGGGCCAGCAGGCTGACCATGTTCATCACTTTGATCAGCGGGTTGATGGCGGGCCCGGCAGTGTCCTTCAGGGGATCCCCGACGGTATCGCCGGTCACGGCGGCCTTATGCGCATCCGAGCCCTTGCCGCCGTAAATGCCGTCTTCAATCAGCTTTTTCGCATTGTCCCAGGCGCCGCCGGCATCCGCCATAAACACGGCGAGCAGCTGTCCCACCAGGATCATGCCGCCGAGAAATCCGCCCAGCGCATAAGGGCCGAGCAGGAATCCGACCAGGATGGGTGCCAGAATCGCCAGCAGGCCGGGACCGATCAGTTCCTTTTGCGCGGTATGTGTGCAGATGTCCACCACACGGCCATAGTCGGGTTTCTTGGTGCCCGCCCAGATCTCCGCGTCCCGGAATTGCACTCGGCACTCTTTGACGATGTAAAAAGCCGCGCGCCCGACAGCGCGGATCAGCATGCTGCTGAACAGAAACGGTATCGAGCCGCCGATCAGGAATCCCACAAAAACCATCGGTTCAGCAATCGTCAGTTTGCCTGCTTCCGCCATGTACTGGCTGATGCTTATTTCGCTGATCTTGTCTTCGCTGCCGACAGCAATGACGGCAATGAAGCTGGCGAAGAGCGATACCGCAGCGATGACCGCCGAACCGATGGCGATTCCCTTGGTTTCGGCTTTGGTCGTGTTGCCGACCGCATCCAGGTCCGCAAGAATCTGGCGCGCCCGTTTGTAGCTGCCCGGGCTGCGGCTTTCCATTTCATGCGGATCATATCCCATTTCGCCGATGCCGTTGGCGTTGTCGGCTACCGGACCGAACACATCCATCGAGATGGTATTGCCGGTGAGGGTCAACATGCCGATCCCCGTCATGGCCACTCCGTAGGCGATGAAGAGCGGCGGCGTGCCGATGTAGCACAGGACGGAAAGCAGGATCGCGGCGGCAACCACCAGGATGGTGGCCACGGTTGCTTCGTAGCCGACGGCAAAGCCCTGAATGATGTTGGTGGCATGTCCCGTCTGGCACGACTTGGCGAGGCTCTTCACGGGATAGTGGCTTGTGTGCGTAAAGTAGCTGGTCACTTTGTTCAGGACGATCGCCAGGAACACGCCGACGAGGCACGTAAGCGCCGGCCGCAGATCGAGGCCGGCGATGCCCAGATTAGTCAAAAAATGGAGTTGCGCCGGATCGCCGTTCGGAAATCCGGCTTTCGCCATCGGGTTCATGGCGAGGTAGCTGCTGTCGAAATGGAGGTACAGGAATCCCAGTCCGAAAAAGCCGAGAACGCTGATCGTGGAACCGATCCAGAATCCCCGGTGCACGCTGTGGAGCGCGGTATCGGAGGAGTCGTGTGGGCCGGCTTTGACGGTATAGGTGCTGATTATCGAACCGAGAACGCCGATGCCCCTGACCAGGAGGGGGAAGATGACCCCTTTGTGCCCGAAGCTCGCCATCCCCAGGATCATGGCGGCGACAATCGTCACTTCATAGCTTTCAAAAATATCCGCCGCCATGCCGGCGCAGTCACCGACATTGTCCCCCACGTTGTCGGCAATGGTCGCAGCATTGCGGGGATCGTCTTCAGGGATGTCCTGCTCGATCTTGCCGACGAGATCCGCGCCGACGTCAGCCGCCTTGGTGTAGATCCCGCCGCCGACCCGCATGAACAAAGCCAGGAGCGTGCCGCCGAACCCGAAGCCGAGCAGCGCCTCGTAGGCCTTGTCGCCGAAGATCAGGAAGATCATCGTGCCGCCAAGCAATCCCAACCCGTCGGTGAGCATGCCGGTGACGGTGCCCGTGCGATAGCCAAGCTGCATCGCCTCGCCGTAACTGCGCGTCGCGGCAGCAGCAACCCGCAGGTTCCCGGCCGTCGCCAGCCGCATGCCGATAAAACCCACCGCCCAACTGAAGAGGGCTCCGATGAGGAAGGCCGACGCCCGTCCCCACCGGAATGCGTTCTCCGTCCCGGTGTAACCGATAAACAGCAGGAGGGTCAGGACGATGATCAAGGGGCCGATACGGCGAAACTGGGCGGCAAGGTAGGCATTCGCCCCTTCCCGCACCGCCGCGGCAATTTCCTGCATTTTCAGCGTCCCACGATCCGCGCGCATGACCTGCCTGACGAGCAGCGCCGCATACAGCAACCCGGCAATCGCAATGGCCAGAACCGCCATCAGGCACGCGACCTCCACGGACGAATATTTGGGATCCGTAAACAGCGAGAACGGCACAAACCGCTCCGGCTCCGCGGACCCGGCAGCGGAAGTCTGCGCCAATGCCGACCGCCATACGTAGGCGGCGCCAAACAATACCATCATGATGACGAGGTACCATCGCCGGGCGCGCGCATGGTGAGAGAAGAACTGTTTAAGAATGTTCATGAGAGGTTTCAGGCTCCAGTATGATATCCACATTCCCGCTGAGCCATCGCGCGCTGACAAGCCCGCCCGAGGCTGCGGATCAGTACAGTGTGTACTAAAACAGGCTTTCGGATGCCGAACGCCACCATCGGGCGTGTTCAATTTCCAGGACGCGCCGCTCCGGAAAGCGGTAAAATTTCAAATGCTCCGCATCGCCCAGAAAGAATCCGCGGCGTATCGTGCGGAAAAACCCGTGCAAATGGGGATCTCGGGAAACGGTCTTCGTCATCTTGTCGCCGCCGCGCTCGAGCTCGCGAATGCAGTCCAGGATGTGCATGGGATCCGCGTACGGCAGGTAGCCGGCAAGCCGCCCCGCCTCGTCGCGGTCGAGGAGCAGATCGGCAAACAGCAGACGCGGGAGTTTCAGCGGATTTGTGGGATCGGTAATGAATCGAATCAGAGCGGCCGGCGGCAGCGCCGAGACGATCATGGGAAAAACCGGGCTCAATTCCTGGTAGAGATTGGCCCCCGCGTCCTCATGAGTCGGATCGTAGGCGGAAGGCTCGAGCCCCAGCACACGTCCGTCGGCGGTGACCAGATACAGCGTCCCGACGTCCGCAATCTCCAGGTGCTCCAGCACCCGATAGATGCTGATGTACTTGCTCCGTTTCGGACTGCCATCGGCATGTGGGACGCACCTCTCCACGATATCGCTCATGCGAAAGTAGTTGCCTTTCAAATCGGGATTGATCTCGAAGAAGAGGACGTTGCCCTTGGTGTTTTTTTGATCGCCCACGGCCATGTAGCGTCCGAATGCCTCCGGCCCCAGATGGGATGCCACGAGGGCCTCGAACCGGTAGCAGAGCATATAAAGGTGGATCGTCATGGGTGCTCTCCTTGGTATGCCGACCTCTGTCAATGCCGCCGGCTTGTTGCCGCCCGGCAGGAAACCTTGGGATCCTCGATCCCCGGCAAAACCCCAAATGCCGGACGCACAGGCTTACACATCTGGAGGACAAAAAGCAACTACTGCGCGAAAAACGGACCCCGGCGGGATGGCAACGTCCATCGGGAAAGCAGAATGTCCCCTTTTCGCTAAACCGCTAAAATGCTAGATTAGCAGTCGAAGACGGAGACATGGCACGATGGCTTCCCACAGCCCATTGATCCGGCCGATCTCGCGGCGCAGCACGCGCTGCCGGGCGGTCCGGCTCGTCCTTTTGGGGGTGGCATTCGACATTCTATTGACGCATCCCGCCTTCCCTTCCACCAGCTGCACAATCCTCGGTCGCGTGATAGACCAGGCGACCGGCGAACCGCTGCGCAAGGTCAAGATTGTTTTACGTCCTTCCGACCTGCAGGTTGTGACCGACGATCAGGGCAATTACCGGCTCGAGGGCATTCCAGCAGGCAAGTACACTCTTCATGTGTCCACCATCGGCTACCGCCTTCTGAAAAAGGAGATCAGCCTGGAAGAGGGGGTGTCACAGGAAATCCTGTTCCTTCTCGGGCAGGAGGCAACTACCATTCGCGAGACGGTCCAGGTCACGGCGCCGGTCTTCGAAGAAGTCGAAAAATCCGCTCCTTCCCAGATCGCCCTGACAAGCACCGAAATCCGGAACCTCGCAGGAGTGCTGATTGACGATCCGATGCGTTCCGTACAAACCCTGCCGGGTGTGGCCACCGGCGATGATTTCAACTCGTACTATTCCGTGCGGGGAGGCGGTTTTAACAACAACGGCGTCATTGTGGACGGGGTGCTTGCCCATGGCCTCGCACATACGCTCCAGGGCACCCCTGATCCCACGGGATCGGTCATGATCATGAATGGCGATCTGGTTGAGAGCATGGCACTCCTGTCCGGCGGCTTCTCCGCGAAGTACGGAGACCGGACAGCCTCATTCCTGGACATCGTTACCAGGGAGGGGAGCCGGGACCGAACGCGGGCGCGACTGGCTGTGAGCGGCAGCAACGCCGCTCTGGTTGCCGAAGGGCCTCTGGATGCCGGCCAAAAAGGGGCATGGATCGCATCGGTCCGGAAAAGCTACGCCGGCTACCTGATCCGGAGGCTGGGCACCGAGAGCGACCTGGACCTCGGCTTCACCGATGCTCAGGGCAAGGCCGTCTACCAATTGTCCGAAACGCATCAGCTCGGGGCTTCCATCATTTGGGGAAGATCGAGTCTCTCCCGCAATCCGGCCAACCGCGGCATTACGGCCATCATCGACGGCTGGAACAATATCGGCATTGCCAATGTTTCCTGGAGGTGGACCCCGGGCGAGAAGTGGTATTTGGAGTCCCGCTTTTACGCGATCCGGGAGACCTTCAACAACCGGAACAAGGAAGGCGCCCTGCTGGACCGGGGGACCTATACCGAATATGCCTGGCGCGGCGACCTCAGCTGGCAGCTCGCGCCAAAGCACCGGTTGGAATCCGGGTTCCTTGCGCGGCATACGGCTAGCGACGTGATCGACCGCCGCTATAATTACAGCCTCCAGCAGTTTGTCGACTTCGATGTCGCACGCGGCCGCTTCTGGCAGCACGCGGCGTACGTCCAGGATCGTTGGACCATCAAAGACAACAGCCTTACGGCCATCATCGGAGCGCGCGTGGACTCGACTGGCCTGACCGGACAGGCGGTCGCTCAGCCGCGCGCCTCCCTGGAATGGCGTTGGGGCGCCGGCAACCGGCTGGATGCCGGTTGGGGCATCTTCAGCCAGTTTCCGGAGGTCGTGCCCGTGCTGGGCCGCAACGGTGATCCGGAGTTGCGTGCCGAGACGGCAAGAAACTATGTTGTCGGTTACGAACGTCTGCTCGGCCGAAATGCGCGCTTGCGCGTCGAAGGATTTGACAGGGAAGAGGGCGATCTGCTGCGCAACCGCGACAGTATGTACCGCCTGGTCAACGGCAAGGTCGCGCCGCCCAACCTCAACTTCAGTTATGACAACGCGCTGCGCGGCTATGCGAGGGGAGTCGAGGTTTTTTTGCAGCGGCGGAGTGCCAACCGCCTGACGGGCTGGATTTCCTATTCCTATATGGTCGCAAAGCGCCGGGACCTGGTGACAGGCGAGATGTACAACAGCGATTTCGACCAGCGCCACACAGTCAATATCTACGGCAGCTACCGGTTCTCGGAAAGCTGGAATCTCAGCGTGAAAGCCCGTCTGGGCAGCGGATTTCCGTATCCGGGTTATCTGGAAAGGCGCGGTGCCGACTTCTATCTGACGACTGCGCGCAATAAGGAGCGGCTCCCTTTTTACAGCCGCGTTGATTTCCGGTGCAGCAAGGCGTTCTACTTCAAGCGCGGCAAGCTCTCGCTCTATGTGGAGCTGTTGAACCTTTTCAATCGGGAAAACTGGCGTTTCGACCGTATCAACAGCGTGAATGCCACCACCCTCAAGGTATCCCTGGGACGAGATTCGCTCCTGCCGATTCTCCCCACCGCCGGGTTTGTGCTCGAGTTCTAGCCGATGCGGAAGATCCGCAGCGCCCTGCGGAGCCTGGTTTCGTGGCTTTCCAGAATCTTCAGCACCTCGCGGGCGTCGCATCCGGATTGGGAGGCGATCTCCTCGATGCTCTTGCCGGAATAATGGGCCAGGGTAAAGATCCGTCGTGGAATCTCTGCCCACGATCCGATTTCTTCGACGATCGCCTCGTACAGAAGATTTCTTGGAGTCCCCAGATTCAAGGTCCCGGCTGACATACCTATTTCTCCGTCCGACTATGCCCTTTGTTCCGGCCTCACAGACTTAGACGCCGGATGCAGCAAAAAAGTTGTCCAAATTCGGGGGACAGGCTATACGACTCCCGAATTGCCCGAAGGTGCCGGACCCAACCGGGCGAGATGAATTCGGGAGGCGTGTAGCCTGTCCCCCGAATAGGGTTGCGCAGCCGGTCATCCGGATATCATAATCTCACCTGCTCCTGGCGGCGGGTTCGGCCGGATCAAGGGGGGTTCATGGGCTCATTCCTGACGCTGATGGCGGAAAATCAGTTGTTGCTGCTTTTTGTCATCATCGGCCTTGGCTATCTGGTGGGCAACATTAGAATTGCGGGATTTCAGCTCGGTGTTGTGGCCGTTCTGTTCGCGGGAGTTTTTTTCGGAGCGCTCGACAGCCGTCTGGGGCTGCCAGAGCATATCTACATCATCGGTCTGGTCTTGTTCGTCTACGCCATCGGGCTTCAGTCCGGCCCCGGTTTCTTTGCCTCTTTCCGGCTGCGCGGCCTGCGGATCAACGTCGTAGCTGCACTGATTCTCGTAATGGGCGCCGTCATGGCCGTCCTGTTGGGGAAGGTGCTGTCGCTCCCCATACCGGCCGTCGCCGGGCTCTTTTGCGGCGCCCTTACCAATACTCCCGCGCTGGCAGCTACTGTGGAGACCGTCAAGGCGCTGTCCCACGGTCTGCCCGCCGGGGTGGCAGCCTCCTATGCAGGCAGCCCGGTAGTCGCTTACGGGCTTGCCTACCCTTTCGGCGTGCTGGGCGTGATCCTGTGGCTTTTCGTGTTTCGCAAGCTCTTCAAAGTGGACCTCAGCAGCGAGCGGCCGGAGCAGGCAGGGGGAAGCGCGCCGGCTGAGATCCTGAGCCGCACCTTTCGCGTTTCCAACCCGGGAGTATTTGGCGCAACGCTCATTGCGGCGCTGGAAACCCTGCCCAACAGGGCCTTCTCGGTCAGCCGCATCCGCAAGGGAGACATCATTTCCGTCGCGGCCCCGGATGTGACGCTCGATCCGGGGGATCTGATCGTGGCCGTCGGCGATGAACGCGAGATGGAGCGCGCGCGCATCCTTTTCGGCGAGAGGTGCGAGGAGCACCTGGAGGAGAATTTCTCCGAGATCCGCTTCCGCCGGATTTTCGTTTCCAATCCGGAGGTTGTCGGCAAGAGCATTCGCGAGGTGCAATTGGAACGCCGCTTCAACGCGACCATTACGCGGCTGCGCCGCGGGGATGTGGAGTTCGTGCCTAATCCTGCAACGGTGCTCGAACTCGGCGACCGCATCCGCGTTGTAACTCAGCGCGAGCGTCTGGATGAAGTCAGCAGGTTCCTCGGCGATTCAATGAAGTCGATTGCCGAAACCGACTTCCTGTCCCTTTCGCTGGGCATTGTCCTCGGCGTGCTCCTCGGCATGGTGCCTATTCCGCTCACGGGCGGCATGACATTCAAGCTCGGGTTCGCCGGCGGACCTCTCATCGTGTCTTTGATCCTGGGACGCCTGGAGAGAACCGGCCCTATTACCTGGAGCCTGCCCTTCAACGCGAACCTGCTGCTGCGTCAGGTGGGCCTGGTCTTTTTCATGGCGGGAATCGGGTCTCGTGCCGGCCTGGGGTTCGTTGAAACACTCCGGGCGGGAGGCCTCAGTATGGTTGTGGCGGCGTGTCTGATCACCACCGCGGTCACCATCGCCGCTATTGTCATCGGGTACCGGGCGCTGCGATTGCCTATGGCCGCGGTGATGGGCATGGTGTCGGGCATGCAGACCCAACCGGCGTGTCTGGCATATGCCAACCAGCAAGCTCCCAATGAACTCCCGAACGTCTGGTATGCAACGGTCTACCCGGCATCCATGGTCGCCAAGATCATCCTGGCGCAGCTGATCGTTTCCCTGTGGCTCTGAAAATAAAGCAACAGCCGGGAATGTCGGGATCGGAATCGCTATCAGGATCGGTATCGAAGGCACATCAGCACGATCCCGATTCCAACCCCCGACATTTTCACGCGCCACCCGGCAGCCACGGCGCACGAGATGTTTCCTGATTCTGCAGCCGGCATGCCGGGAAGGAGGTTCAGCGTTTTTCCGGCAGGATTTCCGGCAGAACCCTGCCGTATGAGCCGCTGGGAGTCTCCAAATCGAGAAGGCCCGCAAGGGTCGGGGCGATGTCAAAAACCGCGATCTCCCGGTTGTAGCGCCCCGGCCGTATTCCCTGCCCCATGAAGATCACCGGTACGTGTGCATCGTAGTGAAAGGCGCCGCCGTGTGTTGCCCCGGTCCTGGCCGACACCCAATAGGGTTCGAGCACATAGACAACGTCTCCGCCGCGGCGGACGTTATAGCCGTTCAGCACGCGCTGCCCGACAAAGTCGCGGGATACGTCCCCCTGGATCAACTGATGGCGCGTGTAGGCGCGGAACACGTGCGGTACGGTGAGGACAGCGTCACGCACTGCATCTTCGAACTCGTTTGGGTCGAGTTTCTTTTGCCGTATCAGCGCAGTATTCAGGTACAGCGCCGGTTCGCCGGCATCCAGAATCCAGTTGCCCTCGCCATATTTTTGCACCAGCGCCTGCTGAACCGCTTTCTGAATGATTCCCGATGCCATGCGACCGCCGGAATTCCGGGCATTGTCGTCCGCTGCGGGAAGGGGGGCGACGCCGTGATCGCCGGTCAGCACCACGAGCACGTTTTGCATGCCGATCCGGGTGTCAAGATAGCGGAACAGTTTGTCGATCGTCCGGTCGGCCTCTTTCGATGCCTGCCGGACTTCGGGCGAGTCCGGCCCGTAGGTGTGGCCGACGTAGTCGTCTGAGGAAAAACTCACGGTGAGCAGGTCTGTAGTATCGTCCAGGCCGAGATTTTCGGCCTGGATGGCCCGCTCGACAAACGCCTCGAGCAAATCGTTGCCGAACGGGCTGGAGATCACGGCCGAACGGATCTTCTCGTTGTCCGGCAGCTTATGGTCAAGCCAGCCCTTCCCCTGGTAACGCTCAGCGGATTTGCGTGCGTTGAATTCCTTCACCCAAGCCGGCAGATCCGGAAAATAGTACGTGCTGCTGACGAAATTGCCCTCTGCACTGTCATACCAGAAGGCTGCATCCGCCAGGTTGCCTGCGGGCAAAATCGCGGCGCGGTCCTTGATGGATATGCCAATGACGCGGGATTTTCCGCCGGTTGCCCGTTCAAGTTCGTCGCCGACCGTACTGACCAGCAACCGGCGTGGTGACGCCCCTTTTCCCGTGCCTCCCAGAATCTGGACGGATTCGTCCAGCACGCTGGTCACGGATTTGCCCGCATCCCGGTCAAACCAGTCATTTTCGATGATCCCGTTCACCGACGGCGCGGCGCCCGTCATAATTACGCCGTGCCCGACCGCGGTCACCGTCGGGTAGTGTTCGTGGTAGGCATTCATGAACACAGCACCACGGGTCAGCAGTCGATCCAATCCCCCTCGGTAATCACCACGGAATCGAGTCAGGTAGTCGTAGCGGAACTGATCAATGACGATCACGAGGACGAGTTTCGGCTTCTTCGCGAGCTCTGCCGGAGTTGCGGTCACAGCCAACGCCGCCAGGAAAATCAATAGGAGCAGTTTTGTCATCCGGAACCGAGACCTCCAAGCGGGCGGGATGGCTTCTGTCCCGCAAGGGCAAGAGGATAGCCAAGGACCCCTCTCATGCGCAAGCGCAGAAACGCGGCTCAATCCGATCCGTCGCGCACGAGGTGCGGCATGTCGGCAGGGATTTCGACTGCCATTTCCACAAGACCGGAGAACTCACCATCGCGGTACCAGGGAATTTGTGCGATCAGCTTTTTCACTCCAGCCTTTTCAATGGTGTAGAGATTGGCTCGCCGCTCCTCGAGCAGCCGCCGCAGCTTTGAGCGGGAGGGCTCCGGGTGGCACTCGAGCGAGTTTTTCCCGACCAGGGCCGCGCCCCCTTCCGAGGCAAAGGTCATGACCGATTTGTTGTTCATCTCGAGGATGACACCTTCGGTATCGATGACCGTGATGGCAGCAGGAAACTCTTTCACCCAGGAAGAATCAGCCATGGCACTTCCTTTCCGAAACGCCGGTGCAGGCAAACGTCAAGGTAGAACATCACGGGAGTTTTGTCCATGTCTTGCGCCGCAAAACCGCGTTCGAATAACACGAAGTTGCGGCGCAGTACTACGAAAAAATCCGCTTTTCGCATTGACGCCTCTAAGGTTTTCGAAGTTCGCCGGTCATGCGGATCACCGTTTCGCGGACCCGATTGCAGCCGCGTTGTCTGCGCGGAACATCTCTGCTAAGATACTTTCCCTATGCTGCCGAGATGATGTCCGAGACTCAGACAACGGAGCGGATTATGGCGAAGATGGCGGTGACCGGCGGGGCAGGATTCATCGGATCCAATCTGGCGGAATATCTCCTCGCCCAGGGTCATCAGATTGTGGTAGTGGACAACTTCAGCACCGGCAAGGAGCAGAACCTGGCCGGATGGGCGGATCGCGGTTCGGCTGAAGTCGAGGTTCTGCGGATCGACATCAACGATACCGGTCGGCTGCGGCAGGCCTTTCAGGGCGTCCAATTCGTGTTTCACCAGGCGGCCATCCCTTCGGTCCCGCGTTCCATCGCCGATCCCCAGGCGAGCAACCATACCAACATCTCCGGCACGCTGTCGGTGCTTGTGGCGGCGCGTGACGCCCGTGTGCAGCGGGTGGTCGCCGCGTCCTCTTCCTCGATCTATGGCGACGATCCGGGCCTGCCCAAGACGGAAACACGCACCGGCCGCGTCTTGTCCCCCTACGCCCTGACCAAAGTGGTGTGCGAGGAATACTGCAGGCTCTTCTATCAGCTGTACGGCCTGGAGACCGTTTGTCTGCGCTACTTCAACGTGTTCGGCCCGCGCCAGGACCCCCTGTCCCAGTACGCCGCGGTGGTCCCTCGATTTGCCACCCGGCTCCTGGCCGGATTGCCGCCGACCATTTACGGAGACGGAGAGCAAAGCAGGGATTTCACCTACGTCAGCAATGTCATCGATGCCAACTGGGTCGCCGCCACGCATCCGCGGGCGGCGGGGGAGGCGTTCAACATCGGATGCGGGATGCGGACAAGCCTGAATCAGCTCTGCCGGCTCATGAATGAGATCCTGGGTACTGACTGCCGGCCGGCCTATGAGGCGGCACGCCCGGGCGATGTGAAGCATTCCCTGGCGGATGTGGAAAAGGCAAAGAGGCTTTTGAACTACACTCCGGCCGTTTCGCTCAAGGAAGGGCTGCAAAAGATATTGGCATGGTACCGCGCTCATGCAGAGATGCCCCACCATGCTTCACGAGAGGGCTGACGGCCGCAAGGCAAGTAAGGAACCGGTCGGTTCGGATGACCTCGGGTTGCCGTGACATGGGTGCGCGTCGGCGCCGAACACAGTGAGTCTCTGAGACTCGGCCTCCGCTTTTCATGATATCTCTTTTGTTTGTGGACACCGAACGATCCTGGCGGGGAGGGCAGGATCAACTGCTCACCCTACTCCGGGGACTCAGTGTGCGCGGCCACCGCCTGTACCTGATCTGTCATCCGCAGACACTCCTCGAGGAACGGGCCCGTGAGGCCGGCGTGACGGTGTATCCGCTGGCGATCCGGAGCGAGGTGGGCTTGGTCACCTGCTTCCGCATGCTCCGGATCCTTTGGCGCGTCCGCCCGGAAGTGCTCGCATTCAACACTCCCCGGCCGATCCTGCCTGGGAACCTGGCCTCCTGTTTGAGCAGCGTAAAAGCGCGCATCATTTTTCGCCGGGTCAATTTCCCTCTGAGAAAGAGCTGGATCACACGTCTAAAATATAACTGGAGGATCGATTGCATCGTGACGGTCTCGGAGAGCATCCGGCAGCAACTGCAGATTGACGGCGTGCCGGGCGCCCGCATCCGCACCATCTACGAGGGGATGGACCTGGCTCCCTTCCCCAGGAGGGAGTCTCCCAGGCCGCGGCGTCCCGGCGAACCGATGGTCTTCGGCACTGTGGCGCACTTCAGCCACGAAAAAGGCCTTCGCTACCTTGTCGAGGCGGCTGCTCTGATCCCGGACGTCCACGCGCGGATGCGCTTTATCCTCGTGGGCGATGGGGTGTGCCGCCGGGATCTTGAGGCTCAGGTGCGCGAGCTCGGTCTGGAGGACTGTTTTCATTTTGCGGGATTCCAGAAGTTCCCTGCGCCCTATCTGAGTTCCTTTGACTGTTTCGTGCTCCCCAGCCTTTCGGAAGGCCTGTCTTCCTCCATTCTCACCGCCATGGCGGCATCTTTGCCGGTGATCTCGACGAAAGTGGGCGGCATCCCTGAGTTGATCCAGCACGAGGAGAACGGCCTGCTGGTGCCCCCGGCGGATCCGGTGGCCCTCGCTCAGGCAATACTGCGCCTGGGAAATGATCCTGCCGAAGCATTCCGCATGGGCAGGCAGGGACGGCTGCGGGCCGAAAAACAGTTTACGCTGCAGCGCATGATCCTGCAGTTTGAGCAGCTTTGTTCTTCCTTCCTTTGCCGGACGGCGCCGGCCGCAGGAGTCCCCCATGTTTGACCGGCTGCAAGCCTGCCTCCCGACAACCCTGCAGGGCAGTACCCGGCGCGTCGGTTTCCTGTTCCTGGCGGGGTGCGTCTCGCTCGTGGTAGTCTCCATCGCCGCCTCACAGATTCTCCTGGCAGGCGCCGTCCTTGCAGCTGTCCTGCTCTGGAAACAGGAGGGCCGGCGCCCGTTGCTGCCCACATCGCTCCTGTGGCCCCTCCTGTTTTTGCTCCTGTGGACCGCCGTCGCAGTTTTTGCGGCGGGCGGCAGTCTGCGCGCCGCGCTGATCAGGAAGTTTATCCTGTTTTCGCTCCTGTTTATCGTCCCGTTGCTGGCGCGTGGCGCCGAGAGGATTCTCTGGATTTACCGGGCCGTGTTTGCCGTTTCCGCGGTCTCGGCGGTTGCGGGACTGGTCCAATTCGCTCTCAATCCCCATCGCGGCCTCCTGGACCGCATCAAAGGGTTCATGAGCATCTGGATGACCTTTTCCGGCCTGCTGATGCTGGTGCTGGTCGCGTTGATTGCCTATATGATCAGCATGGGCTGGAGGAAACATCTCTGGGGAATCCCTCTGATTGTGGCGTTGGCCGCAGCTCTGTATCTCTCCGAGACGCGCAGCGCCTGGCTTGGCGCCATCCTGGGTGTCGCCACAATCCTGGTCATGAAGCGGCCGCGCGCCATCGTCGTTCTTGCCGCCTTGCTCCTGGCGCTCTACTTCGCTTCCCCGGCAAGCATCCAGCAGCGGCTGCGCAGCGGGTGGAATCCCAACGATCCCAATACGAGAAACCGCATCGAGCTGTTCGGCACCACCTTGCGCCTGGTGCAAGCCCACCCGTGGCTGGGCGTGGGTCAGCGTGTCAGTCTGGAGGCGCCCAAATATCGCGGCAGCCTGGAATTCCCGGACTGGATGTACCTGCACATGCACAACAATTTTCTCCAGATCGCCGCCGAGCGCGGGATCCCGGGGCTCATTCTCTGGCTGTGGTTCATGCTGCAACTGGGCTGGCAGGCGTTCCGGGTGTTCTTATCCTCCGGCAGCAAGGCAACGGAGGGTGCAGCCGACTCGCGCGCGGCCGCCGGCTTCGTGGCCTCTGCAGCTGTCGGGGGCTGGGTCGCCCTGCTGGCTGCAGGCATGTTCGAATACAATTTCGGTGATTCCGAGATCCTGACGATCTTCCTCTTTATGATGAGTGCGCCTTTCGCCCTGAAAGAGAGTCATGAGTAATGAGTAACGAGTGACCATCACTCATTACTCATAACTCATCACTGGTTTTTATGAAGATCGGAATATTGGGAACCAGAGGCATTCCGGCCAACTATGGAGGGTTCGAGACCTTCGCCGAGGAATGCGGGGCAGGTCTGGCGGCACGCGGGCACCATGTAACTGTCTATGGTCGCTCGCACTATGTTCCCCGTGAGTTGCGGCGCCACCGGGGCGTCGACCTGGTGGTTTTGCCGACGCTGCCGTGGAAATACACGGACACGGTGGTGCACACTTTTTTTTCGGTTTTGCACGCGCTCTTCCGGCGGTTCGATGCCATCCTGATCTGCAATGCCGCCAACAGCGTCTATGCGTGGATACCCCGCGTGTTCGGTGTCCCGGTGGCGGTGAATGTGGACGGCATCGAGCGGCTCCGCCACAAATGGAACCTTTTGGGCAAGGCCTACTATCTGCTCTCGGAGTATTTCTCCGTCTGGTTCGCCACTGCCATTGTCACCGATGCCCGGGTGATCGAACGCTACTATCAAAAGCGCTACGGGGCGTCATCCGTTTTCATCCCGTACGGGGCTCTGACGGAAAAACCGGAAGGCCGGGCAGCACTGGATGTGCTCGGTCTGGAGCCCGGCGGTTACTTTCTGTATGTCAGCAGGCTGGAACCCGAAAACAACGCCCACCGGGTCATCCGCGCCTTCGAGAGCGTGCGTACTGCCCGGCGCCTGGTGGTGGTCGGGGACGCGCCGTATGCGCGGGCCTACATTCGCAAGCTGAAGAGCACGCGTGACGCGCGTGTGCTTTTTACCGGGGCGATCTATGGGCGGGATTACCGCGAACTGCAGGCCAACGCCTGTTGTTACATCCATGCCACCGAGGTCGGCGGCACGCATCCGGCGCTCATCGAATCGATGGGAATGGGCAATGTGGTGGTGGCCAACGGAACGCCGGAAAACGCCGAGGTGTTGGCCGATGCCGGCATTCTGTACCGCAAAAACGACGACGCAGACCTGGCGCGCATCCTCCAGGAGATCAGTGACGACCCGGGGAAATACCTGCCGTTCCGGATGGCGGCGCGCGCGCGGGCGGAAGCTGACTACTCATGGCATGACGTGGTCACACGATACGAGGAACTTTTCGCCTCGCTCGCCCATGAAGCTCGACCTCCGACCAAAGACGAGTCGAAAGTCGGAGGTCGGAAGTCTGAGGTCTGAGGTCGGAAGTCGGAGGTCTGGAGCCGGAGGTCTGCTATAATGCGCGCCCGGAGGAGGTTTGGCCATGGCAGCCGGCGCGGGAATCCATCCGATCATGATCCCCTGGATAGTGCTTGGCAACTTTGTGCGGAAGATCTATCTCCAGCGCAACCTGATCCGGAATTTTGTCATCCGGGACCTGAAGGCGCGGTTCATCGGGTCGTTCATCGGGTTCTTCTGGAGTGTGATCAATCCGGTCGTGCTCATAGTCAGTTACTACTTCGTGTTTTCGGTGATTTTTCCGCTAAAGCCTCAGGCGGAATGGGGAACGGACTATTTCTCGCTTTTCCTCTTTTGCAGTATCCTGCCGTGGCTCTTCTTCCAGGACACGCTGCAGCGTTCCAGCACGATCATCGTTGACAATGCCAACCTGGTCACCAGGACGATCTTCCCCACCGAAATCCTGCCCTTGACGGTCATGCTCGCGAGCCTGGTGAATCACCTGATCGGCTTTGTCATCCTGCTCGCCGTGGTGTTGCTCGTCGTCGGCAAGGTGAGCCTGGCTATTCTGTTTGTCCCGGTCTACCTCTTCATCCTGATGTTGTTCACGCTCGGATTGGCGTGGTTCATCTCCGGCCTGAACGTTTTTGTCAGGGATATCTCCCAGGTGCTGGGCGTGGTGCTGACGTTCTGGTTCTGGTTTACGCCCATTTTTTATACGGGGAACAGGTTCCCGGAGAAATACTCCTTCGTCGTCCGGTTGAATCCGCTGGCGCACTTCGTCTCGGGTTACCGCGATTGCCTGCTGCGCATGAGAATGCCCGATTTCGGGGTCCTTGCCCTGCTCGGGTTGGGATCCCTGGCAGTGTTCGTGGCCGGCGGCCTGTTTTTCCGCTACATCAAGCGTGAATTTGTGGATGTTCTCTGATGCCGGTCATCCAGATTCAGCACCTGTCGAAAAAATACGCGATCTACGATCGCTCTTGGGACAAGCTCGTCGAAGTCTTTCATCTGGCGCGGGGGATACGACACCGGGAGTTTTGGGCGCTGGAGGATGTATCCTTCGAGGTCGAAAAGGGCCAGACTCTCGGCGTTATCGGGCAGAACGGTTCGGGAAAAAGCACGCTGCTGCAAATCCTGGCGGGGATCATGCGTCAGACGCGCGGTGATTGCCGTGTCACCGGGAAGATTTCGGCTCTGCTCGAGTTGGGATCCGGATTCAATCCCGAATTTACCGGCCGTGAAAACGTCTATATGAACGGGGCCATTCTCGGGCTGGACCGGCGCAAGATGGAGCAGCGTTTCGACGCCATCGCGCGCTTCGCCGAGATCGGCGCTTTCATGGAGCAGCCGGTCAAAACCTACTCGAGCGGCATGTTCATGCGGCTGGCTTTTGCCGTGGCCGTCAATGTCGACCCGGACATCCTGCTGGTGGACGAAGCGCTGGCGGTGGGCGACCTGATTTTCCAGCACCGTTGCATGCACCGGATGAATCATCTGCGTGCCGCCGGGAAGACGACCGTCCTGGTAACCCACGACCTGGGCGCGGTCACGAAATTCTGTGACCGGGCGCTGCTGCTCGACGGCGGTCGCCTGTTGGCGGACGACACCCCCGACAGGGTGGTGCAGAAATACCGGGCGCTCATCTTCGAGCGTGAACGCCGTTACGGGCAACTGGAAGGCGACGGGCGGGCCCCGGCGAACGGAGTCGCGCCTTTGCCGGCCGAGGCCATGCCGGTGGTTCGCTCGATCCCGAACATCGATCACCGGTTCGGTAACGGAGCAGCCCGGGTCCTGGGCGTAGAACTGCTCGATGAGCAGCAGAAGCCGGCCAGGGAGGTGTTTGGCAGCCAGACCGTGATTGTGCGCATCTCGGTCGAGTTCCTGCAGGATGTGGCGCGTCCCATACTTGGCTTTACCTTGAGGGACCGCCTCGGCGTGGAGATATCCGCCTGCAACACCAGTTACGCCGGCAGTGCTTTGCCGGCTGCCGGGAGGGGCCAGATCTACACAAGCGACTTTGTCATCCGCATGCCACGCATGTCGAGCGGAAGCTATTCGATTGCTCCGGCGGTTGCCGAAGGGGACGTGCTGAAACACGATATGTGCGACTGGATCGACAATGCCCTGATCTTCACCCTGCTGTCGGACGAATTGATCTACGGCATGCTCAAGATGGATATCGAGGTGCGCAACTATACCTCCGCCGGTACCGAGAGTTCCTGATAACCAACCACGAAATACACGAAATTCATATCCATCGGGAGGAGCAGAAGTAAAACAGAAGTCGCGGTTCTGCTGTGTTCTTTCGTGTATTTCGTGAATTTCGTGGTTTAAGATTGTCTTTCGCCTGAAACCGGGATGATGCCATACGTGCGCCGTCTGATCCTCGCTATCCTGACCTTGCTGCTCACCCCCCTGCTTGTGCCCCTGGCTGCGGCCCTGCTGCTCCTCAACCTGGCAGACCGCCTGACGCGTCCCCTGCGCCGGCCGGCGCCCGTCGGGGACGAGCCTCTGTCCGGAACGGCTACCATCATCATCCTCAACTGGAACGGCAAGGATCTGCTCGCCCAGGGAATCCCCTCGGTCGTGGAAGCGGTCACGCAAGACGGGCGGCCGCATGAGATACTGGTGGTTGACAACGGCAGCAGCGACGGCTCCGTCGAGTATGTCCGCACGACATTCCCGCAGGTGCGCATGCTTGAACTGCCCGAAAACCTGGGCTTCGCCGGCGGCAACAACGCCGGTGTCAGGGCGACGCAAAACGACATCGTCATCCTTCTCAACAACGACATGATCGTGGATCCGGGATTTCTCCGCCCGCTCCTGGAATGCTTCGAGTCCGGTACTTTTGCCGTGGCCAGCCAGATTCACCATCAGGACCCTGTCGCCAGGCGCGAGGAAACGGGCCGGACTACGGCCGCATTCCGGCGCGGATGGATCGATTACGCTCATCTCGAGACAGCGGGCCCAGGAATGCCCCGCCCTTTTTACCCTGCATTCTGGGCCGGCGGCGGCTCGTCGGCATTTCATCGCGGGCGCTTCCTGCAGCTGGGCGGCTTTCAGGAGGTTTTCTCACCCGCCTACGTCGAGGATACGGATCTGTCCTTCCGCGCCTGGCAAGCGGGCTGGGATGTGCGATTTGCTCCCGGCTCCGTGGTCTATCACAAGCACCGCGCCACCAGCAGCCGGCGTTTCACGCCCGCGGCGCTGCAGGACCTGATCCAGCGCAACCAGTTCCTCTTTGTCTGGAAGAACATCAGCGGCTGGCCCATGGTTTTCGCGCACTGCGTGTTTCTACCATGGAACTCTTACAGGCTCGCCCGTGATTCGGGTCTGCATATCTGGCGGAGCCTTGGGCAGGCGGTCGTGAGGCTCCCGGCGCTGGTGACGGCGCGACTGCGGGCGCCCTGTCGCGCCGTCCTTTCCGATAGCGAGATTTTCCGGCTCTTCGCCATGCCGGCGCGCTATTTTGCAGGCCGGCGCATCCCATCGGGGCTGCGGGCACCGGCAGATCCGGCGCCCCGCGTGCTCTGGATGACCGCCTACCTGCCGCATCTGGGCCGGCACGCGGGGGCGGGCCGCATGTTCCAGATGCTGCGGCGTACGGCTTGCCGTTATCGTGTCACGCTGCTTTCCTTCCTGGAACGCGAAGAAGAGCGGCGGTTCCTTCCCGAACTCGAAGCCTTGTGCGAACAGGTTGTTGCCCTGCCGCGCCGGCCGCCGCCGCGCTGGCAGCTGTTTCCATACGAGCCTTTCGACGCGTTCCTGGTGCCCGAGATGGAACGGGAAATGCAGCGCTGCCTGGAGGACCGGGATTTCAGTCTGATCCAGCTGGAGTATACCCAGATGGCCGGTTACGCGCACGGGGAACTCGGCATCCCCACGCTGCTGACCAAGCACGAGGTCGATTTCGCCGCGTGCGCGCGGCGCGCCCGCCTGGAATCCCGTCCGCTGCGCAAGCTGCGCTGGTTTTACAACTATCTCCAGGTCCTCGACCGTGAAATCTCGCTTCTGCGCCGCGTCGACGCCGCGATCTGCATGACGGACCCGGACCTGCATGCGCTGAGAAGATTCTGCGCTTCGGTCCCGGCGCACGTAATCAACACCGGCGTGGACCTGGACTATTTCCAGCCTCCCGGCCGGCAGCCGGCCGGCGCCTGCATGGTGTTCGTCGGCGCCTTCCTCCACGAGCCCAATGTTGAGGCCATGATGTTTTTCTGCCGCGCTGTGCTCCCCCTGGTCAGGGAGGCGGTTCCGGAGGCGGAGCTCTTGATTGTCGGCAGCCATCCGCCGCCGGCCGTCATTGCGCTCGGCGACCAGCCGGGAGTTCGCGTGACCGGCTTCGTCGAGGATATCAGGCCCTTCATGGCGGCCGCATCCGTTTATGTCGTGCCGCTGCGGCTCGGTGTGGGCATACGCGGCAAAATCCTGGAAGCCTGGGGAATGGCTATGCCGGTCGTGGCGACCGGCGTGGCTTGCGCAGGCCTGCTGTGCCGTGATGGCGAAAATATCCTGATCGCCGATGCCCCGGATAAGCTTGCCGACCATACGATCAGGCTCCTGCGGGATCCCGCTCTGCGCGAGCGCATCGGGCGTGCCGGCCGGTTAACCGCAGAGGAGCACTACAGCTGGGATGCCGCAGCCGCGAAGCTTGACAGTCTCTACCGGACCTATATGAGGGTGAACGAAACAACTCGCCCGGCGGAGGAGGTCACGGCGTGAAACAGATTCTCCTGGTGGAGACCGCTTCCCCGAAACGCCTGCGCCGCAAAGCGGAGCAGATGCTGGCGGACAGCAGCACCGGCCTGACCATTCTCTGCGGTAATGCGGCGGAGGCCGCGCAAGCCTACCGCGGGATCGCCAACGTCGAAATCATCGGATTGCCGCCAGGGAAACGGTCGCTCCTGGCACGCGATCTGCGGCAACGGAACTTCGACGCCATCCATGTCTTCTGGACAGGTGAGCAAAGATACCGGCGCATGAAATGGTACGCCTGTCGCCTGGGCGCCCGACGCATGATCGTGGATGCGGGAGATGGCTGCATTTTCCGGCCTACCTGGAAGGCTGTCCTGCGCTTCTGCCTCTTTCGAAGAAGGCACCCGCTGCCGTCGGACCATTACGATTTCTTCCCCCTGCCTGCTCCAGAAACGGCGCCACCGCCTTCCCAGCCGCTTCCCTTTCAGGCCCCCGAGTCCGTTCCCCCGCCTGCTTCACAGCAGGCGATGCAAAAAGCATCGGGGACTGATTCGGGCCAGAAGATCCTGATCCTGCAGTCGGCCGAGCCGCCTCAGGTCCTGCGCGCGCTCGACCGGTTCCGGCAACGCCCCATGTTCGCAGAACCCTACTATATCCTCCTCTGCCGCAACCGCCCTGAGATCCTGCAGCGGTTCCGGGGACATCCGATGCTCGCGGAAATCCGCACCCACCACGAAACCAGGGACAGCTGGAAACTGCTGCGCGCCCTGCGGCGCGAGCGCCTGGAAGTCGTTGTCCTCTTTTTGACTGGTGATCCCAGCTATTGGAAGATAAAATATTTTGCTTTTTTAGTGGGTGCCCGGCACAGGCTGATCTTTAACGAAAACAATGACTGCTTTTATTTCAATTGGCGCTCATGGTTTTCCCTGCTGTCCCATCGGCTGAAGGATCGGTCGAGACTGCCTGTCCGGCATCATTGGCCTTCGCGGGCGCGCCTGGCATGCCTGATCGTGATAAAGCTCCTGGTGCTGCCTTTCCGCTTCGCGTGGCTTCTGCTCGCCTGGCTGCGGCTGCGCGCCGGCGCACTCAGAAATGAACAATAGAATGATGATCGCACATTACGACTGCCGGTATTTCCTCGGGCACAAACCCTGCCGATTTCGTCGCGCCTGCGACGGTTGCCCGCACTACGCCCCCTTCGGGAAGCGAATCGTGATCATCAAGCTCGCCGCCATGGGCGACGTGTTGCGCACCACCCCGCTGTTGCGCGGCCTGCGACGCGCATACCCGGGATGCCACATCACGTGGCTGACGGAACCGAATGTCGTGCCGATGCTTGTAGGGATCGCGGAGATCGACCGGCTGATGGCATACGGATACGATACGGTGCTGCAACTCCGCCACGAGACCTTCGACCAGCTCTACTGTTTTGACAAAGAGGCGAAGGCCACGGCACTCGCCATGGACATCCAGGCAGCCGAGCGGATCGGCTTCGGCATGAGCCCCTACGGGAACGTCATGCCGCTCAATCCAAATTCGGAGTACACCTTCGAACTCGGCATCAACGACGACTTGAAATTCCGGCAGAACACCAAGACCTATCCCGAGTTGGTCTTTGAGTGCGCCGGGCTACCGTATCCGGACGGGCAGGAGTATATCCTGCCGGATTTGTCGGCGGAGGTCGCTGCCGGCCGCGAGTTCCTCAGCGCTTTGGGAGTTGCGCCGGACAGTCTGAAGATCGGCCTGAACACGGGGGCGGGGGATGTTTTCGCCACCAAAAAGTGGACGGAAGCCGGCTATGCGGAACTGTCCGATCTCATGACGGAGCGCCTGGGAGCCAGGGTGCTGCTGCTGGGAGGCCCGGCGGAAGCGGAACGGAACGCACGCATAGCGGCACGAGCAGTCCACCCGCCGGTGGATGCAGGGACTCACCACACCATTCGCCATTTCTCCGGCATCGTCGGCAACCTCGATCTGATGGTAACGGGCGACACGCTGGCGATGCACATTGCGATCGGCTTGCGCATCCCTGTGGTGGTGATCCTCGGAGCTACCTGCCACCAGGAGATCGAGCTCTATGGCCGGGGCGCCAAGATCGTTGCCGATTGTGACTGCGGTCCCTGCTACCTGAGCACCTGCCCCAAGGAAATAACCTGCATGCAGCTGGTCCCCGCTCTCAAGGTCTTCGACGCCGCCGCACACCTGCTGCACCGCTAAAATAAAAAACCACGAAATACACGAAAATGCATCTGTGGCGATAGCTCAATTTTCGTGTATTTCGTGGTTAAGAAAGGGGGAACACGGTTCGCCCGTGTTCCCCCCGGTGAGGATGATTAGAAGTTGAGGCGCATGACGATCTGTACTCTGCGCGGACCGCCCTGCGTTCCGCCCACCTGGCAGATGTTGTTGCCGCTGCCGATGCAACCGGTGTTGACGTAATTGAAATTGGTCTCGTTGAGCGCGTTCAGGAACTCGGCGCGCAGCTCGAAGTTCTTGCTCTCCGTGAACCGGACCTGCTTCACCAGGCTCATGTCCACGTTTTCCCATCTCGCTCCGCGCATGTAGAGATTGCGCGGCGCACAGTCTTCGCTGAACAGCGCGATGCAGTTCGGCTGCCTGGCAGGCGCGAAGTAGCGGCCCGTCGGCGCCGCCCCGCTGTAACCCGTCGAGGAGGTCGGGCTGAAGCTGTACGCCTTGATCGTGTTCTGGATGATGTCGTCCGGCAGCTGGTAGATCATGCGGTTGGCGTCATCAAAGCGCAGCTTGTAGACGCTCTGCAGCTCTTCCGGCGTCATGCCCACCAGACGGACGCTGCCGAAATTCTCCCAATCCCCGCTCTGGACGCGGAAAATGCCGTGGAATTCCCAACCGCCGATGATGCGGTCGAGTACCGGGCCGGCGTCGGCGCCGAACGTGCGTCCTTTGCCGAACGGCAGTTCCATGACCCAGTTGAGCTTGAAAGTGTGCGGCAGGGTGCCGGTGCTTATGTCGTTGATCCGATCCCGCCGGAACGAGTACCGGGATGTCCCGAAGGCCTTGGCCCAGGTGTAGTTGGCCTGGACCATCAACCCACGCGACATCCGCCGCCGCAGCTCAACCGCCATCGAGTGATAATCCGTGGACCCGCCGTTGCCCGAGATCGTGGCGCCGCCGAGCAGGTTGGGATTGACTATGAAGAAATTGGCCGGCATCCCCGCCTTCAGCCCGTTGGCCCGCTTGGTGGCATCGTTGCGCAGGAAGCCTGAAAAGGAAGGAGTGGTGGAACTGGTGCTACAGCAAGGATTAGGATTCACCCGATTGAGCGCAGCGAGAGCACCGGAGTTGTTCCAGAAGGATCCCGTGTACTTTGCCGGGTTCGTCGCATCCGACGCCGGCAGGCCGTTGAGCCAGGCGAGGCTGATCGGCAACGGATACGTGCCTGTCCCCTGCCCCAGGTATTTGAAGCCGGAAGAGGCCTTCCCGTTCGCGACATTGGCCTGCAGGTTCAGCATGGCCAGGTAAAACTCGTCCATGACACCGTTCTCGAGCATGTTGTTCTCGGTGTCGTTGAAATTGTAGTCCGTCCATCCCTGCAGGCTCCTGGTGCCGACATAGCGGACCTCGAGCGCCATGCTCCTGCCGATCTCGCGTTGGATGCCGAACTGCCAGGACTGGGCGTATGGGGTTTTAATGTTCGGCTCGAAAACCGTCATCGAGGCTGTCTCCGCATACACCGCGGAGGTGAGCGGGTACGTGGGCGCCTCCGGGAATGTGCCCGGAGTGAGCCGGCTCCGCTCCCGGAAGAGCATCGGCCACTGGTCGGTGCCGGCGCCGCTGATAAAGTTGCCGCGGGCCACGTTGCGCGCGGCCGTCAGAGATCCACCCGGATTGCCGCTGAACATGCCGATGTAGGTGTTCATCCCCATCCGGCTGTAGGCTATCGAGTAGCCCCCGCGCAGCACGGTCTTGCCAGCTTCTCCGAGGATGCGGCTGAGCCAGCCGATGCTCGTGCTCGGGGTCCAGGAAATTCCCAGGCTGGGCGCAATATCCTTATATCGCTGATTGTAGGCCTTGCTGCCCGAGGAGTACCGGATGAACTCCGGCACCTTGCCGGTCAGCGTGCCCGGCTTGTACATGTTGCCGACGCCGGATACGCCCCAGACGTCGGCGACCGTCGCCGTCGTGTAGACGTCGTTGCCGGCGACAAAGGGCCGCTGGAACTCCCACCGCACGCCGTAGTTAATCGTCAGGCCGGGACGCACGCGCCAGGTATCCGACAGGAAAAAGCCGTATTCCTGGTAGTGGCCGCGGTTGACGCTGTCCCCTTTGTACGCGTACTTGTTGGTCTGGTCGTTCAGGTACGCGGTGCCTCCCAACTGGGTTACGCTCCCGATCAGCGTCCCGTACATGTTGCGCGCAGTCGAGCGCTGCGAGGAGGAGGAAGAGGGAAAGTTGACCGGACCGTTGGTGTCGTCGAACATCGCGCGGGCCGGATCATAGGTACTGTCAATCCCGAGAGTGATGCTCGGCGTCTGCAGGGTCCGGATCCCCATCAGCCACACGCCGAACTGCGAGAAGGCCGCGCCGAAGCTGAAGCTGTGCGACCCCTTGCTCCAGGTCAGCGTGTCCTCGAGCACCTTGCTGGTCGCATTCCGCCGGCTGCCGTCGACCGTGACCCACGGGTCCGTGACTACGCTCATGTCGAGCGTGTAGCCGTCCATGTTGTACACCTTGTCTTTGTACATGCCGGGATTCACGTTCGGATTGAACAGGCTGGGCCCGCCCGACATCCCGGAACGGAATTCATTGACAATCCGCGCCGTCAGCGTCGAACGCAGCGCCAGCGAACCGTTGTAGCGCTGCGACCCCTGCACGCCGTAGTTCGGCGCGTTCGGGAAGTTCGGCTCCCGGCCGTTGGTGGTGTCGTACTGGATCGGAAACAACTTGTTGTGGTTCCAGGTGACTTCCAGGCGGTGCCTGCTGGTCAGATTGAAGTCCAGCCGCCCCGTCATATAGCGCCACTTGGTGCTCGACGGCAGCGTGAACGTAAGCGTCTCAACCAGCGGGTCATTGCCCGCCCGCAGGCTTCCCATGGACGTGCCGGCCCGCATGTCGGCGATAATCTGCTTGATGGTCGGGTCCCAGGTGGACACGAATCCCTTGGCAGCCGCCAGATTGAACAGGTTCACGTTCTTGAGCTCACCGCTCGTGGTCTTGTACAGAAACGTGCCGTCATCGGCCGCGGGAGAGAAGACAGTGCTGCTGTTGGTGACCGAAACCGGCTGGCGCAATTCCTCATAGTTGAAGAAGAAAAACGCCTTGTCCCGCCCGTCGTATATCTTCGGAATCCAGATCGGACCGCCGACGCGGCCGCCGAACTGGTTCTGCTTCGTCTGGGCGGGCGGCGATTTCCACGTCCGAAAGTCCTCTCCGGCCGGCGCGAGGATGTCGCGGTTGTTGAACCAGGAGTTGGCGTCAAAAACCGGGTTGCGCAGGTACTCGTAAAGGCTGCCCCGGTACTGGTTGTTGCCGGAGCGCGTCACGAACTTGATCTGCACCCCGCCCGCGCCGGAGCTTTCCGCTCCCGGCGTCGCCGTCGAGACGGTAACTTGCTCCATGGCATCGACGCCCGGACGCACGCGGGCGAAGAACCCGTCCGTCGACTTCATGTAGTTGTCCTGCGCGCTGATGCCGTCGATCGTGATGTTGACCATGTTCTCCGGCAATCCCATGACCCGGGCCTCACGGGTGTCCGTGCCTGAGATGCTGATGCCCGGCACACTCAGGATAACGGCTTCGAGGGCGCTGCGGCTCCCGGTCGGCAGGTTGACGATCTGGCTGACGTTCATGGTCGTCGCCACATTGGCCGTCTGCGACTGCACCATCTCGGCGCCTGCCTCGACGATTACGGTCTCGTTCCCGCCGCCGACCTGCAGACTGACACGGATCGTGGCCGGGACGCCGGCCTCAAGACGGATGTCCTTGTAAACCGCCACTTTGAAGTTCGGTACCGTGACCGTGGCGGTGTAGATCCCGGCGCTCAGGGCCGGAATGGAAAAGGTACCGTTGTCGGCCGTGACGGTCTTGAACTCGCCGCCGGTGGCGTTGTTCTTGACCGTGACGTCCGCACCCGGAATTACACCTCCGGACTGATCGACGACCACTCCTGAAATGGAAGAAGTCGTGCCGCCGCCCTGTGCGAAGGCTAAAGCGCTAATCAGCGAAAGAAAAAGCATCACTGGAAGCAGCCTGATTAAGCACAATTTCATAAAGCACTCCTTGATAAGAGAAAACCAGAACTCATGGAAGAGTCAGATTCTTCGTGGGTGTCCATGTAAGGCCCGTCACACGGATCTCGTCCGGATCACTCGATGCAGTCACAAGGATGTACCCTGTCCAGAATCGATGATTGCCGGTTTCGTGAAGAGACAGCGTCAGCATTCGGCTGTTCAGGACGAAAAACAAGATCAGATGGGAATCTCGCAGGAAACCCACCGCCTTCAGAGGAGTTGTTTTGGCTCAGCGATACAAGACCCTGAGCACCGCCCTTCTCCTCCCCTGTTACTGCCAAGGAAGAAACAGCTGTCGAGCAGTCCGAGTGCAACCCTCATAGGAACTCAATCGGAGTCCAGCTCGTGGAGCGATCATACCAGCGCCAATCCAGCTCCGCAACAAATAAATTAGCGCATCCTAAGTGCATTTCGGTTGTGGGTGTTTCATCCCCAGAGTGTTTTTGATTCAGATAGTAGTAACAGGAAAAGGATTTCCATGTACTGCGGGTATTTCGTGATTTCCCATGGGGCGCAGGAATTGTTCTATAATCCGCAGGTGAACGATTTCCCCGGCCTGCCGCTGATTTCCATCGTGATTCCGAATTACAATGGTGCCGCCTGCCTGGAAACCTGCCTGCGTTCCCTGCTGCAGCAGGCGGATGATCGGACCGAGTTCCTGGTGGTGGATAACGGCTCGCGCGATCATTCGATCGAATTGGTCCGCGGGTTGGCACCGCAGGCCAGGGTCCTGCCGCAGCCCTGCAATCTCGGGTTTGCGGCGGCGGTAAACCATGGCAGCCGCGCAGCCCGTGGGGAGTGGATCGCGGTGCTGAACAATGACACTGAGGTTGCCGCCGACTGGCTTGCCGCTTGTTTCGCGGCAATGGAGCGGCACCCGGACGCATCCTTCCTGGCGTGCCACATCCTGGATTATCGTGACCGTGGCCGAATTTACAGTGCCGGTGATTGTTTCCTCCGCGCCGGTCTTGGATACCGGCGAGGGCAGGAACAGCCGGATGGGGAGGAGTACGGGTGCGAAATCCCCGTTTTCTCGGCATGCGGCTGCGCAGCCCTCTACCGCAAGGCAGCGCTGGAAGCAGCTCATGGATATGACGAGCACTTCTTCGCCTATCTGGAGGACGTGGATCTCGGCCTGCGCCTTCAGGCGGCAGGTGCGGCCGGCTACTACATCCCCGGCGCCCGGGTGTATCATCTCGGAGGGGCCACCAGCGGCGGAGAATTCGCGCCCCTGGCGGTGCGCCTGCGAACCCGCAATGCCATCCTGCTCCTGTTGAAGAGCATACCCGGGCGTATCCTTTTTCGTTGTATTCCGATGATTCTGGCCGGTCAGGCATCCTGGTTTGGCAGGGCAGTCGCGCACGGCAGGCTTCTGAGCTATCTGGGAGGACTGGCGGGTGTTTTTCCGCTCGTGCCTGCAATGCTCAAAAAACGGCGCGCTCTGCGCCGGCTGTGGAGACGCCCGGCATCCCGGCTCTGGCATTCCATCCTGGAATCGGAGAACATGGCGCGTCGGGATTTTTCGTCTTCCCGCTCAGGGGGGTCGCGTTTTCTGGCCTGGTATTTCCGCTGGTTTTGAGGTTAAAGCCCGATGGTCGCGATCGTGGTCGTCAACTGGAACTCGGGCCCGTTCCTGGAACGATGCCTCGCCTCGATCCGGGAGCATGCCCAAGACTGTGAGGTCGTTGTCATTGACAACGCGTCTGAAGATTCCAGCCTGACCTTTCTGCGGCCGAGCCCTAATCTGGCACTGCTACGCAACGAAAGCAATGCCGGTTTTGCCGCGGCATGCAATCGGGGGTGGCGGACCAGCCGGGGAGATCCGGTTCTATTTCTGAATCCGGATGCAGAGTGTTTGCCTGGCGCTGTGCAAGCTTTGACACGGCGGCTGGAAGCTGATCACGGGATCTGGGCCGTCGGCGGGCATCTGCTTGGTCCCTCCGGGGCTCCCCAAGTCGGATTCAATGTGCGCGCTTTCCCGAGTATCGGCGCGGCAGCCGCCGAATTGCTGTTGCTTGACGAAATCTGGCAACGTAATCCCTGGACCCGCCGGTATCGAATGTCCGATTGGAATCACGAATCTCCCCGCGACGTCGATCAACCCGCGGCGGCATGTCTGATGGTGCGGCGCGCCGTGTTGGAATCGTTGGGCGGCTTCGATGAAGCGTTCTATCCCGCCTGGTTCGAGGATGTCGACCTGTGCAAGCGCATGCGCGACGCCGGGGGCCGGATTGCTTACGAGCCGCATGCGCGTTTCCTGCACTCCGGCGGCGCCAGCCTGGGCATCCTGAAGCGCGAGAGTTTCCTCCTTTACTATCACACCAACCAGATCCGGTATTTTCACAAACACCACGGCAGGAAAGCTGCCTTGAGGGTGCGCCGTTTCGTGATCGCCGGTCTCCGTCTGCGGGCACTGGCGGCATGGGCGGTCGCGCCGCGCCGGTCCCGGACGCCGGCGCTTCCCCCCCTTTCTTACTGGCGGCTGGCGCGCCACTTTGCCGCCACACGGGAAACAGGCCAATGATGCCGCGCGTGCTGGTCAGCATAGTCACATGCAATTCGGCTCCCTACCTGAGGCGCTGTCTCGACAGCGTGTTTGCCCAAACCTACCGCGACCGCATCGTTACTGTCTGGGACAATGCATCGGCCGATGATTCGTTCGGGATCGCGCTGGAATTTGGCGGTTCCCTCGGAGCCGTGCAGCGCTCCCAGCTCAATATCGGCTTCTGCGCTGCGCATAACCGGATGATCGCCGCGACAGCGTCCGATTACGTCCTGGCGTTGAATCCCGATGTGGTGCTGGAGCCATCCTTTTTGGAAATGATGGTGCGTGCGCTCGAGGATGACGTGCGAGCCGGTTCGGCGACCGGCAAGCTGTGGCGCTGGCAGACGGATGCCGCGCCGGGCTCCATCGTAAATGCCCCCTTATCCAGAGAGATTCTGGATACGACGGGGATGTACTTCACCCCCAATCAGCGCCACCTGGATCGCGGATCCGGGGAGCAGGACCGGGGACAATACGAGACCCGGGAATATGTCTTCGGGGCATCCGGCGCGGCGGCTTTCTTTCGCCGCGCCATGCTGGAGGAAGTCAGGGCCGGCGATCAGTATTTTGATGAGGATTTTTTCGCCTACCGGGAGGATGCGGACCTGGCCTGGCGGGCACAGTGGCTGGGCTGGCGCTGCCTCTATTTGCCGGAGGCACGGGGCTTTCACGTTCGCCGCGTGGTGCCGGAACGGCGCGCCTCGCTGCCGGGAGTAATCAACATGCACTCTTTCAAAAACCGGTTCCTCCTGCGCATCAAGAACATGGACGCAAGCACCTACGCGCGCTTCTTTCTGCCGATCACCCTGCGTGACCTGTCGGCTCTCGGTTATGTGCTGCTGCGCGAGCCGGCCTCGCTGCGCGCTGTGCCGCTGCTCTGTAAGGCCTGGCCGCGCGCCTGGGAACAGCGCCGGGCGTTGCGGATCCGGCGCCGTGTGGCGCCGCGGGACATGCGGTCCTGGTTCGCCAACCAGCCCGTCACCAGGCCCGCCCCCTGATTGGTCAGCCCTCGAAATAAACCACGAAATACACGAAAAAGGATTTCGTGTATTTCGTGTATTTCGCGGTTGCATTTAGGTCAGCAGAGGGGGAGGTCTGCGTAGGCGTTGAGGTCGAGGCCGGCAACCATGCCCCTGCGCAGCTTCGGGGTTCCGGCAGCGGCGATCATGGCGGCATTATCGGTGGTGAGAATAGGGCTGGGATAGAAAACCGGGCAACCGTTCTTCTCCTCAAATGCAGTCTTCATCGCGCGTCGCAGCAGGCTGTTGCATGCCACGCCCCCTACCAGCAGGATTGATCGCGGCCGATGCAGATGTACAGCCTTGCGCGTCTGGACGACGAGCGTGTCGACGATGACCTGCTGATAGCTCGCCACAAGATCCAGGATGTTCTTCGCCACCTTGCGCCCTGAGCGGTGCGGCCGAATGCCGGCCAGCGCAATGTGTCGCAGCGCCGCTGTTTTGAAGCCGCTGAAGCTGAAATCCAGGCTGCCGTCGCTGATCTTGGGGATGGAGAAATGAAACCGGCGCGGATCGCCCTTCTGCGCCAGACGATCGATGACCGGCCCGCCGGGATAGCCCAGTCCGAGAAACTTGGCGAGCTTGTCCAGCGCCTCCCCGGCCGCATCATCGCGGGTGCGGCCCACCGGCTGATACACTTCAGGCTCGGGAGAGAAAATCAGCGACGTATGGCCTCCGGAGACGGCAAGCGCCAGCAACGGGTACGCGACCTCGGCAGGTTCGATCAGTGCCGAATAGATGTGGCCCTCGATGTGGTTGACGGGCACGACAGGCTTTTTCAGGGCAAAAGCCATCGCTTTGGCAAATGACAGCCCGACCAGCAGGGACCCGATGAGTCCGGGACCTTGTGTGACGGCGATGCCGTCGATCCGGTCATAGCTGATGCCGGCATCGTTGAATGCTCTGCGCACGACATAGCCGATGTTTCTCAGGTGTTCGCGGCTCGCCAGCTCAGGCACCACGCCGCCGAAACCGCGATGAGTCTCAATCTGAGATGCGACCACATTCGAGAGAATGGACTTCCCTTCCTCGACCAGCGCCGCCGCCGTTTCATCGCAAGAGGATTCAATCCCCAGTACCAGCATCGGATACCGCCATCAAATCATCGGTTCGGGGCGCCGGCATCGCACCCCGGGATGCCCGGCTCATTGCCACCGGTTGCCGGTCACGAGTCGCACGCCCCCCGGCGAAACTCACGGCTGCACAACTCGCGCAGGCTCCGGATAAACGGGGGCCGGGCCACGCCACGCTCCGTGATGATCGCCGTAACGTAGGCCTGCGGCGTCACATCAAACGCCGGATTGGCCACGACGGTGTTTCCGGAGGTGATTTGGACGCCCTGCAGCTTGCGCACCTCGTCCGGATCGCGTTCCTCGATGGGGATGTGGCTGCCGTCCGCAATCGTCAGATCAAAGGTGGAGGTGGGCGCGGCCACGAAAAACGGCAGCCCATTCTCTTTGGCCAGCACCGCCACGCCATATGTTCCTATCTTGTTGGCCACATCGCCGTTGGCGGCGATGCGGTCCGCCCCGACGATGACGCAGTCAATCCGGCCCAGCCGCATGAAATGACCTGCCATGCCGTCCGTGATGACAGTCACGGGAATGTTGTCCTGCTGCAACTCCCAGGCCGTAAGGCGCGCGCCCTGCAGGAAGGGACGCGTCTCATCGGCATATACTTCCACGCGCTTGCCTGCTTCGACAGCGGCGCGGATGACGCCCAGGGCGGTACCATAGCCGGCCGTCGCCAGCGCACCGGCGTTGCAGTGCGTCAGCACTCGGGCGCCATCGGCAATGAGTTCCTGGCCCAGCCTGCCCATTTCCCGGTTGACCCGAATGTCCTCGTCGTGCATGGCCCGGGCTTCCCGCACCAGGGCATGGCGCACCGCTTCGATCCCGTGAGACCGGTGTTGGTGATAGATCCGCCGCATCCGTTCGACGGCCCAGAAGAGGTTCACCGCAGTGGGTCGTGCGGAGGCGATCACGCTGCAGATCCGCTCGAACTGCGGATCCAGATCTTCCGTGGTCGTTGCCTGCGCCTTTACCACTCCCAAAGCCACCCCCATGGCGGCCGCCACTCCGATGGCAGGCGCGCCGCGGATCACCATGGAGCGGATCGCTTCCGCTACCTCGCGAAAATCGACACAGGTCCTGTAAACCTCCTGTAGAGGCAGCAGCCGCTGGTCAAGCAAGATGACCCCGGAATCCGCCCATTCAATCGTCTTGATCATGAGGCAAAGTCTAGCCCACCCGGCGGAGGACGAAAAGGGGACATTCCGCTTTTTTAAACCACGAAATACACGAAAGCCACACGCGGTGATTCAGACAACAGGGAGGAGCAAGGCGGCAAGAGGCAGGAAAGCAACGCTTACCGCGAAGGCCTCAAAGACCGCCAGGTAGCGGGCGCTTTTGCCTCCTCTTCATGGGCGCACCGCTGCGCGGTGCAGCATCTTTGCCCGAATCGCGTGGAAAAGCAAACCAGGCTCAGGCTTCAGCTGAGCGGGGCGTCACTGCTTTCCCGCGCGATTCGGGCAAAGATGCTGGCCGAAGGCCGCCCATGAAGAGGAGGCAAAAGCGCCTGTGGCCATTTCATCCGGAGAGAATCGCTTCGAGGTCTTTGCGGTTTGTTCCTATTGCGGACATCTGATTTGCACATCGAGATCATGCTTTCGTGTGTTTCGTGGTTCAGTTTTGGGTGCCTGCCGTCGATTGTCTTTGACAGGAGTGAAGGGCGGTGGTATTGATGATTTGTTTGGTCTGATCTTTTTAGTACCGGATCGAGGTGCCCCGGACGGGGATAAAAGGGAAGTGGGTGCAAGTCCCACGCGGTCCCGCCACTGTAATCGGAAAGCCGGCTTCTGCGGCCTGCAGCAATGTCCTTAGTAGCCCGCCACTCGTTGCTTCAAGACGGGGAAGGCGAGATGCCCGGCAGTGACCCGAGAGTCAGGAAACCTGCCTCATCCCAGTTTTTCAGTCACTCTTCGCGAGAAAGAGACCTGGAATGCCTCAAGTTCGTCTCCTTGCCTCCTGTTTCCTTCTCGGCCTGTTGTGGATCTCGTCGTCCGTTTCCTGTTCGGCCGACCATCCCGCGGCCCCCGGGACAGCAGCCGCCCTGCCGGCATCCGGCATTTCCTACACGGACATGATGGGCAGGCAGGTTGTCCTGCCCCGTCATCCGATGCGCATTGTCTCGCTGGCGCCGAGTGTGACGGAGGTCATCTACCTCGTCGGCGCCGACGACCGCCTGATCGGCGTCACAACCCACTGCGACTGGCCTGAAGACGCGAAACGCAAGCCGAAGCTCGGCAGCCTGCTGAATCCCGGCTATGAGAAGATCCTGGCTGCCCGGCCGGACCTGATCATCGCGTCGACCGCGGGAAACGATCAGGCTGCCGTATACAAGCTGGCGGATCTGGGTCTACCGGTTTTCGTAACGGCGCCCCGATCCGTAGCGGGGATTTTCGAGACAACAATCGAGATCGGTCGGATCACCGATCGCCTGGTGGCAGCGGAGAGCCTGGTCGCCGCATCGAACGCCCGTCTTCAGGAAATCAAGAACCGTATCGCCGGGCTGCCGTCCGTACGGGCGTTTTTCATCACCTGGTTTGATCCACTGCTGGCGCCGGGTCGCAAGACTTTTGAAAACGATGTTCTGGGCCTGGCCAACATTCAATCCATCTCGGCTGCGAGCGACGAGTTCTATCCGCGTTACAGCCTGGAACAGGTCGTGGTGCAGAATCCCGAAATCATCCTCACGGTGGCTCATCCCGGCAATCCGCTCCCTGACCTGAGGCAAATGGCCGGGTGGCGGACCCTGGAAGCGGTACGACAAGGCAGGATTTATATTCTCAGCGAGGTGCTGCAGCATCCGTCGCCGCGTTTTGTCGATGGCGTGGAAGAGCTGGCAAGCAAGGTGTACCCGGAGCGTTTCCAATGAATCGGTTGTCCGGAAGGCGCATTGCCGCCGTCAGCATCGCGTTGCTGGTGTGCTGGGCCGGCGCGGTTATGCTCGCGCTGGCGGCCGGCAGCGTGGCTATAGCTCCCGGAACCTTGCTCGGCTTGCTGTGGCACAAGTTCGTCGGCAGCGCGGCAGCCGACGATCCGCTCGCCACCATCCTCTTTGCCATCCGACTGCCGCGCATCCTGCTTGGTTCCCTGGTAGGGGCCGCTCTTGCCGCCGCCGGCGCAGCGTTCCAGTCTCTGCTGCGCAATCCCCTGGCCGATCCGTTTGTTCTGGGAGTGTCGACCGGCGCCTCATTCGGAACCATTTTGTACTCCATGTTCACAGCCTCCTGGGCAGCAGCCGGAGCGGCCGGCGGACTGGCCTACGGACGCCCCATGGCCGCGTTCGCAGGAGCGGCCATGGTCATCGGCGCGGTCTACTTCCTTTCGGCAGGCGGCAGCCGGTCGGGAGAAGCGTCGCAACGGCTTCTGCTGGCGGGTATTGTGCTGGCTTCCTTCCTGTCATCGATCAACGTCATCCTGCTCACCAGCACGAGCCAGGCCGATCTGCGCGGCATCTTCTACTGGCTGATCGGGGACCTCAGCCGTCCGGTCGATGCTTCCACGTACGCTGTAACCGGCGTCGTGTTCGCGGGATTCATCTTTCTCTACCCGCTCTCCCGCAGTCTCAACCTGATTGCCCTCGGCGAGGAGGATGCGATGATCCTCGGCGTGGCGGTCGCACGCGTGAAGGTCGCCGTATATCTTCTCGCTTCTCTCATCACCGGGGCCGTGGTTTCCGTGAGTGGTCCGATCGCCTACATCGGGCTGATCTGCCCTCACCTGGGACGGATGATGTTCGGCAGCGACAACCGGATCCTGCTCCCTGCCGTTTTCATGTTCGGCGCCATCTTCACTCTGCTGGCCGACACTCTGGCGCGCACCCTGTTGTCGCCGGCGGAATTGCCCGTGGGCGTCATTACGGCGCTGCTGGGAGCGCCGCTGTTTGTGTATCTGTCGCGGCGGAGGAGCAGTCTGTGATGCGGACCAAATCGCTTCCGGAACTGGCAGCGCGCGATGTGAGTTTCTCCTATAGGAACCCCGTGGTCCGCGGTGTCACCCTGGAATTGCGACCCGGAGTGGTGGCGGGCATCATCGGCCCGAACGGATCCGGCAAGACGACCGTCCTGCGCCTGCTGGGCGGCATCCTGCGGCCGGCGACGGGAAGCGTATTGCTGAAGGGAACCACACCGCTCACAGCCTTGCCGCGGCGCGAGATCGCCCGGTACATCGCCATGGTTCCGCAGAGCGCCGGCGACGGTTCCCTGCTCACCGTGCGCCAGTTTGCCATGCTCGGCCGGTCGCCCCACCTGTCCTTATTCGGATTTGAAAGCGCCCGGGACGAGGAAATCACCCTGGACGCGCTTGAAATGACCCAGTTGGTGTCCTACCTCGATGCGCGCGTCTGCGAATTATCCGGCGGAGAAAAACAGCGGCTGCTGCTGGCACGCGCACTGGCGCAGCAGCCGAAGATCCTGTTGCTGGATGAGCTCACGGCAAATCTTGACATCAATTACCAGGTCGAACTGCTGCGCCTTGTCGGCCGCCTGACGCGCGAGCGGGGACTGGCCACACTCGTCGTGTCGCACGAGATCCATCTCCTGGCCGGTTTTGCCGACCACATCGCACTGATGCACGAAGGCAGCATCCGCCTTCAAGGGCCCGCAGCGGAAGTCATTACGCGTGAAAATCTGAAACAGCTTTTCGGGCTGGACTTCCAGGTGCGGTCGCTGCCGGGAGGCTCGATCGAAATTTTACCTGCCATAGAAATCCGGAGACACACATGAGTTCGATTCCAAGCCTGCACCTGCCGCAAATCGGCAATCGCTTCAAGGTGAGTATTGCATGTCTGGCGGTCCTGGCGCTGTGTGAGCCGGCCGTCGCCCGGCCGCAGCAGCCGGCGCTGCGCAAGATTCCGGGCGTAGTGCTCGATCAGAGCGGCGCGCCGGTCCCTCGGGTGCTTATTGAGGTCCGCGCCCCGTCGGGTCGCCTCGAGTGCACGGTTGTGACCGATGGTGGCGGGAGGTTCATGATCGAATTGCCGGACGGCAAGTACGATCTGGATGCCACAGCCGCCGGCCTTGCTCCCGTCCGGCGGCAGCACCTGGAGGTGGGCCCGGCCTCATCGCCGATACGCATCACCCTGGCAATACCGTCGATCCGGCAGGAGATTGTTGTGACCGCCACCCGGACGGATGTGCCGCAATCCCAGGTCGGCAGCAGCACGACGGTGATCCGCGGGAGCGAGCTTGCCGGCCACGGAATCGATACGATGGCAGATGCGCTGCGCCGCATCCCGGGGCTGGCGGTCGCACAGAACGGCGCCCCGGGACAGCTGGCTTCGCTCTTTGTCCGCGGGGGAGAATCGGATTACACCAAGGTTCTGATCGACGGCATTCCCGTCAACGATCCCGGTGGGAGTTTCAACTTCGCCGACCTTTCCGTGGCGGACGTTGAGCGCATCGAGATTGTGCGCGGTCCGCAGAGCGCTCTTTTCGGATCCGACGCCATGGCCGGCGTCATCCAGATATTCACCAAACGCGGCAGCAGTGAGGGTTTGGAACCCCGGCCGTTTGTCGCTGTGGAAGGAGGCAACCTGGCCACCTTCCGCTACGAAGCCGGCATTGAGGGCAAGGGGGACCGGCTGGATTATGCGGCTTCCTTCTCGCGCCTGGATACGGACAACAACGTACGAAACGGCTCCTTCAACAACGCCACCACCACCGGGAATCTGGGACTAAGGGTGTCGGAGAAGAGCCGTGTGCGGGCCGTGTTCCGCAGCGAAGCGGGACGTGCCGGCGTGCCCGGCCAGTGGGCATTTCACCCGCCTGATCCGGATGAGTTCTATCGCCACCGCAACCTGGCCGGCAGCATCACCTTTTCGCATGCCACGACGCCCACCTTGACGCAGACGGCCTCCTACACGGTCAGCGACAGCCGTCAATATTCAGAGGATAGCGCATATTCCGGCAGCTTCGTCGCCGAGTACCGGGGCAGGACGGCCAGTTATACATCCTATGACTACCCCTATCAGACGCTCAACCAGAGCCGGCGGCAGAAACTCGATTACCACCTGGAGCTTTGCCTTCCCTTTGCTCATCTCCTGACCGCCGGAGCTGAATACGAACGCGAGGCGGGGACCGTGGGAGATCCGCGCCAGCAGCCGCTGGAGGCGGTGCGGAACAATTATGCCGGATTCGTTCAGGATGAGTGGATGCTGGGCAAACGTTTCTTTCTGGCCGCAGGCGGGCGTTTTGAACACAACGGGAGTTTCGGCTTTTCGGCCACGCCGCGGCTGTCGTTGGCCTGGCACCTTCATCAGGGCACGCCGGACAGCCCCATCGGCCTGACAAAAATCAAAGCCAACTTCGGTCTCGGCATCAAGGAACCAACCCTGGTCGAGTCATTCAGCCAATCCCCCTATTTCCTTGGCAACCCCGACCTCAGGCCGGAAAGATCCACGAGCTTTGACATCGGGCTGGAGCAGTCTCTCGCCCATGGCCGGGGAACCATGGGGATCGCCTTTTTCCAGAATCGCTATCGCGATCAGATCGGATTCATCTACACGGATCCTGCGACGTTTGCCGGAACCTATTTCAACCTCGGCAGAAGCCGTGCGCAGGGCATCGAAACTGTATTCCGGCAGGAATGGAAGGGCCACCTCGAGTGCACGGCAACCTACCTGTTTCTGGATTCCCTCGTGCTGGAGAACACGGCTGCGTTTGATCCGGTGTTTGCCCCGGGCCAGGCGCTTTTGCGCCGTCCACGGCACTCCGGGTCTCTCGACCTGAGGTGGCATCCCGGGCGCTGGACCTTGGGAGCGACCGCGACCGTGGTGGGGAGCCGGCTCGATGCCGATTTCCTGGGGCTGGATCTGACCCGCAACCCGGGCTATGGCACCCTGAACCTGGTGGCCAGCTTCCGGCTGTTCTCGGGAATCAGTGTTTTTGCGGTTGTGAACAACGCTTTGAACCGCGACTACATGGAAGTACTGGGCTACCCGGCGCTGCCCGCACGATTCCGCATCGGCCTGAGCACAGGCCGCTAGCGGCTCAACTCCCGATGCCCAGCCCCGCAGGGGCGGAGCAGCAAAGCCCAGGGCGCAAGCCCTGGAGGCAACGACGTCCGCGGAGCAAGCCCTGACAGGCAACGCATCCTACCCAACCCTTTCAGAGGGGCCTCTTAACCTGGATTATTCATGGGGGAAGGATCACAGAACGTTTGCGGACACGGATGATCACGGATGAACACGGACCGGATCCGTGTGCAGGGCTTTTGCCGGCCCGCAGGGCCCAGCGCTGCGCGCTGGCCGGCTTTTTCACATGCGGACTGTCGAGCGCTGGCAAGATGGTTCCGTGGATCATTTCGGCGTGCCGGAGCGCTCGACAGTCCGCATGTGAAAAAGTCGGCGGCAAAAGCCCTGCCCGTGTTCTTCCGTGTCCTGAAAGCTTTCTGTTGAGGGCCGTTACCGGCATTGCACGCCATCGCGCACTCGTTTGCCGAGCTCT